>JACCDH010256551.1_pt1 | contig 13596 bp, 5 predicted proteins | sample 7442481 | NCBI WGS metagenome assembly JACCDH01 (sample SAMN15323433, study PRJNA562643) | freshwater metagenome | isolation source: river surface water | place: USA:Blue River Watershed | collected 2017-08-15
ATGCCTACTACACTCATCCAATGTCCGGGAGGAGAAAACTTCTTACTCCCAAACATAACATGCCCTGTAACATTCATCTTGAACGGATTATCGTCCCAGAATTCTGCTATATGTTTTTGTTCAGGGGTTAAACTATCTATTGCATTTTTGATGGCAATTACTTCTTGATAATATTTACTATTCTTGTCTTTGATGTTAAATGTTGGAGGTGGAGCTGGCTCATAAATACTAGCGCTATCAATAACCATGGTTCTTATTTCCATCCAATGTGGTTCTGCAGCAGAAGCATACATTGGTGGAGTAGGAACCCATCTTCCTGGCTCTTTGGTAACAGTATATTTTTCAGCTCCTCTAGTTTCTAAATAATTGTCTTTTTTACTCCATCTAATAATGGCAGCACTTACGCTGTCTGCCAATTCCTTAGATGCTTTCTCCACCTTAGATGGAAGTCCCTTCTCTCTTGCTAGATTAATAATACTATCGGTATACACTTGCATGCTCCCTTCTGGAAAAGTAACAGATTCACCCACTTTAGCATAAGCCAATAATGCAGCCAATTCCCAATCGGTATCTTTAGTTACTGCAGGTAGTTTTAATTTGGGCAAACCATTTAATTGCCCACCTAAAGATTGGTATTGATTCTCATTACTTGCAGCCATTACTTCGTAAGCTGCAATAGCTGCATACGCATAATTTCTGGATGCAACCATGGGTGGGAAATTGTTCCCCATCACCACCGTATTCAATTCATGTACGGTTTTACTAAATAAAATAGGGTCGTGCAAAAAAGATTTATACTCCGTATTATTATTGCAAGAAATCAAGGCTATAATAAAAAAGCCAAGCACCGCCAAGCGCTTTAACATAATCAACAATTAAAAAATAAATAAATAAGAATGCTTAATATGCCAGCATTAGGCTTGTGGCGGACGCTCTAAAAATGAGGTATAATCAGCTAAGTCAATCATTGGGTTACTCAATTGAAAGGCTTTAGGAATGTCTCCATCACGAAACTGCCAGGTAAAGCAATGGTCACCTGTAAAGTCTGACAATGAGAACTTTAGTACTGTATGCTGATTGGATGATTGTTCGTTGTTTGTATTACTATTAAAATTAGCAGCTAAACTTAAAAATTGATCTCTTGCATTACGAATGCTAATCTTATCAATATTGGGTAAACAGAGTAATTCTAAGGAATCTTTAAAGAATCTCCGCTTTACAAAATGGTACGTAACTCCATTAATTTCTACATCACCAGTTGTGCTCTCATAAGCTTCTGCATTGGGCCCGTAGGGAGTACTTGCTGCAATTTTGATATGAATTAAATTGGCATCATCATATTGGTCTTGCCAAATGCTCGATTGAAAATCACGGTCAGATTTGGTTTCTAAATAGCTTAGCAACAAATTGTAACCGCCCCAACTAAAGAGCAGTAAGCAAAGGGATAATATGGTCAAAACGCGTTTCAACTCCCTAAAAATACTTTAATTTTTTACATTTTAAATAATTTATTTTTGTAGTGTAATCAAGCACAATAACACCGTTAGCACAATGAAAAAAGGATTGTATATATTGGTTCCAGTACTGTTTTTTGTGATTATTTCGTATATGTTGCCGAATCAAAAAGCAACGACCGAAACGGTATCCGTTCCAATGCCAGTTGATGCAATAACTCGGGTTATGACCAATCCCCAAGAATGGTCAAAATGGTTCCCTGGTAAAAAGTCGAACGATTCCACCTTTCTTTATTACGAAGCCCCAATTACAGTTCATAAAGTGTTGATGAATGGCTTTAAAGCAACTATGATTAACAAGGACATGGAAATTAGCCTTGATTTTTCCTTTATTGCTGGCAATAATGCTAAAACTGATTTCACCCTCAATACGGTGATGAAACTTTCCTTCAATCCAATATTGCGTTTTAAACAATTTCTTTCTTTAAGTGCGGCAGAAGACGATAGCAAAAGGTTGTTGTATCAAATCCAGGATTATTTTTCAGATGTATCAAAAGTTTATGGGTATCCTATTGAAATGCAAAAAGTTCCCAACTCCTCTTATGTGTCTACTAAACAAACTTATGATCATGAGCCTACCACCGATGAAATTTATGCGCTGATAGACGAAGTGAACGATTTTATTGCAGGTGTTGAAGTAAAGATTGTGAACTATCCCATACTAAATGTTTTTAAAGAAGATTCTTCTACTTATACCGCCATGGTTGCGGTTGCTACTGAACGAGATATCCCTTCCAATGGAAAATTCATGCTCAAGAATATGATGCTGGGAAATATTGTTGTTTGTGAAGTAACAGGAGATAAAACGGTTATTCAAAAATGCAATGAAGCCGTTAGAAACTATGTTCAAGACCACCGAAAAACAAGCCCTGCAATTTCATTTGAAAGATTAATTACCAATAGAAGAACCATTAGAGATAGTACCAAGTGGAGAACTACCATCAATTACCCAGTATTTCAATAAATTGATGCCATAATCAACCTTTATTAAAGCAATCGCATTAACGCTGTTTAAGCACTTGCAGTTTACTATTGTTTTTTGCTAAAATCCAACAAAGGTTTTTCCCTATTTGAATGGGTGCTGCTTTTCTAACTTCACCAGCTATAAGCAAATCGTTTAATGCAGACGCTTGGAATCTTGCGTTTTGATTCCATTTTAAGATTGTTCCAAAATCTGCATCTTGCCTACCTATTTCAATATTGTTATAGCCAAAATTTCCTAAGAGCAAATAGCTGAATCCTTTTTGATTGAATTCTTTAAAAGGAATGACTGCCCTATAATTACTCAACTGAGCATTCGTTGGCATATTAACAGGCTCGTATTGTCCATTTCCTTTATTCAGTAAAATGGTATTAGCAAAATGGGTAGCTTTTAATTGAACAGATTTATTCAATTTCTCTTTATCAAATAATTGGTCTAAGGAAGCTTTGGCAAAATCTTCAGCATAAAGAAATTTCTTCTTTAATACCGGCAAGGATTTTTCTAATTGAATCTTACTTGCGAAAGGTATTTCTTTACCATTTAAAAAATAAGTGATGACTTGTTCTGCCCTCCCATTATTATCAAAATCATTTACATACATGGTTACCGGTTCTGTCTCGCTTGCTTTTAATCGACTATTCAACCCGAAATTACCTGCAATGATATCTACTTGACCATCTTGGTTGATATCTGTTACAGTGATTGATTGCCACCATCCTGTTTGATTCAATAGGGTTTGTTTAATATACTTGTTCCCACTTTTAGTATAAGCGTCAATGGTTCCCCAAGCACTACTCAACAATAAATCCTTTTTACTATCCTTATTTAAATCTACAAATTGAGCATCTGTAACCATGCCTGGATTCATCAACTCTTTTGAATAGCTGCTTGTAACATCTTTAAATTTTCCTGTACCGTCATTTTGCAATAAATAACTTCTAGGGGCAACACCATATTTCCATGGCTCCACTCTTCCTGCAATGAAAAGATCAATATGTCCATCTCCATTTATATCGTCTGCTACTATTTTACTTTGGGTACTAAAGATGGCCGTAAATGCCTCTGATTTTTTACTTAGGTTTCCTTTCCCATCATTTAAATACAACAAAGGCAATAAATGCATGTCTTCTCCATAATATTCATTGCCCCCATTTGCAATGATTAAATCTTTTGCTCCGTCTTTATTTACATCAGCCCAAATAGCATCCGTATTCTCCCACATAGAATCTTGTAACAATGCAGGTTGTGGCATTGGTTTAAATTTGCCATTGGTTTGTTGCAAGTAAACAGCATTGTGAAATGTTTTAGCAGCTCCTACAAAAACATCTTCTAACCCATCCCCATTAATATCTGCAATTGCCAGTGCAGGTCCTTCTGCTGAATTCATATAAGGAATCAATGGTTCCCGATCAAACTCATTAAATAAATTTTCTGTGTGCTGGTAGTTTAACTGAGTGGCTGCTGTAATATCTTCAAAATAGCTTGCCTTAATATTACCTTGTTTATTTGGATTGTTGTCAAATTGGTATTTGGGTAACCCAACTTGATAAACAATTTTTGTTTTTCTACCAGCTTCCAATTGAATGCGTTGAAAACTTTGATCGGGCCAAATTAGGAATACTGAATCTGGTACAATTTTATTTAGCCCTACCAATAATGGAGATTGCATACTAGACAAAAAACCATGTACAGGAAACTGCTCATAAGTATAAACTTGGTCTTTGGCATACATGATTATTTTAGCTCCTACAGCAAATCGATTCAGCTTTGATCCCTCTAATTCAATACTTGAATAATTCTTTTCAGTGCTTTCTTTATTTGTGTTATTCTGATAAACCAGTACCGGATCATTGATATTATTCACTACAATGTCTAAGTCTCCGTCGTTGTCTAAATCTGCATATACAGCTCCATTGGAAAAGCTATTGGGATTCTCAGCAATTTTATCACTGATATTACTAAAACTCAGTGAACCTTCGTTCAGAAAAAATTGATTAGGAATTTTAATTTCAGGAAACTGATTAATTAAGGTTAAGTCTTTGCTCTCTAAACTATTATTCTTTAATTTCTCTTGCAAGGCTTCTCCTGAAACAAAATTGATATAATCAATATCATTCATTCGCTTGGGTATTCCATTCGATACAAATAAATCTTTATTCCCGTCATTATTAAAATCCATCCATAAAGATGCCCAACTCCAATCTGTAGCATGAATACCTGCAAATTGCCCTACTTCGCTAAAGCGGCCATTCCCTCTGTTGAATTGTAAATTGTTTCTGGCATATTGATGATTGTATCCAAAAGCCAATTTATTTTGAAAAATATTGTAATCATCTTCCGATAATGATCGTCTTAACATATACGACTCGTAAGGCAACATGTCCATTGAAACAATTTCTGGGAGGCCATCATTATTCGCATCTGCAATATCTACCCCCATGGTAAATTGGCTGGTATGCATGATCTGTGTTCTTCCTTGTTCTTCAAACTGCCCTTTTTGATTATTGATATACAAATAATCATTTTCATGAAAATCATTACCCACATAAATATCTGGCCATCCATCTAAGTTGATATCAGATATGGCAACTCCAAGCCCATAACCGATTTTTGATCCATTGATTCCTACAGTAGTGGTGATATCAGTAAATCTTCCGACACTTACTCCATCTTGATTTAATTGTGTGTCGTTGCGATAAAATTTTTGCCCTGCTAAAGAATCAAAAGTATTTTCAAAATTTTTCCTTGGGGCATAATTTCCATCGTGATTAACAGAATGATTCAATAAAAATAAATCTAGGTCTCCATCTCCATCGTAATCAAGAAATGCAGCTTGGGTACTAAAGCCAGAAAAATCCAATCCAAATTCGGCTGCTTGATCTTGATAATGAGGAATGCCTTTTTCATCAATTTTAGTGCAAACCAGTAACTGATTTTTCCCTTTCAGTACTTTGTAATTCCCTACACGACATATATAGATATCTAGTAACCCATCATTATTAATATCAACAACTGAGACTCCTGTACTCCATGCAATATCAGCAGGTATTTCTGCAGCTTGGGTAATATCTTCAAACTGCATTTGACCTTTATTTAAATAAAGTCGATTGGGTTGCTGATTGGCTGCAAAGAATAAATCAATCTTTCCATCTTTATTAAAATCACCCGACCCTACCCCTGCACCATTGTAGTAATACATATAGGAGAATAGGTTGAATGTGGGTGTTGGAGTAAGCGTATTGGTAAAATTTAATCCCGTTTTATCTGCTGAAATAGGCGTGAAAACAGTTTCACTTTGTTGATTTTTACATGCAGTAAAACATAAAAAAATACTTACAGCTATCAATGATATCAATCCAGATTTCCTCATGTTCACTATTTTTTTACTGCAGTTGTTTTATGAAAATAGACGGGATATTGGTTATTCTGTAAAAACAAATAACCTGATTGATTATTTACTTGCAATGGCAGAATCTGTTTGATTTGTCCATTAATGCTGATACCCGATTCTTGGGGCGTGGCTACTTTAAATCCTCCTTTCCCATTACCCAATAATAGATTGCCATACGAAGCATCAATGCTGCAGAACTGGGGCAATAAATCAAAGAAGTTGCCTGCGGCTAAAATATCTTTATTACCATCTCCATTCAGATCTTCTACTACGATTGCTTGTATACTAGACAACTGAAGTTGGAATGGCAAAGCTTGTACGCTGAAATCTTTATTATTGTTATTCAAGGCAATAATTGAAGTGGCTGTATTCACTGTTAATACTGATGCGTCTGAGAGATTATTGGGGAATAATTCCTGAATCGTTTTAGGCGCAAAATCTTGATGCTTTAAATTTTCCTTTTTAAGGATGGGCAATTGTTCAGTAATATCTTTCTTCAAAAAGACGGGCATATCTTTTCCATTAATGGTATGACTGAATATTTTTTCAATAGTGCCATTTTTATCAAAGTCTTTGAGGAATACTTTTACAGGCGCATCTTTATTGGTACGTAAATAAAAATTTTCTCCCAAATTACCCAATACTAAATCTGCATCTCCATCATTGTCTATATCGGTTGCTACCACTGTTTGCCACCAACCCAATTGATTTTCTAATCCTGTTTTTTGTTCAATGAATTGCTTACCATTATAGCTATAAACATGTGGGTACATCCACTCTCCTGTAATAATTAACTCAGGCTCACTATTACCCATCACATTGGCATATACCGCATCAGTAACCATTCCCAGATTTGCTAAAAACGGAGCTATGTTTTTGCTTACCTCTTTAAAATTTCCATTGCCCTCATTGTGATATAAAAAGCTTTTAGGAGCAATTCCATATTGCTGTGGTTCACTTCTACTACCTATAAATACATCCATCTTTCCGTCTTTATCATAATCCAGTGGAATAGCTACCCCACAATTGGTATGACTAATTAAGAAAGCGCCAGACTTTAATGTAAAAGAACCTGTCCCATTATTGAGATAGAGTTGATTTTGATATAAGTCGGAATTGGCTGGTGCAGTATTGCCACCTCCCCCTACAAATAAATCTTGGTCTCCATCAGCGTCTGCATCAAAGAAAAATGTAGCAGTTACATCGTTGAATTTATATTGATCAAAATCAGGAATTGTTTGAAGTTTAAAACCAGTTTTCGTTTGGAAATACAACTGACTGGCTTGGCCTTTTGCGCCTCCAATAAATAAATCGGGTAATCCATCTCCATTCAAATCTGTAGAAGCTGCTTTAGGACCGAGTTTACTCAACATGAAAGGGATATTTCTTTCAACATAAAAATCTACTTGGTCATCTTCTGTATGCTTACTTAATTGCAAAGCCATTTCTTGTAATAATGGTTTTGTTGATATTGCTGAATTAGGTGCAATAGGTTTTGCAGTACCAGGATCGTAAACAATTTTATGTAATTGATTAATAGCAGGTTTTTGAATAGTTGTTATAGATTGATTGGGCCAAATAATTTGCATAGAGTCTGGCAAAGATTTTCCCAACCCAATGGTTTGTTTGTATTCTACCGAACTTTGAAAACCCTTACTAGGTATAAGTTCTCTTGTTATGATTTGATTGCCTTGGTAGACTTTGATGGTACTACCAATCGCAAAGGAATTGGGATTGCTGTAGGTTAAAGCAACGCCAATATATCCATCTTTGTTTTGCTCTCTACTTTTGTTTTTATAAATAGTTGCAGGCTGATTTACATTATTAATCACTAAATCTAGATCACCATCATTGTCTAAATCGGCATAGGCAGCTCCATTAGAAAAACTTGGTTTATCTAAACCCCAACTAACCGTTTCATTGCTAAACTTTAAGCTTCCATTATTTTTAAAAATACTATTAGGTATTGGCACTGAGGGCATTTTGTCAAGCACATTATTCACTTGTTCTTTTTTGCCTTTTAAAACCATTTGATTCACCACATCATTGGCAAAAAAATCAATAAAGTCTTGATCAGTAACATCTCTATAAATTCCATTACAAACCAATATATCTGCTAAACCATCATTATCAGCATCAAACATCAATGCGCCCCAACTCCAATCACTTGCTGCTACACCACTATAAAAAGCAGTCTCCAAAAACTTTCCTTCACCGTTATTCACTTGAAGGGCATTTTGCGTAAACTGATTAAAGAAGTCTTGGTTTTTTTTGAGCATGAACACATCATAGCCCTCAAATGAAGTATTGGTCTTTAGTCTATAATCATCCCCCGGTAACATATCAGTGGTAAAAATATCGGGCTTACCATCATTGTTGATGTCTTGCAAATCTGCACCCATAGAAGAAAAACTAATATGCTGCGCTCGGGTAGCTTTTTCATCTTTAAAAGTTCCGTTGCGTTGATTGATGTACAAATAATCCTTTTCAAAAAAATCATTGGAAACGTACACATCGGGGTATCCATCTAAATTAATATCACCCACAGTAACCCCTAAGCCAAAGCTGATAATACTTCCATATATACCCGCTTCCTTGGTAACATCGATAAATTTTCCATTGTTATTTTTATATAAATGATCCCCTCCACCCTTTAAGAATTCAGCAAAAGGGGCTTGGGCATCTGGGATATTACGCATATTGGCGTAATTCAATGTATTTACTGGAATAGGGCTATTGTTTACTAAAAAGCAATCGAGGTCTCCATCCAAATCGTAATCAAAAAAACTAGCCTGAGTAGAATAGCCATCATTGTCTAATCCAAATTGAGCAGCAGCTTCTGTAAATGTGTTATTCTTATTATTGAGGTATAACTTATTTTTTCGCTTTTCTTTTTGCAACATATTACCTGCATTACACACATAGATATCTAACCATCCATCTGCATTAATATCAACAAAAACAACACCAGTACTCCATTCACCATTATAGGTAATGCCCGCTTTTTGGGTAATATCTTCAAATTCAAAATTGCCTTTGTTCAGGTATAATTTATTACTGCCTTGATTAGCAGTAAAAAAAACTTCTGGTAACCCATCATTATTTAAATCACCAGTTGCAACACCACCACCGTTATAAAAATTTCGATACTTAAATACATTGAATGCATCAGACTCAACTAACTTATTGGTAAAATCGATATTGGTATTCACTTCCTCAAAAAGTGTTTCCGCTTTTTTTGTTTTACAAGACAGAATTACCAAGAAAAAAATGCTCAAGTACAAAAAATGAAATATGCGCATACGCTAAATTAATCAAAAAAAAATCCCCCCGAATCTCAAAAGAAATTCGGAGGGATTAGTATTTATAAACTCGGGATATTAGTATCCGAAGTTTTGCTTCAAGTTAGGGTTAGAAGACAATGAAACGGTTGGGATTGGGTAAACCACTTTGTATGCATCAGATGCATTTGGTCTTTCTTCAACAGGAGCGTTGAATACGCCAAAACGAATCATATCTGTTCTTCTGTGACCTTCTAAGTACAATTCACGACCTCTTTCAGCTAATAAAACTGGAAGTGTTACAGAAGCTAGAGCAGTTGCTCTACGCTTAGAACGTAAGTCGTTTACAATTGACAATGGAGTTTCACCGTTAGCACCAGTTGTACCACCTCTTAATAAAGCTTCAGCTTTCATTAAGCGAACATCTGAGAAACGGAAGAAAGGAAACTCATTCGCACTTCCCCATGCACCATCATTAATAGTAGCAGGATCTAGAGGGAACTTGTTTAAACGGATACCGCTTGCTTCACCGTTAAAGAAGATAGAAGCATTTCGAGTAAAGATCAATGGGTTACCAGAACGGTCTTTCAAGTCTACAATTGGGTCACCAATTAAACCGTTTCTAGGACCACGAGCTTGACCTACTAATAAACCAGCAGTAGCACCAGTAAATTCAGTATGTCCTCTTAAAGTATCGCTTCTACGAACGTCATTTCCTTCGAAGCTATCATAGAATTGAGAAAGTGTAACGAAACCATTCCAAGAAGATGGAGTTTGGTTGTAGTGCCAGCTTTGAGAAGTCTGCCATCTTAAACCTGCACCATTTCCTGCTCTAGCATCACCACCCGCTTTACGAACAAAAATGTTCTCAGAAGATGCGGTTCCATTGTCCCACTTAAAGTTATCCCAGTAGTAAGAATCAATAGCTAAGCTAGGATTAGCAGCAACCAAGTTACAGTACTCAATCACTTTGTTCATATCCGCAGCAGCAAATGTATAAGGACCAGCAGGCTTAGTTGGATCTTGCTTATAAACAGCTTTGTTTAAGTAAGCTTTTGCCAATAAAGTCCAAGCGGCTTCTTTAGTTGCTTGTCCACGGTTTGCACCGTTGTATGCAGGTAATGCTGGAACTGCAGCTTCTAATTCTGCAATGATTGCATCAATAGCAGCAGATCTAGTTAATACATCAGGAATTGCATTTGCAGCAGCAGTTGCAGGTCTTGATTGTACTTGACCATAAATATCACAAGTTAAGAAACGGAAGAAAGCACGTAAGAACTGTCCTTCTGCTTTTTCTAAACCAGTTTTGGTTTCAGCAATTAAAGTTGTTTGGAACAACGCACCATTCAAACCATTCCAAGTATCGTTGATTTGGTTGTGGTCTGCTGCCCAAGTGTGTAAGTGCAAACGACGCCATGTACCAAAGTCATCCCAGTCGGTACCACGTGTTGGTCCCATGATTTCATCGGTAGAATGCTCTTGCAATCCAAACCAGTTACCCTGGCCACCGGTTAATTGGTTTAATTGCTCGTAAACCGCAGCAATAGATGGAGCCGTAGGGGCACCACCTGCTTGGTTTGGAGCTATGGAGTTTGGCGACTCCAACTTTGGATCAAGCTTGGAACAAGACGAGATCGCAAGTACACCTACTGCCGCGGCTGGTAAAATGTAGCTTTTAATTATATTTTTCATATTAGTCAATATTTATGTTGTTCTTTATTAAAATCCTACGTTAACACCTACAGTAATAACCATTGGTCTAGGGTACTGTGTGTAATCAAATCCACGAGAAGGGATACCGTTGATGCTCTTGTCTACGTTAACCTCAGGATCAATTCCAGAGTATTTACTAAACAATGCCAAGTTTTGGCCAGAAGCAAAAGCAGTTAAAGTCTTTATTGCTTTACCCTTGATGTCGAAAGCATAGCTTAAGTTCATGTTGGCTAAGCGAATAAAATCTCCTTTCTCTAAGAATCTAGTTGACACAGAACCTGGGTTAAATGGATTCTCAGGACCGTTACCGATTGCATAAGTTACGTTACGTGCGTTACGCAAGCTACCTTTCAATAACAACGCATTCGCAGTATTGTTGTAAATATAATGTCCGGTTACAGCATTTAAGAATACACTTAAATTCCATCTTCCATAAGAGAAGGTATTGGTTAAACCAGCAAACATTTTAGGCAATGCAGTACCAACCAATTGGTTAGCAGCACCTGCAGCATAACGTGCATTACCGTTACCATCAAATCCTTGGAAAACAGGCATAGACCAAGTAAAGATTGGAGAACCGTTGGTTAAGGTTTGTGCAAATGCACCAGTTAAACCTTGTCCGCTTACCGCACCAGTATTAATTGGAGTTGGTAAACCAGTAACATTATTGCTTACAGTTGTTACGTTCGCATTAACATCCCAGTTGAACTTGTTTCCTTTAACCAATTTGTAGTTCACACTAAATTCCCATCCTTTGTTGATTACATTACCTGGTAAGTTGATCCACCAGCTGCTGGTTGGAGCGAATCCACCTGGAGTTGGAGCAAAGAACAACATATTCGTACGCTCATTCTTGTAGTAATCTACAGTTGCAGATAAACGACCATTCTTAGTTGTGAAGTCTACACCAATACCTGTTGTAGCAACTTCTTCCCATTTAAGATCTGGGTTACCTTGCTGAATGAAACGAGTTACAGGACCGCTACCTACATCAAAAGTTTGTTGAAGGTTTAATGCAGCATAAGAACCTAAGTTATCTTGGCTACCCAATTTACCGTAGTTCGCTCTGATATTAAAGTCACTGAATAATTTACCTAAAGTATTTTTAGCCCAGCCTTCTTCTAACACTCTCCACTTAAATGCAAACGCAGGGAAAGTACCATAACGGTTGTTAGAACCGAACTTAGAAGATCCATCAGATCTTACAGTTGCAGTAAAGAAATACTTGTCGTTGTAAGTGTAGTTTACACGAGCAAAAACTGATTGCAATTCGTTTCTGTCAAAGCCAGGAACAAAGTTTGCGTAGTTCTTAAACTTGCTGTAGTCTTTTACAAATACATCAGTAGGAGCAACTACTGGAGTATTTAATCCCCATCCAAAACTACCTGTGTAGCTGGTTTGGAAACTTTGGTATGAATAACCAGCAACTGCGTTGATTGCGTGAACGTTGTTGAAGGTTTTGTCATAAGTAAAATAATGCTCAATCAAAGTAGATTTGGTTTCTAAGTTTTGTCTGGTAACACGACCATTACCTTGGATACCATTTTGATAATCTCTTCCGAATACGTTGATAGTACCACCGTATGCGTTAGAACCTAAGCGAGGATCTGCAAATGCAGTACGCTCAGACTTTGAATTATCTAAACCAAGCACTGCTCTATAAGATAAGCTTGGAGTAATTTGATAAGTAGCAGATAAGTTTGTTAAGAATCTGTTTACGAAGTCACGGTCGTCAAAGTAAGCCAACATTTGAACTGGGTTACGCTGATCTCCTGGTTGGAAGAATGAACCATCTTTGTTGTAAACAGGGTTTGTTGGGTTTAACTGTAAAGCAGCGCCCAATAAAGAACCTTGGTATCCAGCATTGTTAGACAATGGTGCATATTGGTTCTTAGTATTAGAGTAAGTAATATTTGCTTCTAACTTCAATTTATCGTTGAATAACTTCTGACCTAAGTTAGCACGAGTAGTGATACGCTTTAGTCCGCTGTTTCTAACAATACCTTGTTGATCATCATAAGAAGCACTTAAACGAGCTGTAGTACCTTTGTTACTGTAAGCCCAGCTTAAATTATAATTTTGAGAAATGGCTTGACGGAAAATTTCATCTTGCCAATCAGTGCTAGCACCATTGTCAATTCCTCTTACCGCTACTCCTGCAGCAACTGGATCAGCACCTCCATCAATGTTCGCTTTTTTAGCAGCCAACAAGAAGTCTTGTGCATTCATTAAATCGTAACGACGTGCAGTGTTTGCTAAACTGGTAGTTGCACCGAAATTGAAGATACCAGCTTTACCACCTCTACCTTGCTTGGTAGTGATTAAGATTACACCGTTTGCACCTCTAGAACCATAGATAGCAGCAGCAGATGCATCTTTTAATACAGTAATGCTTTCAATATCATTAGGGTTTAAGAAAATCAATGGGTTTTTAGGAGTTGTACTTCCTTCAACACCACTAGCAGAACCTAAAGTACCACCTTGAATCAACGGAACTCCGTCAATTACATACAATGGTTCTTGAGCACCACTAATAGATCCTGTACCTCTAATATTGATTGTTGCAGCAGCACCTGGCTCACCGGTAGATGGAGTAACCAACACACCTGGAGTACGACCTTGCAACAACTGATCTGGAGAAGCAATTTGACCTTTGTTAAAGTCTTTCTCCGTTACACGCGCAACAGAACCTGTTACGTCTTTTGTTTTTCTAGA
>JACCDH010891478.1_pt1 | contig 13596 bp, 11 predicted proteins | sample 7442481 | NCBI WGS metagenome assembly JACCDH01 (sample SAMN15323433, study PRJNA562643) | freshwater metagenome | isolation source: river surface water | place: USA:Blue River Watershed | collected 2017-08-15
ATACGCATCAGTTGCGGGAGTTGGAGCTGGCCGTTTGTTGCTTGGGTGTGCATTTGACCATGTTTGAGCCGGTCGAGCACTCGTATCTGCCCCAGCATCTCGCACCCGGTGAACTGGTGGGCGGCAATGGCATGGTGCAGATGGGAACCTTTGTCGGCATACTCACCGGCCAGCTGATCGGCGCCGGACTGGTCAGCTGGGGAGCGATCGGTGTGCACATGATCATCTGGTCCACCGTACTGGTTGCGATCTTCGGTTTGCTGTTCACTCTGGCGGTGCCCGCCACGCCCGCGCCGGCGCCAGAGCTGGTGGTCAGCCGCAATCCGTTTCCTGAAGTGGTGCGCAATCTGCGCTTCGCCGCCGGCAGAGCGGATGTGTTTACCGCGATGCTGGCCAATTCCTGGTTCTGGTTTTTCGGCGCGATCGTGCTCGCGCAATTCCCGGTCTATTCGCGCGATGTGCTGCATGGCGCGCCCGAAATTTTCGCGGTGCTGCTCACAGCGTTTTCTCTGGGCATAGGTGCGGGCTCGCTGTTGTGCGAGCGTTTATCCGGCGGACGTCTGCAGCTGGGCCTGGTGCCGCTGGGTTCGCTGGGCCTGACCGTGTTTGGCATCGATTTGTATGTCGCCAGTCTGGGCAGCATGCCACCGCTGCTGACGGCAAGCCAGCTGCTGTTCGGCGAACAGTTCCGCATCCTGTTCGATTGCCTGATGCTCGGCATGGCCGGCGGCATCTTTGTCGTGCCCCTGTTCACGCTGATACAGACACGCGCCGAGCGCAGCCATCTGTCACGCATCATCGGGGGCATGAATATCCTCAATGCGCTGTTCATGGTGGTGGCCGCGTTGCTGGCGATGGTGCTGCTGCAGGCCGGGCTGTCGGTGCCCGAGATCTTCGCCACGACCGCGATGCTCAACATTGCGGTGCTGATCGCGCTGTGCCTGAAGCAGCCGGAGTATCCGCGTGCGCTGTGGTCATGGCTGACCGGGCTCTTCAGGAAGCCGCCGCTGGTAGAATGACGGTTTTCTGCACAGCTCATTTCCTACCATGTCCGGCAATACGATAGGCAAGCTTTTTTGCGTCACCACCTTCGGCGAATCGCATGGTCCCGCCATCGGTTGCGTGATCGATGGCTGCCCGCCGGGCATGCCGCTGTCGGAAGCCGACATTCAGCCTGAGCTGGATCGCCGCAAGCCCGGCACCTCGCGCCATGTCACGCAGCGCAAGGAATCCGACACGGTCGAGATTCTCTCCGGCGTTTATGAGGGCAAGACCACCGGCACGCCGATCGCGCTGCTGATCCGCAATGAAGACCAGCGCAGTCAGGATTACGGCAACATCGTTGACCGTTTCCGTCCCGGTCATGCGGACTACACGTACTGGCACAAATATGGCATCCGCGATCCGCGCGGCGGCGGTCGTTCTTCCGCGCGCCTGACTGCACCGGTCGTGGGCGCGGCGGCGGTGGCGCGCAAGTGGCTGCAGCTGCAATTTGGTACCACCTTCCATGGCTGCATGAGCCAGCTCGGCGAGATCGCGATTCCCTTCCAGTCCTGGGATCACGTGCCTGACAATCCGTTTTTCGCGGCGAACGCCGACATCGTTCCGCAGCTTGAGTCGTACATGGACGATCTGCGCAAGGCCGGCGATTCCTGCGGCGCGAGGATCGATGTGGTCGCAAAGCAGGTGCCGGTGGGACTGGGCGAGCCGCTGTTCGACAAGCTCGATGCCGACATCGCTTACGCGATGATGGGCATCAATGCAGTCAAGGGGGTGGAGATCGGTGCCGGTTTTCGCTCGGTCGCGCAGAAGGGCACCGAACATGGCGATGAAATCACGCCGGATGGCTTTGTCGGCAACAATGCCGGCGGCGTATTGGGCGGCATTTCATCCGGCCAGGACATCACGGTGTCGATCGCGATCAAGCCGACTTCCAGCATACGCACGCCGCGACGCTCGATCGACCGCGACGGCAAACCGGTGATGGTAGAAACCTTTGGCCGTCATGATCCCTGCGTGGGCATACGCGCGACGCCGATCGCCGAGGCGATGCTTGCGCTGGTGCTGATGGATCATGCGTTGCGCCATCGCGCGCAGTGCGGCGATGTCAGTCATTCCTATACACAGTCCTGACACCATCATGCACCGGCGCCAGCCGGGCTGAGTGATTGGTGTGTTCATCGTTCCGGCCCGCGCCGGGAACCGGCGATCTCCGCAAATACCCCTGATCTCTGTGACCTCCGCCTCCAAACCTGCCCAGTCGCTGAACTTCGCGTTGTTCTTCTTCGCGTACTACGGCTATGTGGGGGTATTCTCGCCCTATGCGAGCCTGTACTTCGCAGACAAAGGTATCAGCGCGGCGCAGATCGGCGTGCTGATGTCGCTGATGCAGGTCATGCGTATCTTCGGCCCCAATCTGTGGGGCTGGGTCGCGGATCACACGCGGCAGCGCGTGAACGTGCTGCGTTTCACCTCGGTGGCGGCGACCGTGGGTTTCTGTGGCATGTTCTGGGGCGAGAGCTTTGGCTTTTTCTTTGCGCTGATGGTGACGGTGAATCTGTTCACCAGCGCGCAGGGCCCGATCTCGGAGGCGCTGATGCTCTCTGCGATGCGTGGCGATCTCACGCACTATGGCCGGCTGCGGCTCTGGGGTTCGGTCGGTTTTATTGTGGCGGTCATGCTCTCCGGTCAGTTACTGGACTGGCAGGGCATAACGCTGATGCCATGGATTGCGCTGGCGCTGTTGCTGATGGTCTGCGCTGTGACGCTCAACATGCGCGAAGACGCGCCCGCGCATCATGCGCAGGATGCGCCCTCGGTGCGCAGCCTGCTGCGACAGCGGCCGGTGCTGGCGTTCTTTTCATCGACCTTCATGATGGTGGCCGCGCATTCGTCGCTCTATGTGTACTACTCGCTCTACCTGTCTGACATCGGTTACAGCAAGACCGTGATCGGCCTGATGTGGTCGCTGGGCGTGCTGGTCGAGATCCTGTTCTTCTTCTATCAGGCGCCGCTGTTCCGGCGTTTTGGGGTACGTCCGCTGATGCTGTTCAGCCTGGCGGTGGCGGTCGCGCGCTTTCTGATGATCGGCTTCGGTGCGCAGTCGCTGATCGTGCTGCTGATTGCGCAGGTACTGCATGCGGCGACTTTCGGCGTGCATCACTCGGCCTCGGTCGCCACGCTGCAGCGCTGGTTCTCCGGCCCGCTGCAGGCGCGCGGGCAGGCGCTGTTCATCAGCATTTCCTACGGACTGGGCGGCACGCTGGGCGGCTTGCTGCTGTCAGCTTGCTGGGATACATTTGGCGCCCGTCTGGTCTATCTGATTGCCGCGCTGATGTCCCTGCTGGGGCTGCTGGCGGCGATCCTGAGTTATCGCTGGCAGGCAGAAGCAGGGAGAGAATAATGAAACTGATGCTGTATCGCGGTTTGCTGACGGCGCTGCTGGCGTTTCCTTTGGGCGCTTGCCAGACGGTGCAGACCACGCAGGCAGGGGCCGTCGGCGTCGATCGCACTCAGCGCATGGCCGTATCCGCCGAAGCGATCGAGCAGAGTGCGAACAAGCAGTATGCGCAGGTGCTCGCCGAGGCGCAGAAAAAAGACAGGCTCAATGCCGATGCCGCGCAGTACGAGCGCGTCAAAACCATCGCAGACAAGCTGATCAAACAGACGCCCGCATTTCGCAAGGATGCGCCAGGCTGGAAATGGGAAGTCAACGTGCTGACCTCCGGCGAGGTCAATGCGTGGTGCATGCCGGGCGGGAAAATCGCCGTCTACTCCGGCCTGATTGAGAAACTCAAGATCACGGATGATGAGCTGGCCGCCGTGATGGGCCATGAAATCGCCCACGCGCTGCGCGAGCATTCGCGCGAGCGGGCCTCCGAGCAGGCGATTGCCGGCATCGGCATCTCGATCGTGGCGGCGGTTGCCGGTGTCGGGCAGATCGGGCAGAAGGGCATGGAGTACGCGTATCAGGGCCTGCTTGGCTTGCCGAATTCCCGTTCGCATGAAACCGAGGCCGACCGCATTGGTGTCGAGCTGGCCGCGCGGGCTGGCTATGACCCGCGCGCGGCCATCACCCTGTGGCAGAAAATGGGTCAGACCGGCGGCAACGAGCCGCCGAAATTCATGTCTACCCACCCGCCCCGGGCCGACCGGGTGAAGGACCTGACGAATTATTCCGAGAAAGTGATGCCGCTGTACCGACAGGCGCAAAAAGCCGGGTAGACGTATTGCGAATGCGCCACGCGGTATGACACACCGACGCGCTATCTGACGGTTTTTCGAGAACCCCAAGCCGCTGAGATGAGCCTATATTGGCATCTCACATGTCATTCATGGCCAGTTTGATTGCGGGGGGTGATCATCATGGGAGTTGAAAGATTAATCAATAGCCTGAGCAGCGCGATGCATCAGCTGACATCGAAACCTAAGCATCACGACAACGTCGTTGGCAACAACAACAAGCTGGTGTTCCGAAACCTGGAGGAGGACGGTAACTTGCATACCGGCCGTGCAAAGTTATCCGAGGCCTGGCGCCGCCTTGGCGACGGCATTTCTTCGGCCAAAGCCGCAGTGGTAAAAGCCTTTGGTTCGATCATCAATATCAAAGGTGATCGGTAGCTTCGCTGGCGTTCAGTCAGTGCCGACTCGGATAATCTCCAACTCGATGCTCCCGAACCGGAGCTTATCGCTTGGGGCAACAGGTGCTGTGGCATAATTTCGAGGTTTTTCCCCGGAATTCGCGCACGTTACGTGCCCCAGCGCCATGGCCCAAACCCTTTACGACAAACTCTGGCAGTCCCATGAGGTGCATACCGCTGAGGACGGCACCTCGATTCTCTACATTGATCGCCACCTGATTCACGAAGTCACCAGCCCGCAGGCTTTCGAGGGGCTGAAGCTGGCGAACCGCCAGCCTTGGCGAAAATCCGCGAATCTGGTGGTCGCTGACCACAACGTGCCGACCACCAATCGCGCCGGCGGCATTGCCGATCCGGTATCGCGGCTGCAGGTCGAGACCCTGGACCAGAACGCGAAAGAGTATTCGCTTACCTACTTCAACATGACTGACAAGCGTCAGGGCATCGTACACGTGATCGGGCCGGAGCAGGGCGCGACGCTGCCGGGCATGACGGTGGTCTGCGGCGATTCGCACACATCCACCCACGGCGCATTCGCCTGCCTCGCACATGGCATCGGCACCTCCGAAGTCGAGCATGTGCTGGCCACGCAGACGCTGCTGGCAAAAAAATCCAAGGCCATGCTGATTCAGGTCGAGGGCAAGCTGGGTGCAGGCGTCACGGCAAAAGACATCGTGCTGGCCATCATCGGCAAGATCGGCACCGCCGGCGGGACCGGCTATGCGATCGAGTTTGCCGGTTCGGCGATCCGTTCGCTGACGATGGAAGGCCGCATGACGGTCTGTAACATGGCCATCGAAGCCGGCGCGCGCGCCGGCATGGTCGCGGTGGATGACACGACGATCAACTACGTCAAAGGCCGTCCGTTTGCGCCCGTCGGCCCGCACTGGGATCAGGCGGTCGCTTACTGGCGGACGCTGCATTCCGACCCCGATGCCAAATTCGATGCGGTGGTGATGATCGATGCCGCGGAGATCCGTCCGCAAGTCACCTGGGGCACCTCGCCCGAGATGGTGGTGCCGGTCGATGCGCGCGTGCCAGACCCCGACAAGGAAAAAGATCCGGTGAAGCGCGATGCGATGGAAAAGGCGCTGGTCTACATGAACCTGAAGCCGAATACCGCGATCACCGACATCCGCATCGACAAGGTCTTCATCGGCTCCTGCACCAATTCACGCATTGAAGATTTGCGCGCTGCGGCCGCCATCGTGCGCGGCAAGCATCGCGCGTCTAACGTGACGCTGGCGATGGTGGTGCCGGGTTCTGGCCTCGTGAAAGAGCAGGCCGAGCGCGAAGGGCTGGACAAGATTTTCAAAGACGCCGGTTTCGAGTGGCGCGAGCCGGGCTGTTCGATGTGTCTGGCCATGAATGCCGATCGTCTGGAACCGGGCGAGCGTTGCGCGTCGACCTCGAATCGCAACTTTGAAGGACGTCAGGGCGCGGGCGGACGCACGCATCTCGTCAGTCCGGCGATGGCGGCTGCCGCAGGCGTTGCGGGTCACTTTGTCGATGTGCGCGGTCTGTAAGACGACGCGCAAGTACTCTGGGAGCACACCATGAAAACAATTACTCTCATTCTGCTGTCTGTCAGTGTCGCGCTGGCCGGCTGCAATACGATTCAGGGCATCGGCAAGGACGTTGAAAAACTGGGCGAGAAAGTCCAGGAAGCCGGCAAAAAGTAAACATCATGAATAAATTCACCGTACTCGATGGGCTGGTCGCGCCGCTGGATCGCGCGAATGTCGATACCGACGCCATCATCCCAAAGCAATTCCTCAAATCGATCAAGCGCACCGGCTTCGGCCCCAATCTGTTTGACGAATGGCGTTATCTTGACCATGGCGAGCCGGGCATGGACAACAGCAAGCGTCCGCTGAATCCGGATTTCGTGCTGAATCAGCCGCGCTATCAGGGCGCAGCGATTCTGCTGGCGCGCAAGAATTTTGGCTGCGGCTCCTCGCGCGAGCACGCGCCATGGGCGCTGGATCAGTATGGTTTTCGCGCGGTGATTGCGCCAAGCTTTGCCGATATCTTCTTCAACAACTGCTTCAAGAATGGCTTGCTGCCGGTGCGACTGACCGAGACGGAAGTCGATCAGTTGTTCAATGAAGTGAAAGCCTTTCCGGGCTATCGGCTGGTCATCGATCTGGCGCAGCAGACCGTATCGACCGCCAATGGCAGCGCGACTTTCCGTTTCGAGATCGATGAATTTCGCAAGCATTGTCTGCTGAATGGTCTGGATGACATCGGCCTTACGCTGCAAAAAGCGGACGCGATCCGTGAATACGAAGAACGTCACATCAGCCGTTTCCCGTGGCTGGCCAACACGATTTAAACCTCATTTCAATCATCATGAAAATCGCAATCCTGCCGGGCGACGGCATCGGCACCGAGATCGTTGAACAGGCGGTCAAAGTGCTCAATGCACTGGGCCAGACATTTGAGATGGAAACCGCGCCCGTCGGCGGTGCCGGTTACGAAGCGCACGGACATCCGCTGCCCGAAGGTACGCTGAAGCTGGCCAAGGAGGCCGATGCGATTTTGTTCGGCGCGGTCGGCGACTGGAAATACGACACCCTCGAGCGCTCGCTGCGCCCCGAGCAGGCGATTCTGGGCCTGCGCAAGCACCTGACGCTGTTCGCCAACTTCCGCCCGGCTATCCTGTACCCGGAGCTGGTGGGTGCATCGACACTGAAGCCCGAAGTCGTGTCGGGTCTGGATATCCTGATCGTGCGCGAGCTGAACGGCGATATTTACTTCGGTCAGCCGCGCGGTATGCGCGAAGCACCCGACGGCCCGTTCAAGGGCGCGCGCGAGGGATTTGACACGATGCGCTACTCGGAGCCGGAGATCCGCCGCATTGCGCATGTCGCGTTTCAGGCCGCCCGCAAGCGCGGCAAGCGCCTGACCAGTGTCGACAAGGCGAATGTGCTGGAGACTTTCCAGTTCTGGAAAGACATCGTCACCGACGTTCACAAAGAATATCCGGATGTCGAACTGGATCATATGTACGTTGACAATGCAGCGATGCAGCTGGTGCGCGCGCCGAAAAAATTCGACGTCATCGTCACCGGCAACATGTTCGGCGACATTTTGTCGGATGCCGCTGCGATGCTGACCGGCTCGATTGGCATGCTGCCGTCGGCGTCGCTGGATGCAAACAGCAAGGGCCTGTACGAGCCCTCGCATGGTTCAGCACCGGATATCGCCGGCAAAGGCGTTGCGAATCCGCTGGCCACCATCTTGTCGGCGGCAATGATGCTGCGCTTCTCGCTGAACCTGCCGGCCGAGGCCGATCGCATCGAGAACGCCGTGAAGAAAGTGCTCGCGCAAGGCCTGCGCACGCCGGATATTCATGAGGCGGGCACCACCAAAGTCGGCACGGTGGAGATGGGCGATGCGGTGGTGAAGGCGCTGGTATAAATTTTTAGAGGCGCTGGATTCCGGCCTGCCCCCGGCCTTCGCCGGGACGGTGGCGGAAATGACGGTAGAAAAGCTGTCCGGCCATCAAACGGCCATCAAACGGCCATCCCGGCGCAGACCGGGACCCGGTGTCTTTGTAATACTCGAAGGAATGCACAATGAAACTCGTAGGTCTGGTAGGTTGGCGCGGCATGGTCGGTTCGGTGCTGATGCAGCGCATGCAGGAAGAAAATGATTTCTCGCACATCGAGCCGGTGTTCTTCTCGACATCCAATGCCGGCGGCAAGGCGCCCTCGATGGCGAAGAACGAGAATACGCTGAAGGATGCGAACGACATCCAGTCGCTGAAGAAGTGCGACATCATCCTGACCTGTCAGGGCGGCGATTACACGACCGAGATCTATCCGAAGTTGCGCGCAGCGGGCTGGAATGGCTACTGGATTGATGCCGCGTCCACGCTGCGGATGAAGGACGATGCGATCATCGTGCTCGATCCGGTCAATCTGGAGGTGATCAAGACCGCGCTGTCCAAGGGGGTGAAGAATTACGTCGGCGGTAATTGCACGGTATCGTGCATGCTGATGGGTCTGGGAGGCCTGTTCAAGCATGATCTGGTCGACTGGATGACCTCGATGACGTATCAGGCAGCGTCTGGCGGCGGTGCGCAGCACATGCGCGAGCTGCTTACACAATTTGGCAGCATCAACGCTGAAGTCAAAGCCCTGCTCGATGATCCGGCGTCGGCAATTCTGGAAATCGACCGCAAGGTGCTCGCCAAGCAGCATGCGCTGAACGCCGATGAGACCAGACAGTTCGGCGTTCCGCTCGGCGGCAACCTGATCCCGTGGATCGATAAAGATCTGGGCAATGGCCAGTCGCGCGAGGAGTGGAAGGGCGGCGCCGAGACCAACAAGATCCTCGGCCGTGGCGATGCCTTTGGCGCAGGCGCGAAGCCGGCGATCGCGGTGGATGGCCTGTGCGTTCGCATTGGCGCGATGCGCTGCCATTCGCAGGCACTGACCATCAAGCTGAAGAAAGATGTTCCGCTGGACGAGATCAATGACATCATCGCCAGCGACAATCAGTGGGTGAAATTCGTGCCGAACACACGCGAGGCGTCGATGCATGAGCTGACTCCGGCGGCGACCACCGGCAAGCTGACGATTCCGGTCGGGCGCGTTCGCAAGATGCAGATGGGCGGCGACTATATTTCCGCATTCACGGTCGGCGATCAATTGCTGTGGGGCGCTGCCGAGCCGCTGCGCCGGATGCTGCGCATCTTGCTGGATGCCTGACAGCGTGTCGCGACATCAGCCCGTGAAATTGTTCATTCGACGATAACGTATATAGTTGTCAGCACACAACCAAACCCGTCTGTTTTTCTTTCAGTGGAAAACAGGCGGGTTTTTTCATGGCGTCAGATGTCGCAGCAGCTTGCTGTCACAGAGGTCGGGTGATAAGGTCAGTCTCTTCCGTTTTATGTTTGCGTGCACGTTGCAATTCATGTCGCAACTCATCTCGCGGTCATCTCGACGCCGTATTTCCCAACGCTACGAGTCATGCCATTTCCTGAGCGCCGCTCCTTGTTGTCTCTGAAATTATTGCCGGCCCTGCTGGTCGCAATGCTCGCAACGCTGCCAGCTAGTCCGGGGCTTGCGGTCGCTCTGGGTGAAGCGAACGTACGTTCTTCGCTGGGACAAAAGCTGGATGCTGTGATCGACATCACATCGATCTCTGCGGCCGAGGCCGAGTCACTGGCTGTTCGGCTGGCTCCCGCCGCCATGTTCGCTGAGGCAGGTCTGGATTACGGCGCGCTGCAGCGCGCGCTGCGGCTGAGCATAGAAAAAAAGAATGATCGCACGTTGATACGCGTAAGCTCGGAGCTTCCGGTCAGCGATCCTTTCCTGATACTGCTGATCGAAGTCAATGCAGCAGGTAATCGCACCGTTCGGCAATACGCATTGTTGCTCGATCCCCCTGCGACAGACCAGGACAAGCGCAGTGCGGCCATCGAGCCGCCGGCCATCTCTGCGCCTTCTGCAGCTTCGGCAAACTCTGCAACCTCTGCAGCATCCGCGCAGCCGTCTGCCAGCGCAGCTGACCAGCTGCCTGAGACCACGACTACCACGGATACCACGAAGACCACAGAGCCCACGGAGCCCGTCGGACGCTCCGGTCCGACATCGTCTTCGCCGACGCGGCTGGTCCGTCGCGGCGATACACTGGCGAAGTTCGCGCGCGATGCAATGCCGCCCGGTGCGACGCTTGAACAGGCGCTGGTTGCGTTTCTGCAGGCTAATCCCGCAGCCTTTGATGGCAAGAACATCCACCGGATGAAATCCGGCACTGTGCTGAGCGTGCCGGACGATCAGGCCATCGCCGATGTGCCCGCCGCTGAGGCGCGCCGTGAAGTCGCGCTGCAGACAGCGGATTATCAGCGGTATCGGAACGCGCTTGCGCGCACGGCAGCAAGATCTGCAGAGAAATCCGCCGAGGCAGGTGCGCCGTCTGCAGTGACTGGTAATCGCAGCAGCAGTGGCACGGTCGGTGTCAAAGAACCGTCGCCCGGACCAAGCGCCGATGCGCGTGATCAGCTGACACTGGAATCTGCGCAGGACAAGCGCGTATCAGCCGCTCAGCGAGACGAGCGTCATCGCGAGCTGGCGCAGATCGCCAGTGATAAAGCGCTGTCGGAGGCGAATTCCCGGATTGCCGAGCTTGAAAAAAATATCGGCGATATGCAGCAGCAGCTGGCGGTGCGCAACCAGACGCTGGCAGACACACAGCAGCGTGCCGAACAGGCAGCAGCAGAGTCCGCGAGCAAGCCCGCCTCGGCAACAGACAAACCCTCAGATGCCGGGGTCTCTGAAGCCAGACCCGCCAAGACCGAGCAGGCACCGTCTGCTGCGAAGGATCAGGACATTGGCGACTACTTCGCAAAACTGCAGCGCGCGCTGGCGAACGATCCGCTGCCCGTAGCCGGTTCACTGGGCATTTTGTCTGCCGGGTTGCTGATGCTATGGCTGCGGTCACGCCTCAGGAAACGCAGACTGCCAGTGGCCAGAACCGAGCCACATTCCGAAGGACAATCCGTGTTCGGTCAGGCGGGCGGCCAGAATGTCGATACCAGCAACAGCGTGTTTCACTCCAATTTTGTGCCTTCGGTCAGCCAGCTTGACGCGAACGAAGTCGATGCGATTGCCGAAGCCGATGTCTATATTGCGTATGGCCGCGACGAGCAGGCCGAAGAGATCCTGCTGGATGCGCTGAAACATCATCCGCAGCGACATGCGCTGCGCGTGAAACTGCTGGAAATTTACCTCGCGCGCAAGGATGTGCAGAAATTCGGCGCGGTCGCGGCAGAGCTGCGCGTGCTGACCCATGGTCAGGGGTCGGAGTGGGGACAGGCGGCGCAGATGGGACAGCAGCTTGATCCGGGCAATTTGCTCTACGGTGGCGCTCCGGCAGCGGCGACGGTGATGGCGACTGGTATGGCGACGGATAAGGCGCCGAGTTTGGCGCCTGTCGTCAAAGCAGCGCCTACAGCGGTCGCTGATCAGGCGTCGGCGGCAGCACCGGCGGTGACTTCCTCAGGCAATGCCGCGGCAAGGGCCGCCGAACGGTCGTCGCTGTCGTCGGTGCACCCCCCGCTGGGGCTGGTCAGGCCGGATGATTCGATGACCTCCTCATCGGCTGTCGAAGATTTTGGTATCAAGCTGGAGGGACTGCTGGACGAACGTCGCAAAGACGCCGGCACGGGTCTGTCCCTGACGCCCATCAACACGGCGCCGGCGCCGGAGGCTGTACCTGCGGCGGATTTTCAGCTGTCGGGAATCGCACCGGGCGCAGCGGCCGCAGTCACCGGAGCCGATGCCGGTGCTGATGCGCTGGCCCTGAAAACCAAGATCGATCTCGCGCTGGCCTGTCAGGAAATCGGCGACAGCGACGCGGCACGAGAACTGCTGGCCGAGGTCGCCGGCACCCGCCACCCCGAGTTCGCCAGCCGCGCCCGGTCTCTGCTGCAGCAACTCGCGTAAAATCCGCGTCAACCGTCGTACCAGCGCGCGGCCTCGCCGCGCGTGATGCCCGTGCGCAGCGCCGGGGCTGATCTCAACCCGACCTCCAATTCCAGAGTATTCCTTTGAAACGAATCGCGCTCGGCCTGCAATATGACGGCAGCAGCTGGCAGGGCTGGCAAACGCAGCCGCACGGCCATACGGTTCAGGATGCGCTTGAGAAAGCGCTCGCAGCGTTCGCGCAGCAAGCCATTTCCACGACTTGCGCCGGGCGCACCGATGCGGGCGTTCATGCGCTGGCGCAGGTCGTGCATTTCGACACCGAGGCGGTGCGTGAACCCTTCTCATGGGTCAGGGGCGTGAATGCATTTTTGCCGCCTTCCGTTGCCGTGCGCTGGGCTGTTGAAGTGGAGGGCGGCGAAGCGGGCGAGGATGGTTTTCATGCGCGGTTCTCGGCCAGCGCGCGCACCTATCACTACCTGATCTACAACGACTCGGTCAGATCGCCGCTGTGGGAACGCCGGGCCGGCTGGGTGTTCAGGCCGCTTGACGCGCAAGCAATGCAGGCTGCTGCGCAGGCACTGTTGGGCGAGCATGATTTTTCTGCATTCCGCGCAGCAGAGTGTCAGGCGCGCTCGCCGGTGCGCACGATGCACAGCATTCAGGTGCGACGTGCCGGTGATCTGATTGCCGTCACCTTGCGCGCGAATGCGTTTCTTCATCATATGGTGCGCAATATCGTGGGCTCGCTGATTCAGGTCGGAAACGGCAACCGTCCGGCGGAGTGGATCGGCGAGCTGCTGGCCGGCCGCGACCGCGAACTCGCCGCGCCCACGTTCAGCCCGGACGGACTATATCTGGCCAGAGTCGACTACGATGCGCGCTGGGGTTTGCCCGAAGCGGATGCCGATTTGCCATTTTTTAAAGATTTTTCATCATGACGATGATCACGCGAACCCGAATCAAGCTGTGCGGACTGAGCCGTCCCGAGGACGTGGAGGCGGCAGTCGCTGCGGGCGCAGACGCGATCGGACTCGTGTTCTATCCGCCCTCGCCGCGCAATGTCTCGGCTGCGCAGGCGGCGCGGCTGCTGCAGGAACTGCCGCCGTTTGTCAGCAGCGTCGGGCTGTTCGTCAATGCCGATCTGGCGCAGGTGACGCAGGTGCTGTCGGCGGCACCGATATCAATGCTGCAATTTCATGGCGACGAATCTCCGGAGCAGTGCGCGCGGATCGCCGAAGCAGTGGGCCGCCCGTTCTTGCGCGCGCTCAGAATACGCCCTGAGACACAGCCCGCAGATTTGCTAGAATCTACGTACACCTACCGTAGCGCCAGCCCCTTGTGTGCCGGGCTGCTGCTTGATACCTGGAGCGATGCCTACGGTGGCACTGGAAAGGCTTTCGATTGGTCCCTCATTCCCGCAGAAATCGCGCATCAGGCCGTTTTAAGTGGTGGCTTGAACGTGCAAAATGTGACTGACGCAGTGCGCCGGATACGCCCGCACGCCGTCGATGTCA
>JACCDH011539617.1_pt1 | contig 13594 bp, 9 predicted proteins | sample 7442481 | NCBI WGS metagenome assembly JACCDH01 (sample SAMN15323433, study PRJNA562643) | freshwater metagenome | isolation source: river surface water | place: USA:Blue River Watershed | collected 2017-08-15
CACCACTTTGACCGACATGGGCAAGGTGTATGTGATCTATGGTGGTGTGAGCAACCAGCAGTCCACCGTGTTCCAGGTCAGCAATGGCGACCGCATCGGCACAGCCGCTGCGGACACCCTGACCGGCACCACCGGTGCCAACCAGTTGGTGGGTGGCTTGGGCAATGACACCCTGATCGGTGGCGGCGGCGCAGACGTGCTCTATGGCGGTGCGGGCCACGATGTCATGCAGGTCAATGCCGACAACCTGGCCAAGTTGGCCTTGACCGGTACCAGCCAGAACGTGATGCGCATCGACGGCGGTGGCGGCATCGACACCTTGAAGTTTGACGGCTCCGGTCTGACGCTGGATTTGGCCAACATCAAGGGCGAAGCCTTGCAGAACATGGAAAAGATTGACTTGACCGGTTCGGGCAACAACACCCTGAAGCTGACTGTGGGCGACCTGTTGGAAAACTTCACCAGTGCCAACGTGTGGAACGCGGGCAACAGCAGCTCGGGCAACCTGGGGGCCACGGTCTCGCGCAACCAGCTGATGGTGACCGGCAATACCGGCGACACGGTGATTTTGAGTGATTTAGCGAACTGGGCCGTGACGCAACCTGCCAACTTCATCACGATCAACGGACGCACGTACGACGGTTACAACCTGGGTGCGGCTCAGCTGTTGATCGACACCGCGTTGACTGTGTCGGCAAGCTGACGCGTTGGGCATGCTCGCCCCATTCTTGGCGGGGGCGCAGGGCTGGTGAATCCCGCAAGGGGTTCACCAGCCTTCTTGTTTCAGGCATGGCGCAGGCCATGTTGATGATGAGTCATAAAAAATCCTGGCTATGAATTCATGCACAATGTTTTTTAGTGGTTTAGTGCTGGCGTGCGAGCCTCGCCCCTTGCTTTGACCATGGCACTGTCTTCACGCTCTACAACATGACCGAACCCGCAAACTCCTCACTCGAAGTGGGCAAACAAGCGCTGCAAAGCGGTGATCTGGCTGCGGCCGAAGCAGCGCTGGCTCAAGCCCTGCAGCAAGCCCCTGAATCGGCCGAGGCGGCCCTGCTGTGGGCGCAGTGCGCCACGCGGCGCGGCGATGTGCGCACGGCGCGTGAGCGCTTTGCCACTTTGCTGCGTCAGCACCCCACGCATTTCAGAGGCTGGCTGGAGGCGGGGCATTTGTCGCGTCAGCTGGGTCGACAAAACGAGGTCATGCATTTCTACCGCATGGCCACCCAGGTGGCACCCACGCACTGGGAAGGCTGGCTGACGCTGGCCGGTGCGCTGGAGGCTGCAGGCCAGTGGGATGAGGCCGCCGCCTGCTATCACCGCGCTTTGCCCTTGGCCACCCGGGCCCCCGAGGGCGAGGCGGTGCCTGTCAGCCGTGTGCATGCCCTGATGGCCAAGAGCCGACTGGAGCGCGGCGATGCGGCGCGGGCGCTGGAGTCGCTGCGCCAGGCACTGGGGCTGATGCGGGTTGAAAAACCCGAGCCCGATGTGAACACGACGGCAGCGCTGCAAATCGACCTGGGCGATGTGTTGATGCGCCTGGGCCTGACGGATGCGGCACACCGCGCCTTTGAGCGTGCATCGGCCGCCACCAGCGAAGAAGTGCTGACGCGCTTGGCCATGCAGTCGTTTCACCACAACCTGTGGGAAGAAGCGCAGGCGGTGCTCAAGCGGAATGTTGAGTTGCACCCTGACAGCGCGCTGGCCCTGTGGAACTTGGCGCACGCCTACGTGGAGAGCTGGCACCTGGATGAGGCGCTGCAGACGCTGGCCAAGGCCGAGGCGATTGCACCGCAGCCGGGAGCCAAGTCGATGCGCGCCTCGATTGCAGGGCGCTTGGGCGATGCCGACACGGCGCTGGCGCTGTACAAAGGCTTGGCCGAAGAAGAAGGTCCCGACTCGGCCATGGGCTCGAGCGCTGCGATGAGCGCGCTTTACAGCGACAGCCTGACGGCCCAGCAGGTGGCCGACCTGCACCGCAGTTTGTTTGCGGCCTGGGGCCAAGGTGCACGCACGGCGCAGAGTTTTGACAATCTGCGCGAGCCGGGTAAGCGCATCAAGCTGGGCTTGTTGAGTGCGGATTTTCACCACCAGCACCCGGTCAACATCTTCATGCAGCCAGTGCTGGCGCGGCTGAACAAGGCCCAGCTGGAGGTGACGATTTACCACGTAGGGCAGGCCCACGACGACCAGACCCAGCTGGCGCGCAGCCGCGCCGACCATTGGGTGGTGGCCAGCAGCTGGACGCCGGCGCAACTGGCACGGCGCATCCGCGAAGACGGCATCGATGTGTTGATGGATTTGTCGGGCCACACCTCGCACAACCGGCTGATGGTTTTGGCGCAGCGCATGGCCCCGGTGCAGGTGTCGTTTTTGGGCTACCCCGGCTCGACCGGAGTGCCCAACATCGACTGGCTGCTGGCCGACCCGCTGGTGGTGCCGCCCGCGCACGATGCGCTGTGCACCGAGCGTGTGCACCGCTTGCCGAACACAGTGTTTTGCTACGCCCCCGAGGCGGATTACCCCTACCCGACATACGACGCAGCCAAGGCCTGGCGGCCGTTGACGTTTGGCTCGTTCAACAACGTGCCCAAGCTGACGCCACACACGATTGCGCTGTGGGCCCAGGTGCTGGCGCGGGTGCCGGGTTCGCGCTTGTTGCTCAAGGCTCCGAGTTTTCGCGACGAGTCGGCGATCCGCATCTTCCGCGAGCGCTTTGAGCAGCAGGGGGTTGACCCCAATCGCATCGAGTTCCGTGGCCCGGTGGGTTTGGCCGACATGATGGCCGAGTATGCCGATGTGGACATTGCGCTGGACCCGGTGCCCTACAACGGCGGCACGACTACGCTGCAGGCGCTGTGGATGGGTGTGCCGGTGGTGGTGAAAGAAGGGCAGAACTTTGTCTCACGCATGGGCGCGAGCTTCATGCGTGCAGCAGGCTTGCCTGAGTGGGTGGCGGCCAGCGATGAAGACTACGTGGCCATTGCCGTGCGCATGGCGGCCGACCGGCAAGCGCTGCTGCAGCTCAAGGCCGGTTTGCGCGCCCGCTTGCAGGCCGCCCCGGCTTGGGACATTGATCAATACACCCGCGACATGGAACGTGCCTTGCGCGCCATGTGGACAGACCATTGCCAGTCATGAACGCACCTGCTTTTGATCCGGCAACGGCCTACTTGGTGGCGGGTTTTTTGTATCTCGCCATGCCCACGGCAGCTTGGATGGTGTTGGGCAAGAGCCGAACGGTGGCCGCCAGTGTGTGGTGTTTGGGGAGTGTGTTTTTTGGTTGCGGTTCTTTGTTGCTGGCCTTCCGTGGTGACTGGCCCGGTTGGTTGGCTTTTGGTCTGCTGAACGCGTGTTTTTACAGTGGCAATGTGTTGCATGTGGTGGCATTGCGTCTGGAATTGGGGCGTCGCGCAGCTTGGCATTGGGCGCTGCTGGTCGTCTGCGTGATGCTGATGGTTCAGGAATATTGCCGCTTGGTGTTGAACAGCGCCGAATGGCGACTGGGTTGGATGTTGCTGGCCAATGGCATTGTGTTCAGCATGACGGCTTGGTTGGCATGGCAAGTGGCTCAAAAAGACAGCGGCAGCAGTGCGCGTTGGCTTGTGTTGGTGTATGTGTTGGGCGCCGTTTCGACCTTGTTGCGCGCCTTCCGTGTGTTGTTGGGCGTGACATCCACAGACCCCATGGTGGTCAATTGGGACAGTGTGCTGACGACTTCCAGCATGTTTGTGATGTCGGTGTTTGGCAGTGTGGCGCTGGTGGGTTTGTACCTGGAGCGTTCAGTGCGGCGGCATGTGGCCGATGAAGTGGCGATGCGCTCGCAGCAATCGAGCCAGTTGCTGGGCCAGCAAATTGCCGATCTGGACCGGCAGCGCAGCATGGGCGAGCTGGCTGGGGCTATGGCCCACGAGCTGGCGCAGCCCATGACGGCCGTGTCAGTGGAGTTGGGTTTGCTGCGACGTGAATTGAGCGCTGCAGATGACTGGACGCGCAATCAGGTTGAAAAAATCATTTTGCACGTTGACAGGGTGTCGAGCGTGCTCAAAGGTATTCGCAACTTCATTCGACCTGCCGAACCCGATTTCAAGCCCGTCAATTTGCTGGTGGTGGTGCAGGATGTTTTGCAACTTTTGCCTGCCCATGAGCGCAACGAGGCGGTGGACATTCAAGTGAGCACAGATGTCTTGACGCCCCTGGTCATGGGGGATTCTGTGCAGCTGTCGCAGGTCTTGCTGAATGTCTTGCGCAACGCTGTGCAGGCGCAAGTGCCTGGCCAGCCAGCACACATTGGGGTTCATGTGCAGGCAGCAGGTGACCGGCTGCAGGTGGTGGTGGAAGACGATGGGCCGGGTTTTTCTGCGCAATTGCTGGGCAGCACCGATGTGGCGTTTTCGAGCACAAAGAAAGACGGGATGGGGATCGGTTTGGCGATCTCACGCCGCATCGCGGTGCAACACGGCGGTGCGTTGTTGTGGGGTAACCGTGATGAAAATGGTGGGGCGCGTGTCGTTTTAGATTTGCCTGTATGGATGGTTTCAAAGGGAGAGAAATAAATATGGGTTCCATACCTCAAGAGGCGCTGACAGCGCCGAGCACCGTGGGGGCAGATCCTTTGCTGCATTGTTTGGCACTGGCTTCGCATTTGCTGGGTTTGCCGGTGCATGTGTCGGCGCTGCGTGTGGGCTTTGCGGTGGACGACAAAGGGCATGTGCCTGCAGCGTCGATGCCGGAAATGGCGCGTCAGCATGGTTTGCTGGCGGCTTGGTCTCGCAACAAACCCAGTGCCGTGCCGGGTTATGTTTTGCCGGTGATCGTGCCTTTGCTCGATGGCCGCGCGTGTGTGCTGCGCACCATCGAAAAAGGGCAGGCGCAAATTTTGTCGCCCGAGACGGGACAGCAGGAGTTGGTGATTCCAGTGGCCGAGCTGGATGCGCTGGCCACGGGTGAGGTGTTGGTGGTCAAGCTGCCACCGCAGCGCGCCGACCAGACGCTCACGCCCATGAAGGGCGCTGCGTTTGACTGGTTCTGGGGCACGCTGTGGCGCTTTCGACATTTTTATGTGGAGTCGATGCTGGCGACGGTGGTGGCCAATATTTTGGCGCTGGCGAGTGTGTTTTTCACGATGAACGTGTACGACCGGGTGGTACCAACGCAGGCTTATGCCTCGCTCTGGACGCTGGCCATTGGCACGTTGGTGGCTGCTTGCCTGGAGTATGTGATGCGCTGGCTCAAAGCCCGTATGGTGGACTTGGGGGGGAAGCGTGCGGATCTGGCGATCAATGCCACCTTGCTGCGCGAGATCATGTCGATCCGGCTGGAGCATCGCCATCAGTCGATCGTTATTTTTGCCAGTTCGATGAAGGACTTTGAGGCTTTGCGCGATTTCTTTTCATCGGCTTCGCTGGTGGTCTTGGCCGATCTGCCATTTGTGATCGTGTTTGTGCTTTTGATTGCGGTTGTGGGTGGACCTTTGGCATGGGTGCCTGGGCTGGCCGTTCCGGTGGTTTTGTTGCTGGCTTGGTGGGTGCAAAAGCCCTTGATGGTGGCGATGCGCGAGAACATGAAGGAGTCGGGTGACAAGCAGAGTGTGCTGGTGGAGGCGGTGCTGAATCTGGAGTTGCTCAAGGCGCACAACGCCGAGGGCTATTTGCAACGCCGTTGGGAGCAGTCGAATTTGGCCGGTGCCGATTCGTACCGCAAGATCCGCTCCTTGTCGAATGCCGTCACCGGTTTCATCAGCACTTTGTCGCAGGTGGCCACGGTGGTCATGGTGGTGTGGGGGGTGTACCTGATACATGCCAACCAGCTCACGCTGGGGGGCTTGATCGCTTGTGTGATTTTGATGGGGCGTGCGATTTCCCCGCTGGGCAGTGTGATGGGATTGGCTGCACGGTACCAGCAAGCCCGTACGGCCTTGGAAACCCTGGACGGTCTGATCAAGCGGCCACGAGATCGCGAGGCGGGCAAACGTTATGTGGTGCCCGAACAGTTGCATGGACGACTGGAGGTGATGGACTTGGAATTTGCCTATCCAGGTGAGTCCCGCATGCCTGTGATGCGCCGTTTGAACATGACGGTGCAGGCAGGGACGCACCTGGCGCTGCTGGGGCGGGTGGGCAGTGGCAAAAGCACTTTGATCCGTTTGATGGCAGGCTTGTATGACCCCTTGGGTGGCAGTGTTCGGGTGGATGGCATTGATTTGCGTCAACTGGACCCCACGGAGCTGCGTGGCCGCATCGGCTATGTGTCACAAGACCCGCAGTTGTTCATGGGCACATTGCGTGAGAACTTGATCTTGTCGGACAGCTGGATTTCAGACGCCAAAATCGTGCAGGTCTTGCAGGCTTTGGACATCTACAACATGGTGGCTGCCCATCCAAAAGGCCTGGATATGCCTCTGACGGAAGCGGGTGGTGGTTTGTCCGGTGGGCAGCGTCAGTTGCTGACCTTGGCCCGCTTGATGTTGCGCGATCCTGCCATCGTGTTCATGGATGAGCCGACCGCCAACATGGACCAGAGCACTGAGGCGCGCGTGATTGCTGTATTGGGTGAGTGGCTCAAGGGCCGAACGTTGGTGTTGTCGACCCACCGCACCCAGTTGCTGGAGTGGGTGGACCGCATTGCGGTGATTGATGCAGGCCAATGTTTGTTGGAAGGCCCCAAGGCCGAGATGATTGAAAAATTGAGCAAAGGCGTGTCTTTGGGTGCGAACGCGCCTGCCGCCCAAGGAGGTGCAGCATGAGTCGCAAGGAGTTTGGCATCTTGACGGTGGACGACGAAGAGCGCCGCACCAGCCAGTGGTTGCTGTGGTCGACGGTGCTGACCTTGTCGGCAGCTTTGGCTTGGGCGGCGACCTTTGAGCTCGACGAGGTCACACGGGGACAAGGCAAGGTGATTCCGGCCAGTCGGGAACAGGTGGTGCAGAGCCTTGACTCCGGTGTAGTCACCCAAATTCTGGTGCGCGAAGGCGCAGCGGTCAAAAAAGACGATGTGCTGATCCGGTTGGACGATGGACGTTCGGGGCCGGTTTATCGGGAGGCCAATGAAAAGCGGCTGGCGCTGGAGGCCTTGGCGGTGCGCTTGCGGGCAGAAGCTTATGGCCGCCCTCTCGATTTTGACAAACGTATTCCAGCTGCGTTGGCCACCCGTGAGCGCCAAGCCTATGCGGCTCGCCGACAGTCGTTGGACGAGGCGGTGGTCAGTCAAAAGCGCGCATTGGAGGCGCTTAACCGCGAGATTGCCATGACCGAGCCACTGACCAAACAAGGCTTGATGTCCGAAGTGGAATTGCTGCGTTTGCGTCGCCAGCAGGCAGATTTGTCCGGTCAGATGGCCGAGCGCCGTAACCGTTATGCGACCGATGCTGCCAATGAATTGGTGCGGGTGGATTCGGAGTTGTCGCAGACCCGCGAAAATGCTTCTGCCCGGGAAGACGCATTCATCCGCACGGTGATCAAGTCGCCAATGGATGGTGTAGTGAAAAACGTGCAAGTGACCACCATTGGCGGCGTGGTGCAGGCAGGCATGCCGATTTTGGAGATTGTGCCTACGCAGGATCAGATGTTGGTGGAGGCTTATGTGAAGCCAGCTGAAGTGGCGTTTCTTAAAAGCCAACAAAAGGTGATTGTCAAGCTCAGTGCTTACGATTACAACCGTTTTGGCGGATTGGATGGGGTGTTGGAGCACATCAGCCCCGATACGATGCGTGACGAAAAACAGCGCCGCCCTGGTGTGCCGGTAGAGCTCGAAGAAGGTTACTACCGCTTGCTGGTGCGCATCACCGAAACCCAACTGCAGCGTAACGGTTTGCGCATGCAGCCCCTGCCAGGCATGACCGCTACGGTGGAGATCAAGACGGGGCAAAAAACTGTGCTGGAGTACCTGTTCCGGCCTCTGCAAAACGTCACCCAGGCATTGCGCGAGCGTTGATCATGTGAACACAACACCCAGGGCAGACGTGCCTTGAGTGTGTGGGGTCTTCAGTTTGCTGAAGAGGTGACTTTGTCCTGCGTGCAGGTATCGAAATCGCTGGCGTCGTGCCGTTCGTGCAACTGTGTTTCCAAAGGCCCAATGACCCGGTTGACCATGCGCCCGCGTTGCACTGCAGGGCGCTTAGCCAGCTCATCGGCCCAGCGGTTCACGTGCTCGTACTCGTGGACCTGCAGGAATTCACCGGCCTCGTACATCGTGCCTTTGGCCATGCCGCCGTACCAAGGCCAGATGGCGATGTCAGCGATGGTGTAATCGTCGCCCGCAATGAAGCGACTCTCGGCCAAACGCCGGTTCAGCACGTCCATTTCGCGCTTGACTTCCATGGCAAAGCGGTCGATGGCGTATTCAATCTTGACGGGGGCGTAGGCATAAAAATGCCCAAAGCCGCCGCCCAGATAAGGCGCGCTGCCCATTTGCCAGAACAACCATGACAGGCATTCAGCGCGTTTGGCGGGATCGGTCGGCACCAGTGCACCAAACTTTTCTGCCAAGTACAACAAGATTGAACCCGACTCGAACACCCGCACAGTTTCGGGGCCACTGCAATCCAGCAGCGCCGGTATTTTGGAGTTCGGATTGACGCTGACAAAACCGCTGCTGAACTGCTGGCCTTCCTGGATGCGGATCAGCCAGGCATCGTATTCGGCACCCGTGTGGCCCAGGGCCAGCAATTCTTCGAGCATGACGGTGACCTTGACACCATTGGGCGTGCCCAGCGAGTACAGCTGCAGCGGATGTTTTCCGCGTGGCAGTTCCTGCTCGTGTGTGGGCCCGGCGATGGGCCGGTTGATGTTGGCGAAACGCCCGCCGTTGGCCTTGTTCCAGGTCCAGATTTTGGGTGGTGTGTAAGCGCTGGAGTCGGTCATGGTGGGGTCGCGGCGTTGAGTGATGAAAAGGCTTTAAGCGCGGCTGTCGGCCAGATTCTGTGTGAGATGTCCGTAAATTTTGGGAAAAAACAGGTGGTTCATGGGCATTTTGATCCGAAAATTTGGGAAAAAAGATCGTAAATCGTAGGAATGAGTTTTGGGCACGATCTGGTTGTAACTCGTTTATTCAACTGTACGGCATCTAAGTCGCGGAGGCAGAAGTTGACACAGAACCACTGTGCTACTGTCGCCAGCCAAATTGCGCCCAGTCATTTAGTCTACGAGTAGTCCCATGACGCACTCTTTAAATTTCCGAAGCTATGCCTGTTTGTAGTCTGGAAACAATGGCTCAAATATCTTAAACGTTCAATGGAGCAAGTTGTTTGCGAATTCTTCAACTCAGTCCAATCGACTCACAAATTTCATCGAACTTGTCTGCAAAGTATCCGTTCAATACTTCCGTATACTTTCCTGGTCGCTCTGCATTGGCCCATTGACGGAATTCTTCACCTGCGGATTGACCAGCACAAAAGACAAGCCGAGCATTGGTTTTTGCAATTCCACTCCACAAATGGCTATCACTTGGTCGGAGCTTTACTCCAACCAGGACGATTGTTTTGGCTTCTTCGACCAATACATTCCACCGTTCACGCTGACGCTTGATGAAACTTGTTCCAGAACTAGTGGTTTTATCTGGCTCGAAATAGCTCATTACAGGAGGCACTGAATTGCCGTTGATCCGTGCCTGAAAATCAGTAGGGTTAGATATAGCCACTACCTGACCATCAAATGTGACGCCGACACCAGAAAAGCTAACGCCATTTGCAGATGCTTGCACACCCTCACAAAATAAATGACAACATCCGTGGGGCAGGCACACTTCAAGCTGCCCCGCTGATACTACCGAATCAACAACGGGCTGGATACCAGCATTGAGTAGAGATATTTCTAATAGCCTTTCGTAGTTCAATGTGGCAATCGCACCTTTCCAATCACTACGCTTGATCCGCTTGGCAAGTCGTATATAAAGACTGTCATGTGTTGGAAGAAAATTGAAAAAATATGCGGCCATCGCTCTTTGCAGAATGGGCATATCGTGGGGACGTGAAGAAGCTAACTCACGCATACCCTGCTCAAAATCCACTTCGAATTGCTTTGCAATAGTTGCTGTCAATGCGCCCCATCCTGGCGGGTTGAATCGTTGAAGCTCTTTGAACAGTCCAGAACCCATTGGCGGAACAAGATGTGTCGAAGACCCATAACTTGCTCCTGCTCCCAGTAAAATCAAATCCATATCGTTGCACTCACAATCCGTCTAACGATTTAACTTACGTGCCGCCGCTAGCGATTGCTTCGGCATCACCTAGAGAAAAAGTTTTCCGGCCAAAGCGCCTTTGGGAGATGAGTTCGAATAATTTGCGCTTGGGTATGAAAGCCCCGCGCTTCGACTTCCCTTAGAAATACGGGCCATGGAGGTATGTTGCTGCTGTATGGGTTGGCATCAGCACCCGTATACATGCCACCACCAACGCCAGAATAAAGGCCGCCACCAACGCCGGCATATAAGCCTCCGCCAACACCTGTGTACAAACCACCGCCGACCCCGGTATATAGACCGCCGCCGACTCCGGTATATAGACCGCCGCCGACACCGGTGTACGCCCCACCCCCGACACCTGTATACATGCCTCCACCAACTCCGGTGTAGGCACCTCCACCAACTCCGGTATACATACCGCCACCGACACCTGTGTACAACCCGCCTCCAACGCCAGAGTAAAGATTCCTAGGCCATTTATTTGTGGTCATACTGTCTTTCAAAAGTGTTTGAAATCAACTAAGTTCATGAGCGCGCTCACGTCGCTACTTTAACTACAAGGCATGGGGGAAGTGGGCCAAAGTATCCAAATCCCCGGTTAGCATTGGCCAATGCAACCGCGTAAACCTGAATTTTTGCTTTACATGGATGAGTCCGGTTCCCGGGATCCGGATCGTCACCCACGCCAGCAAGCCTACTCCCCTGATTGGTTCGGCATCGGTGGCATTCTGGTGAAAGCGACAGACAAGTCCAGCATTGAGGCCGCAATGGACGCTTTCCGTATGCGTTGGCCACAGATGGGGACGCACCCACTCAGGTCTTATGACATTCGCAACAAAACTGAGCGTTTTCGGTGGCTTTCACAACTTGATGAGGCATCACTTACCGCCTTCTATGAAGATTTGACGGCCATGATTGCAGGCCTGCCCATTGTGGTGACTGGTTGTGTGGTCCACCGACCAGGCTACAACCAGAGGTATCTACAACAGTACGGCCCCAGACGCTGGAAGCTTTGTAAGACAGCATTCCACATCGCAGTTGAGCGAGCAGCCAAATACGCCTTGTTCCATGGTGCCCGTATGAGGGTTTATGTCGAGCGCAGCGACAAAGTCACGGAAAAGCAGCTCAAGGGCTACTACGACGAGATGAGGCAAGCTGGACAGCCTTTCAATATCCAGACCTCTGCCAAATACCAACCCATGCCAGCGAACCAGCTTCGGCAAACCGTCTACGACTTTGGTGTCAAGACGAAAGAGTCTCAGCTCATGCAACTTGCAGATTTGGTGTTATGGCCGATTTGTCGCGGCGGTTATGTGCCCGATGACCGCGTATATGGCCTGTTGCATTCCAATGGAAAGCTGCTGGATGCCCATTGCACGCCAGCGAATGGGTTGCAGGGAATCAAGTATTCCTGCTTCTAAAAAAGCAAAAGCCCGCTTTCGCGGGCTCTTGTCGGCTACCAAAGTGGGTAACCTCGTAGGCTAGGCCTGGTCGTATATTCTACACAGAAGGTTTCCCCTGCCTTACAAATGGGCAATTCGTGTCAGGATTGGTGCAAAAAATCTCCCTCAAGGTGTGGCGTGCCCGCTCCCAAATACTCCCCCTGAATCGACCCGGAACCAGTAGATATCTCTGAGTCTTAAACCATCGGCACCTCATCCCAGGCGGTTGTGTAGTTCGGCGACTTGCGCTCCTGCAGCATCTGCCATCCTTTGAACGCCCCTTGCGTTGACACCTTCACAGTGCCCCGCCCGTAGCGCTGGTTCAAACTGTCGAGCGCTTGCATCAGGTTGGCGTTGCTCGTGGTCTCGGGCTCCAGCATGTCAGCTTGCCTGCGCGTGACCGGGCTGATTTCACTGAGCATGATGCCGGCCTTCTTGTATTGGTAGCCGTCTTTGAACATGCGCTCGCAGAGGTAGCTGGCCCAGCGGTTGACCTCCAGGCTGTCGTTGGTCGAGTACGGCAGTGGCACGGCCAGGCTAGGCATGTACTGCGGCAAGTCTTTGCGAAAGCGGTTGGTCTGCAAGAAGACCTGGATCACTGCAGCGTGGCTGTTTTGCGCGCGCAGCTTGGCGCAGGCATTGGCCACGAAAGTGGAGAGGGCATCCTTGAGCACGGCCAACTCGGTGACCATGCTTCCAAACGATCGGCTGGAGATGATCTGCTGTCGGTCAGGCTGGATCTCTTGCAGTTCAATGCAAGGCACTTCTTGCAACTCTCGCTGCGTCTTCTCCATCACCACACCAAACTCTGCCCGCAAGGTGGGCACATGGGCCACGCGCAGGTCTTGCACGGTGTGCACGCCATGCCTGGCCAGTTTCTGCGTGAGCTTGCGGCCCACACCCCAGACTTCTTCGACCTCGATGCGTTCAAGCAGATGGGTCTTTTGATCAGCAGTGAGCGCGTTGTAGTTGAACACCCCACGCGAGCGCGGGTGCTTCTTGGCCACATGGTTGGCGAGTTTGGCCAGCGTCTTGGTGGGGCCAATGCCCACACACACGGGAATACCTGTCCACTGCATCACCCGCTCGCGCATGGCGTAACTCACTTCGCGCATCTTGGGGGTGCCGGTCAGGTCCACAAAGCACTCGTCGATGGAATACACCTCGTGCCGTGGCGAGAACTCGCTGAGGATGCTCATGACGCGGTTGGACAAGTCGGCGTACAGCGCATAGTTGCTGCTCATGGCCAGGATGCCGTGCTGCTCTGCCAGTGCCTTGCATTCGAACCAAGGCGCACCCATCTTCACGCCCAAGGCTTTGGCCTCATTTGAACGTGACACCACGCAGCCGTCGTTGTTGGACAGCACCACCATGGGCACCTTGGCGAGGTCTGGCCTGAATAGCCGCTCGCAGCTCACATAGAAGTTGTTGCAATCCACCAGCGCCAGGGCCTGGACTTTGGGCTGAGCCATGGCATCAGTACAGCTTGTGCAGGTTGCGCGTCACCACGCCCCAGATGACCAGCTCCTCGCCATCCTTGACCACGATGGGCGGGTAGATCGGGTTTTCTGCGATCAGCTTGACCACGCCGCCCCGGCGGTACAGGCGCTTGACGGTGTAGTCATTGTTCAGCACCGCCAGCACGATGTTGCCGTGCTTGGCTTCAATGGATCGGTCGACCAGCAGCTCATCGCCCTCATAGATGCCAATGCCACTCATCGAGTCGCCCTTGACCCGGAAGATGAAAGTGGCTTCCTTGTTGCGGATCAGGTGCTCGTTCAGGTCAATGCGCTTGCGCGTGTGGTCGGCTGCAGGCGACGGAAAGCCTGCCGCCACCTTCCAGGTACAAACATCCAGCCAGACCTTGGTGTCTGGCACAAAAACAGGCAAAAGGGGCGATTCGGTAGTGGAGGGCATGCCTTGAATATACTGGATAAAACAACAGTGTTTCAAGTGCCCATATCCACCACGGC
>JACCDH011801231.1_pt1 | contig 13591 bp, 10 predicted proteins | sample 7442481 | NCBI WGS metagenome assembly JACCDH01 (sample SAMN15323433, study PRJNA562643) | freshwater metagenome | isolation source: river surface water | place: USA:Blue River Watershed | collected 2017-08-15
CATCCATTTGGTTGCTGCAGATTTCTTCTGCGCCAGGATTAGCCTGTGCATCGTCGTCATTGCAATCAGTATTGTCTGGGACAAAGCCTGCAGGTTGGTTGCAATCTTGTACAACATTGTTTGCGTCGCCAAAACCATCTACGTCGGCATCAGCATACCAATCAAGCAATGGATTCACCGTGATGGTGATGCTATCGGTGCAGGTTTGGGAACCACTGGTCACCGCACAACTGTAGGTTGTGTTGTTGGTTGGGGATACGGTGATGTTTGGTGTGGAAGCGCTATTAGACCATGCGTAATAACCTGGCATGTCAGAAAACAATACTTTTCGAATTGCTCTTATTCGTGAAGCCCCTTCATTCTTGCTTTGAACCTGTTGATAGAAACCAATAAAATCGACTGCCCATGCATTATATGATGAAACCTGCGATGATGACCAATACCTTCTATTTGCATTGCTATATCCATTTTCCAACTCAAATCCACCAATTCCCAGATTGTTAAATAGTGAATCATAGACCATTGTAAGCTCCCACAATGAAGGCAAATACCAATCGCTGAAACCATTCAAGCTATAGTTACTGCAATAATTGGCTGCCTCTGAATTAGGGCAGCTGCTTAATATATTCAACGTATTACTTTCTCCAGATAAAAATGCTGTAGATGTTGAAATAGATGTATTATAACATCCCCATGTGCTTATTGGAGCTTGATCCACTGGAGCAACCTCTAAATATCTCCAGCCTTCTAGAAAATTTCCTTTATCATAAAAAATGTATCCTCCTGCAGGTCCAACATCGCCCAAATTATATTCAATTACCTCGCTTACACCCGTTGTATTCATGGACAACGTGATGGCTTCTCCTTCGCAAATTGAAGTAACAGGCGCGGTGATATTACAAATCAACAAAGGCTCCACCGACAACGACAAAGTCACCGTTGAATCACAACCTGTCGCTGAAGTAAATACCTCCGTGTAAGTTCCTGCAGTAGTCAAGGTCTGCGAACCCAAATTGTAGGTCTCTCCCTCGATGATGCTAGCACTGATGGCGTTGGTGCTGTTGGGATTTACGTTGATGTCGACCGATGCTGTGCAGGTTTGAGATCCTTGTGTTACAGTACAACTATAAGTCGTATTTGCAGTTGGGGTGACGGTGATGGATGAGGTTGTTTCGCCGGTGTTCCAGGCGAAAGATTGCGAGGTGTAGAGTTGTTGGATTTCGGAGGGGGAAAGGGCGCGGTTATAATATAAAACATCATCAATTTGGCCGTTAAAATAAAATCCATCAGACACAAATCTCGAGCGGCCAATGGTCAACGGTAGAGTGAATCCGCTATTTATTGATAAATTGTTATTCAGCATTGTGCTTGAATTGATCAATTGACCATTCAAAAAACAAGCTACACCATTCAAATTGGAAGAAACCCCATTTTCATACACAAAAACCAAATGATTCCATTCTGATAAATTAATTTGTTGATTGAACCTTTTGGTTGAACATGTATTATCAAACCAAGTGAAATTAGATGGGCCTACACACATAGCAAAACCAGTTCCACAGCTCATTCCGCCCTCATCTAAAATTACCTTTTGAGTTGTCCCCGAATTTCCTTCTGTTTTAATCCAAAAACTTACTGATCTTGAACTAGCTCCAACTACTGTTTGCGAATTCGCAATAATATAATCGCTCACTCCATTAAAATCGTAGGCATTATTAGAAATCCCAAACCGATCACTTGTTAAAGTCGCTCCATTCACCGTTCCATCGTTCCCATTCCCACTTTCATCATTCGCGTTTCCATTGAACGGATAATACGCCACCAAACCTTGTTGCAAATTTGTTGGAAGTTGATATAATGCTCCCACGCTGTTGACCAAATTAACTGATAACGAGGTGCTTTCACCATAACAAATAGAATTAGCAGAATACACTACGGAACAATCAAATTGAAATTGGCATGAGCCATCATTTACATTCGCATTAGGATTGTAATTCAAAGCAGATGCATCCGTGCACCCTTCAATCAGCAAGGGTTGTTGAAATCCTTGTGTCAACTTAAAACTCTGAATTGAATAATTCTGTGCAGCTACCTCGCCTAATGACCAAGATAAAGTATATCCTGAATTGCTAAATTCACCACCGGCAGGATTTATGACATTCTGCGACATTAAATCACTACCAAGAACAATTATAAATGCCAATAAAAAATTCTTTTTAAAATACACTTTTTAGAGATTAAAATTGAATAAATAAGCCCCAATATTTAAGATGTCACTGTAATATGGTTATCACACAATACCCTGAAACCGAATTCGACCACATCAAAATTGGCCCACCTGAGTAAGACATATAACCACCCGCGCCAGCTGCCAAACCTGGTTGAGGAAAAAAAGCACTTGGAATATATGCAGGCACTGAAGCGCTTGGATAACTCCAGTTAATCACAGATCCATTTGCTCCAGGCCCAACAAATGTAATACCTCCTGATCCACCCTGCGCAACCACAAGATTTTCACCAAAAACAGTATTACCTCCATTCTGACCTACAACCTGATAATTGGAGGACTGAGTAGTATTTCCACCTTGACCAATTGTCACATTATAAGATTGACCAGGAGTCACATCAACTACGGACGCATTGTATCCTCCGGATCCTCCATTTGAAAAACAAGAAATACTATTTCCGCAATTATTATATTGTGATCTTGCTCCACCGCCGCCAGCACCCCACAATTCAACTTTAATTTTAGAAACATCACTTGGGCATACCCAAGTGGTTGAACTTCCTATTCCTACTTTCAGTCCAACGGAGGGACTTATTGAAACTTGAGCACCTAATACCTCGCCAGCTACAAATGCAAATGGCACTGCAAGCAACTGTTGGGTTCCCATAACAACCCACCCTTGTCCATAATCACACTCGACACGTATAAATTTCAGTCCCGAAGACCACGGTATATCGCTGAAACTTCCTAAAATAACCTGACCCAAACCAATCTTAATATCGAATAAACCACCCAATGCTGTTGTAATTTGGTGAGTCTCCGCATAATGCTCAACGTTTGAAGTTAAATCATCAACGATTATTATTTTAACAGTAACCTGCTGATTAGAAATGGGAAGACCAGCCGCATCTCGAACGACTGCTTGGAAATTCATAGCCTGAGGAACTTGGGAATAAGTTTTTAAACTCAACAAAACTTGTAAAACAGCAAAAAACAAAAAATATTTTTTCATAACATTGGTTTATATGTCATCAAATATAATTAAAAAATCATACGTTATGTATATTAATAATATTAAAAGCCAAAATCTTGTCCTACTCCACATACCCCATCACCCTTTTCCATGATGGACTCACCCCTCATTCAATGTTAGCGAAATTTTTAGAAAAGAAAGAATACAATTTATCCTGGTCCTGCCAGAGAAAAGCGAGAGAAAGGAGGGGAAATCACGGTCGTTTTGCAATATGAACCTACTCCGGAACTGGCGTTTTTTTTTAGAAAAGTAGAAAATAATAGGAATATGCCCATTTCCCTTAAACAGTTTTCACTCAAACCAACCACAGAAACTACATATAAATTATAGGTTAATCCTATTTTTTATTGGCAAAAAAGACAAAATAATAGAGCGAATTTTACGGACTTAAAAATGCAAATCCAACGTATTATCCTCAAACTATCTAAATATGAATAAAGACATGAAATCACTCGAAGACCTTATCAATAACATTACAATCATTCATCGCTATTTCCAACTTCAAGCCGTAAAATCCATCAATCGCGCCTTGACCATTCGAAACTGGTTGATAGGTTGGTACATTATAGAATTCGAGCAAAATGGACAATAAAAAGCGAAATATGGTTCCGCCTTATTAAACACTTTATCCAAAAAATTGGCCATCAAAGGACTAGTGAGCGCAGAACTTTCAAGGTGTCGCCAATTCTTTCTGTTCTATCCTCAAATTCTTGGGACAGTGTCCCAAGAATTAGTAAAACTACCTTTAAATAAAATCCATCTTGAGCAATTACAATACAAAATCAACTCTGATAGCAGTCAGCAATTTGACCAAAGAAGACTATCCGTGACCAATGTCCATGCTCTAAATCTTGTCAATCATTTATCCTTTAGCCATTTTGTCGAACTTCTCAAGATAGAAGAAATAGAAAAAAGAACTTTCTATGAAACACAATGCATTCAAGGAACTTGGAGCGTTCGAGAGCTGAAAAGACAAATCCATAGTTTGTATTATGAACGCATGATCATGACTAAGCAGCCTGACAAATCAAAAAAACGGACTGAAAAAAATAACTCAATTACTTCACAGGAGAAAATGATCAAATCAATCTATGCATTTGAATTCCTTGGTCTAAATGCCAAAGAAGTCATCGAAGAAAACGACCTAGAGTCAGCTCTTCTTGCCAACATACAAGGCTTTTTGCTTGAATTGGGTCATGATTTTTGCCTTGAAGCCAGACAAAAAAAACTTCTTATAGGAGATGATTATTTTTTTATTGATCTTGTGTTCTATCACAGAATTTAAAATGTCATGTATTAATCGAACTCAAGGTTGGAGCCTTTCATCATTATCAAATCGCCCAACTCAACACTTATCTTAATTATTACAAGCAAAATTTCAAAGAAGAAAATGATCAACCTCCGATAGGTATTTTATTGGTCACAAACAAAAACCAAGCACTTGTAGAATTTGCCACCGCAGGAATGGACAATCATCTTTTTGTATCCAAACATTTACTGCAACTTCCCGAAAAACACCAACTTCAATCATTTCTCGAAAAAGAACTACAAATTTGGAATGGCTGAACCTATGACATTGTCAGAATGAAAATGTGAGTGAGAATAAAAATCAATATGACCATAATGATGTCGCTCCTCCAGAGCTTTCAGAATTTCAGAATGAAAATGAGAAACAAAATGAAAATGAATACTCTTTTATCTTCTTATCCGCTCATCACTTCATCTTTTCATCTCTTCATGTCCACCACAGAATGGCGACCAACAAGCAATACCTTTTAAGCCGAAAACTGAAAACGAAATTGAACGTGTTGATGCGCCAAGAGCCGTGGTGTCTTTTGGAAGATGCCCAAGAATAGCTACGCAGCGGTAGAAAAACGCAAGTTTTAGAAGGAATCAGAGGGAAATTCCTGCATTTTCCTGCTTTATCTCGGGGTTGAGGTAGAGCTTTTTGACCCGCCGGTCCGAATCCAATCGCTTTTCAAGGAAAATAGCATCTGCGGAAATACCCGTCAATTGCGCCAATTTCTTGCGCATTTCGCGAAGCTTTAAATCCCTTCGCTTCTTCAAGGTGTCAAAATTGGGATCCCCGTAATCAAAAAAACGATGCAAATCATTGGTCTCAAATCCAGCTTCGCCCACTTCAAAAAAGAATCGCAACAGCTCCTTTTCCTGATCCGAAAAATGGATCGCGGCCAAAACAATGTCCTCTGTTACTTTTGTTTCGGAAACCTGTCTTTTGAATCGCCACCAAAACCAATAACCCAAAACCGCAAGCATCACCACCAGTATGCCAATGATCCAACCCCATCTTGGAACGGCCAACGGAACAAAGCGCTCCTGCCCCAGAGGTGTTCCCAAATAATCTTTCTTCTTCACCAACTCCACCAAAAAATTAATTTGGTCGTGATTCACCCTCGTCAACAATAAATCGTCGTTTTGCTCCACTATATCATAGAGACTTGTGAATTTATCTGAAGCAAAGATGGTCACTTGATTATTATCCACGTCCACACTGAACAAACGATTGCCCAAACGCGCCAAATGCCCATCATTCTTCCAAAATTTATACATGCTCTCATTTTTGGGATTCCAATTCATGGATATCTGTCCCAAATTTTTCCATTCCCATGTTCGCGTGTCCAATACGCGGACATCACTCACCTCTCCAGAGCCCAACACGCCTTCTGATCGTCCATTAAAAAAGTACATTTTGTTCGTTCCCTTGAAAGCGCATCCTCCAGAGAAGCGCGGGGGCTCCCATCCTCTGCATCGGTGATGGTACCAACCATGGGTATCCCAATCAAAATACGTGGTGATGTTGGTGGATTCAAAAAAACCATAGCCTCCCGTCAGGTATATGGTATCGTTCTGTGTCCAAAACAATCCAGCAAATTGATTCTTGTGCCGGAAGGAGTGGTCAATGCGCACAATAGAATCCCCTTTCAGCTCATACACCATTCCGCACCCTGAAACAACAAAGTAATCTCCTTTGGAGGTGGATACGGGAACGAAATCCGAACGCAGCGCAGTGTAATCTAAATCCTTTGGATAGTGTATGGCCGATACACGCCAAACATCACCCACTCCTTTGGAGGAATAAAGCGTGTCATTGTTGATGACTTGAAACAATTGCTTGGACCGACTATAAAAAACGACAGGCGTTTTCTTAAATGTCAAGGTTTGCGCCTCACTTTTTGAGCCAACTACAAAGAAAAAAAGTATAATTCCCCAACAACAAATGCGCATTCCCATATTTTTGGAATGCAAAAGTACACACTTGGTCTTATTTTACAACAAAAGGAATCGTTAAATGACCTTCTTTGACAAAATAATAACCTGGAGTCAAAGCCTCGCAGTGGATTTCAGCACCACTCAAAATCCTACTCATCAAGGGTTTGAGCACTACTCGACCACATACATCCAGGATGACAATGTTGCTGAAATTAATATTATGTTCTTGCATAACCAAGGTAAACACACCCTGCTCTACCGGATTGGGATACAGGACTCCATTCACATCCAACTCCGATACACTGTTCACTTCTTGATACTCATCGTAGACAATAAAGTCATCCATCGCGGCCTCTACCAATGATCCTCCGCTCAAATTGACCGTAGGGCGCAAACTATCAGATGCAATGAAACGAATTTTCATTTGCGCAGTCGGAGTCAATATGTCCTCTACCCGATAAGCGGCCATTCGCCAGCGGGCGTCAGAAGTCATGGTGTTTTCTAGATAGGTCCATGTTTGTCCATTGTCATTGGACAATTGGACTTGAAACCAATCGGCACCGGGATTGGCACCACCGGGAGGACTGTTGGTATACCAGCGGTTGTAGGCAATAATGGGGTGTGCATAGGCCGTAAAATCCATCGTCGGCGACTGCAATGTCGTATGCCCGCCGTCGACATCATTCACACCAATACCGTCATTGGGCAAGGCGTTTCCGGTAACAAAACAATATTCACCGCCGTCTGTGGTTTGGGTTCCGGTTTGTACGATGGTGCCTGGGGCAGCATCCACTGTAATACTGCTGATGGGCTGAGCCAATTCCCAGATACCTGTTGTGGCGTTGTCACCAGACACGCCACTGGACCAAGCTCCCCAGGGTTCATTGTTGTCACAATCCTGCACAGCTACCGGGCTCACACCAATCAAGGATACGTATGGCAAGTTGGGATAAATGCTCAAATGCGCTCCTGCAGGGTCTGCCGCACCGATATTGTTGTTGATGTCCGTTACCGTCATGTAGTATTTCACTACTGTAGCCAATGGATGTGATCCAATGTTGGCGGAGTATTGTCCTCCACCTTGATCCATCATGGGCATTTCTTGCCAATCAGCATTGTTCACTTGATAATGCAGGGCCACATCACTCACATAATTGGTATAAGGAAAATCCAAATTCAATCCAGATTCCAACACAATGGTTGTATTCTCCGTCAAAAAAGGCTCGTTCCCATGCACCAACTCCGCACTGGAGATGAGTGAAATTCCATGGATGTAAAACCCTTGGACAATGGCATTGCCATTGGGCGTTCCATTGGTGATGTCGCCATCGTCGTCATCAGCCAAAAGCAAATCTATCAAGACGTCGGTATAGGCTTGCCCCTCATTTCCATCGGCAGCCATCGCCTGCAGGCCAGCGTATGCTTCGACGAACAAAGGAATGGTGATGTTCCAATCCGCTCCCATCAACAAATGGGTATCCCACCAGGCTCCCATCAGAATTTCTCCATCTTGGTGCACTTCACCCACCAAGTCCATGGGATAAACTTTGGGGTCAATATCATATCGACGAATGGGGTCTTGGTTGTCCACATAAAAGCCACTGCCCAAGATAGGATTGTTGCTCAATGAAATGGCCCAGAAATCAGCGTAAGCCTCACCAATGGCGCCGTTCATAAAAAAACCGCCCATGGATTGGTAATAATTGTCATTGATGCCATGTCCATATTCATGATACGCCACATCAGGGATATTGGAGGAAGCGTTGCATCCATTTGCCAAGTCATAGAAATTGATGGATGTTCCATCATAAAAAGCATTGCAATCGCCACCCGTCACATCAATGTTGGTGGGCAATTGGAAGTCCATTCCTGTAAAGTCGGGCATCCAAAACTTCATGTGGTCATGAATGTCTTGAACACTGCGGTAGGCCGTGCGCTCTTTGATATTGGCGTCGTTGTCAAAAGAGATCACATTGCTTCCTTCTTGCAAAGTAGCGCTAAAAGAAGGCGTGGCTGTCCCTGTATACACTCTGGCCCAGGGACCTTCCAAAGAAAATGTAGCATTAAACGGCCCCACTTGTGGGATATTGACATTGCCATTGGCATCGGTGTAATACGTTGAACCATTGGCCACAATTTTCAAATTGGGTAACGCTCCTTGAACTGGAGCATCCCAAGGTGAGGTCAAATAATAGGATGACCCAACATTCACGTCCACTGCCAGCAGGTCGCTGCAGGACTTGGTACAAGGTTTTCCGGGAGCATGTGAATGGGCAACTTGGTTTTTTCTCATCCACACTTGACCTGTAAGTGCGTCAACATAAGTCAAATAATGTTGCGGAATACCTATGCCATTGTGCGCATGAATCATCACCTCATAAACGAGTCGTAAAGTTTGTTCTTGTTGGAAATAAACTGGCAACAATTTCAATGGTTCAGCCACCCATGCCGTATCCAAAATCGTCGGCAGACCTTCTAACGCCTTATTCAATGCGGCCTGCGCATCAATAGCAGGACTCGTCACAACATCTTTGGTTGAAAACAAATCTGCTCCAAAAGAGACAATACCTTGCGCAACACGCTCCGTTCTAAACTGTGAAAAAAGGACTTCCATCCCGTTGTATTCTTGTACAAAGCGATGGATAGTCTTTTTACCAGTTCTGATCAAAGGCATTTCATTCAATTGGTAATTGTTCCAACCAAAAGTTTCTAGCACTTCTTGCTGAAACTGCTCATCAGTAAGGGATATGGCTTTACCCCAGGCCTTGTGTAGGTTTTGATTTTGTTCGTTAAATACCGCAGACCAACCTTCGTGCGATGCAGAAAACTGCTTCCAACTTTCTTGGTTGCGCAAGGCTTGTTGATTGTGGTGCTTCAACGGGGCAACTTTAGACAATCGAACCTCGAAAGGATCATGACTCATTTCTAGGTTGCTTTGCGCGAAGGCCGCAATACCTATGAAAAATAAAAAGAGGGATAAAATTTTTTTCATCCCTCTAACATACCGTTTATTTTGGAAAACGAAAAATGATTTAACGCTTTTCTTTTTCGCTCTTTTCTTTTTTATCCTCTTTGCTGGTTGTAAAATAAGAAAACAGACTTTGCATGACTTCTTCGCGCGCCTCCAACTCCCTTTGCAACTTGGCATTTTGTTCGGCCAACGCTTCGTTATCGCGTTTCAATGCGTCCAATTCTTCTGGCGTTTGTTTCTTGTTTTCCATCAGGTCAAATATAAAGGATTATTCTGATTTTCGTTTGGCAATTTCATCACGAATTTGACTGGCCCGTTCATAGTCTTCTTCATCCAACGCCTCTTGCAAAGCTGTTTCCAACTCGCCAATGGTCATTTGATTGGGTTGATCTACTTCTTCTTCATCGGGAAGGTTGCCATAATGTCCCAGGGCTTTTTCATCTTGGTGCGTGATGGCATTTTCTCTTAAAATAAAATCCTGACAGAAAATGGGACAATCAAAGCGCAGGGCAATGGCGACGGCATCGCTGGTTCGGGAATCAATTTCCACTTGACGGCTGTCCATCACGGCAATCAGTTTGGCGTGAAAAACCCCCTCTTTGAAGTTGTAAATCTCCACTTCCAGCACCTCGATACCGAAGGATGTTGCCAAAGTCTTGATGAGGTCATGGGTCAATGGGCGCAGAGGCTCAATGCGCTCCATGGCAATGGCAATGGCTTGTGCTTCTCCGCCACCTATGATGATGGGCAATCGCCAAATGCTCTCCATATCCATTAGCACCATTTGATACGCACCCGAGGTGGTACCACTGGGACTAATGTCGGCTACATGCAGTTGAACTCTCTTGGCCACGACTTACTTGCTTGCATTAAATTGTTTGGCAGCGGCAATGATTTGAGGCAATACTTCAAAAGCATCTCCTACAATGCCGTAATCAGCTGCTTTGAAGAAAGGTGCTTCTGCATCTTTGTTGATGACAACAATAACCTTACTTCCATTTACTCCAGCCAAATGTTGAATGGCACCGCTTATGCCCACTGCAATGTACAAGTTGGGACGAATGGCTATACCGGTTTGACCTACGTGCTCGTGATGCGGTCTCCATCCAATATCTGACACGGGACGCGAACAAGCTGTTGCAGCCCCCAACTCTCTCGCCAATTCTTCAATTGGACTCCAATGCTCAGGACCTTTCATCCCGCGACCACCACTCACTACGATATCCGCTTCAGGCAATGGGATTCCAGCATCTCCGTGGTTTCCTTTTACCTCTATCAATCTAACTTGATCATTTCCTGCTGCGCTCTCTGCAGTCATGTTGCAGCTGACTCCAATCTTTTTCACACCAAATGAATTGGGCAAAACCGTTAAAACAACCTTGTTGTTTTTTGAAGCAACCTCAGCAATGGCCTTACCAGAAAACACATTGCGTTTTACGACAACGCCATTTCCGCTGACAGCAGCCATTTGGGTAGCTCCTGAAATCAATGATGCGCCGCTTTTGATAGCAATGCGAGGCGCAATCTCTTTACCTGCATTGTCATGACTGCAAACCAACAACTGAATGCTATTTTGCTCCATCAATGATTGGATCTTATCTGTCATGGATTGGCTGTTGTGTTGGCCAGTGATGTTGATGGCGTTGCTTACACCCACTTCACCCAATCCGGCATCTCCTTGAATCTCTCCGAAAATAACAGCCGTAATATCAGCTGTACTTCCTGCATGCATGGCAATGGCATAAGATGCTGCTTCCAAACCAGCCTTGGTGGCCTTGCCGTTGTTATTCTCTACAAATACTAATGTTTTCATGTCTTTCCGGATTAGATGACTTTGGCTTCTTCGTGCAACAATTGAATCAAGTTGGCCGCTTGATCTGCTGGAATCATTTTGCATCCAGATTTCGCAGGAGGCATATCAAACTGCTTGACCTCGGTAGTAGAATTTGCACCACATGAAGCAACAACAGCCAAAGGCTTGGTTCTAGCCGCCATGATTCCGCGCATGTTGGGAATACGTTGTTCAGCCATTCCTTTGGCCGCGGAAACCACCATGGGAAGAGAAGATTCAAACACTTCAATTCCTGTTGCAATTTCTCTTTCCAAAACTACCTTGTTGTCTTTTAATTCCAATTTAGAGGCGCCAAAAACGTAAGGTAGGTTCAACATCTCTGCCATCATTCCGGGAACTATACCACCGTTGTATTGGATGGTTTCTTTACCGCATAAAATCAAATCAAAAGCATTTCCCTTGGCGTATTCTGCCAACTCCGTTGCAACGGCATACGCATCGCTTTCTGGGGAGTCTATTCTCACGCCCTCATCAGCTCCAATGGCCAATGCTTTGCGAATGATGGGCTCATAGTCCGCACCACCAACAGAAGCAACAACGACTGTTCCGCCTAGGGTTTCTTTCAATTCAAGTGCTCTAACCAACGCATACCATTCATCGTAAGGATTGATGATAAAGGTGACGCCATTCTCGTCGTAAGTAGTTGGATTTGAAAATGCGATTTTCGCAGTGGTATCAGGAACTTTGCTGATACAAACGAGGATCTTCATCTGTCTTTATTTTGTGTGGGCAAAGGTAGTCATGGAAAACAAAAAAGCCATCTAAACGATGGCTTTTTTCAATGATATTTTTAAGATTATTCAGCAGCTGAATCGTCCTTCTTTTTGCGAGGAGCACGCTTTGCTTTTGGCTTTTCTTCAGTAGCGCCTTCTGCACCTTCAGTAGCTGATGCTTCCACTGTTCCTTCATCTTCTTTCTTCTTGGCACCACCACGACGGGTGCGCTTCTTGGCTGCAGCCGCATCGGCCTCTTTACCGTAGATGGCATTGAAATCAACCAATTCAATCATGGCCATTTCAGCATTGTCACCTTGACGGAATCCCAAACGGATGATGCGTGTGTATCCTCCTGGACGATCTGCAATCTTTGGAGAAACCTCACGGAACAATTCCGTAACCGCTTCTTTGTTTTTCAGGTAACTGAAAACAATACGACGTGAGTGCGTGCTGTCTGTTTTTGATTTGGTTATCAAAGGCTCAACATACTTCTTTAAAGCTTTGGCCTTAGCAACAGTGGTATTGATACGCTTGTGCTCGATCAAAGAGCAAGCCATGTTCATTAACAAAGCTTCGCGGTGCTCTGCCTTTCTACCTAAATGATTTACTGTCTTTCCGTGTCTCATTTCTTTTCACTATTTTGATCGATTAATCGCGATCCAATTTGTATTTTGATACATTCATTCCGAACTGCAATCCTTTGTTCTCCACCAATTCTTCCAACTCAGTTAAGGATTTCTTACCGAAGTTTCTGAACTTTAACAAGTCGTTCTTATTGAAGGAAACCAAGTCACCCAATGTGTCAATGTCTGCTGCTTTCAAGCAATTCAACGCACGTACGCTCAAATCCATATCGACCAATTTGGTCTTTAACAATTGACGCATGTGCAAGCTGCTCTCATCAAACTCTTCGGATTCGCGCTTGATTTCAGTCTCCAAGGTGATGCGCTCATCACTGAACAACATGAAATGGTGAATCAAAATCTTAGCGGCTTCTTGTAAAGCGTTCTTCGGTGTGATGGATCCATCGCCTTGGATTTCCAAGATCAATTTCTCATAATCCGTCTTTTGCTCTACGCGGAAATTCTCAATGCTGAACTTCACATTTCTCATAGGGGTGAAGATGCTATCGATGAAGATGGTTCCAACAGGCGCGCTGCTGGTCTTATTCTCTTCAGCTGGACGGTATCCTCTTCCCTTTTGGATGACCAAGTCCATTTTGATCTTTACTTTGGGATCCATGTTGCAAATCACCAAATCCGGATTCAACACTTGGAAAGCAGTTGTAAAGTTTCCGATTTCACCTGCCTTGAATTGCTCTTGGCCACCAACGGTGATGGAGAACTTTTCGTAGTCAGTACCGTCAATTTGGCACTTGAAACGCACTTGCTTCAAGTTCAAAATGATTTCAGTGATATCTTCTACAACACCTTTGATGGTTGAGAATTCGTGGTCAACACCTTCAATTTTGATGGAGGTGATGGCAAAGCCTTCCAAAGAGGAAAGCAAAATGCGGCGCAACGCGTTTCCGATGGTAATTCCGAATCCGGGTTCCAACGGA
>JACCDH011028193.1_pt1 | contig 13589 bp, 13 predicted proteins | sample 7442481 | NCBI WGS metagenome assembly JACCDH01 (sample SAMN15323433, study PRJNA562643) | freshwater metagenome | isolation source: river surface water | place: USA:Blue River Watershed | collected 2017-08-15
AAATCTTATTGCTCCGCCATGTAATTTGTCGGGTTTCCCGACAAATCATAATGAGTCGCCTATAGTCAACAGGATTAGTTGCCGTCGAACAAGGTGTAGATACAGTCAACAGACTTAACTCTTTGCCGAGCATAATCGGCACAATTAACTACAGTGAAAAAATTTTTTAGACTTATATCGAGCCAGACAGGCCTTTGGCCTGCCCAGCACGATTCGAACGTGCGACCTACGCCTTAGAAGGGCGGTGCGAGTCCAAAGAGTGCTAAGAAAACCATAATGAAAACAGAGTGTTAGGTTAACACAATCTTTTTTAAACCCTTTTGGTCAATTTTTGGTCAAGAGGACACAATGGCATCCATTCAAAAACGTGGTTCAACCTACAGAGCAAGAGTCATTAAACGTGAACATCCAACTTACTCAAAAACATTCAGCACTCGTATTGAAGCAGTTAAATGGGCTAGAGGCATAGAGGCACAAATCGACAATGGCACCCTACTTCCGCCAAACAAATCTACAAACTCTTCCAAGAACACAACGACCTTATTCAAAGTGGCAGCAGAAGAGTACATTAGGACGCATACAGTCCACAAACGAAATTACAAATCAGAAACATTTATCATTCACAAACTCATTAACTACTGGGGACATTTACCCATTGGTAGTGTTGGAAAAGAGCAAGTTTTGAAGTTGCGGGATGACTTAGTCAAAGCAAAACGAGCTGGCGCAACCATCAATAAATACTTCAATGCTATTTCTAAAATATTTCAGATGCTTCAAAATGAATGGTCACTAAAAATCGACAACCCAATTAAAGGCATTAAACGTATGCCCGCTAACCCAAGTCGCATCAAAAGAATCACGGGCGAAACCCTAAAAATACTGATGCAAGCAGCAAATCGTTCTGCCCCACCACTGTTTACACAAATACTCAAAATAGCATTAGAAACAGGTATGCGACGAAGTGAGCTAATGGGACTTGAATGGCAGGATGTTGACTTGGAAAATAGGCGAGCACACCTACACATTACAAAAAACTCAAACCCAAGAAGAGTTCCACTAACCAAAGAAGCAGTTGCTATTTTCAAATCAATCCCAAAAACACACCCTGACAAAATATTTCCAGTCAGCTTGTGCTGGTTGAGGCGTTATTTTGAGAAGACAAGAGCTCAAGCCAAATTAAACTGGCAAAAGGAAGGTGCAAACCCTTTTGAAGACATAAAGTACCACGACGTCCGCCATGAGGCTTTGAGCAGGCTCTCAGATGCAGGGTTGAATGTAATTGAGCTAGCTCATATTAGTGGCCATAGAGTTCTCTCGATGCTTCAAGCCTATGTACATCCTAGTCATGAAGCCATATTCACAAAGCTTGATAAAGCCACTTACAACCCTGAATAGGTGTGTGTAAAATTAAATTGACTGGGCAAATGCTTAGATTGATACCTGAATCAACACCCAAAAATGGTGCATAAAAAAACTTTAAATTAGGGATTTCGATAGGTATTCCTTTTGAAACTTGATGGCATTAGATTAGTGTTTTTGGTACAGTATGAATGTGAACGGTATTAGCTGAGTTAGTCATGGACGAGTCAATATGCAGCGCCTCTGATTCGAGAACATAAGTATTGATACTGAGTATTCACAACACCGAGACTGGGCATTTATGCAGCTAGCTAGTAACTAGTGAGGCGCTTTCAGCCGGGGTTCTTTACAACGCATTTAATTGTGAGAACCCCACATGTATCTAATTACAGAATTGATCCAACGAGCTCAGATTCGTTCTGAGTATGGCATCCCCACTTCCACGCTTAACAGGTGGATAAAACTTGGCATTTGGCCAAAACCCATCAAATTAGGCGGCAAGTCTGTCTGGCGGCGAATAGATATTGAACAGTTTTTAGAAACAAAAGCTGGAGGTGCAAAATGACCTCAAAGATATATACCTATCATCAAGAGCAAGCACTCAAAAGAGTATTCTCTAACTTACCCAACCCCAAAGCGTTCACTGTTTACGGTAACAGTAAGGGTGATATTCGAAATCCTCAAAAACCCACCATTAGATGGACGGGGTCTTGGACATCTGAAAAATGTTTGAATTTATTAAGCATTACCGATGCGCTATCACTATTAGACACGATTGACGGACTATCAGGTATCGCACTCTGCTTCTATCCCAACTGTGGATATGGCGCACTTGATTATGACAAGTGCGGCGCAGAATTAACTGAAGCTAGCGATAGCCAAAAAGAAGTATTTAATCTAATCAGCACCGCCCCATGCGAAATCAGCAAAAGTGGAAGTGGATTGCACCAGTTCTTCATTGCGAATGGCGAATCTCAAAAAGATAATGGCCATCTTGAGCTTTTTATGAGCAATGGGTATATATGTCTGACTGGCGATTTCAAAGGTGAAACCCAAGACTTACCAGAATACAGCGATGAAATCATTCAAAAAATATGTGAAATCATTAAGCCCCCAAGAGGTGCTGAGAAGGCGAAACAGTCTGCCATTCAAGTACAACATAATGAGTCTTTTGAAAATGTGCTCGCACTGCTACACAACTGCAACCCCAACTCAACCCATGATGAATGGGTAAATATCTGTTTTGCTTTTCAAGCCAACTACCCTCTCGAAGATGGTTATGAGCAGTTTGATAAATTCTCACAGGGAGGTCAATCTTACGACTCACAATCAACGAGAACCCTCTGGGAATCATATAACCCAAGTAGGTCAAATCACTCATTAGGCACCTTAATTTATGAAGCCAAGAAATTCAAAGGAGTGCCATTCAGTCTCGGAACGCAAACTAAATCAGCTATTTCAACTCTTAATGATGCAGGTAATGCAGAACGGCTTGCGATACAACTAAAAAATAAGTTTTTATACGTTCCAGAATTAAAAACATGGCTTTATTGGCAAGATGAGTATTGGCAATCGGATTTTAAAAGCCTCATTAAACAAGCCGCAATCGGTGTTGCAAAAACTATTTTCAACGAAGCTGCTCAGGCTGACCCCCAAATAGCTCCAAAAATTGCAGCATGGGCTAATGCAAGCCTTCAAAAAGGTCACATTGATGCAATGATTGAATTAGCCAAGCCATTACTATCCGTGTCTATCAGCAAATTAGATAAAGACCCTATGATGCTGGGGGTAAAAAATGGAGTGATTGATTTAAGAACTGGCGCATTCAGACCTGCATTACCTGAAGACTTGATTACTCAACAATGTAATGTCACATATGACCCTAAAACATCAGCACCATTATGGGAACAATTCATCCTCCAAGTATCTAATGGTGACATTGATTTAGCAAACTACAAACAGCTCTGCTGGGGCTACTCACTAACTGGAGAAACCTCAGAGCAATGCTTCTTTTTTCTCTATGGTTGGGGCTGCAATGGCAAGTCCACAGAGACCGGTGTAATGCAGGAACTAATGGGGTCATACGCCAAAACCATTTCATCAAGTGCCTTGATGGTTAAACAAAACTACGGAAGCCAAGGTCCAACTCCTGAAATAGCTAGATTAGTTGGGGCACGCCTTGTAACAGCCAATGAAACTGAAGACGGCGCTCGATTAGCTGAAGCTCAAATAAAAGCTATGACTGGTCAAGATATGCTGACAGCTCGAGTTCTTCAAGGAAATCCCTTTGATTTCAAGCCGAAGTTCAAACTATTCATCAGCGGGAATCATAAGCCTGTGATTCGAGGTGAGGACGATGGCATCTGGCGACGTATCAAGGTTATTCCATTTGACATGCAGGTTAAAGACTCTGATGTCGATAAGCAGCTATTTCAAAAACTAATGGCGGAAAAGTCAGGAATTTTGAACTGGGCTATTCAGGGATGTTTATTCTGGCAAGAAAAAGGTAAGTTACTGGAGCCTCAAATCGTTAAGACTGAAGTTGCTAGCTACAGGTCAGACCAAGACATTATGGGCGCATGGCTACAAGAAAAATGTGTTTTAAGCGCTGAAAAACAATGCTCAACTCGCGAGCTGTTCATGAACTACTCTGACTGGGTAAGAGCATCAGGCTCCAACCCTGTAACAGAAACAAGGTTTTCTACTCGACTTATCGAACGAGGGTTCACCAAACAAAGAATTAACCAAAAAATGACTTTTATTGGTATTGGTCTTATTAGGCAATTTAATTAAGAACGTGCAGGGTATGCAGGGTTTGAGTGATTTTTATAGTTTTTTCTTAAGAGAGTTATAAGAAATAACTTAGAAAAAGGACTTAACCCTGCACACCCTGCATCACAGGGGAATATATGCAGCCACCACTGGTAAAACAACCGCTTTATCTTCAGATACGTGCACTGAAAGAAGACGCTGAACGTCAGTCACAACGACCTATCAGGCTTTCAGCGCCACTAAACCAATCTAACGTTCTTTATGAGGGAGTAAAGAATTGGAAAGAATCTATGACGCCAGAGCAACTAAAAAGGCGTTACAGCACGATAGAAGTCATACAACTAGCCAACTTGAAAGGAAAGTACAGAGACATGCCAGCACATCAAGAAGTAGCTTCAGCTCTACGAAAAAATGGCTTTGAACATAAACGGTCTTGGACTAATGCCAACCGTAATCGCAGATTTTGGATTTTTACAGGAAATATAAAATGATTGACGTGACACAAATCAATATTGCCCAGATTAAGGCAGACCAAGTCACCTCAAGACTAGAAGGAACAGACTTAGTAAAACAACATGGCTATATAAAGCATTGTTTTAATGAATCACAGCGTAATGCAAACAGTATGCTAGGCAACTACTATGTAACAGGTCAGCCAATCAAAGGTTTAAACCCAAAAGATAGCAATCTTCCCCTTAGAAACTTGTCCGAAATCATCGAAATAAAGATGAGGCAAGGAATTAATGGAATAAAACCTTATGACCCAAATAACCAATTTGAAAAATCTTACGACACTGCAGCAAAAAAATATGAGACTGAAGTTGTCAACTCAAAAATACTATACCCGTCTGGCAAAGGCTCAATCAGGCTACGCAATGAACACCTAAGGCCTCATGCAAGGGAATTTTTAGATAAGGTTCGGTACATTTCCATAATCGGCGAAGCATTATTTGAATAAAAAAACTTGAAATCCCAGAATCATCAACTATAAATAAGGCTCCCCCACCCTAAGGAGCCTGTTTGACACATCAAAACCGTGAATTATTCTTTTACAAAGGTATGCGCTTTCAGAGCTATGACCAACCACTAAACTCACATCCCAAATTGACTGAATTACTAATGGAAATTCCAGCTTACATGGGTGGATATGAGCGCACTTGGAGCATTGAAAATAATAAGCTTTATCTGGTGGACCTAAAAATTCACCTTGAAAACTTACTTTCAGAGGCTTGCGAAGATGGTCTTCTTTTCGCAGACTGGTTCACAGGCTATATTAATTTTGGACAAGGTAACATCACTCTTAGGGGCATGCATAACCGCTTTGAAGAGTATCTATCACTTCGTTTTGAGAAGGGTGTTTTAGCAGAAGAACGGGTTTTAACGTACGACGAAGCCTACCCGCCTGAACCTGAGGTACTACCATGACTCAACAATTTCTTAACTGCCCAATGGCATACAAATGCCCAAAAGACTGGTTTGAACTGACCCCAACAAACAAAGCTGAAGTCAAATATTGCAACACATGCAACCAAGAAGTATTTTTATGCCTTGAGCAGAGCAAACTCAATGAACGAATTGTTGGAGGGGTATGCGTTGCCTACTTTATTGAACCTGACCGCCCTTCACGATTCAAGCTAGTAAGAGAAAAAGCATTAAGCAAAATGCAAGACCCAAACTTCAAACCCAAAATGATGATGGGCTTACCATCCGGTTCAGTACCTAAGGCATTTCTCGAAAAAGATTAAAGCTTTGCTTTACCAAGTAACTGACTAGCACTCAAATTTAATGTTTTAGCAATTTTAACGAGGTTCATTAATGCCATATTATGTTCCCCAGACTCAGCAATCTTAATAAAATACCCAATGGAAATATAAAAAATGTCATACTCAAACGAAGAATGTAAAAAAATTATTGAGGCAGCACTCAAGTCTGATGGATTGCTTCTTTGTTCGATGATTAATGCTCTCGCAGACAAACACAGACTAAGCATTTACGGAATTAGAAATCGCGCGCCAATTGATGAGCTAAGTGAAAGGCTTTATGAAGTTTCAGAAAAAATTTCGCTCTACGAATTAGTTCTTCCACCTATTGAGCACAGACATGAGAGCCCATTCGAAAACATAGTCAGAGAAATGCATGAAACTCAACAAGGAGAAAAAGCCGTTAAGGAAAAATTAATCCCATTTGACCTTTATTACGAATTATTAGCGTACATAAACATAATAAAAAATCAGCTGGATATTGATGACCCAATTTTGACAAATCCTGAAGACAAAGATATTTCAGTAATGAGGACTGAACATCTTGAACTAATATCAATAGCTAAACTAATAAAAAAAACAGCGGGCGAAAAACTCACCAAAATTAAAAAATTATGGGAAGCGACCTACAACTAGGAAATTTACCCTTAAAGCACTCAAATGTAATTAAGATTTTAAAAAATCTCTAAAATTCAGCATCAGCCCACTCGTCACCCAATGCTTGCACCTGTTGCAATACCAATTCCACAGCACCATCTTGCTGGTCGGGTGGGTACTTGTATTTGCGCAGGATACGTTTAACCATCAACCGCAGATTGGCACGGACACTTTCACGTTCTGCCCAATCGACCTTGATGTTTTGGCGCAGATTCTCCGTCAGTTCGTGTGCAATCTTTTTAAGGATTTCGTCATCAAGCATACGCACAGCTGATTCGTTATTTGCCAGCGCATCGTAAAACTTCACCTCGTCATCAGTCAGCCCAAGTTGTTCGCCGCGACCACTTGCTTCGCGGAACTTCTTAGCCATCTCAATCAGCTCTTCCATCACTTGTGCAGTTTCGATGGCACGGTTTTGGTAACGCTGGATAACGTTCGTCAGCAAGTCGCTGAACTTTTTCTCTTGCACCACGTTGCTACTAAAGCGGCTTTTAATCTCACCTTGAAGTAAGCGTTCAAGCAATTCAACGGCTAAGTTACGTTCGGGCAGGTTTTTAACTTGCGCCAAGAACTCGTCATCTAGCAATCCAATGTTTGGCTTATCCAAACCTACTGCATCAAAAATATCAACCACGCTCTCCGAGACTACGGCAGAGCTGATGATTTGCCGTATCGCCAAGTCACGTTGTTCGTCCGTCTTGCGCTGCTTAGTTATGTCACGCTTAGTCAGCAGGACTTTGATGCCCTGCATAAACGCGACTTCTTCACGCACAGCCTTTGCGTCATCCAATGTGCAGCATAAAGTGAACGCCTTGCTCAGTGCTACAGCCGTATCAGCAAAACGCTTCTTGCCATCTTTTAAGCCAAGCACGTGGTTAGCAGCACCAGCCAGTGCTTTGTGCCCAGCACTCATAAAGTTGCTGTAGTCAAAGCCGTGCAGCATCCCACGCAACACATCAAGTTTTTCAGCTAGTACGCTGTAGGCTTCGTTAGCATCAACAGTTGTTCTGCCTCGTCCGTTGCTGTTCGTGTATTCTTTCATCGCGGCTTTTAGCTCGTTGCCGATACCGATGTAGTCAACAACCAAGCCACCTTGCTTGTCTTTGAACACACGATTAACCCGTGCAATAGCTTGCATCAGGTTGTGCCCCTTCATTGGTTTGTCCACATACAGGGTATGCACACAAGGAGCATCAAAGCCAGTAAGCCACATATCGCGGACGATAACTAACTTCAACTCGTCACTTGGGTCTTTGAACCGTTTCTCAAGACGTTTTTTGGTTTTGCCATCGTAAATGTGTGGGCGCAGCAAAGCCTTGTCGCTTGCAGAGCCAGTCATAACGATTTTGATAGCGCCTTTTTCAGGGTCTTCGTCGTGCCAATCGGGACGAAGCTTGACGATTTCGTTATATAGGTGAACGCAGATGTCACGGCTCATTGCCACAACCATTGCTTTACCTTCCATTGCCTTGTTACGCTCTTCAAAGTGTGCAACCAAGTCAGCTGCAACTTGTGCAACACGAGGTTCTGCACCAACAACACGCTCTAAAGCAGCCCAACGGCTTTTGAGTTTTGCCTGTGCGCTGTCTTCTTCATCTTCAGCAAGTTCATCCACTTCAGCGTCGATAGTGGGCATCTGCTGCTCGTTGAGCTTTAACTTAGCAAGCCGAGATTCGTAGTAGATTGCAACAGTAGCACCATCTTCCTTGGCTTGCTGCATATCGTAAATGTGGATGTAATCCCCAAACACAGCGCGAGTGTCACGGTCTTCGCTACTAACGGGAGTACCAGTAAACGCCACAAACGTAGCATTTGGCAAAGCATCACGCAAGTGTTGTGCATAGCCAGCTTGATAACGTTCTTCCCCTGCCTTTCCCTTCAGCTTTGCATCAAATCCGTATTGGGTGCGGTGTGCTTCGTCCGCGATAACCACGATGTTGCTACGGTCGGACAGGACAGGAAACGTGTCTTCGTCCTCGCCCAGCATAAATTTTTGGATGGTGGCAAACACAATTCCACCCGATGGACGATTGGCAAGTTTTGCACGTAAGTCTTGGCGTGTGCTGATTTGCACAGGCTGTTCGCGCAGCAAGTCTTGGCTTAAGCTGAACACACCAAACAACTGCCCATCCAAGTCGTTGCGGTCTGTGATGACGACAACAGTTGGGTTTTCCATTGCAGCTGATTGCATCACCCTTGCAGCAAAGCAAGTCATTGTGATGCTCTTGCCACTGCCCTGCGTGTGCCAAACAACGCCACCTTTATGCGACCCGTCAGGACGTGATGCTTGTACAACCTGCTCTATCGCTGCACGAACTGCGTGAAACTGGTGATAGCCAGCAATTTTCTTAACCAGCTTGCCATCATCCTCAAACAAGACAAAGTAGCGCAGGTAGTCAAGCAAGTACTCGGGGGCTAGTACGCCACGCACCAAAGTTTCAAGCTCTTGGAACTGCCCAAGCGGGTCGATAATCTTGCCATCAATCGTGCGCCAAGCCATAAACCGCTCAGCATCAGCAGACAATGAACCAAGCAATGCCTCTGTGCCATCCGAGATGACTAACACCTCGTTGTACTGGAAAACATCGGGTATTTGCTCTTTGTACGTTTGAATTTGGTCGAACGCCTTCCAAATGTCAGCGTTCTCGTCAGCTGGATTTTTTAACTCCAGTAACACAAGCGGCAAACCATTCACAAACAAAATAATGTCAGGTCTGCGTGTGTGTCGTGCGCCCTTAATAGTGAATTGGTTTACAGCGACCCAGTCATTTTTTGCTGGCGTTTCCCAATCAACCAAGCGCACGAAGTCGCCAAGTGTCTCGCCATCTTTTTGGTACTGCACGGGCACACCATTAACCAGCAGCTTGTGGAAATGTCTGTTAGAACTGAGCAGTGATGGGATACCGAGGTCTTGAACTTGCCGCAATGCATCTTCACGTGCATTTGCTGGAATGCTTGGATTTAAACGGGTGATTGCCTCACGCAAACGAAATGGTAGGAGCGAGTTTTTATAGTCTGTCCGTTCAGGTGTTGCACCATCAACAGCGATGTCATAGCCACCAAGCAACGTATAACCAACGTCACTTAGCCAGCTTAATGCCTCTTGTTCTAATTGGTCTTCAGTCATTTAGGCTGTTACCTTTTCAAGCTCTGCCTCTGCTTCAGCAATACGCAGCTGTCCCGAGATTAAGCGTGGCAGTAATGTGTCACGTAGAGAAGCAAGCGTATTTGCTTGTAAGGCGTTTTGTACTATGCGTTCAACTAGTGGCGTGAATAGTGCATTTGCTACTTTTAACACTGACTCATTGGGGACGTTGACTTTTGCTGACGACAAATGTCCTCGTTGAATATGCCCCATAGTAGTAGCCTTGCTTGCAGCAATCTGCCTAAAACTTTCGAGGTGATGCTTTGTCCACAAATAGTAAAACCATTTATCAAAGCGACTTGAAGAAACCTTGAATAAATGCTGATTCAGCGCACCAACTCCACCACACCAAATTTCAACCTCAAGACTTCCAGACCAAGAAAACAAAACATCACCGTTTTGAATGACGAAGTCGGGCTTAATCGAACCCGCGGCTAAGTCTGCGCCTATCGTGTCACCTTTGCGAAGCTGAGCAATTTTAATAACTGGTAAGTCATTAACACCTGTCGGTGGAAATTTCTGTAATGCAAGCCCATTCAAAAATTCAGCGATATCGTCTAAAGCCTCAACCTGCCAACCTTTCGGCACCATTCCTAACTCAGCTTCGTTAAACACATCAGGAAAGAGCGCAGCAGTGGCTTCATCTATCCCTTCAGGCTTCCTGCCTTCAGCCTTTGCACGTACAGGGTCAAAGTTAACAAACCAAGACTTGAACAATGCTTGAGCGATTGCTTCTAGTGTTGCGTTGGTTTCGCGCAAGAGAGAAATACGGTCATCAAGTGCACTTAGTAAGTCTGCAATCTGTTTTTGAACATTTGCAGACGGTATTGAAACCTCAAAACTGCCTAACGAAGTACCGCTGATTTCCTTGAATGTTGAACCTGTTGCCCTTGCTTCAATATCCGGTGTGTGATGCTTTAGCAAGTAATAGAAAAATCGACTGTCATAACCTTCATTCAGCACTAAGCTTTTAAAGCCTTGATTCGTGCAAACAGGTTGCGAGGCTATTGCAATGTAGCCAATTGGAGCTCTGCTTGTAAAAAGGACAGTATCTTTTGGCACCAATTTCGCAGATGAATTTTTAAGCCCATCCTCTGTAATGCTCCTACATCCACTTGATATGTACATATTTTTATGGCTTGATAAATCCTTTGGAGTTATCCAAGGAATATTTCCATCCCAGTAAGAGCTCTCAGACGTTGAAGGTGTACCACCACCCACAATTTTTGATATTTCCGATAGCTTGACTGTTGTCCATTCAAAACTCATAGCTAAGGCTCCCGAGTTTTTGTCTAATTACTGCATCAAGCTCAGCACCTTTCGCCATCTGCTCACCTAACTGTTCAGTCAGCTTTTGCATCTTGTCAGCGAAAGCTTCGTCATCATCCTCGACCTCTTCTGCACCGACATAAAGTCCGGGCGTTAGAACGTACTCTTGCGTTGCTATTTCAGCCAAACTAACGCTTCTGCAAAAACCTGCAACGTCTTCATACACGCCACCTTCACCGCGCCAAGCAGCAACGGTCTGTTCAATCCGTGCAATTACTTCATCGGTGAATTCAGCTTGCACACGACTAATCATCGAACCTAGCTTACGGACATCAATGAAAAGCACTTCGCCTTTACGCTTAGTTTTTTGCTTAACCAGAAACCACAAGCAAGCTGGAATCGTTGTGTTGAAGAACAATTGGTTTGGCAATGCGATCATCACTTCAACAACGTCCGCATCAACCATTGCGGCGCGAATTGCACCCTCGTTGTTCGTACTAGAACTCATTGAACCATTTGCCAACACAATGCCAGCACGACCAGTTGGCTTGAGGTGATACAGCATATGCTGCAACCACGCATAGTTAGCATTACCTTGTGGTGGGTCGCCGTATATCCAACGCGAATCACCTACCAAGCTACCGTGCCACCAGTCGCTTATGTTGAAGGGTGGATTAGCAAGAATGTAATCAGCCCGAAGGTCTGGGTGTTGGTTTTTAATAAACGTGTCAGCAGGCTCTCGACCAAGATTAAAGTCGATACCTCTAATAGCCAAGTTCATTGCAGCAAGTCGCCACGTTGTTGGGTTTGCCTCTTGACCGTAAATGGCTACATCACCAATCTTGCCACCGTGTGTCTCAATAAACTTTTCACTCTGCACAAACATACCACCCGAGCCACAACAAGGGTCATACACCTTTCCTTCGTGAGGTGACAAAACAGCTACCAGTGTTTTAACAATTGATGCTGGCGTATAGAACTGCCCCCCTCGCTTGCCTTCTGCATTGGCAAACATTCCGAGGAAATACTCGTAAACCTGTCCTAGTACGTCACGTGCAGTACTGGCGTTGTCTCCAAAGCCAATAGTAGAAATCAAGTCAACTAGCTCGCCCATCTTGCCATCGGGCAACTGTGCTCTTGCATATCGCTTATCAAGAATGCCTTTGAGTTTTGGGTTTTCACTTTCAATCACAGTCAACGCTTCGTCTATGCGTTTGCCAATGTCGGGAGCTTTTGCTGCTGCACGGATGGCTTCCCATCTTGCAGATTCGGGAACCCAAAACACGTTTGTAGCCGTATAGTAGTCACGCTCCTCCAGCTCTGCAGCAATATCAACGTCATTTGCATCACCAAAATAATATTCGTCTTTATGGTCGCGCAAACGAACATTCAACTCTTGCTGCTTTGCTGCAAAAGTGTCCGATATGTACTTCAAGAAAATCAAGCCCAACACAAGATGCTTGTACTCAGCAGCATCCATATTGGCTCGTAATTTGTCAGCAGTAGCCCAAAGTGTTTTTTTAATGTCATCAAGCATAACAATCGCTCTGAAATAGTTTACTTAAGCCATTATCAATCAAATACAAATCACCAAACAATTAATATATTTTTAAAGTAATTTAATAATAGGGACGAAAATCAACATAACCACCAAATTTAACTATTACAGTAGCCAAGTCATTATCAGCAGTTAGCAATATTGCCCCATTTGAAATGCTCGTTTCCGCTATTAATGCGTCAACATAATTATTTTTCTTTGCATTATTTGCTAGATTCAACTCTTCAAGAATTCTTTCGAATAGCACACCATCGCCAAAACAACCACTACCGAATTCAGTAATGCCAAATAGTGATGTTGACGTAGGAATTTTTTCAGGATTAACCTTTTCTACAACACCTAATAACTGTTCTCTTCGAGAAACATTACTTGTATTCTTGATTTCATTAATTTGCATTTGTGTGACCATAAAGTCACCATCACACTGAATATTATTTAATTCAACCCGTCCATCTAAAAGAGCATTAAATATATTTGTATCAAACATGTATTTCATAAAAAGTAGTGTCAGCCAGTCATGCCATCAAATATACACAACATACACACCTAGGTAAAAAATGCCCCGCGTATTACAAGCACTACCTATTGATAGCCCCACCCCTAGCACCCACCCCTTAATGGCTAATAAGAAGAAGTTGTTTCAAAAGCTAGCATACAGCTCTGACATTTGGTCAAACTTTGGTCAAGTGCAACTGAGTTTTGGTCAAATAATCGTGTATAACTACAACTTAGCGAAGGGTTAAGAAAAGATTTTTGATAGCCTTCAAAGCCTTTGTTTTATTTATGTTCTTGACTTGGGAGTTTGGCCTGCCCAGCACGATTCGAACGTGCGACCTACGCCTTAGAAGGGCGGTGCTCTATCCAGCTGAGCTATGGGCAGTCTTTGATAAGAGTTAGATTATAGCGGAGGTCAAAAAGACGCGGCTCATATACGATAATGGCTGTATTTATTGAATTTAAGAGATTGAGCAGTGATTACCCTCTACCACCACACCAAATGCAAAACTTCCCGTGATGCCCTAGAAATCCTTGAAAATTCTGGCGAACCTCACCAAGTTGTTTTATTTGT
>JACCDH011477854.1_pt1 | contig 13589 bp, 11 predicted proteins | sample 7442481 | NCBI WGS metagenome assembly JACCDH01 (sample SAMN15323433, study PRJNA562643) | freshwater metagenome | isolation source: river surface water | place: USA:Blue River Watershed | collected 2017-08-15
ATACATCCTTATTCTCTATCCATTTATATGCCCATGCTGCCTTCTGTGCTACACAGGGTATATGTTCTATGGAATTTAAGATTCTCTCTTTCTCATCCTTCTCTTTTATATATGTATCAATTAATAATGAATAAGTGATCGAATGAATCGTCTCATTATAACTTTGATATGTGTAAAATGCCCACGCCTCCGGTATCTCTATCTCCCTCTGAAAACGTGTCGCTAAATTCTCATTTACTATACCATCACTTCCCGCAAAAAATCCTATAATATTTTTTATAAAATACCTCTCATTCTCCGTTAACTTCATCCAATCTACCTCATCCTGTTCTAACTGAATCTCCTCCGCCGTCCAAAATGTACCCTGTGCATCTAAATATTTTTGATAAATATCATGATATTTTATAGGAAACATTACAAAACGATTTATGTCTTTCATAAGTAAGATTTCATTTTCATCATTACTTTTTACTACTGTCGGATCTTCTAAAATCAAAGACATCTTTTTTTGTGTTCTATTATTCTATTCCCTTTTTTTTTTATCTTCCTTTCTTTTTCCTTTTTTTCTTATTTTCATTTTTCTTTAATTTGAACTTAAAGAAAAATGCGTAAAAGGATAACTTACAAATAACTCGAAAAAAGATAGTAAGATGAATGAGCAATTAAATACATTAATTGAGGATTATTTATATACACTTGATAGATATAAGATTCATAATATACCAGAGAATTTAAACATAAAGAAACCATATATAGAGGAGTATATTATGAATTTAAGTAAATTTTATAGAATTGAGATATTAAAAATAAAGATAATGGAGAAGATAGAGGATGAAGAGATATCGAAAGAGGATATACAGACGATACTCTCTTTTTTATATCCATTTACGAGGGAAGATAAAACATTGATACAAAAATATATATATGAAAAGATCTCTTATGAAAAGATAGAAGAATCTTCTTTTATCTATTCACTTTTCATTCTTCAAATTAAATATTTTCAATTTTACATGTTAATGATTGATTTATTTTATAATCGTCAACACCATCAACAGTTATCAGAAGATATTTATTTATGGATAGAGAATAATGATAGTAAAATGAAAAAGTATTTTCGAAGTTGTCATAGAGAGAAGAAGACATATGAGATCTCTTCATTTGTAGTCTTTTATAATTTGTTAAATGAACTTTTTATTTATTATGAGAAGACACTTGAACTTTTACAGAATGAATTAAATGTGATATTTCAATTTCCGAAGAAGAATCGATTTTTGTTCATTCAACTTATCTTTTCACCTTGGTATGAGAATGTATACAAAAAAGAGAAGATGAATGAAAAAAATGAATATAAAGAAAAGAAGAGTATCTTTTCACACTTTCGTAAAGGAAAAGATAAAAAATAATTCTATTCACCTTTAGTAGAAGATGCAAAAATTAATCACATTTATTTTACCTACCATAGGACGCTTAAGTATTATTAATACTATTCAATCTTTAAAACGTTTAAAAACAGATTTATGGGAATGTATTATTATATTTGATGGTGTTAAAAATACGATTCTTCCTCAATTAAAACAGGACCGTCGTTTTCGTATCTTCGAAATCGATAAGTTAGGGGCCTCTCCAAACCACTCCGGTCTAGTACGTAATTATGCTTTTCCTTTTGTATCTACACCTTGGATTGGTTTTATAGATGATGATGATACTTTAAGTCCTTATTATATTGATAATCTATTAGATGAGATTAAACTTCAAAATAACCAATTAGATGCTGTTATTTTCAGAATGATCTATCGAAATAAAGTGATAGTACCATCGAAAGATGATATGGATATCATTCAAGGAAGAGTTGGTATTAGTTTTTGTTTTAAAAGATATCTTTTACATGTAGAAGAGGGGATACGATTTGAGAATAGTGGATATGAAGATTTTCATTTTTTAAAAAATATAAAAGATCATGATTATAAGATAATTCTTTCACCTTATATCTCTTATTATGTAAAATCAAATTATTTTCCTCTTCCGGATTTATATAAAGATCTTCCTCGTTATATCATTGTATCAAAAGATAAGATGAAAGAAAAATTGAGAGAATTAAAAATACAACATGCGTTTAGTACACAATCAACACATAAAAAAGAAAATACCTCTAGTTATGAAGTCAATCTTTTTCAACAATCTGTCTTTGAAAAATTATTAAAACCTTTACGTGACTTAAAAGAATCAGAAGAAGTGGAAGAGAGGAGTGTATTTGAAGATGATTTTTCAATCACATCTTCCAAAAATTATTTTTATACATCTTATCAAGAAGATGATAATGAATCATATTTAGAAGATACAAAGAAAAAAGAAGAAGAATATATAAATAAACCTTTAGAGAAATCAATATTTGTCGAAGATTCAGCTATAGAATTTTATGAAAAAGAGATTGAAGAACTTCTAAAAGAACAAAAAAAGAAGATGGAACCTGAATATTCTTTTCAACCTAAAAAGAAAATCTATTTAGAGACTCAAGGTGGATTCGGTAATTTACTCTTTCAAGTCTTTACTGCTTTATCTCTCTCTATTCATTATAATAGAGAATTATTCATTCTTCATAATGAACAATCCACACTTCAACGTCCTGATATTGATAAATATTCTCTTTTTCGTTTTTTAAATATCATTCATAAACATGAAATACCAGGTTATTATGTCACTTTTAAAGAACCGAATATGTTAGATTATCAATCGATTCACTCATTTATTCGTTCAAATAAACAAGATGATATTTATATAAATGGTTATTTTCAATGTATATATAATTTTCAAGATTTTGTACCTAAAATTGAACCTTATTTAAATTTTACTCATTATCATATCTCCCAAAAGATATTCAAAATTTGGAAACAGACAGAAAAGATTGAAAAAAAATGTATTGGTATTCATATACGAGGTATGGATTATAAATCACTTAAAAATATTTATCAAACATTAACAAATGATTATTATCAAAGAATATTAGATACAATCAATAAAGAAGATTATCATTTAATCTTGTTTACAGATGATATACCTTATGTAAAAGAGAATTTTTCATTCTTTAAAAATTATGATTATCATTTTGGAAGGAGTATACTTAAAAAATGTAATGAATATAGAATAAAAAATTTAGATGAGATGGAATTATATTTATTATCTCAGATGGATATTATTATTTGTGCGAACTCTACATTTTCATTATGGTCAACTTATTTTTCAAAGAGAGACTCGATGCTTTATATACCATCTCAATGGTATCAAAAAGATGGTCCAAATATACCATATTCATATTTTCAATTAAAAGATAAAAATTATCGTCTTATCTCTATATCATAAAAAAATAAAAAGAAATAAAAATATTTATATGAATATATAACCTATTTGTTGTCGAAGATCTTCTACTAAGATATTCTTACGATGAGCCATAACACGAACGATACGATTTACATCGAAAGGGTGTAAACCATTATGAAAGGGGTCTTCAATTAAAGATTGTAAATTATCAAAGGATGAAGATAAAATATCCATATTATTTGAATTTGAAAAATAAAAGAGGGTATAGATACGATTTAAATAAAAATGAGGAGGATCATTAAAATGAATAATTTTATTTATTTTTTCTAAATATTCAGGTTTTATTTTTTGTTGAAAAATAATATCGGGTCTCGAACGAATCACAATATCATAACGAAAATGATTCTCTTTTTCATATTCTTTTTTTAATTCATTCACTCTTTTAATTTTATATAATTCAGGTATAACAGTACCTTTAATCTTCATTCTTTCCCATTCAAATCCATTATCAAATATATTTTTTTTGTAAGAATCTTGTTTTTGAATCCATTCATCAAATATCTCAATCTCACTTTTTTTTAAATTTGATTTATATATTTTTTTTAATGTTGAATGATGAACAATTTGATTTGAATATTCTTTTTCAATAGGTGTCGAGTTATGTTGATAAGAAGTACCTTTTTTCAACCATGTTGATATAAAAATATCAGTCTCTAATTCTTGATACATATTTTCAGAATTTTTTTGTTGAAGTTCATTATTTTCAAAAGATCTCATCTCACCTGCTAATAAAAGAGCTGTTTTTATCGATTTTTTTCTCCAAACACGATTATGACCAATAGCATATAATTCTTCCATTCTTTCATCTTTATCTAAAATATCTATAATAGCTCTACCTACATCTGGATGACCCTTAAAAATACCACCTGGATTATCAATATATAAAGATGAATCATCCATCACTAAATATCCACCTTTCTTTAAAAAAGGTATATATTCAATAATATCTTGTACTACTACTTCATAATCATGTGAACCATCTATAAATAATATATCATATAATCCATTATCACTTACTTCTTTTAATACTTTCTCATCTTGTGATAATCCATGTATGATTTTTGTATTTTCAATAGATAATCCACATTTATGATATCCTTTTTTAATAGCTTCATAATAATCATCATTATCATATCCACTATATTTATCACCTACATTTGATAAAGGAGTCACACCAAATATTTTACATCTTTTATTTTGTTCATTGGCGATGAGTTGAATTAATGAGAGTATTCTTCCTTTATAAACACCAATTTCGATAAACTTAAAATCTTCAGGCATCTCTTTTATAATTAAATTCCAATTCCATGAAAATGGAGATTCACCATATCCCTCTGTCGATTTTAAATGATTTTTAAAAGAAGGATGTGATTCTACATTTTCATAAAATTGATTATATAAAATATGATGTTTTTGAGGATTATTTTGTTTATAATATTCTTGAACTTCTTGAATAGTATTAAATACCATTTTTATTATCTTCTTATACTATTTTTTTATCAATGATTAAACTTAAATTTTATTTTCTTATTTTTGGATAATTTTCATTAAACCATTTTACAGTTTTTTTTATACCATCACTCATTTTCGTAAATTGGGGATTAGGTAAATAGGATAATAATTTTTTATTATTCGCTGTTTTTTTGTATTGACCATCTGAAAAAGATGTATCAAATATTATATGATCTTCGTATTCAAATTCTCTTGCTATACATCTTCCAACGTCTCTTATAGATACTTCATCTTCTTCTCCTACAGATAATATAATACTTTCTCTCTCTGAATACTCCAAAACAACCCATAATATGAATCTTGCTAAATCTTCATTATAAATAAATTGTCTTAAAGGTTTTCCACTCCCTTTAATTACAAAAGGTATTCCTTCTTTTTTACTTAAATAACATTGATGTATTAAACTTGGTATCACATGTCCATCTTCTAAATGAAAATTATCATGAGGTCCATAAATATTGGTAGGTATAACACATATATAATCCCTATTATAATTCTCCTGATATGCCTTTGATTGTATCTCTAACATTCTTTTAGCATAGGCATAAGCATCATTCGAAGAATGAGGAGGACCATCATGAAGCATTGTTTCATCAATTGGATAGGTTGTTTTATCAGGAAAAATACATGTAGATAAACAAGAGATAACACGTTGAATATTACAACGATGAGCACTTCGTAAAACGTTCATATTCATAATGATATTTTCTTCAAACATCTGTACTTTATAATTCATATTTTTAAATAATCCTCCCACATTCGCTGCCAAATGAATAATCACATCAGGTTGATGTTTACAAAATGTTTTATATGTCTCCTCTTTAATAAGTAAATTACAATCTTTCGAAGATAAAAAGATGAATTCTATATCTTTATATTCATTACAAATACTCTCTATTCCTTTACCCACTAAACCCGTGCCCCCTGTAACTAAGATTTTCTTTATATTCATTTTATTTTTAAAAATCATAAAAAATAATAAAATAAATCGCATAAATGGTATTCGTTTATTTTGAATAAATTAAATATAAAATAAAATATAAAATGAGATTATTAATCGAAAAAAATATATCAAATGAAAAAAAAATAGAATTATCAAATAATTTAACAGGTACATATGATAAAGAAGTTAATTATTTTTGTTATTGGAGTGGTATTTTGAATGAAAAACATTATGTTTCAATAAAATCATGTTATTATTTTAATATTTTAAATAAATCCAATCGAAAAATTATATTATATTTAGAAAATAATATTCCGAATGAATATAATGATAAAATAAGTAAAATAGCTGAGATAAAAAATTTTGAATATCATTCAGAGATCAAAAATACTATTTTTGAAAAAAATAATTTTTATATTAATTTTACTCCATCTTTTTATTCAGATGTTGTTCGATATTTATTATTATATAAATATGGTGGTGTTTGGTTTGATTTAGATGTATTTTTTTTTAGAGATTTTTCACCTATATTTTATAATTATGAGAATGAAGTCATTGTTTATGAATGGGAAGAACAAAATTATCCGAATGGAGCCATTTTTATATCTTTACAAAAAGAAAATATTAAATTAAAAAATGCCATCGAATTTATTATAAAAAATAATAGAGGATGGGGATTTCAAGAAGCAAATATAACTTATGATTTAAATATTGATTTCTTGGTTTTACCCTATATTTGGTTTGACCCACCTTGGTCAGGATATAATATAAAAGATTTTTTTAATTATAATGATAAAAAATATAATTTTGAAAATTTTTATAAAGGTATCTTCTGTTTTCATTGGCATAATCATTGGAATTATGTTGTAGATGAAAATTCTATATTTAGTCAGTTATCAAAAATAATCAGTGATTAAATTGATTTGTTTAAATATAAGAATTTTTATGAATTATATTAATAATAATGAATTTTAATATAGATATTAATTCTGATAGAACAAATGAAACTACACCATTATGTAGTATAATGACAAGATTTGGTAGTGATAAAGGTAATAATTATCCATTAGGTCATAATTATACAAAATATTATTATCAACTATTTAAAGATATTAGAAATGAAAAATTAAGAGTATTTGAATTAGGTCTTGGAACGAACAATGTTAACCTACCAAGTAATATGGGAGCTCATGGTATACCTGGAGCATCTCTTAGAGGTTGGAAAGATTTTTTCCCAAATAGTTTAATTTATGGTGCGGATATTGATAAAAATATTTTATTTGAAGAAGAAAGAATTAAAACATTTTTTTGTGATCAAAGAAGTCCAGAGATAATAGGGGATATGTGGAATAATAATTCTGAATTAACTGATAATTTTGATATTATCCTTGATGACGGTTTACATACTTTTTCTGCCAATATGATATTTTTTGAAAATTCAATTCATAAATTAAATGTAGGAGGAGTTTTTATAATTGAAGATATTTTAAGAGCTGAGTTATCCCTTTTTGAAAATAAATTATCTGAATTCAAAAATAAATATCCGAACCTACGTTTTAGATTATATGTTATTCCCCATGAGAATACAAATGATAATACTGTGTTAATCGCACAAAAAATATCTAATTAAATAATATTAAGTTTATATATATTTTTTTTTTTATTATTAAAGAATTAAGTAATTTTTTAATATGAAGGTAGGATTAATAACAGGAATAGCAGGTCAAGATGGTTCTTATTTAAGTGAATTATTATTAGAGAAAGGATATATTGTATATGGTATCATCCGTCGTTCTTCAAATATAAATACACAACGTATTGAACATATCTTTCATCATCCAAATCTTAAACTTAAATATGGAGATTTAACAGACTCATCAAATCTTTTACAGATTATTTATGATATTAAAAATACTCATTCAGATATGGAGAGATTAGAGATTTATAATTTAGGAGCGATGAGTCATGTAAAAGTATCTTTTGAGATGCCTGAATATACAGGTGAAGTAGATGCACTTGGTACTCTTCGTCTTCTTGAGGCGATTCGTTCTTCAGGTATACAAGACAAGATTCGTTTTTATCAAGCTTCTACTTCTGAAATGTTTGGAAAAGTTCAAGAAGTACCTCAACGTGAGACTACTCCTTTCTATCCCCGATCCCCTTATGGTGTTGCCAAATTATATGGTCACTGGATAACAAAGAATTATCGCGAATCCTATAATCTATTTACCTGTTCGGGCTTGCTCTTCAATCACGAAAGTCCACGAAGAGCTCATAATTTCGTTACGAGAAAGATAACAATTGGTTTAGGAAAAATATTAAGAGGTGAGACGGATAGACTTATATTAGGAAATTTGGATGCGAAGAGAGATTGGGGACATGCGAAAGATTATGTGTATGGTATGTATTTAATGCTACAACAAGATAAACCGGATGATTATATACTTTCTACAAATGAGATGCATAGTGTAAGGGAATTTGTGGAAAAGACATTTGCATTAAAAGGATTTGATATAGAATGGAAAGGAGAAGGATTAAATGAAATCGGTTATGATAAAAATACAGGTCGAGAACTTATTTTTGTTAGTGAAAAATACTTTCGTCCAGCTGAAGTAGAAGAATTATTAGGAGACTCGACAAAAGCACGTACTCAATTAGGTTGGAGTCCAAAAATATCTTTCGATGATCTCGTTAAAGAGATGGTTGAACATGATCTTTAATTTTATGATTTATAAATAATAATATAGCTTTCTTGGGAAGTTCTAAAAAACTTCCAGAAAGCAACATGTAATCCTCTTTTGAGCATAACTTGTCATCTTTTTTAATTTATTTTGAATAAAAAATTATTCAAATATGATTTTATGAAATCGCTCAATCACAAACCCTTCAATCGGATGTATATCTTTTTCTAATATTTCAACAATTTTAGAATAGAATTCTTTGGGTTTTTTTAATATACATTTTTTAGATACTATAAATTGTGCACCAGCACCAAATTCAAATTCCATATTTTCTTTTCTTTCACCAAATATTTTTTCATATGTATCTATTAATGGTAATTCATGATGATGATGACAACCCGTTAAATTACATCTTATAATCCATTCACTTAAAAACTCAAAATTTATATCCAAATCCTTATTATTAATATATTTATTTATATTTTCTATTATATTTTGTGAATGGTCAAATGGTCTTCCCTGTACAAAAATAATATAATCCGTTAAATTATCATAATTATCACAAATATGTTTGTAATATGTATGTCCTTCTCTACCAACATTTGGCAATAAAATCTCATTATAACCATCATTTAATTCTTCTCCTTTATTATAAACAATTACATTTGGAAATTGTTTACTCCATTCTATATCTTCTTTATATCTTGCAATAACGATTGAAAATGACATAATATATATATATATATTATTTTTTAATTAAAAAAAAAGTGTAAAATTATATTTTTCTTTAAATTAAATTTTTAAAGAATAAATATAAAAATAATATTGTATTGGACACATTAAAAGAATATAAAAAAAAAAAGAGAAAAATAAAAAATGAAGATGATATATATATATTCTTATTTTTCTGAATTGAATGATTTTAAAAAATGGAGAGAGAAGATAGATAAATTATTTTTATCGATAACAATTCAATATGTTATTTTTATTCATTCTAGAGAAAATTTAGAAGAATGTTTAAATACGAGATATATTTATATACCTTTACAGATTGAACCTTTTTTATCTTATTCTTTACTAAATCATCTATTTGATTTTGTCTCTTCATCAGATTATCAATATGAAAATAGTGGTTCTTTTTATATCTCATCTAATTTTAAGAATGAAGATGATAAATCCTATATATCTGATTTTTTACAATCATCAGAAAAAATAATATATTTGGGAGAGGAATCTTTTGGTTTTCGTTCAACTCCATCTTTTCTCTCTTATTTAAAAATATATCAAAATGAATTTAAAGAATGTAAAAAAAAAGATATATTTAAGATACATTCTTTTATAAATTGGAGTTTAGAGAGAGAGTTTAAAAGAAAGATTGAAGGATATCCAACTTTAATATTCCCGAGTCGTTTATTAATATGTTATACATTTGGAGGTTTAGGAAATATGTTATATCAAGTGACTACAGGACTAGCATTATCTCTTGAATATAATATTCCTTTACGAATTTTATATGATCCAAGGTATATTGAAAATTATCGTGCACCAACATTTCGTTTTTCAAATAATCACTATCATATATTTGATAAAGTATGTCGAATTCGAAGAGATGATATACCTTCAGATACAATTAATTATCAAGAACCCAATACGAATTATCAGGATAATTTAATTTATTTTATGAATCATTTTAAGGAGAATTCAAATAAAACATTATCTTTAACGGGATATTTTCAATGTACACAGTATTTTAAAAAATATTGGAAGACAATTAAAAAATATTTTTTAAATCATTCATATGAGAAAGTATGTGAAGAATTTATTTATTATTATCGTTTATCAAAATCGATTTTTTCAAAAAAAATCATATCTTTACATATTCGAGGTGGTGATTATTTAAAACATAGTGATCATTATGTTATTTTATCTCCTCAATATTATCAAAATATTATAGAAAATCATATTTACAAAAAATATTCTCGAGATGAATGTATTTTTTGTATATTTACAGATGATAAAGATTATGTGAAGACACATTTTTCATTATTTTTACCAAAAGATTCAACTTTTTACATAGATGAATTATTAGTAGAATGGTTAAAAATGAATTCTCATTATAAAAAGAATATAGAATCAAATCAAGATGAGTTTGAATTATTTTTGATGTCTTATTTTGATATACTTATTTGTGCCAATTCGTCATTTTCACTCTTTGCGAGTTATTTAAGTGATTCACCTGAGATTTATATACCGAATCGATGGACAAAAGAGAATAAAAATCATGAAGAATTTTTAAAAAATTATATATTAAATGAATCTTATATTAAGATAGATGTTTAGAACTCATATTGATATTCATAATTTGTCCATTCTCCTATAATATCACTTATACCTCTTCGTTGATATCCTAAATTAGGAAAAAGACGATAACGATGTGAGACATATTTTTGATATATCACATCTATCTCTTCTCCATTCTCTTCGATTGTTTGAATGAGTTCATTTATTTTTGTTGGATTTACAATATAGGCTACTGTTGATAGACCTTCATTCTCTTCACATGGTATGATTTCAATTTTTTTTTGTATCTTTTCTTTTTTTTTAGCTTGACTCATTGCGATATATAAAAGAGTCCAATCTTTATCTTTTTCATTTAATTCGTGAATCTTTTCTATGATACATCTTTTCATAGATAGATTAGGGATTCGTTTCCATATAAAATCATCTTCAAATATAAATAAAATATCTTTATTTTCTAAATGTTTTTTTAATAAAGTAAGATGAGCCATTTTACATCCTCCTGCACCCATCACATATTTTTTATCTTTTTTTAATAAGATCTCCTGATTTACTATTCCAATCTCATCATCTTTTAATTTAATACCATCCCATATTTGATAATCATCAAAACCCTCTCTTTTTAATTCTTCATCTATATATCCTAATCTATCATATCTTTCTTTTAAATGAATTGTATAAACTTTTATTATCAGCTCTTCATTCTGGTAAATCGGATTAAACAAGAGTTCTTGATAAGATTGATTCAAAATATTTTGTTTATATAAATTCATCTTCATATCCATATTTTTCTTTAAATCAATCATCTCTTGATGATACAATTGATAACTCATAAAAGATTTTGAAATCATTTTTAATTTTAAATAATTCATAGATTCATAATAAAGAATATTCTTCTCTTTTAAAAGTTCTGGAAAGATATGGAATCCTAAAATAGGATGAAAAAGAAGAATGGATTCTTTTTTCTGAATGAATAAATATATCTCTCTCCTTAAATCTTCTTCTTTCATCAATGGATAATCCATCATTAAATATATATTCTCATTCTTTTTTATTAAAGGTTTTAAAATCTCTAATATGGAATTTTTCTTTTTACATTTTTTATTCAATAAAATCAATATATCCTTTTTATAAATGGGTAAAGATAATAAATAATAAATATATTCAATGTCAAAATAAATATCCTCTTCTATCTCATATAAAATAGTTGTCTCTTTATCAAAAATTAACCATTTATCATCATCTCGAGTATGATGAACTGATAAGATCTGACTGTTTTCAATATGATAAGTAAATATATTCATCTTTCGAAAAACCCTCTCACAAAATTCTATTGTATTTATTTTTTCATTTTGATAAAAATTGTACTTAAAGAAAAGTTGAGAAGGATATAGATAAATTGTATGATAGAAGAGGATGGTAGAGTTATGAATATATTCTTTTTTTTGTTGAAAAATATGAATATATTCTTTTAGATTTAATATATCTTCTGGTTTTTGATATTCAATATAGAATAGATGAGAGATAGATGGTGTTAAATGTTGTTGAATCGAAGAATACCAAATACCAGAATGAGAATGATAACGATAAGGTATGGGTTGATAATGAAAGGATTTATGATGAGATAAAGAATAAAGAGAATCATAAAGAATAAGGATATTCATATTTTTAAAATAAGAGTTTAAAAGAGATTCAATAAGAGATAAATTTTCATAATGAAGAAGGGAGATACATAAAAGAGTAGACATCTAGTATAAAAAGTATATATTTTTCTTTTCGGTTAATCGAAAGGATAAATATATAGTAAATAGTAAAGAATGAATTTACTAGTGACAGGAGGATGTGGTTTTATTGGTTCAAATTTTATTAATTATTTTTTTAAAAAATATCCGATGGTAAAGATTTATAATTTAGATGCGATGTATTATTGTGCTGATGAGATGAATATAGAAACAAAGATAAGAGAATCGGTGAGATATAAATTAATACAGGGTAATATTTGTTCAAAAGATTTAGTGACACATATCTTAAAAGATTATCAGATCACACATATTATTCATTTTGCAGCTCAATCTCATGTTCAAAATTCATTTGAAGATTCACTCCAATATACTCAAGATAACATTTTAGGTACTCATACTTTATTAGAATGTTGTCGAAGATATGGTAAAATAGAAAAATTTATTCATATATCTACAGATGAAGTCTATGGTGAATCTATGTTAGATGAAGGAGAAGAGAAGAAGAATGAACAGTCAATCCTATGTCCAACCAATCCCTATGCTGCTACGAAGGCTGGGGCTGAATTAATCGCTAAATCTTATTATTTTTCATTTAAAATGCCTATTATCATCACTCGAGGTAATAATGTATATGGTCCGAATCAATATCCAGAAAAATTAATACCACGTTTTATACAACTATTAAAAGAGAATAAGAAGGTGACGATACAGGGTGATGGAAGCAATGTAAGGGCATTTTTACATGCATATGATGTAGCAACAGCGATTGAATTAATATTAATGAAGGGTGAGATAGGAGAAATTTACAATATAGGAAGTGATGATCATTTGGAATATACAGTATTAGAGATAGCACATAAATTAATCAAATTGATAAAACCGGATGATAAGATAGAAGATTGGATCGAATATATAGAGGACAGACCTTTTAATGATAAAAGATATTATATAAGTAATGAGAAAGTTAAAAAATTAGGATGGAATATAGAGAAGGATTTTGATGAAGGATTAAAGAGTTTATGCGTGTAAAAAGGAAGG
>JACCDH010520413.1_pt1 | contig 13588 bp, 13 predicted proteins | sample 7442481 | NCBI WGS metagenome assembly JACCDH01 (sample SAMN15323433, study PRJNA562643) | freshwater metagenome | isolation source: river surface water | place: USA:Blue River Watershed | collected 2017-08-15
TCAGTTGATGTCTTTCGGGGGAGTTTAACCGACGTTCTCTCGAGGTATTTTCTAATCGCGTCTACCAGGTCTCCGAATCACATCGTAAGACTAACGGCTGATTGCCCGATGGTAGATCCTAGCTTGGTTGATAAGATTATCGATCTCTGTATTACGGGTAATTTCGACTATTATTCAAATGTGATGCCGGCGACGTTCCCGAATGGTATGGATGTTGAGGTAATGTCATATAGCACACTTGTGACTCTGAATGGATCGGCAAGGTCTGATTTTGATAGAGAGCATGTCACCAGTTTCCTTAGGTTGAATCCCGTGGATTTCCGATGGGGAAATCTTACTAACGATTGCGACCTAAGTAATCTAAGGCTTACCGTAGATACATCAGCCGATTATATATTTATATCCAGAATCTTTGAATCCTTATACATCGAGAATAATGAATTTTCGCTTGGGGATGTTATTTCATATCTTCGCAGGCATGCGGATTTTCTGGGGGGAGGGGTAACATGAAAACTGGCTTTGGAGCCATTGAGTTATGAGCGACCGCTATAAGTTGTCAGAACTATGCCTTGATCGGGCGCTCGACTCAATCCCACTTGGAGCGCAGACATTTAGCAAGAGTAAGGCAGTTTTACCGAGAGGAGTGTCACCATATTTTGTTAAATCTGCATCTGGGGCACACTTTATAGACGTTGATGGTAACAAATATATTGACTTTGTCAATTCACTAGCGAGCATAAGTATCGGCTATTGTGATCCTGATGTCGATTTCGCTGTATCCGAGCAAATGAAGCAGGGAGTATCTTTTTCATTATCTCATACTATTGAATACGAGGTTGCGGAGTTACTGATAGAGTTGATTCCCTGTGCTGAGGCCGTTAGGTTCGCAAAAAATGGCTCGGATGCCACATCCGCAGCGATACGTGTTGCGCGCGCAACAACGGGCAGGGACCGTGTGGCTGTGTGTGGGTATCACGGATGGCACGACTGGTACATTGGTGCCACGACTAGAAACTTAGGCGTACCAGACGTTGTTCAGTCTTTAACGCATCAGTTTAGATTCAATGACCTTCCCTCGCTCGAGGCTATATTAACTGAGTTCCCCGGGGAGATTGCGGCGATAATCCTGGAGCCAATGAGTTCCACATATCCTTCTACTGGGTTTCTCGAGGCCGTAAGGAGTTTGGCGACAAAGCATGGGGCCTTGTTAATCTTCGATGAGACGGTTACAGGATTTAGGTTTTCTCTGGGCGGCGCCCAAAAATACTTCGATGTTATCCCTGACCTCGCGACGTTTGGTAAGGGTATGGCTAACGGCTTCCCGTTGTCTGCTGTTGTTGGAAAAAGGCGCTACATGGATATAATGGAAGAAATTTTCTTTTCCGGCACCTTTGGAGGTGAAACACTATCATTAGCTGCCGCAAAGGCCGTAATTACTAAGATGCGGCGAAATAACGTTTTAGAGCACATTTGCTGCCTTGGGGTTGAGTTACAAAGAGAACTCCGTTCTCTGATCGAAGAGTTCGATTTACGGCGTTACCTTGCGGTTGACGGACACCCATCATGGACATTCTTAAAGTTTTCTGGGGATGGCGTTACCACGTCAGAGGTAATGAAAACATTCTATGTACAGGAAATGTTTAAGGCTGGAATCTATGTTTTAGGATCACATAATTTAAGTTATGCACATTCCCGTGATGATCTAAAAATCTTGCTTAAGTCCTACAGGCGAATATTGGAGATGATGTCGCCAGCTTTGAGAAGGGGGTCGCTGGTTAGTTTACTCGATTGTGCGCCGATTGTGCCAATATTTAGGGTCCGGTAAAATGCTTTTTGCGTTCCGAGTGGATTCAGGCGTAACTGTGGGCAGTGGTCATGTGCTGCGTTGTTTGGCTCTAGGCACGGAGGTGAAGAGCCGAGGTCACGAGATATTATTCTTATGTCGAAATTTAGAAAATAATATTATTGAGTTGATACAGCAATCGGGGTTTAGGGTTTGCATTCTCTCTTACAACTCCACTGGGGATATTGGTCTAGAGAAGTCAGACTTTTGGGCTGTGAAGGTGGCACTTGGGAACCTTGTCCCATCATGGTTTGTGGTTGATAACTATGACTTGGGTAAGGTGTGGGAAGGACTAATCAAGGAAGAATATAAGTCGAGGATACTTGTTGTTGACGACCTACCATCCCGAAGACATCACTGCGATATTATTTTGGATCAGAATTACCACGCTGAAGGTGCTGATCTCTACTCAAACCTGATTCCGGAATCAACTATCCGACTTTATGGGACAAAGTTTGCATTGACCAAGGTAAGTGACCGCGTACCTGACTTTACTAGGAATGCCCCAAGGGACGGCGTGATTAAAAGAGTACTTGTCTATTTCGGTTCAGTTGACTCACAAAATAACACCATGAAGGCGTTGTTAGCGTTAGAGAGGATTATTCAGGACGCTGACTTATGGGTAGATGTTGTAATTGGCAACATGAATCGCCATAGTAGCGAGATTTCCATATACTGTTCTCGTATAAAGAATTTTATAGTTCATGCAACACTTCCAAGTCTAGCTCGCCTCATGCAAGACTGCGATTTAATGCTATCGGCAGGGGGGTCTGTCATTTGGGAAAGATGTTTATCAGGCTTGCCCGGAGTATGTGTGCACTGTTCAGATAATCAGAGGATGTCAAGCGAGTTAATGCATAAGAATGGCATCCATATTCATCTTGGTAACGGCGCAAATGTCGACGCGTCGATTTGGGAGGTCGCAGTCCGTGAACGTATCAAGAATGTAGATTCAAATAAGTTGATGTCAGATCGCTCTATGTTTCTGTGCGACGGGAGGGGCGCTGCGCGCGTTGCCTCAATTATGTTGGAGTTGAATTGACTAGATTGCGTGTTGCCAAAAGCGAGGACATTGAGCTCTTGTTAGCTTGGGCGAATGACCCTGGTGTCGTGCGATCATCATTCCGCGGGCGGACTATTACCGAAGATGAACATGAATTGTGGTTTACAGGAGCCTTGCATTCTGATTGCGTAAAGATTTATATTGGTATATCAGAGCATGGGGTGCCTTTTGGGCAAGTTCGTTTTGAGAAGGTAAATAAGAGTGCAATGGTGGATATTAGTATTTGTGTCACATCAAGAGGGAACGGCTTTGGACGTACTTTACTGATGATGGCGATGGACGCTTACAAATCAGTTTATGAGGACATAACGTTTGTTGCTGATGTTAAGTTAGAAAATCTCCCTAGTAGAAGGCTCTTTTTAAGTGCCGGATATACAGAGTACTTGGGGAGTAGTCGGTCCGGGGTAGTAACATACAAGCGGTAAAGAAAATTTCAGCGGGAGTTAAAGAGTAAATGAGAATTTCTAGTAGTGACAGACTACTTGTTGTTGCTGCTCACCCAGACGATGAGGTTCTCGGATGCGGTGGAACTATGGCGAAATTCGCCGGGGCTGGCGCATGCGTGATTGTTGCAACATTTGCAGATGGAGTTGGAAGTCGATTTGATGGTGCTGGGGTTAACTTCGAAAGTCACAGACTTAAGCGAAGGCGGGACATGGCGAGGGCGCATGAATTGCTTGGCGTTAGTAGCTCTGATCTATTCGATTTTGCAGATAATAGGCTTGACAACGTACCTTTACTAGATTTAGTTATTAAGATTGAGGGCCTCATAAAAAAATATTCGCCAACAATAGTTATAACACACTCCTCCTCGGATTTGAATATCGACCATCAGAGACTGCATGAGGCTTGCGTATGCGCATGTAGACCGGTTCCAAGTTCGTCAGTAAGGTATTTACTTTTTTATGAGATTCCATCAAGCACCGACTGGCGTCCAGCCAACTCTACTCGGCAGTTTTCCCCAAGCATTTTTATCGACATTGGTGATTTTATAGAGTTGAAACTTGCTGGTCTTCGTTGCTATAGTGACGAGATGCGTGAGTTTCCGCACAGTAGGTCTTATGATGCTGTATTGCATCTCGCCAAATATCGAGGTGCAACAGTCGGAGTCACTGCGGCAGAGGCGTTTGAGTGCGGAAGAATTATTGCTTGAGTAGGCCTTACATGGTTTCAACGAGCGTCTAAAGGTTTTCCTCTTTTTAATTTAACGGGGTCGCCCATGAATAGCAAGCATTTAACATTAAATAACTATCCTATAAATGGCTGTGCAGATTTAGGTCTTATCTTAGATATATCAAAGTGTAAAGAGTTGAGAGCACATATAGATATCAACCGCCCTGTCGCCGAGAATATATTTTATCCCACACCTGAGGAATTCCGAAAGACTGGTCGTCGTGCAAACTATTCCCCAGGTCGCGCTGACCACAACTTTCTTTTAAACACCGATATAGACCTTGATTTTATTGAAAATAATAGTTTATTCGTTTCTGCAATGACGTCACTCTGTGGCGAAGACTATGAAATAATGAAAAAATCAATCATAAGATCGGTTCCATCTAAATTTCTTCCTGAATGGATTCAAAATGAATTGAGAGACGTTGGGCGGCCGAATTTAAATCCATATATATACGACGAATTTCAAGATATACAGTATTTCCTCTACACTGACTTCCACCAGGACAAGACAAGGCCAGAGAGTGACTTTGTTACTGTTTACATCTACTTAGACGATGTAGGACCAGAGGATTCTGCTCTCCAGGTGCTCCGCGGTAGCCATGAGTTTGGAATGACCAGTTATCCCCATTCACTGCGCAGGTCAATGAGTGATAAAAATGTGTGGTGTTACTCTGGCCATGATGGTAATCATATGACGACTGACTGCGTTAGGGTGGTGGCTGGAGCAGGGTCAATATTTAGTTTTCACTGTTTAACGCTTCATGGCACCGGCTTTAATGACAATAAAAACCCGAGAATATCTCTACGTTATCTAGTAAAAAAGTCATCTGTTTTACCGAGAACATGCCTGCAGGATTTCGCAAACAAGCGTGTAGTCGGTCCGCTGAGCATTTACCCAAATAGATATGATATTGATTCTAATGGGGTATTTCTAAGAACGGGGTCCTCTTTGCATTCTTATGATTAAGTCCAATTACATTTTTTACGCCAGATAACATGTCAAAGTTGGTAATACCATTCGGCAGCGGGTTTTTGGGTGAGGGACACCCAGCGATTATAATTGCAGAGATCGGGATTAATCACGAGGGATCCCCCGAGACGTGTGCGCGTATGATTGAAGCAGCGAAAAGAGCTGGGGTAACAACCGTTAAACTTCAAACTTCCAACGCGGATGAACATTACCTTCCGGATACTGAGTCTTACAACATTTACAAGAGTTCTGCTTTAGACCCTGCAGTAACAGCGGAAATGTTTGAGTACGCTAAGAGTCTTGGACTAGATATTTTTACGACGTGCGGAGATATGGAGACGTTGGCGTATATCGAGAAGCTTCGTCCTAGTGCATATAAGATATCATCGGGCATGCTAGGTAACCTGCCAATGATAAGAGAGTTCGCGCTAACCGGCCGTCCATTGTTGTTTTCGTCCGGGATGTCGACACTGGAAGATCTTGATCTAGCCATCGGAAGCGCTGTTGACGCGGGCGCTAAGCACCTCGCCGTGATGCAGTGTGTCTCTCTTTATCCCGCAAAGGCTGAGCAGATGAATTTGCGGGCCATGAAAATGTTGGAGTCAAGGTATCACGCGCCCTCCGGTTTGTCTGATCATTCCCTCGGAATCGAGGTTTCGTGCTTGGCGGTGGCCGCTGGGGCCCACGTAATTGAGAAGCACTTTTCTTTAGATCCAACAAGGGACGGCTTCGATCATGGAATATCTCTAGATGAGTCGGGATTTAACGAACTCGTAATGGGGGTTAGGAGGGTTGAATCTATCCTTGGCGATGGGGTTAAGAGACTTGACCCAGAAGAGTTATTAAGCCAACAAAAGTATGCTCGATTTTTAGTGTTAAAGCGCGATGTATGTGCCGGTGAAATACTCGGGAGAGACGATTTATCTATCAAGCGTGTAAAGGCTGAGACTAATGGACTGCGCTCTGTACTATTTGACGCTGTACTGGGGGCTAAAATTCTGAAAAATAAAAAGAAATTCGATGTCTTAATGCCGGGCGATATCTTATGGGACGGGGTTCATGAGTACAGGTAAACAGCGAATACTGATATTAGATACGACCCTACGCGATGGAGAGCAATCGCCTGGGGCTGGTATGGCATTCGAAGAAAAAGTAAAGATCGCTGAGATGCTCGAATCAATGGGAGTAGACATCATTGAGGCTGGATTTCCAGCCTCGTCCGAGGCGGACTATTTGGCCGTGAGCGCAATTGGGGCCAAGGTAAGAGACTCAGTAGTCTCCGGACTATGCAGAGCAGTGCGGTCGGATATCGATCGGTGCGCTGAAGCATTGTCAGCGTGTACTAGAAAGCGAATACACACCTTTATTTCAACCAGTCGCTTGCACATGGAGTATAAACTTAACATGACGGAGAGGCAAGTCCTTGAAGCAGTGAAGGATAGCGTTAGGTATGCTCGGAATTTTTGTGATGACGTTGAATGGTCTTGTGAGGACGGCACCAGAAGCGATAGGGAGTTTTTGTGCCGCTGTTTCGACACCGCGATCAAGGCTGGTGCTACTACCGTGAACATCGCGGACACGGTGGGTTATACGATACCCGAAGAGTTTGCGGACTTGATCTTATATCTTAGAAATAATGTAACTAATATTGACAAAGTTACTATGTCTGTACATTGCCATAATGATTTAGGCTTGGCGGTATCGAATAGTTTATCGGCAATAGGCTGTGGAGTGAGTCAAGTTGAATGCACGGTAAACGGAATAGGTGAGAGAGCTGGAAATGCGTCTTTGGAAGAGCTTGTTATGGCACTTAAGGTCCGAAGTGATATTCTGCCTTACTACACTCGAGTTAAAACCGAATACTTCCGGCGTATATCAGATGTTGTGGCAGAAGCATCAGGTTACGCAGTAGCCCCGAATAAGGCGATCGTGGGTAGAAATGTCTTTACACACGAATCTGGCATTCACCAACATGGTGTATTGATGCATCGGGGTACGTATGAAATCATTGACCCAACCGACGTCGGTGTTTCTGAAAGTACGTTGACGATGGGCAAAAGATCTGGCCGGCATGCATTTAGAGATAAAGTTGAAAAACTTGGAATTATGTTAACCGAGGACGAGTTCCGTGAGGCCTTTCAATCATTTAAGGCTTACGCTGACAAGAAGGGAAAAACTGTGAGCGATGAAGAAATATATGCATTAACTAAAAATTAGAAATTTTGTATTTACAATTGATTTTTTTACTCAGTGTAAATTTTAAAAAATAACACATATTTACAATCATAGTTTCTCTCCCGTACAACCATCAGCATTAAATATGATAACACGCCAAGAAGTAAACATATGTCTAACATGCGTTGGCGGGCGTTTAATAAGTGATATTATCTCTGCGCTTAGAGATGCACACGATTTCGAAGTCAAAATTGTTGGAGTTGACATAGATCCCATGGCGCACGGACGATTGCTCTGTGATGCGTTTGCTGTAGTCCCAAATGCCGCATTAGAACCAGATAATTGGATAAAATCCATATCAAGACTTCGTGAAGTCCATAACATCAACGTAATCATATGTCTCTCGGATCAAGAGGTAAGTATTGCTTCGAAATATGAAAGGTTGTTAAATTCTATTGGAATTAAGAGCCTAGTTTTCCCGTATAGTACGGTTCAGGTCCTACTAGACAAGCTGAGGCTTCTAGACACCATCGAAAGCTTTGGAATTTATGTGGGCCCTCGCAAGGCATTAGATTCTATTGGCGAGATTTCTGATGTTTTGCGACAGCTTGGATATCCGGACAGGAAAGTTGTTTTGAAACCTCGATCTGGACAAGGTAGCCGAGGTGTATTGGTTTTCGATTCAATGTACTCGTCTTTTCGGCAATTACTTGAGAACCGACTGTGTGGGATTGGATCCTACGAGAATGTCATGGAGGTTCTCAAAGGTGGGGATATTAGCTTAGAGGGCTACATCGCCGTTCCCTATTGGGATGGCGAAGTATTCGATTGTGAATCTTTGGTATTAGACGGAAATGCTATCATGCGTGCGTCGCGGCGGCGGCAGTTGCGTAATAGGTTTTCACCCTCCAGCACCGGTCACATATTTGAATTCAATGAGAAGATAGATGCTCTTATGCAGCGAGTAGCCTTTGGGCTTGGTGGTAGCGGGATCCTAGACTTGGATATCGTTATAACTCATCAGCACGGACCGATAATTCTAGATGCTAGCGCTCGATTTAGTGGTTCAATCGGAGGTTCATACAGGGCTGGTTTAAATTTTTTGGCACAAGCAGTGAGAATAATGCTCGACTTGCCGCTCGTAACATACACCGCAAAGCTAAACACACCTTTACGTCCATTTCTTTCGATGGTCGAAATCCCAAGGGTGAATTCTGAGGATCTTCTGTAGACTGAACTTAGATGATTCTATTGATTAATATTAGTTTGGGAAGCTGTTAACCTTGTCAGGACGTGTAATCTGGATAACTGGGCTATCTGGGGCAGGGAAGACTACATTAGGGGGTCTCACCGTAGATGCTTTGAGGGGTAAAGGCTACCCTGCGGTGTTGTTAGATGGGGATGACCTACGCCAAGCTCTCGCCGCGACATCAGACCATAGCCTAGATGGACGCCTTGCACTTGCGTTTAAATACTCTCGGTTGGCTGGGTTAATTGCACGGCAAGACATTTCGGTAGTTGTTAGCACCGTCGCATTGTTTCACGCCATACATGACTGGAATAGACAGCATTTACCGGGGTATTTTGAATTATATCTAGAGGTGCCAATTAGTGAGTTAAGGCGTCGAGACCCCAAGGGGATCTACGCCCGTTTTGATCGTGGGGAGCTAGTGAATGTAGCTGGGCTTGATGTTGACATCGAGGTGCCCATTAATCCACATTTAGTGCTGAACTATCAGTCCGGATCAACACCTGAGTCTAATCTGAAGAGATTGTTACAAGCTCTTCATATTTAGGTAAGAATATACCACCGTTAATTGAGTTAATGAAAAAATTATGACGGTGGGGCCTTATAGAATATGAGAACGATAATGCACGATCAGTTTTGGAACCATCATTACAAGAACTTTTCTCTCACTGAGCCATCCCCGTTTGCCGTGTGGTGCATAGACACAAGACTCAAGAGCACTGACACAGTAGTGGAGCTTGGGTGTGGCAACGGAAGGGATGGTTTGGCGATTGCACGGAAGGTGGCTAGATATGTAGGGTTGGACTCCTGCCCAGTCGCTATAAACAGCTTTACGAGATCAGCGATGTTGGTTAAAGACGATCGAGCGTGCCGAGTTGCGGTAGAACAGATAGACTTCACCGATTTCGACTTTAGATCCTTTGCGTACGGATCAGAACGCTTAGTGTTATACAGTCGTTTCTCTTTACATTCGGTAGATTACAGTGCGGCTGAAAGACTCTTTAGTAATATATCTAAACTTAAAGATTTCCCTTGGGTATTAATGCTTGAGGCAAGAACCATTTATGATCCATTATATGGACAGGGTGAGGAGGTCGGCCTACACGAATTTAGGACCGACCATTATCGACGATTTATAGATCCAAATAACTTTCTCCAGCAAAGCACGCAGAAATTTTCGGTCCGATATTTTGAGCTCAACAAGGGATTCGCCCCCTTTAACAGCGATGATCCACTCATAATGCGAGCCGTGCTTTGCCCATGAGTGCAGTACACATAGGGCATCCCAATTGAGCCACTTTCATCAAGATGAAAGTTATAAAAAGTGGATGGCTCTTTTAGGGAACCTACCCGTAGTGGCCCTGGTGGCAAACGGGACGAACGGATCCAGTTTTCCCCAAAGTTTTCCCGGATCCCCATCAGAGATTATCACCTTTAATGGACATTTTCTCCCGTATACCGAATTCTTTAACTCTTCGGTAACATTAAAGACACCAAACGCCCCACCATCAGACGCCGCTGACGAGTTTATAGGAAGGTACCTTTATAAGCTTATCTCGAAATATGATAGTCAAGAGGCCAAGGACTGTCTCGGCATTACGTATGATCAGTCCTTTAGAATCAATACAGGACAGTTCAAGGCCCATATGACAGGACTTATAGGTGATCTACCGTTAAATACAAGAAACCTAGTTCTTGCAATTTATGGTGCATATAACCTATGTTTGAATAACACTTTAGATCGTGCGCAACTTATCTTTCATCATCCTCACCTGGAAGAAGAACTTCGGAGATTTCTAGTGGACTTTCCCACCTCTAGATTGATATTTACAACTAGAGACCCGAGGGCCAACTTTTATTCACACGTAGAGCATTTTAAAAATTACTACGATACCCATAATAATCAGCAGCATATATTGATTTGTTTGAAAATGGCACTCGAAGACTCAGAGTTGGCTGACCAATTCGGGTTGGAATACACAGCAGTTCGATTAGAGGACCTCCCCAGGGAAGAGGTTATGATCGAGATTGCAGATTGGTTAGGTGTGAGATATGAAAAAATAATGCTTAGAAGTACTTGGGCCGGTCTTGATTGGCACGGGGACAGAATCTCTATCAAAAGATTTCCGGCTACTGGATGGACACCAACAAGGACAGAAAATGGGTGGCAACACAAGATGGGTTACATAGAGAAGTATGTACTAAACTATGTCATGTACCACCGACTCAAATGGTATGGCTACGACGTAAAACCAGTAAATGCGTTTGATCGATTATTCGTCCCGCTCTTGATTTTACTACCATTCAAATGTGAGCGACGACTTTTTTCACCGAAAAATCTAGCAAAAGTTTTGGGGAGTGGGAATAGCTTTATGATCTTACATCTTATGCTCACACCTTACTTCTATGCGAAGAGAGTAATGCTTTGTTATAAGTATTATCTGAGATCTTTTGCCGGTAAAAAGTTTTGTCGAAATTGGATTGGGTCTCTTTAACTCAGATTGGAATATGTGTAATATTGTGGTATATATAATTTGTTTTAGTCATCAGGTAGTCACTAGCGTTTCACAATAATATAAATTTAAGTAAAATTCCGAAAATGAGAATAGTGATTGTTTGGGAGCAGCACTCGTGGGGAGGCGTAGACTCTCACCTCTTACGTTTGTTGAACGACTGGGAGGCTTTCGGTGATAGCGTTGTCATTCTTTACAACATCGGGAACGCAGGTTTTTTAAGAATCAATGATTTATTTCGAGACAGTAAATATATTACTGCACGTTCGTACCGCTCGCTGTCTTATAACCAAATGATGTCGGATTTTAGAGAGTCTCGGTTTGGCCGCATCGTTAAAGTATGTCTATACTTTTTGCAGCCTTTATTATTCTTCATAGATATATTCGTTAAGATTTTCCAGCTAAGGTCCATTGGAAAGTTTGATGTGTTAATAGCCAACAACGGCTCATACCCCGGTGCTTGGGGTTGTCTCTCTTCAATTATCGCTGCTCAATACTTAAGGATAAAATGCAGACTGCTGCTCGTGCACCATAGTAGTTCACGAGCTCAAGTGTTTTTTTCTTGGTTCGAGTCTATTGTGGACAGACAAATATCGAGAGCCTTATCCGGTGTAATTTGCGTGTCTCATGCAACGAAATATGATCTTATCTCGAAGCGTGAATTTGACCCTGAAGTTGTCCGTTTTAGGGTAATCCATAATTTCGTTGTTCCCCAAGTAAAGCCGCATCTACCAAGAGTATCCGACCCTCAAAAGCCATCAATTTCAAGGTTACGGCAATCGACGGAAGACGTCGTCATCCTTATTGTTGGCCGGATTGAGAGATACAAGGGTCACGAGGATATTCTTTTTGCGCTATCCAGAATCGATTCTGAGATTCGGAGTTCCATGCAAGTAGCCGTTATTGGTTCCGGTGATGCCGCTGAGGTTACGAGACTTCGAGATCTTGCACTGCGCCTTAATATTGAGGCCAATCTTCATTTTTTTGGGTATATCGATGGTGATATTTCGGCTGTGATCTCCGAGGCCGATATCTTAGTCTCCGCCACCCAGAGCTTCGAGGGATTTGGTTTGACGATTGTTGAAGCGATGAGCAGGGGGGTGCCAGTTATCGCGACCAGTGTAGCAGCGGTTACAGAGGTTATTAGTTCGGAGAGCATTTGTGTTATTTCTCCAGGGGATCCTGGGGCATTAGCGTTTGCTCTTGAGGATTACATTGCGCGTAGGAATTTCTGGCTAGACAGATCAAAAAAGGCAATGCATACAATATTGGCTAAGGATGATACGATGGCGTCTGAGTACAGAAGAGTAATGTTAGAACTGTCTGAGTGAATTAATGAATCAACTTTATAGGGACGGATGCACTTGAAAGTCGTTATTTTGTGTGGCGGTATGGGAACGAGAATTAGAGATGTTTCCGATGCTATACCGAAGCCAATGATTCCGATTGGAAATTTCCCAATACTTTGGCATATCATGAAGTATTTCTCGAGCTTTGGGCATCGAGATTTCGTATTGTGTTTAGGATACAAGGGAGACGTGATAAGACATTTTTTTTTGAATCTGAAGGCCTACACCGAGGATTTCACAATAACGTACGGAAAAGAGCAGGCACTCGAGTTTCATCGGCGTGACGAGACATTGGGGTGGCGAGTTACTTTAGTGGATACCGGTCTAAGCACTATGACTGGCGGTCGCATTGCAATGATAAGAAAATATGTTGGACCGGACGATTTTTTTCTCACTTACGGTGACGGAGTTGGTAATATCAATTTGGATGAATTGCTTGGATTCCATCGCTCCCACGGTAAGACGCTTACCGTCACTGGGGTACGTCCCCCCGGACGATTCGGGGAGTTAAGCCACGTCAACGGCGTAGTGCGACAGTTCAATGAGAAGCCTCAAACTGGCGGTGGGCTAATTTCGGGTGGCTATTTCGTCGCGAGTAAGAATATTTTTGATTATATTGATAATGATGAATCAACTGTATTCGAGGAGGGACCAATTTCTTCACTTGTTTCAAGTGAAGAGTTAATGGTCTACGAGCACAGCGGATTCTGGCACCCAATGGATACGAGTAGGGAATATAAGTTACTGAATAAATTGCATTCCGATGGGAAGGCACCGTGGGTCAGATGGTAGATCATAGCTATTTGAGAGTTTACCAGGGACGCCGAGTTTTGGTGACTGGGCACACCGGTTTCAAAGGGGCTTGGCTTACATATTTGCTAGCTAAAGCTGGAGCAGAAATTGTTGGAATTTCCATAGATGACGGAATAGAAAATGGAATTTTTAAGGCACTTGACCTTCAACGGAGCGTTACACATATAAAGTGTGATATCAGAGACTTTCCAAAGCTCCAATCAGTATTTACTAAGTACTCGCCTGAGTTTGTCTTTCATATGGCTGCTCAAGCGCTAGTCTTAGAGTCATATCAAGACCCGAGAGCTACATTTGAGATAAATGTGCAGGGAAGTGTGAACATTCTCGAGGCAGTCCGACAATCCAAAGCTGTAAGGAGTTTGGTTTATGTTACTTCGGACAAATGCTATGAGAACAAGGAATGGGTTTGGGGCTATCGCGAGAGTGACCGCGTTGGA
>JACCDH011208650.1_pt1 | contig 13588 bp, 16 predicted proteins | sample 7442481 | NCBI WGS metagenome assembly JACCDH01 (sample SAMN15323433, study PRJNA562643) | freshwater metagenome | isolation source: river surface water | place: USA:Blue River Watershed | collected 2017-08-15
GAGCATTATTAGAATCAGGTATGGTTGGTAACATCGGGTTAAAACACCTTAGAGTTATCAAAGAAGATACAATTAAAAAATGGGATGACTTAGGATTCTTAGAAGGATTAGAAGGTCACCAAAAAGATAACATCGCACAATTATATGAAAACCAAGCGTCTTATTTAATCAACGAAGCAGCTGTAGCTGATGCGTCTGGTTCTTTCGAGACTGTAGTTTTCCCTATTATTCGTCGTGTGTTCTCTAAATTATTAGCTAACGACATCGTGTCTGTACAAGCTATGAACTTACCAATTGGTAAATTATTTTTCTTCATTCCTAAAATTCAGGAAAGAACAGAAGCTGGAGCTCACTATTCTCCATACGGTATCCCAGGTGGTGCAGGTGGTGCTAGTGCTTCAACTGGTTACACAGGTACTAACCTTTACGATCGTTTCTACGAAGCAGGTGATGGTAACTCTGCTGACACAGGTCTTTTTGATTATTCAAAAGGTCAATATTCAGCGGTTACATTATCAGGTGGTACAGTAGTTACTTTCTCTAACGGAGTAGTTTCTAACGTAACTAACGCATCTTTAACAGGAACTTCTCAATCTTCATTGATTGTTAAATTCACTGGATTCACTAAAGATGGTCAAGGTAAATTAATCGGACCAAACGGTAACGCAATGGACACTGAAGAATTCTTAGCTTCTGCTACTGTAGTTGTTTCAGGTGTTTCTCGTAACTTTAACATCGTAACTCAAAAATACGGTAAAGGTATCGTTGAATACGGACAAAAATCATCAGCATCAGGATATCCATCAGGTAACTTCAATGATATCTGTGACGAAGAAGGTTCTATCTATGTAAATGTTGACTTACAGTCTTACTCAGCATCTGCTGGTTTCACTAACTCAACATTATCAAGTACATTCGCTGCAACTGACGTAACTTTAAACTACAGAGTATATGATACTTTAGAATTTGAAGACGAAATCGGTGAAGTATCATTTGATTTACAATCAGTAACAGTTTCTGTAACTGAAAGAAAATTAAGAGCATCTTGGTCTCCTGAATTAGCTCAAGACGTTAGTGCATTCCACAACATCGATGCTGAGGCTGAATTAACAGCTTTATTATCTGAGCAAATCGCAGCAGAGGTTGACCGTGAAATCTTACGTGACTTACGTAAAGGTGCAGCATGGACAGCTAAATGGGATTACAATGAGTGGAAATACGGTGGAGCATCAGGTGCTACATTACAAGGTTACACTCAAAAAGACTGGAACCAAACTTTGGTTACTAAAATCAACCAAATTTCAGCTCAAATCCACAAAACTACCTTAAGAGGTGGAGCTAACTGGGTTGTAGTTTCTTCTGAAGTTTCTGCAGTATTTGATGACTTGGAGTACTTCCACGTTTCAAACGCAGCTCCTGACCAAGATTCTTACAACATGGGTATCGAGAAAATCGGAGCATTGGCAGGTCGCTACCAAGTATACCGTGATCCTTACTTCCCAGCAAGTAAAATCTTAATTGGTCACAAAGGAAAATCGTTATTGGACGCAGGTTATATCTACGCACCATACGTACCTTTACAATTAACTCCAACAATGTATAATCCATTCACAATGACACCTATCAAAGGTATCATGACGAGATACGCTAAGAAAATGGTTAACAACCGTTACTTCGGTGTAATCACAGTAAGTGGAATTCAAACATTCAGCTTGGATACATTAAGATAATCTTAAATGTACATATAGAAAAACCCTCGAAGAAATTCGAGGGTTTTTTTTTGTCATTGGTTTATTGCATAATTTTATTTATATTTGCACCATGGCAGAAGTGGATTATAGTAAATTAAGATTAGACGTTTTAGAAAAGATGATATACACTAGAGGAATCGAGTGTAAAATGAAAAAAGACGAAATGGTTAAAATGTTGAAACTCGATGACGAGGGAAAATATAAATTACCAATGAAAGAAACAACCTATGAAAAATTTGAAAATGGTTTTAACGTAGGGATAGATTTAAGTAACAAATCACATTTGGTTCAAATCGGTAATCTTATCCTTAAAAAAGAAGCAAGAAACTTAATGAGATTCGCCAACGGTATGGTGTATTATTGGACAAAACAAAAACTAATATAATGAATTGGAAAGACTATTTTTTAAACATTGCGGAACAAGTTAAACTAAAATCTAAAGATGAATCGACACAGATAGGTGCCGTTATCGTGGGAAAGGACAAAGAGATACTTTCTACGGGTTATAATTCATTTCCGAGGGGATTACAGGATAAAGTAAAAGAACGTCAGGAAAGACCTCAAAAATACTTCTGGATTGAACACGCGGAACGTAATGCGGTTTATAATGCGGCAAGAATTGGAGTGTCACTTAAAGACTCGACAATTTATTTAACTTCAGGATTACCGTGTGCGGATTGTGCAAGAGCAATAATTAACTCAGGTGTAACAACTGTTTATTGTAAAACTGAGTGTACCACAAAAAATAAAGAGAAATGGTTAGAGTCTCAAGAAATTAGTAAACAGATGTTAGGTGAATGTGGTGTGGATATTATCTACTATTAATATTACCAAGTTCTACAAGCCCAATAACGAGGTTTCCAACGTGGACCCGGATTATCACATCTCATACGAGCCCTGAATGATTTACGTCTTTCAGGGTTATTTTTTTTAATAACCATTCGTTTACCGTGTGCCGATTTACCACCAAATCCAAAATTAACTTTAACAACCTTACCCTTGTCGTTTTTAACGTACACTTTGAATTTTTTAATGTCTCCTTGCATTATCTTACCTAATTGAACTTTACGTCCTTGGTATTCTGCTTCAGTTAACATATCGTTAGGTACGAATTCAGTTTCTTCAACTGGACCTTCTTCAAAAATTCTAATATATTGGGTTTCGGTTATTTTAAGTTTCATTTTTTTATATTTTTTAGAGTTATTACAACCACATTTATGACAAGTGTATGGGTCGTCCCCACCGTCTGATAAGTTCCAACTCCAACCACAGTTATCACAAACTATTTTAACGTCTTTATTTTCATTAAAATGTGTCATAGTTGGTTTATTACCTTTACCTACTTTAGGGTCTTTCTTCTCGGCTCTTCTTTTTTGAGCCGTCATCGATTTTTTTTCTTTTTTACTGTATGATGAAGTGATTTTTGGTGTTTCTTTTGAGACTTTTTTAGAGGGTCTACATTTTGGGTAAGATTTACTGTCAGCATCTTTTCTACCACAAGGTGGATGTTTTCCATCTACTTTTTTAGAAACGTCTACCCATTTTTCTTTGAACCATCTTCTAAGGTCTTCTTTTAAAACCTCACCGGTTCTAAGACACTCATTAATGTAATTTTTATCTTCTTTTGAAACTATTATTTTCATATTAATTACATTTTTTCCAACCACCACCTTTGGCTTTATAATCCTTTGCGGCGAACCCATTTGCATAAGCTGAAGGGTACACGTCAAATTTTCTTTTAGCCTTAGCTTTAGACGCCGCCCATTTTGCAGGGTCAGTTGGGCAGTTTTTACTTTCGTCAATCTCCTCCATTTCGTTTAAATCGTTAACGTTCCCTTCCTTTTTCGTTTCGTTCATTAAAAAATCAAAAACTTGGTCAATATTTTCTTTTGCACTTGATACGTGATCATCTGCCCAATCATGTCCATTAGTTAATATTTCATTAACCATGTTTTTGTCTAAGTTTAATAACAAATCACATTGTCTTTTTATCTGTTCCAAATTACTAAAGAACATATAGTTCTCATTTTCATTCTCTTTTATAATTTTAGAAACAATTTCTTTAATTTGACTTTCTTTTAATTTAATAACTTTCATGATTATAAATATTTATTTTTCAGATAATATTTCAAATTTTATTGGTTCATTGTAGAAAATTTCTTCAGAATGTGTTAATCCTTTAATTTCAATTGAATATTCCCTTGGGATTAAATATGAAGTATTAAACGTAAATGAATTTTCGTTAGTAACATCTAATTGAGTCCAATCGTTGACAATTACATCTGTGTGACCTTCTTTTATGAACATTCTATAATAAACTTTATCGAATAATTGTGTTTTAGGAACATTAATAGACCTGAATTTTACAACAACCTTTCTTAATTCTCCTCGTTTAATTTTCTCACCTTGTTTAATTCCAAAAAATTGAATTGAATATCTTTCTAATTCAGTTTGGTTTTCTCCTACGGTAAACAACGCAGTATATGGTTTTGGTATAAACTTTTGAGACACGTCGGAAATATCAACGCCATCCAATGAAAGGTTTTTCCATTTATCATAGTAGAATCTTTTACCGTCACATGTAACTCCGTCAATACCGAACGTTACCTTATAAACACCTTTTTTAATTTTTGTTGTTGTTAAATTACCTAAACCTGGTACCACATTATTACTTGCGTCAACAATATCTACAATTGGTAATTCGTCTAAATCATATGAATTAGTACCCTTAGTTATATGTAAATAAAGATTTTGGTTCATTTTTTCAACAAAATTATGTCGATTGTCTTCAATAGTATCGGCAAATACCGATTCAACAAATGGTTCGAAAAATGTTTGAGTGTATTTTGTAAAGAAAGCAACCGATTGGTCAATCTCTGAGGTTATATCTTGAAACACCACTGAAAACGCAATACCTAACCCGTTGTTAGTGTTACCTGAAACGAGAATACCATTTATGTAATCCGTAATGTCAACATCTAAATTTTCGTCACCGTTATCAAAATGTTGGGTTGCTACGATTGTAGGTGAACCGGCATAAACACCGTTTGTTGTCCATTCATCAATAGTTGTTCTATGAAACCAGTTAGATGGTCTTTTATCGAACGTCTTATTACCAATGGTGAAATCAAAAGATTCGTCATAATCAAAACCAAGACCTTCGTCCCATGATTCATTTATTTTAAAAACAATTAAATCGAATGAAGTGGCACGTTGTCTACCAGTACTCCTATTTTGACCTCTAAGACCCTCATCTCCAAAAATGGTATTGGTCATCTTAAGTTTGTGTTTAGTGTCACTATTGACCACTAAATCACCATTAGTGACTTTATCAGTTAATTCACTTAAATCAACTTTAAATATAAATTTAGAAAACCCTGAACCCCAAAATAACTCTGTGGTTGGATTTTTCGCAGTATTAACCTGAGAATCCTTTATAAGGGTATTGTTTTTTTCAAAATATGAACGGAAATATGACATCTTTTTATTTTATAAATATCAAATTAGTTGATTCTAATCGATTTATTTAAAATGTCTTCTTCAACTGAATTATAAAGTTCCATAAACTTAATGTAATTCGGGTCACTTTGTACTAAAGGTCCCACTAAATTGTGGTGGTGACCATTTAATAATTCAACCAATGAACGAATTAAATTTAAAAGATTTTCTCCTCTAACCGTTGAAAACGTATTCGGTTCAATGTCTTTTAAGTAATTTTCTTGTGTTAATTCGTATTTGTTTAAATTAAAAAAATCAATAGGTGTTTTAGTATTTGTAACATCAGTCGATAGGAGATATATTTTATCTGATTTTAACGCTGAAAATGATTGTTCGAGATTACCCTGTGTTTCAGTTAAAATCATTTCAGTTTTAGGTACCTCTTTTTCAGGTGCGTTAAAACTACTGTGTGAATAAACCAATCCATGTTCGGGACCAACATTAAGTGCTAAACTTATTTTATTAAATATTTTTATCCTATTTTGAAATTCGTCATTATTGGATAATACTCTGGTTCTACATTCCTCTGTAGGTCTAAAATAAAACGGATGTAAATCTTCATTTTTGTGTGGTAAAATAGAACTAAAGGTGGATAAATTATCCGATGTGTGTATTTTTTTAAGTGCGTTTCTAATTGTTGCCGACGTATCATTAATACCCGAAACGTCAAGACTAAACGTATGTCCCGTAAATTCAACACCAGTAATCAGTTGGGTGTATCCCGTTAATAACTGTACTGCGAATAATTCAGGATTGTTTGTTTTATAAATGTCACCGTAAGTTTTCTTATCTTTTTCTGAAAAACCATTAATAAGGTAAACGTAAAAATCTACCGTTGAGTCGTCGCCTGAAAAGTCTAATACGTCATATTCAATAATGGCCTTTAAGTCTCTCACTTCAAGAACCTTACTTTTAGAAGTACTTTTAATGTATTCTTGTTTCTGTGGGAATTTCTTTAAATAAAGTACCGACGATTTATCCGCCATTAGTGGTTGAGACGCTAATGTGATACGTTGTTTTGATGTTGACCCTTCTTTAGAGATTAATTTACCACCTCTTAATTGTAAACCATTCTCTGTAAAAACAACGTCAGACCCGTATTTTCCATAGATAGCATAATCAGTATATTTTGCAATAGACCCCTTTGCTTTAGGGTTTTTCATTTCTCCATTTTCCTCAACTACAGGTTCTCCGTGTTTTACCACTGAACCATAAGTTGTAAATTCAACTTGGGCGGTGTGTGTTTGTCCGTTAAAATCGTGTATCGTGGTAAACGGACCCGATATGTACTCTGAATTCGCAAAGTCCTTTTCGTCGTTATAATTAATAATTTTAACGGCTTGACCGATTTCAGGTACGAAATTAATGTTTAAAGGTAGAAATGGTGTTGCAGTAAACAAATCCTTATCCCCCCAATTGGTATAATCCATTGCAGTTTCAATTGTTCCGGGGTTAGTACTGTAACGTTTAAAACGTATACGACCTAATCCTCTCGGATCTTTGTTATCCGTACAAATTGCTATATCAATTAATTTCATTTCTTAATCCTTTTTTGTGCTTCTAAATTCACTTTATTATATAAACTTTCAACACTATCCATGTGTCTTGTTAGGTCAACGATTAAATTTTTAGTATTTTCGTATTCCGTATATAATTCATTTATTGCCATAAACAAATCTTTATTTGATTTGTTCTCAACATCATTTGCAATATCTAATAATTTTTCTTTTTCCATGTTAAAACATTTTACCTGAACTTGTCAGTAATCCCGGAGGTATCACAATTGGACCCATTGGTGATGGAAGGATTATTTCCTTATTTGCCACTTTGATAAATGAATTTGAATCCATTTCCTCTGTGTGACCATCGACTACCGATTTAACTAAAGACACGAGGTTATTAGGTTCACCAAAAATTGGTCCCATACTAATTCCACTTGACTCTAATTTTTGTGTGATATTCATAAACGCCCTATCTTGACTATACCCTGTGGATAGGTCAGAAAATGACAATAAGAAACCTGGAACGGGAATACTTGACTTTCCACCTTTTAATGCTAAATCAATTGCGTTATTTATTAAACTATATAATGTTTTACAATCACCAATACCCGATTCTAAGATTTTAGTTAATAGGGCAATTAACGTTGCAACAATTAAGTAATATCTTTTGTTTTTGTTTTTTAATATTTTCATTGCTAATGTTTGTAAAAACAATAACAAGTCCATTTTAACTAATTTCCAAAATTCAGATATAAATTTCCAAAGTATGTTTCTAATGATTTCATTAAATAACTTTGACAATTTTCTCATTACCGTTTTAACGTCATTAACATCTCCGTTGGTAATTACCGCCTTATATGCCACAACAATTGGAAATATATACTTAGGTGATAATATACTTCCGATTAATGCTTTTGGTAGATTTAATATAAAACTATTTAAAATCGATATATTGAAATTATCTAAAGGTATTGAACCTCCTGATTGGTCGTGTGCATCGGTTGCAGCATTTAACAATGCGTTAGATATAGATTCATTAAGATTTTGTTTATTCGTCAAATATACAAAATCTTCAAAATGTGTTGGATTCGATTGTATTTTGAATTCATTACAATCTTTGAACTTTAAGACTTTTTTATATCTATTGTCCTCATCATCCAAATCTATCCCTTCAACGTCATCGAAATCAAAATAGAATTCAACGTCTTCGTCATTTTCATTAAATTGTGGTGAGTTTTGATTTAAACCATTACTTGGGTTCCCACATGCTGGACATATTTTACTTAAAAGTCGATTTAAATCATTAAATCCTTTATCAAATAACGGTGGGTCATTAGGGTCACCTTGTAACGTCATTAACATTGCAGTTTTAGTGACACCTGATAAATCAATATGTTCAATGTTAGAATAATACTGACTCATTAACGTTTCAACGTTAGCAATACTACTTAAACCTGAAACTGTATAATTTTGTGGAGTCGAATTCCATGATATATCAAATAAATTGGTATTGCCTTTTGTGGTGAATGTTTGGTTTGACGTGAACCCACTATAAAGAACGCGATTCATTTTAACAAATCCTTTATCGGGACTTGGTTTTTCGTACACTATTTGACCACTATTACTTGATGGGTCGACCGTAAGTACATTCATAAAATCAAATTCACTTGGACTTAATGTAATTGAATCCACAGGAAATGTTTTATTAACCCCACATATACCATCACCAACAAAAAGAATCTTATTAACACTATCCATCATAATTTTTTTAGAATCATTTATGGTTAATTGTAAAGATTGTTGTGTGATTTGTTTTAATCTTTGTTTTGAAAATTCTTTTTCAGATCCCTCGAATTTTTTATTGGAACCTAAGAATCCTTCAACGACATCAATTAAATCAGCGAAAACGTCTTTTTTGTTTTCAACCTTTTTTTTTCTTTTTTTGGCAAAATCGGATAAATTTTTCCCAAATAAATTTTCAGTAGAGGGTATATCCGTTAGAAACTTATCGAATGATTTATTTGCATTCGATGTTAAATCGTCATTGATACGTTTAACCGCTTCAATTTTTGATTTAATTTTACTTTTAGTTTCTTTTATTTTATTTGCCATTAAACAGTGTAATTAGATGTTTCTTCAGAAGGGTTATTCATTAATTTGTCAAGGATTTCTCTATCCTCATCCGAAAGTGTTAATTTACCCATTGGACCACTTTTACCACCGGCAGATTGAGTTTGTTTTAGTAATAAACCTTGTAATTTTACTAACGAAATTTTCTTTTCCGTACAGTCATTTAAAATCTTCTGTTGTTCCTTAATAACAGGACCAATTACACTCATGTCCTCAGCGTCTTTCATAAAAGTTAACATTTTCTTTGTAATCAAAGACGCAGTATTTTTCTGTTCCACAATATCATTGTAGATTTCCTGCATTAACGATAATGCGGAATCAACCTCCAGGGAGATTAAATTTCTTTTAGGTCTGCTCATATCAATAAATAGATTTATTCTAAAAATCCACCCAAAATTCCATCATACAATTTTTTAAATCGTTTAAGGGAAATACGAATTTCTTTTGTTGATAGTGAAGTCATCTCTCTTAATGAAAGTAATATTAGATTTTTGTTAAATTTATTACCATCACCCACTTGGAATATTTTATCAATATTACTGAATATTTCAAGTAATGCGTAACCTAATTTCCTTTCATTTTCAGTTAAGGTTTCGGTTTCCATAAAATCTTCTAACGTTGTGGTTAATTTAAGTACAACTGCCGTATAATCTATAGTATATGAATCTATCACATAAGAAAGGTCAACCCTACCCTCAATATCAGAAGATATGTCATCGTATGAAACACTACGGTTAGTTTCCTTAGTGTCTTTTTGAATCGCACCCATAAGGTAATTCTTACATATGGTTCCAAAGTAAGAATATGCCTTATGATTTTTGGTGTGGTCAAATTTATTAATTTTAGTGATTAAAAACGATAATGTATCGTTATGAATCTCTTAAAATTCTAAATCCTTTCTATTTAGTTTATAACGTCGAATAATACTTTCGACCATTATGATTAGGGGTTCTCTTAAGAATTCGTTGAATATCTTATTTTTTTCAGCGTCATCAGTACTTTCAAGGTAATTAACAACTGCCTTTTCTTGATCCTCCCCAAAATATATTTTTTGGGTTCTTGGTCTTGGCATTAAGCTTCGGTATATGTAACATCACGTTTATTTTTAAAGAAGAATTCTTTCTTTGCGGTGTCTAACCAGAACTTAACTTCAGGTTCAGATAATTTACTGTCTTCATTGTTTTTGAATCCCCAAAATAGTGAGTTCTCTCTAAAGTTAACGTGTTGATACCCAACACGAGGAACCGTCATAACTCTAACACCGTTATGTGTTAATCTTAAAAGGAACTCATATCCAAATGTTAATTTGATATTACTTTTCAATGAACCGTTATCTTTAATCACTTTAGTTCTATAAAGACCTCCACTGATTTGATAATTTTGGAACTCTAATAACACCTCGTTATCAATGAATCCTTGTAATTCAGTAAATCCGTAAGCCCAAGCAGATTCGTTTGTGAAACTAACGAATTTACCTTCAGGGTCCACATCTTTTACGATTGGTAAAAACACATCGACATCTGAATAAATTTTTGAATAATCGGTTACCGACTTTAACCAAATAGGTTTATAAACATCGTCAATTTCTAAAATTGAGAACCATTCAGTATTACAACCTTCGATTGCTGTATTAATTTGTGAACAGAAGTCTGTTTCGCCAGCGTTTATTATGTATTCGATTTCTAATTTATCTGAAAGATTATTCAATTCGTTTTTAACCGACGGCGGACAAACGATAGAAACTTTAACATCATTATGGAAATTTTCCACTGACGATAATGCGTTTGTTAACATTTCTCTGTTATCACCTTCAACTGTGTGAACCGGTACTATAATTGTTATATTTTTCATGTTATTACTCTTGTTTTAATTTTTCTAATGCGGTTTGGATACTTTCCACTCTTTTATTTTTTAATGAACCAAATATTGTTAAAATATTATTTTCAGTTACTGATGTTTCGTAAGGTAAAAGAGTTTCTTTCATTTTATCTTTAACTTCATCATTTAACTCCACACCTTCAATCCAAGCAGTGATGTATGAATTTAATATTTCCACTAATTTATTTGAGTCGTATGACCACATACCATTTTCACCAATCCAATCTGGTTCGGTATCAGGTATTTTACCGATAACCGGAACGTTACATTTCATTGACTCTAAAGGAAACGTACCGAATGTTGATTCATCGTCAACCCATAATGATACCATACATTCTTTTAATGCAGTTGAGAATTCGTCATAACTCATTTGTACCATGTCTTTAAATGTAATCCATCTAAGTTGTGGGTATCTTAAGTAAAACTCAGAAATTAATCTTCTGTGTAATACTCTATCTCTACAACTAATTGCCACGTATGGTTTTAATGGTAAAGTAATTGGTTGAAAGTTATCCCCGATGATTGGTGGGATAATAAAAATTAATGATTCAGGAAAATACTCAGAAATATATTTTTTTGATGCTTCTGTTGTTGTGATAACTTTATCAAATCCGTAATCACTAAAACGACTACCAATTGGTAATGTTTCGTACATGTATTCTTTTTGTTGGACCAATAATACTTTCACACATCTAACGTTTGCTAATTGTTGTAAAGTATTACCGTAGTATTCTGGTACAACCAAAATATCGTCAATCTTTAATTCAACCTTATCTTCTTTAATTGAAACAATTTCCAATTCTTTATATTTGTCCCCTAACCAACTTTCAACACCGATGTAAGTTTTATCTTCAACAAGAATTTTAGCGGGAGTACCGTTTTTCTTCAATGTTAAAGCCAAATCATAAATGTATTTTACGGAAGCTCTTGGGTTATTTTTTGTGTCGTATGTTAAAAAATATACAACATTTTCGTTTGATTCTAATCTACCTAATGCAGATTCGAGTTTTTCTATGTTTTCTTTGTTATTCATCGTCTTCGTTTGTGTCTTCGATTAAGATTTTATTTTTTATTAGGGTGTTAAATGCAATTTTGAAAGATGATGACGTTTGGTTTTGTGCAAATGCCCCCATTTTATCATCAACCTCTTCATATTCACTTAGAATTCTATCTAAGCACATTTTGATTATCTCGTATTTGAAGATATTGATTTGTACCGATGATGAATCAACATCATCTAATTCTTCTTCATCTACACTGTCTGTTGTTCTGCATCGCTCGGTGATTCCGTCGATGTCGATGTAATAGCTTTTTCCGAATAGTTCGACCATGGTTCTTTAATTTCTGTTAATTTAGTTATTTCTTTGTTATAAGTAAAGTATTGATTGTAAGTCGTTTTAAATTTAATACCTGTTTTATCTTCAGGACATAAATCTAAAATCTCTTTACTGTCGGTAATCCAAGCGTCACATTTACCCCAAGTGTTTTCAATGTCACCACTATTAATGAATTTAACGTTACTACCTAAAAATCCATTCTTAGATAAGAAAAATAGTGAAGCCGGTCTTGATTTACCTAATTCGTTTAATCCCACCAAAGTAAAATTGTGGTCTTTATTCTCGAAAATAAGTTTATGTAAATCGGTAAATGTGGTCGAATAACTTAAACCTGCATGTCCGAAAATTTCAATCGGATATTCCATGTACAGAAAAAACTCATACTCATCCTTTGATTGGAATTTGTATGAGTTTAATAAGTTATCGTTTTGAATAGGTTCGGTTACCCCGTATTCAAATGTATTATCTAATTCAACGTCATCGGCTAAGTACGCCTCGTTGTAGTGGTAATCGAATTTTTGTATAGTATTTCTTAATACTCCGTCTATGCTAATGAATATTTCCATAGATGAAATATAACCCAATTAGACATATAAGTAAACCTTAATCGTATCTTTCTAATATTTGTCCGATAATTGGGTTTCTCACAATATCCTCCATACCAAATTCAAAAATTCCAATTCCTTTAACGTCACTTAATCTCTTTTTTGCGTCGAATAGACCTGATTTAGTTTTATCTTTAAATTTATCGGATTGTTCCAAATCTCCTGATAGGAAAAATTTAGAGTTAAAACCTATACGAGTTAACAATAATTTAATTTGTGCAGGTGTGGCATTTTGTGCTTCCTCGAAAACTAAAATTGTATTATCTACGTTCCAACCTCTCATGTAAGCTAAAGCTGCAACCTCAATATAACCTTCGTCTTTTAATTGTTCTCTCGATTCTTTACCAATTATTTTATTTAAAAGATAATACGATGGGTAAATGTAAGGGTCTAATTTTTCTTCTAAACCACCCGGTAATGAACCTAATTTTTCTTCTGCCTCAACCGCCGGTCTAACTATGATAATTTTTTCATATTTGTTAGTGTCGTCATGTAATAAATCTACCGCTCTTTTCATTGCTATGTAGGATTTACCAACACCCGCGGGACCAAAACAAAGGGTAATTTGGTTTTCACCAAGTATGTTCCAATACTCTTCCTGATTTTTTGTTAAGAATTTCTGTTTTGGTTGTTTTATAATTTGTCGAATTCTTTCTTTATGTGATGTTTTTGGTAATGTTGTTGGTGATGTGTTGGAAGACGATTCTTTTTTAACTCTAGGTTTTACTGCCAAAATTGTTTTTTTTTATTTTATTCTCTTATGGTCTTTAATAAATATCACTAAACACCGGTTGAACCAAATCCACCGTTACCTCTATCGGTATCGGATAGGTCATTACTTTCCACCATAGTGACTTGGGGATAAGGTAAAATCATTATCTGTGCAC
>JACCDH011707170.1_pt1 | contig 13584 bp, 11 predicted proteins | sample 7442481 | NCBI WGS metagenome assembly JACCDH01 (sample SAMN15323433, study PRJNA562643) | freshwater metagenome | isolation source: river surface water | place: USA:Blue River Watershed | collected 2017-08-15
AAATAGACCGTGTTGATAGTCGAGATGATTTTTTTCCGCTTTCTCATCAACAGATGATGGTGATCTCTGATGAGTTGAGCACGCGGATAAAAAACTGAGCATGATAATTAAACAAGTGTAAATGTGTCTCATAGGTTCTCCTGTTTGAGACCTTTTCGGCGCAGATAGTTTTGGAATTTAGAACTTTATAAAATAAGTTGGTTATAGAATACTAAATAGTTGAATTTTTATTGAAAGGATACAAATGAAAAAATTAACCATAGTCCTCTTTTTTCTTTTCTCGTTTCATTCTTGGTCTCAGATTAGAGATAGGGCGTCTTTCAATTTCCAACAACTATCATCTCGCTCTGGAGAAAGAAATTTATCAGATGCCTGGCTTAGTACGAGGTCAGCATTAGATAAGGATGGTTTGACAATGCTTCAAGTTGGTTTTCAGGCCAGAAGAACGGAGTTGCCAATTGGGTTTATAGAGAACAATGAACTTTGGATGCTCGTGCCACAGGTAAATCTTTTACACTCTTTGAGTGATACATACTCGGTGATTTTCAATTTTCGGTATGGTGCCTTTGGTGATCTTCACACGATTAATGGCAGAACTTTACGGCCTGAAGGGGCAGTCATTTTCGATAAATATTTAAATGAAAATCTTACTCTGGGACTTGGACTTGCTCGAGGGAGTAATTTTGGGAAGATCGTTAATATCCCACTTGTTCACGTCATCTGGATGATTAATGAAAAGTGGATGTTAGATGCACTACTTCCGAGTCGTCTTGATCTCATGTATCTACCTAATTCAAAAACAGAACTTGGACTTGGATTTAATATAGTTGGTTCGAGGTACACAATTCAGAGTGATGAAAGAAAGATAGACAGCGTTGGTGTAGGGCAAATGAACTTGGGTCCGATGTATCGCTATCAAATTATGCCTTTGACTTACCTTAGTCTTGAGACCGGAGTCGCTTTTGGCCGACGGCTCAGCCTGATGGATGAGAACACAGAAATTACTGAATTTAATCCTGAAAATGAAATGTATCTTAAATCTGGTATTCAATACCGTTTCTAGTGAGGAATTATGAAAATAATTATTCTTGGCTCAATTTTAAGTGTGTCATTGTGTTATGGACAAGACTGGAAAACTGAAACTGATCTGCTTATCAAAAATAGTGAGTTCCAGAAAGCCCGAAGTCTTTTAGATAAGGAGCTCGCTAAATCTCCGAATGAGTTCGAGGCCATTTGGCGCAAGTCTCGACTTGAAACATTCGTCGCAGACGAGCTTCCAGAAGGGACAGAGAAGGAATCGGGGTACGAAAAGGCTTATGCCTTAGCGAAGAGTGCAATCAAGCTATCTCCGAAGAAAGCTGCTGGCCACTTAAGACTCGCAACTGCTGCAGGGAAGATTGCCTTATTTAAAGGAGTGCTTGAGGCCAAGGATTACGTCAATCAAGTCAAAACATCTGCCGAAGAAGCGATCAAGCTTCAAGATGGTGGCCCAGAAATTCAAGGATGGGCCCACTATGTGCTTGGTCGAGCACATCTGAAACTTTCAGAAACTCCAGCAATCATAAGACGACCCATAGGTCTTGGGTGGGGAAATATCTCAGAAGCTGAGAAGAATCTCAAAATAGCTCAAACCCTTCTTCCGAATTCTGTTTTGGTCAATGTTGAAGTGGCCAAACTTTATAAAAAACTTGAAAACACAAACCTATATAGACTAACACTTGAGAAGGCAAAGCAACTTCCAGTGAGTGATCCAACAGACAAGCTTGGAAAAAAAGAACTCACAAATCTTTAGGACTTTGTATCGATTGTCTGAGGAAATTCTCAGACAATCGATAATTAGAAATGATTACGATAGGCTATTTCCACATCCTCTTCAGTGCCGGACATTCCCAATTTTTGAGTCCAAAGTCTTCGGCCTTAAGCACCGTCGCGTGATACCTAAGGCTTGAATCCATTCGTGAAAGCTCAGAGAAAAAGTCTAAAAACTCATCAGTTCGAGTCTTTTTAAGAGTCTTACTCTTTACTTCTGAAACAACATGACTGAGTTTGGCCATGTCACAAAATGTCTGCATGTCTTTGGCCGGAGTCGGCCAAAAAGTAATGTAGGCCGACGTCGCCAAAGCTGAGGCAAAGAAGAAAAGAATAAACGCGAATTTTTTTGGTTTGCTCATATCGAGTACATCATAGTTTAATACTCTAACTGCAAACAATCATTTATTCTTTTTATAGAGGATTTTGATGTTTAATCCTGCATCAAAGCGGTTTGCCTCTCCTAAAGATGCTCTTGTAAACCAATTCACATTCCCCTGTTTATCTATTTTTCCTCCGATTTGAGTTGTAAAGCGTGTTCCGTAAGTATAGAAGGCCGTAATCTGATCCGAGCGCCCAGGAATATTTGCCTGAATGTTTGATAGATAGAGCTTTAACCCAACACGCTGATCGTATTTATTCATCAAGGTTTTTAAGACATCGAGAACAAGACCAATATCATAGTTTGTGGCATTCCTCTCGAAATCATAAAGCGCGTCTGCAAAAAGCTTGATCACTTTATCACCTAATACTCTAAGGTCTACATTGGCCTCTTCCCGAGCATAGTAGTCTCCATTGTAAGACTCGAGAGCTGTGTGAGTGGTAATCTTCTTGAATAGAGTTTTATCCATCTCGATTTCGATGAAGTTTGCATCAAATTTACGGTTAAAAGCGTTGGGTTCTTTAAAGCTTCCGAGACTACCTGCGGTCACCTTAAAGTCACCAATTTTAGTGTTTGCCTTGACTCTGATCCCATCGAGCCAACCAGACGGCGCAAGACCACCGGTCCCTAAAGCTGAGACAGGAGTCAGTGCACCCACCTCTGCCGTTACTTTACCAATTGTCTTTCTTAAATAGATATTTCTGAATGCCAACTCAACTTTGTCTTTTGTTCCGTTTGAAACCACTGAGACCCAGTCATTATTGAAGGCGGGACCTGTTGATGCGAGACCCACGATCTCTACGATTCCGGCAGCGTCTATGGTGAAGCCGATACGGATCCGATCTTGAAATCTCCGAATGTTTGTTGTGGGAAGGAGGTCGGCACGATTATCCACATTGATTACGACATCTTTGATGCTAATTGTAGGTTTTGCCTCTTGGGCCATGACGGAAAAACTTAATAAAAAACCGATAGGAAAGATAAATTTTTTCATGTTTTACTCTTTGATGTTGGTTAGAGAAATTTTACTGCTGTGTGAATACGGGTGAAAAAAATGTGAGAGGATTTGTAAAAAGTTTAGAACAAAATTGTGATTTGATATTAAGAAAAAATAATGATGAAGGATGAAAGGTTTTTACAAGAGATGAGTTAGACTAAAAAATTGCGAATAAAACAAAAATCCTTTCTATTCTCTCTTCTTTTTATTTCAACTGCTTTTGCGCAATCCGAACCACGGTTAAAGTTTTTAGATATCTTTACCAAGGTGCCAGAAACTTCGATCTACACCCTGAAGACAAGCTTTTCAAAAGAAGCAATCCCTGGTTGGTCAACTGTGATTGCATCGACTGCATTACTTTATCACTATGATGAAAAACTCTACCAAGGATCGGAGCAACTAGGAAGGGATCTGGGAATAGGAAACAGAGATAATACAAAACCAGTCGTTTCAATGAGTGGCCAAGACCTTTTGAGGCTCCCAAGTGATACTGGTTCTGCTCTGTATTTCTTAGGTGATGGATGGATGCACTTTACGATCGCGGGTTCCATCATGGGGTATGGTTATGCCAAAGATAGAACTTACGAGGTTAATACTGGAATGATTTTGGTGCATGGGATCTTGGTGTCGACGATATTTAATCAGACTTTAAAGAGATCATTTGGAAGAGAAAGCCCTAATGTAAAAACTCAGGAGCGAGGTGCATGGAGGCCATTTCCGAGTTTTAACGAGTATAATTCTAAAACTGCTGAACACGATGCTATGCCTAGTGGGCATGTGATGACGGCGACTTTGACCTTCACCATACTAGCAGAGAGATACCCAGATCAAAAAGTGCCGATTTACACTGTGGGTGGAGTTTGGATTAGTGCTTTGATGTTTGAGATGATGAATAACGGAGTCCATTGGGCAAGTGATTATCCTCTCGGTATTGCTATGGGATGGGTTATTGGAAAAGCTTCGACTAAAATAGTGGCCGAGAAAAAAGAAGATGTTAAGAAAACTGAAACATCTTGGAACTTCCTTCCGTTCAATAAGAGTAGTGGCCTCGGATTGATGGCGTTTAAGCAGTTCTAAAATTTACCTATGTAGAGAGAATACAGTGCATCTGCTATAATTGAGTGGGTTGTACTTGAACTTTCAGAAGGTAGTTATAATGATTTTAAATTTCTTTAGTTTGCTTTTAATGCTTGTGACGACTGAAGCGAGGGCCGTTGTATGCCTTGGAGTCGACTTTGATCCCGTTGCCTATTGGAAATGTAATCCTGATGTCAAAGCTGCTAATCATGAACCCTGTGCTCATTACACGAACCATGGGCAGAAAGAGGGACGGCGATGGGACTGTGATGCGAATCAAGTACAAAAACCTACTGTAGGGAATGTCCCAGCGAAATCAAATTGTAACGGAAGACCATTTAATAAATCGGCCTATTTAATTTGTAACTCAGATGTCGCAGCTGCGGGAGTTGATGCTTGTGCACACTACACAAATAATGGCGTGGCAGAAGGGCGAAAGTGGGACTGTGATCTTGCCTTGAATAGCGATCCCTCTGGAACTGCGAATGTTCCTTCGACGAGCACTTGTCAGGGAAAACCATTTAATGTTTCTGGTTATCTTATTTGTCAGAAAGATATCGCTGACCTTGAGGTTGATCCTTGCAAACATTATACGAACCACGGTATCGCAGAGGGGAGAAAATGGAATTGTGCTGCTGCTGGAAGATTGCCAGGTGCTTCTGCCGCAAGTGGAGGTTCGTCGAATGCAACTACATCAACTGTTCCAGCAACTGAGAACTGTGCGGGTGACAGTTTCAATTCAGCTGCTTACTTAATCTGTAACCCTGATGTGGCCCGGGCCGGTGAAAAAGGGTGTAGTCATTATACGAAACATGGGAAAACAGAAAAACGACGCTGGGATTGTGATGCCGCTAAAGGACGAGACTACTCGTCGAGCACTTCTAGTACATCTGATGGCACCACTGGCACGTCTAGCGGATCTAGCACATCGGGTGGAACAAGCGGTGGCACAACAGGATCCTCCGTAGGAGCTGTTATACCATTTACTCCAGTATCCTCTGGCAATGGTTATTATGAAACGAATCCTGACTATCAACCGATAGATATTGATGGAGGAGAGGCAGAGCTCTACATCCAAAATGATCGAGTCAAAGTTGGAGTCTGGAGAAATCATGGTGCTGCGATCACATACTTAGCGACTCCTGGAAAATACAATGCCGTTAATAACGTTGACCTTGGAAGACAACTGCAGTCCGCCATTTATAGTCATCCGGTGCCTTATACTATTCCTGGGGTAGAGGTTAAAACAGAATGGCAAAACGTTGGTTGGAATCCGATTGAGGCCGGTGATGTTTTTGCGAACCCACCACCAGTGGAAGTCATGGCAAAATCTGCTGATGGTAAAACTATTTATACTAGAACGAGACCATTTCATTGGGCGCTTATGAAGGCCCCTGGAGAAACAATCGTAGAGAAGTGGATTAGTTTAGTGGGTGAAGAAAACGGAGTTAAAATTCATTACCGCTACCGTGTGGAGCGCGCTGATCGAAGTAAGTACCTTGCCCGCCAGCAAGAATTTCCATGCCTCTATACTGTGGGGTCAATGTACAAATTTATCGGCTACTTTGGTGAATCTCCCTTCACGAATGCTCCTCTCGATACCATCGGTATCGACGACAAAGCAGACCGAGGTCTACTTGTTTATCCAACTGAAGCATGGATGGGGTTAGTGGATGATGAAAACTACGGCGCAGGTATTTATTCTGCTGACGGAACAATGCGATTTACTAAAAATTATTTTTCTCCGCCTGATCAACCAGGTATCGTAAAAAATAAGGACACAAAGAGCTACCACTCTGGCTACATAAGTCTTGCTCCGATGCATTTTGTGGAAAACGGTGTTTATGAGTATGATACCTACGCCATGGTGGGGTCTAAAGAAGAAATGCGTGATTTCGTTTATCGAAGACCACGAGTTGAGACACGTCCAAACTTTCACTTTGAAATCGATGCTGAAGGTTTTAGTTATGGCCATGGGATGGGAGATGCTCCTGGGGAGCATAGTCAAAGACCGCTGAAAGGAGTTTTTACCTTTAATTTTAAAAACGGTGAAGGGACCTTGAATGCTCCTGAGAAATTTTTTAAAGCGGAAGATGTTCCAACTCTCTATATCAAGGCCGCATTTAAAACCAACATGCCTCAAGCCTCATTTGTATTTTTAAAAACCACTGAAAGGAAAGGTGAGGTCATTAATCCAATTCCTGAAAGAACAGTACGATTTGATATTGTTAATGATGGTCAGATGCGAGTCTACAAAATTAATTTGGCTTCTCACCCAGAATGGAGAGGTGGAATCGCCGCATTTTCACTCTTCCCCGGGCAGTGGATTAACAAAAGTTACGAAGGCCAGATCTCGATTGACTATATTTCATATAAAGAGCACTAGCTTTTCACTTGGGGAGAAAACTACAGGTCAGATCCTTTAAAGTACTGGATCTGCTTGTCTCCCCATTCAAGACTACTTGGAGGAATTGGTGCCTCACCGCAATTTGTATAAGAGTAACGATTTTTTATCGCATCGGTAATTCCACAGCTTGTAGGTGATCTATCGTCGCAAACAACGTAAAACCCACAGACGTTAACTTTTCTATCTGTTTCCGTTGGAAGAAGTGGGTATAGTTCTGTGTAGAGAAAATTATCAACACAAAATTTAAACTCATTACTTGCTGTTCGCAGAATACATTGTTGCTTCTTGGGCTCTAGAACAACCGCAAAAGAAATACCATTCTCTTTGATTTTATAGATAGCATCTACTATTGAAACTGTATTTCTTGTATCGCCAGCTCCAGTCATGTAACCAACAACTTCATTGGCAGGTACATAATTAGGGAAAAGAATTTCTCCTGCATCTACTCCACTTCCGCAACCGTTACGCCAATCATAGCCATTCTTCGCACTGTAATAATTTAAATCTAATGTAATTGGCTTCAGAGACTCGACGGCAATAACAGTTTTTGAATATGTAAGCGCCACAGGAAGATAGGAGGTCCAGTACATGACGTGTTTGGGCCACTGTTCGTAATTACTTTGCGACTGATTGATGAGAGCACTTACTTTCTCTGGTGTGAACTCTGAATCAGTTTGTGCAATGGCCTCATTGAGAGCTTCTTTTTCAGATTTTCCCTGGCCTTTCAGTGCAGCTTCTAGTTCTGCCGTCCGCTTTGAGCGGATACCCAAATAAGGATGCCCTAGCATGGCCTTAATAGCATCTGATTTGGAATAATATCTTGGATCATGTCCACGATAGATGGTCTTTGCAACTCGAGGAAGTGAAACATTATTTGACGATGTAGATGGTGCAGGGTTTTTATCAAAAAGGCTAAACCTCGAACGTGGTATCCATGCAAGGTTTAGGATATCTTCAAGTGATTCTTTTTCAATTCCTTCAAACGTTTCAACGACATTGCAAATTCTAGTCGGTCGTTGACTGCAAAAAATATGTGTCCCTCCACAGCTCGTGAGAGGCATCTTTTTAATAAAGTTTCCACTAATGTACTGGCCACACGCCGTTTTAGTTTTTCCTTCGTAGTGGGAATGAATCTTTTTGCTGTTGGCATCGAAACATTTCTCCATTGGAGCAGAAACGATGAAGGCCTTTGATTTTTCATCCACTATTTCGCACCCATTAACAACTGACAGCTCTGGTTCGATTCGAAATTCATATTGATAGGTGAACTTTGCCATACAGTCGGCGATAGGTTTATCTTGAAGGTATATCTTTTTTAAATTGTCATACAGCCCACAACCAATAATCTTAAGCTTGTTTTGACTGAATTTATACTTAGTGTCGCGTTCGATAAAATCAAATCCTGCTATGGCCATGCCTTCTTTTGTAACTTGCGAGCGATTCAGTGTAAGTTTACTCACCGATTTTGTTAAAGGTGTGGCCTTGACTAAGTTAGCCTTTGTCAGAACTTGGAAAAGAAATGCTATTTTATTCTGTTCAGTGAACCACTCATCTTCTGAGGTCGGTAAATTTTTAATAACATTCGCATCTTTTTTAGCGATCTCTGCTTCAACTTCTTTCCACTGCTCGAAGTAGTAGAAGTTCTGGCCAATGAAGAACTCATTCTCTTTTTGCTCAGGTATGAGAGTTTCTGGATACGATGTCACAAAGAGTGTATTAGTGAGGTCTCCGGAAATGGAGGAAAGATCAGTTTTTCCATCTTTTATTTGTGCTGAGGTAAGGACTTTACTTGTTCCTTTTTCCACTGGGCCCCATAGATTACTGTCTTTATTTTTGAGCTTAATAGCTTTTAATAATAACTCAATCCAGACCTTGTCTTTGTTTGTTGAGTAGTGAACGAGGTAATCAGACCTTTGTTGTAAGTATTCAATCAAGGCCACTGAGTACGGGTAAATGTAGAAAAAACGATTCTGTCCTCCGACATTAATTGAAATCATTTGATCTTTTTTCGTAAAAGCGTTGTAGTTGCGGGCCGGAATGCTCTGGACAAGAGTACCTTCGACATTGAAAACTATGTTTTTGACTTGAGACCACGTGGGTAAACTGAGTAGTACAAGGATAATCAAAAATAGATATTTCATATAGAAAGATCCAGCAATTAGTGTGCCAAATATAATAGGAGAATGCGGCCATTTATTGTCTAGTTTTTATACATTCCATTTTACTTTTATACATGAGAGTGCGGTGCCTGGAGTTGACGTTTGTTGAACTTTGATTTTTTTTATTTGCTTTATGTTCTCCCTATGAAATTTGTACTCAGTTTCAAGCGGATATAACCTCACACTTAGGCATCGTGCTATAGTTTTGTATCAATTTTAATTTGCTCGAGGAGATTTTGTGAAGTCCGCTAGTTTCAAGCTTGTGTCAGTTATTTTTTTATTGGGATTTCTCGGGTTATGTCTATTTTATCCTGATGTCCAGACAGTAATTGAGGGGGCTGCCCCCGTGGATAGTGCGGATACAGCTTGGATGTTGACGGCGACGGCACTCGTTTTATTCATGACCCCTGGTCTTTCATTTTTTTACGGCGGAATGGTTGGAAATAAAAACATCATTTCGACTATGCTCCAGAGCTTTGTTTGTTTAGGTGTTGTGAGCCTTCTTTGGGTCACTTTTATTTTTAGTCTTTGCTTCGGTGATAGTATTGGTGGAGTCATTGGTGACCCACGTACATTTTTTCTTTTTCAAAATGTCGGAGCTACAACACATGCTGATTTGTCACCAACAATACCATTGACTCTATTTGCGCTTTTTCAAATGAAGTTTGCAATCATCACACCGGCCCTTATTACGGGTTCATTTGCTGAACGGGTGAGATTTTCAAGCTATGTTTTCTTTATCTGTCTTTTTACAATCTTTATCTATGCACCTCTTGCACACATGACCTGGCATCCAAATGGAATCCTTAGGCAGATGGGTGTTCTAGACTTTGCTGGTGGAACTGTTGTGCATATGTCGGCAGGACTTGCGGCCCTTGTTGGAGCAAGCTTCCTCGGAAGACGGCAGATTCATCTCTCGCGAGAATCTCATCGTCCCGCAAATATACCATACGTTTTACTTGGAACTGGGATGCTCTGGTTTGGTTGGTTTGGATTTAATGCTGGATCTGCCTTGTCAGCTTCAGCTCTGGCGACTCAGGCCTTTGCCACCACAAATACGGCCTCGGCAGCGGCCATGCTTACATGGATGCTTATGGATGTTATCCGGGGTCTTAAACCCTCGGCCTTAGGTGCTTGTATTGGGGCCGTAGTCGGTCTTGTTGCGGTAACACCTGCAGCGGGATTTATTAGTGTTGCTCATAGTTTAGTGGTTGGGGCCATCGCAAGTGTTGTGAGTCACTTTGCAGTTCACTTAAAATCAAAATCGACTTTAGACGACACACTCGATGTATTCCCTTGTCATGGGGTCGGTGGGATCGTGGGCATGATTCTCACGGGTGTCTTTGCTCGAAATGATGGTCTTTTCTTTGGGCAAACAAAAACATTCATCGCCCATATTGTAGCTCTAGTGGGCATATCAGTCTTTGTGATTGTCGTTTCATATATACTTTATCGAATTGCTGATATGGTCGTTCCTATGAGAGTAACCAAGGAAGAAGAGAGACTAGGTCTTGATCTCTCTCAGCATGACGAGTCTGTTGGGCACTAGCAAGATTTGAGATTTTTTGAAGATACGGATATAATTAGGAACCAGGGAGAAGGTGGTTCTTATGAGATATTTTGTGAGCGTCTTTTTTTGTCTTCTTATTTTTATTTCGCCAAGTGATGCCTATCAAGAATTCATTCTCGATGGAAAAGAAACTGCATTCTCTGAAGTTGGAGCAGAACCTCTTACGTCATCATCTTATCCTATGGTGCCCCGTGGATCTGCCGTTCTTGGTCCGTCTGGAGCACTGGCCGCTTCAGGAATTTCTCATATCATTCACGTGGCACCTGGAAGTATGACTAGTTCTCGAGCTGAGTTTGCCCCGACAAGGAAAGGACTTACCCAGTCTGTTATTAATGCATTAATTATAGCTAAGAATAAAAAATTTAAATGTGTGGCCTTGCCTTTTATTGGTTCTGGTATTTTTCTTAGTTCACTTAAAATGACTAAATCCGAGCTTGCGCAAACTTTGGTTAGTACAATCGAGAAAGAAAAACCCCAGCATGAGGTCATTTTTGTGACATGGGAGACAGAGGACTCAAATATTTTTAAAGAGACTCTAAAAGGCATCAAAGATTCTCGTTTCAAACAAGTCCAGGGCTCTATCACTGACTTTAAAGTTCATCAGTGTCCTGTGATTATGAACGCTGCCAATATGGAAATGGAATTTGGTGGGGGAGTATCGGGCGCTATAGGGAGAGCTACAGGAGACGCGGAAGGTATTAATAAGTTGAACAAAGCCTTGATCTTAAAATTGAAAAATAAGAAATAAGTATTTCTTACCTGATGATCTTTTTGACGGCCTATAGAAAGTATTCTTAGTTGGCCTTCGCATTTTTACGACTGTGGCATAGTCGTTACTATGAAATTACTAAAAATAAATCTACTCTCTTTATCACTACTTACTCTATCATTCTCTTCTTGGGCACTTGAGTCTTATCAGGGGATAGATTATCCACTGAAAAGTTGGATGTGTGGCGCTCCTTTAGTGGAGACGTTACGCTCTTATGATCCTGATAATCTACTTAATGACTCCGCTGGTAAGCTTAGTTTTAAAGAATCATTAATTCAAATTTCAGAGAGTAATCTACGATATTTGAGAAAAAAGCTTGGGACCCTCTCTGAGCAAGAAAAACAGCTCCTTGAACTTATTGAACAAAAGTATCCGGCACCTATTGTTCATCGAGCGTCTGTTGATACTTCAAGACTTATTTTAAACGCACAGAAAATGGAGAGTGCTACTAAGCGCGGGGCCAAACCGACTTCAACTCCGATGATTGAGCAGCATCTATTCGCAGGCCATGACTGCATCTTCACTTCCGTTGCTTCCCCATTTGGTATCATGGACTACGGAACTGTCATTTTTAGATTTGAACCCAAGAAAGGCTTTGCTTGGGGGAGTATGTACACTGGTTTCCGTTGGGCACTTGAGGTTGAGAAAAAAGAATATACGGCCGTTCCTGGTGAAGGAATGAAACGTAGATTCGCACGACAGATCTTCACCAATAATCATTGGAACGAGGTCCTGGGTCTTCTTATTATTGAAAACGTTCGTGCTGGTACTTCTTTTCGTGGAAGAGGCGCGCCTTACGATAAGACAACAATACTGGATCGACTTCTTAGTGAGTCAAGTCAATTAAGTTTTTGGGAACTGGTTGTTCGTCATCGTTTGGCCTTCTTCGAAGGACATTTCACAGATAATATCCCGCTAGATCATATCGACTATGTGCAATACCGTTCATTAGATAAGCCGATTGTTTCTAGCTGGGGCATAAGTAGATCATGGCTTCAAGGTGAAGATCCATTTATCCAGTTTTACAATCGTCTAAAATAGGACTTATTCCATTACTAAAGGCGCCTCCATGTTTGATAAAAAAATTGTATCTGCGTTGTTGCTCGCCTCCTTAGGGTATTTTGTAGATATATACGATCTTCTGCTGTTTAGTATCGTTAGAGTCCAGAGTTTAAAAGACCTAGGTCTCTCTGGTAATGATCTAATGGAGCAGGGTCTCATGCTCTTGAATATCCAAATGGTCGGGATGCTCATTGGTGGAGTTTTCTTCGGAATTCTTGGAGACAAAAAAGGAAGGCTGTCAGTTCTTTTCTCTTCGATTCTTCTCTATTCTGTCGCGAATGTCTTAAATGGCTTTGTTCAAAGTGTTGAGACCTATGCCATTTTAAGATTTATCGCTGGGATTGGACTCGCAGGAGAGTTAGGAGCAGGAGTCACTCTTGTGTCTGAAATTCTTCCTAAAGAAAAACGCGGGTATGGAACAACAATTATTGCGACAGTTGGCGTGAGCGGAGCAGTGTTTGCTTGGTTTGTGACTTCTTATGTTGGCTGGAGATACGCATACTTCATTGGTGGGGGGATGGGACTTGCTCTTCTCTTTACTCGGATGGGAGTTATGGAGTCGGCATTGTTTGATAAGCTCAAGGCCAGTGGTGAAACTCCCAAGCAAAATCTTATTCAGCTTTTTTCGAACTGGGAAAGATTGAAAAAGTTTATTGCTTGCATCGCGATCGGAACCCCACTTTGGTATGTCATTGGTCTTCTCATCACTTTGTCTCCAGAATTTGCCAAGGTCCTTGGTGTCCAAGGTGAGGTTACAACAGGGCAAGCAGTTCTCTGGTGCTACAGTGGTCAGATCGTGGGAGACTTAAGTTCAGGTCTCATTAGTCAGTACTTTAAGAGTCGCAAAAAATGTATTCTTCTTTTTCTGTCCTTAACTCTTGTAACAGTTGGGCTTTATTTCTTTATTCAGAACTTGACGGTTCAACAGTTCCTCGTCTTGTGCTTTTTTATGGGAATTGCGATTGGTTACTGGGCGATGTTTGTGGCGATCTCTGCTGAGCAGTTTGGGACAAATATCCGTGCAACAGTTGCGACCTCTACTCCAAACTTTGTACGAGGTGCTCTTGTTCCAATTTCGGCCCTCTTTGGTCTTTTTAGAGACCACATGTCTCTTTGGAGTTCTGGATTACTTGTGGGCGGGATTGTGATGATCTTTGCGTTCTGGGGACTAGTTAATATTAATGAAACTTTCCATAAAGATTTAGACTTTATGGAAGAATAATAACTAGGCCACATTGGTGGCCTAGTTATTTTATCTCGGTTTTGCGTCTAGCATAAGCCTGCGTGCCAAAGCTTCCATAAATTTATGAGCAGTATGTGGAACAGACTCTTTCCATCTCTCATCTTGAAAC
>JACCDH010349758.1_pt1 | contig 13576 bp, 6 predicted proteins | sample 7442481 | NCBI WGS metagenome assembly JACCDH01 (sample SAMN15323433, study PRJNA562643) | freshwater metagenome | isolation source: river surface water | place: USA:Blue River Watershed | collected 2017-08-15
ACCAGAAGTTGAAGAAAAAGGATTTTGGAGAAGCGCAATTAATTTCTTTAAAAATCCATTAAAACCATTTACAGAATTAATTAAAAGTATTATGTCAATTATCGGTTCATTATTAACAATATTTAAAATATTCATCAAATTAATAACTACATTATTTAAAAATCCAGAAAACTTTTTTATAACACTTGTATAATTTATTTTTGTCATAATATGGAAAATTGTTGATTTATTAATACTTGGACCATTCCTTACAGTATTTTATAATATATTTTAAATCTTATTTAGATTAAATATTACTATTAGTTATTTAACTCTTGGATTTATATTATATAGTATTATTGTTTTGGGATTGGTATATTTAATAGTATTTTTAAACCCTATTGGAAAATTTTTGTTAAAAGTTGGTTTATCTATTAAAAATTTTCAAAAAATATAAACAATAAAAGATATTACAAATGAATATAATAAAAAATATTCACACATTAATAAGGGTGCAAATGTGTGTTATGGTAATTATATACCAAAAGGTAATATGTGTTATAGGGATAATTACTCTTGGAATATACCATAATATTCAAACGCAGCAATAATATATTAATTATCTACAAAGACTAATGAATTTGCATAAACATAATAATTATAATTATCGACACATAAATTATTTGGTAAAAAACCTGAAAAATATATTAATAAATTATTAAATGAATATTAACGCAGAGAAATGTTGTAATAAAAAACTTCTTAACAATTATAAAATTATAGTAAAAATACATGTAAAAATGTTGATAATTTTGATAATAAATCACTAATAATATAATGTTAAAATATGTTATAGAATATGGATTAAGGATAAACATAAAAAACATGGGAATATGGATATGGTAATTGGGGATATTTTAATTCATAAATAGATATGAATAACTAATAACAAGATATTGAAACTAACAATAAAAGTAATAAAATTGCAATAGGAATAACTATATTGTCTGTTGGTATATTAGTATTTATGGTTCCATTTAAGGGCATTACAATGTATGCAAAATACGCATAAGATTTCAAAAAAAGTATTAAATGAAAAACATTTATTTATATTATTTTTTATATTATTTTTTATATTATTTTTTATATTATTTGTTTATATAAATAAAATAACAAAATATATTAAATATTTTAGATTATGGATATATATAAATAGAAAACTAATCCTATATTTATTGTATTTGTACTTGTATTGATTGCTGTGTTTCTTATGATTATGGTTAAAGAAAACTTTATTATTAACAAAAATACAAATTAAATGTATATGGAAACAGAAAAATAAAAAGACAAATATTATATTGAAAATATGAATAAAGGTGTTGAAGGTGGTATATTAGAAAACGAAGTAACACCAGAAGATGCAGCAATTGATGTTAAAAAATAAAACAATGATAATATTTCATATCTAAAACCTGACGCTGGATTTCATAAAGATTTGATATAAGATGATTTAAATGATAATATGTCTCTACATTATACGATATATGATCATCGTTCTTATTTAGAAAATGGAATTTAATGGAAAGATTTATCATATCACGCAGACAGAAAAAGATTAAATGACGATAAAGAAATAACAATTGGAAAGAGAATTATTCGTGATGGTAAATTTTATGGTTAAATATCACCACCATATTCGTCTGAATCTGGAATTAATTTAGACAATTATTGTTTGGTATTACCGCCAACTTATGATTTGGGAATATAAGGTAAAGCTTTTACAGTTTTATTTTATGGAAAATTTAATCCAATTTAACATATTCCATAAAATGGTGATAATGTTCCAACAAGTGATTCATTTAAATTATTATAGTTTTTTGCAAATGCACCTGAAAATTTGGGATTAGAGATTAATATAATACCCATACCTTCATAAAATGTTAATAATGTTGAATATTAATTTGATATTACATTGCGTTGTGGAAATCCCAGAAGAGTACATACATTTTAACCATATTAATTGACAGAAGAATCTAAAAAAGATAATTTTAAAATTAAATATGACTAACCTTTTTAAACATATGCTTTTACTTTTACGGATGTTGGAATTGAAATATATATGAACGGATAATCTAATTAATTTGAATGGAATAAAATTAGTAAATAATTTCCAATTAAATAAATTTTCTGGTCAAATAAATAAGCACTTATTAACGCAACTAAAAATATACCCCTTGAATTAAAAACTTTTACAATTATTGACAAACCTGTATCTGACGCATATATTGTTAAATATAATTAACATTATAATTAAAAAGAAATAGAATGGACAAAGGAATGGCAAAAATTATAATCATAAAAAGACAATAAAATTAAAGATTTGGAATCAGTTGAATAAAAATTAAAAGACTAATTATCTAAATTATAAAAATGCCCTTTTGAAAATTCATAGAATTTAGACAACCCATGTAATAAAGAATGTTATAATGTTGTTTGGTCTGGATAAATTATTAACAATGGTGATTATCGTTATTAATAAAAACCACTTACATCAAAATGCGCATAAAGAATATAAAAATATTGTAATAGTCAAAACGACAAAGAACCAGCGTGTCGTTGTTATGATATTGGTTTTGCACAAGATAATGCTTATTGTAAAGATTAATCAAAAACATTAAATTATTTAGCTTCAACAGAAGAATAAAGAGACGCACAAAATGTAAAATCTGGATTATAAAAAATATTAGGAGATGGATAATTATTAAGAGATTTAAATATTAGTTAAAAAAATTCAACATCTTCTATAATTTCTAATTTGTTTTCTAAACCAGAATAAGAAGTAAAACCAGAATAAATTAAATCTCCATATTAATTTAAAAGTATGTTTTAAGACACAAAATCATTATTGAATATATCTTCTTCAAAAGATGAATTATAAAATACACCAACATTATTAGATGCATATAATATGTTATATTTGAATGAATGAACATTTTCATTTTAAATTATTAATAAATTTTTTCAACATAATAACATTTTCTTAAATATTTGGTCGTTTTTAATAGTCTATTTATAATAATTCTAAAAATATTGAAATTATTTCACTGATATGTTTTTATTTTAAAATTAATTTGTTTTATAATAAGTATGTTAATAGTGTCATATTTAATTAATATTAATCTTAACCTTTCAAAAATGTTTTATAATCTGATTAAATATTATTGATATTATTTTATAATTAAGTTTTTGTGTATTTAGATTTAAAGAATGGTATAAAAAATTCTTCATGTTTGGTAATATATTTTTAATTGAAATTATCTGAATATAATTATTAAAATTATTCCATATTTATTGGATTATTTTGTTTTATAAAATAACCAAATATTTTATTTTCAGGAGTAGAATATAGACTATTATGTAAAAAGAAATCAGCAAATGTATTTTTTAGAAAATTATCATTTTAACTATAATTTTCAGAAAGATTAAAATCTATGAATTTAAACCCGTCAAGAATATTATAAACAATGTTATTATTTTTTATATCACCATGCATTACATAATTCTTTTAACATTGATCAATAAAATCATATAATTTTATATATTGTTTCAATACAAATTATAATTCATATAATTCATTTACTTCTATATCTTTTAAAATAATTCCCCCATAATTATAATATATTATACGATATTATTAATTTTATTCATAAAATTTATCATTATCGCAAACAATATCAAGTTATTATAATTTTTTACCACTAATATATCCATCACTACACATTTATATAATATTTTAATGAAGAGGGTCGATTTTTTTCATAGTTTCATAACTTTCTATTTCTTCATCCGCGTATTTGTTTTTGAAAAATACTTTACCTACAATGTATTCTTTATCTGGACATTGTTATTTTATTGTTGAAGGTATTTTTATTTATGATTTATTTGATTAATTAATATTGTTTTAATCCTATTTTAAAATTTATTCTTTATCAATATTTGTTTAATTGTTTTTTTAGGTTTGTTATATTATTTTATTTTATTGTGAATTTAAAATTATTGTAGGATTTATTATTTCGGGTTTAGTATTATTTGAAATTTTAACTGGTTTATATTAACTATTAAATTTTGAGTTTAATTCGTTTTAGATGTTTTTGTTTTTTATTAAAAATACACATGAATATGTTCCACTACCAACATACCAAGTTTTCTCCCAACTTTGTGAGTTAGATAATTCACTTTATATTGTTTTTAAATTAGATAATTATTTCTACATTTTATTTCAATAAATTTAAAAAATTTTAAAAAATAAATAATATAATTTTAAAATAAGTAAATAATAAAATTGATATTATATATATAAAATGGCATCAGTTGAAGAAATTTAAGTTAGATATAGTTTTTTAAGTATTTTAAATAGAGAACCAACAAATACTGAATTAACTTTATATGAAGATGCATTACAAAATGCTACAAAAACAATAAATTAAATGGAAACCGAAATATTATAAAAAAAACAAGGCAATATGACTTATAATGGAAATTATACACTCACACTTTAACCATATTCTGGTAATAGTTTTACTGATATAGATTATAGTATTGGTATGATTTTAGGTAATGGTAAATTAGTTGGAACAACAAGTAAAGATTTAGGTAAATTAGAAAAAATGTTAATGGCAGCGGAATATGTTTATGATAAAAATTCATCAACAAATACTATTCCAGTATTCAACACAACTATGCTTGAAATAAATGGTGTTAAAGAAACAAATAATGCCGCAATTAGCAATGTATCATAGTCTTTAAATATGTACCAAGGTATATATACAGTATCATTTACATAAGTTATTAGTGGAATTGATGTTAATATTAATGTAAAAACATTTATTAGTAGAAATTATCCATTTGTTGTAGTATAAAGATATAGTATTACTCCTGATGGAGGAGACCTTACTAATTTATAATTACGCCATATTATTACAAATGATAATGGTTTGTAACATTAATAAATGAGAAATGGTATTATTGACATTAATGGAACATCATATAATTTATTAACAGGATAAGCATAAGTTTCTAATAGAAATGAATTTATTGGTTTTGGTAGTTATTATTAATTTAAAGATATTACAAATGATACATTAATTACAACAACAAATAGTGGGGGTATTTCAAATACAGGTTTAAATGTTTATAAATTTTAGAATTTTGGTTATAATAAATTCACTTTAGCAGAATTATCAGACGGTGTAGAATATGGTATAGATATTTTAACAGTATATTAAACTGAAAAAAGTATTGGAAAATTCAAAACATTAAATAGTATTGAAATTAATATTGATGAAACAATTAAAAGTATTATACTAAATATTTTTGGAACATTTACTTTTGATGAAATTGAAGTAGAACATAAAAGATTTTGGGAAAATTTATATACAAATAGTGATATAAATGTTTATCCCAAATAAGAAATATTAACTCCTTCTGACTCGACAGAATAAGCAGAATATGATAGTGTTTTGAATATACGAAGACTTTTAAAAATTAGTTAATATTTATTATATAGTATTATTAATAGCACTGTTTATGATGAATTTTATAGTGATATAAATTATTTAGTTGATATTGATGGGACACTTTATGATACAGGAGATTTATATATTGTCCCATGTTTAACAATATTATAAACATCTTTGGTTGAAAATATTTTAAATTTTAGATATGTATAATTTTAAGATTTGAAAAATTTTTCAACTACATATGGTAGATAAGGTATATAATTTCCAGTTAATAATTTAATGACGAATACATAGATTTTAGAATATGATAGTAGTGCTCTTAAATATTTATATAACATTGGTTTAATGGCAATAAGTGCTTGGAATTATTACAGGGTTAATAAAAATATGGATTGGTTATAGTCAAAAGGTGTAAATATTATTTAAGGTGCCGCTGATTATTTTATAAGTATATTAAAGTATGATAGTGGAAATGATGTGTATGTAATTAATAGTAGTGTTGGTTTAAATAATGTAGATGGTTCAAATAATTGTCTTGTAATGTATGTTGTATATTTAACAGTAAAATATGCTTTATAAGCAAGTTATGAATTAAAATTTTTATATTCTTCAAAATATCTTATATATACTAAGATTAAACTTCCTGTAACTTCGGGAACAGTTGTTTAGGTAGAAGAAGGTAATCTTTTAGCAGGTGGAAGTGTATCTTTAATGAATTATATGGAATAATTTTTAGTTTTAAATAGTTATTATCATACCGATTTTTTGATTAAATACCAAAATGTTTCAAAATCTGTTATTTTAAATAACAATTTAACTGTTCATTTAACAAGTGGAACCGGTGGAACAAATATTATTAATAATACTTAAAAATACTATAAAGCTAACTTATTATTAAGAAGTGATTTATAAACAAATTATACACAAGAATTAACAAATATTACACAGAGAAATACAGAAATTAAAAAGGCGTGGACAGATATATGTACCATGGTAAATTAAACTAAAAGTAATCCTTGGAGATTATTTACTATTGAAAATAATTTTTATGGAGTATCTACACCAAGTATTTAACTACATGCATAATTTTTATTATTGTGGTTGACTGCGTTTGGTGGTATGTAAATACAAGGACAAGTTACATAAAATCGTGTATATAGTGAATTTTTTAGATTGGCTAGAAGAAAATAAACAAATATATAACCACCTATTTTTGAAAAAATAGAATTAAAAATAAATACAACAAATACTGTTTTATTAAATTAATTAGTTTATGAAACTGGTGTATCAACATGTGCAGAAACTTGATTTAATCTAAATGAAATAATCAAGAACATTTAAATAAAACTATTCGTTTAATTGAAAATCTCATCATATCTATAATTAAATATAGAATAAACATTGATGCTACTGGAACAGTATAATATTTTAATAAATATTATAATTTTTCTGATTATTATGGTTCTACAATAATATTTTCCAAATTTGAAGGTATTGTGATATACACTTCTTGGTCTTATACTTTTTTACCAAGTTTTTATAATTATTATAATTTAGATTATTATAATTTTTATTGTTATAATTACTGTTAAGTGTTTGTTAAAACTTATAATTTAGACTATTAACTTGGGTGTTTCTTAATAAATGGTACTTTATCTGGATCTACTTGAATTCCGGGAATTGGACCAGTTGGTGCAGATATTGGTGCTGGTAATTGTTATTTTATTTGACTATATTTATGTACTAAATCTTTAATTTTAACATATATATCTGTAATATCAACAATACTCAAAATAATATATGCTATTATACCATAAATAAATATTTAAAAATAACATTCATATATTCCTTTTTTGAAATCAAAAAAGTTTAATTCTAATTATTCTTTAATAATTTTTTGATACAATTCATATACTATTTTTAATTATATGTAAAATTCTACAGATTTTTAATTAGTATATTCTTCGGTCAATGCTTATTTTAATTATACTACAATATTTTGATTTTCAATATCAAATAAATCTTTAATATATTGTGCCCCTTTTTTGTATTAAGATTATTGTAAAAGTGGGAATATGTTTTATAATTATTATTCATATATGTTAAAATTATTTTAATCATTATATTCTTTATATTCTAATTATATAGATTTTAATTATACTTTATGTTAATTATATATGAGTGTAAGTATTTTAAGATGTAAATATTCTTTATAGTTAATAGTTTTTTATATATATGATATATCAATGATAATTTTATCTTTGGGAATATTTAATTCTTTACCAATTATATTTTATAATTATTCTGAATTTTAATTAAAAATTTCAGATTTTGTTTTATTTTTATATAATTCTTCTATCAATGATAATATATTGTGAATTTTTTTAACAATAACATAATTATCTTCTTCTTTTATACTTGTGATATGTTCTTTAATTTTTTTTGGTAATTATTAATTATATTAATTTTATCCTTTAAATGTATTTTCTAATAAATCTTCATAATAATCTATACATTATTATAATAGAATATTTATGAAATTTTATGTTTTATATATTTCCGATTATGATGATACAAATGTCATATATTAAATAATTTATCTTTCTGGAAAAGATTTATCATTAGTATAAAAATCAATCACTTTTTATGCTTTAATATCATTTTAATGTAAATCATCAAGTTTTTATTATTTAATTGTAAAATAAACTTTTTCTAACATTCTATAATTTTTAATAATAGTATCTATATATGTATTTGTTGATTTTATTATACAACATTCTTGTGTATAGTTGTCTGTTTTCATAACAAATAAAAATGTATAAAATAATGAAATTAATAAAAATCCAAAAACACGAATAGGATTTGTATTAATAACACCTAATATTTATTATAATATTTTGGGTGTTTAATCATAAATTTATTAAGTTTTTAATTTAGAAAGTTCTTTTCTTGATTGTGATTTTCGTTATATGTCTTATTCTGTAATTTCACCTGCGCCTTCTTAATATTATGATTAATCAAACATTTTTTTAATATTTTATCCGTAATCATTATTTTATGGTTATGATTAATCAAACATTTTTTTAATATTTTATCCGTAATCATTATTTTATGGTTATGATTATAGTTATTGTTATGGATATTATTATTCTTATTATAATTATGGTTATGATTAATTAAACATTTTTTTAATATTTTATCCGTAATCATTATTTTATGGTTATGATTATAGTTATTGTTATGGATATTATTATTCTTATGGTTATAGTTATTATTATTCTTATGGTTATAGTTATTATTATTCTTATTATAGTTATTATTCTTATTATAGTTATTATAATTATTATAGTTATTATAATTATGGTTATTCATCAATTTTAAACATTATGCGTTTTTATTCTTTAATTAAATTATTTGAAGAAGGTTTATCTGATTTAATACCATTAATGTTGTAGTATTATTTTTTTGCGTATTTTTTTGTTGAGTATTTTTTTGGTATTTTTTCATTTAATTGTGGGTATTGTTCTCCTCCATATTATTGAAATTAAGAATTTTATTATAATTCTTTTTTGCTTATATAATTTTTAATTTTTTATGTTCCTTCAATGAATTTTTATTTAATATTCATACCATATATTCTATTAAAATAAACAATTGATGCAATATAAAATGATGTAATAATCATATAATCAAAAAATGTTTTTGATTTATGCATACCTTGTTTGATATTTACATGTAATTCTGATAATTTTTGATCTAAATTTAATTAGTTATTATTCATGAGGTTTATTCTTTTGTAGAAATAATTTCTAAATGGTGTAATACTTATAAATGTTTCTGATTTTTTTTATTCGTGTAATTTGTTTTCAACTATGTTTAATTTTTGTTCTAAAAATTGTGTAAAATTAGCATTATTTTAAAGTTAATATTCTTCTTTTTATTGAAGGTTAAATTATTCTTCCGTAGATTGATTAAAAAATGAAGAAAATAATTATGAATAAGATGTTTATGATGGTGTTTTTAATGCAGAATGTGTATTTTATTTTTATTGTTATTATTGTGATACTTATTTTAATTATTATTTTTATAATTATTGTTGTTCAACAATTTATTCGTTAATTAATTCAGCAAAAGATTTAGTTTTTTAAATGTCTGTTTTATTATTTTAAATATTTGTCGGTTTTTTTAATATTATATTTGTTTTTTAAATGTCTATATTTCGTGTTTATTCTTATTATTTAGAATTTTTATCATTATTGTTTTATATATTATTATCAATTCTTTAATTTTCATCTTTTTTTAGATTATTAATCATATTCATAGTGGTGTCCTATTTTTTTAATATTATATTTGAAGTCTATTTTTCATTTTGTTATGATTTTGAAAATATGTTTTTAATAATATTATCTTATTAAATTTCTTAATATTATTTTTATTCTTATGCTTTATTTAAAGATTTTATCCATGGATTTGTAATTGGTTGTGATTATTTGTTTTCTTAATTTGTTTTTTCAATAAAACCTTCAAATGTAGGTTATAAAAATCTTTTGTTCAAATCTTCTTCTGTATTATTAATAAAATTATACAGTTCTTTTGTTCCTAAATCATCTTATTGAATTAATATTGGAATAATATAATAAAAATATGAATGATAAGAATATGTAATAATACTAAACATAAAAATAAAATTGAAAATTTTATAAAATTTTTATGTTTAATCTATGTAATTTGAAAATTAAAAAGAACTATATACCAATAATATATATATAAATAACCCTATTAGTTAAGAAATAAACCAAACTATACTATTTACAATATTTTTTTTAATTATATTGCCTCTTAAACTCAAAAATTTTCTTTAAAATTCTTCATAAATAATTTTTTATTTATATTGTTTATTTTCTTCTTTACTTTTTTAAATATATTCTTTAATAATATTTATAACATCATTATAATGATCGTATCTATTTGATTGCATTATATTTATAATAATATTTAGTATTATACTATTTTATATTTAATTTTATAAAAATATTATTATTTTACAAAAATAATATAATTTTGTATATAAAATATTAGTTTATAATATGACATAATTATAAGATAAAATTATTACAAAATATTAATTAAATAAAATTTTAGATAAATATATATAATAAATAATACTAAATGTTATATTTTTGGGTTCATTACTTGTAGTATTGGGATATAGTATATATAAAATGTATTAAGGAATAATATGTTTATTGACCATATATAAAAATAGGCGTCTTAGTAAATATACTGCATAAAACCCTTTTGAATGTAGTTCATAAGAATAATACAATATTGAATGATTATTTTCAAGTAGGTTATGTATTTTATTCTAACGTTTATAATCTTTATTTAATTATTTCGTTTTCTTATTGTAATTAATCAATAAGTGCTTTTAGTTCTTTAATAGAATTGACTAATATAAAATCCATTGCGTTCGCATCATATTAAAGAAGTTCTATTTCTTATTGTTATTCTTCTTCGTTTTGTGTTTCATTTTCGGTTTAATATGTAAATGTTCTACTAAAAATACATTCAGGTAATGTTTAAATGTGGTCATTTGCTATAATACCAACATTAACTTTTCCATCATCAATTGTAGAATATAAACCATTATATTAGAAATACACTGGATTTACATTAAGTATAGTGTCTAAACCTCTACTGAAAGGTGTAATATTCTTTTTAGTTCGTATATCAGAAGTATTGATCCAGGCAGTTCCTGTACTCTTTGCTGCATCACCTGTAACTTATAGATTATATGCGGGTGCAGTATTGTTTATACCAACAAATCCACTGTTTAATATTGTCATTCTTGTTGTGACTACACCAGTAGATACACTTGATTGGAACAATATCTTTCCTGCATCATAATTTCTTATCTAACTATCAATACCACTATGTCCATATTATGTTCCAGAAAGGTCATTTGTTGTTGAAGAATCTACACCAGCCATTCTAACAAAACATGATGCACTATCTGAATTATAAAAAGATCCTCTAATTGAAATATCTTCAACTTAATTATGATGTTTTCCTCCAACATATAATAAAGTTGAAGTTGTTGCCGATAGTATTGGAAATGGCCATGCAGAACCATTACGCGTAACATTCCCTGTAAAATTAATATTACCTCCAATATCTAATGTATATGCGGGTGCAGTATTGTTTATACCAACAAATCCACTGTTTAATATTGTCATTCTTGTTGAGACTACACCGACAGATGCATTTGTTAGGAACTATATACTTCCAGCATCATAATTTCTTATCTAACTACTAGTACCAGTTTGTCCAATTTATGTTCCAGAAAGGTCATTTGTTGTTGAAGAATTTATACCAGCCATTCTAACAAAACATGATGCACTATCTGAATTATAAAAAGATGCTTTAATTGAAATATCTTCAACTTAATTATGATGTTTTCCTCCAACATACAAAAAAGATGAAGTTGTTGCCGATAGTATTGAATATGGTGACCATGTAGAACCATTACTTAGAATACTTCCAGTAAAATTAATATTACCTACTATATCTAATGTATATGCTGGTGTTGTATTATTTATACCAAGTCTATTATTTGTTTCGTCCCAAAATAATAGACTTTCGCCAGTTATTCCTGTTCCATTTCCATATGCTATATATCCTTATGTAAGCGAAACACTACCCCCCCCTCCGCCACTAAATAAAACACTATTTTAATATATATCACCAGTAAAATTAATATCACCAGATACATCCAATGTATATCCAGGTGTAGTTTGTTTTATACCAAGTCTATCATTTGTTGTATCCCAATGAAGATTTGTGTCCGTTGATATACTGTCAGTTCCATTACCAATTAATAGTTTGTTTTATGTTAAAGTTGTAGCACCTGTACCACCTTATGATACACTTAATGTTCCAGTTTAATTTGATGCTGCTAAATAATAAGCACCTTCTTAACTGTCTAATAAATCAGCATTAAGATTTGATACCAATGTTGTAACCCCGGTAGTTAAACCTCCATCCGCTCTTACAATTCCTGTTGCTCTAATATCACCAGTTGTATCTAATGTGTATGCAGGTGTATTAGTCGAAATACCAACATTACCATTCGAAAGTATAGTCATTCTTGTTGTGTTTGAACCTTATGTTGGATTTGTCTAAAATTATATGCTTCCGGCTTCATAATTTATTATCTAAGAACTCAAACTATTATGTGCAATAACTGTACCAGAATAAGTATTAGTTGTAGTAGTAGTATTGCCCGTTATTCTTAAATGACATGAAGCATTATCGGGGTTATGTATAGAAGTTTTTACAAATACATTTTCTGTGCTTGTATGGTGTAATCCTCCAACATGTAATACAGTTGAAGTTGTATCTGATAATAATGAATATGGTGTATATGTAGAACCATTACTTAAAATATTACCAGTAAAATTAATATCACCAGATACATCTAATGTATATGCTGGTGTTGTATTATTTACACCAAGTCTATTAACTGCTGTATTCCAATGTAATGTATCCGTTGCTATGGCACTTGTTCCTTAACCAATTAATAATCTCCCTGAAGTAAAAGTTGTAGCACCTGTACCACCTTATGATACACTTAATGTTCCAGTTTAATTTGATGCTGCTAAATAATAAGCACCTTCTTAACTGTCCAATAAATCAGCATTAAGATTTGATACTAATGTTGTAACCCCGGTAGTTAAACCTCCGTCTGCTCTTACAATTCCTGTTGCTCTAATATCACCAGTTGTATCAATTTCATATAATGGTGTAGATTGTTTTATACCAAGTCTATCGTTTGTTGTATCCCAATGAAGATTTGTGTCTGTTGATATACTATCAGTTCCATTACCAATTAATAATTTGTTTTATGTTAAAGTTGTAGCGCCTGTACCGCCTTATGATACTGTTAGTGTTCCAGTTTAATTTGATGCTGCCAAATAATAAGCACCTTCTTAACTGTCCAGTAAATCAGCATTAAGATTTGATACCAATGTTGTAACCCCGGTAGTTAAACCTCCATCTGCTCTTACAATTCCTGTTGC
>JACCDH011189997.1_pt1 | contig 13576 bp, 9 predicted proteins | sample 7442481 | NCBI WGS metagenome assembly JACCDH01 (sample SAMN15323433, study PRJNA562643) | freshwater metagenome | isolation source: river surface water | place: USA:Blue River Watershed | collected 2017-08-15
ATGCGCCACCGAAGGCGCCAGGCCCAATACGGCGAGGGAAGAACTACCGATCCCGGCCGCAGTGATCCTGAAGAACTGCCGTCGATTCATGGGGGCGTTCATCAAAGACTCCTAGGTTTCTCTCTATTGGTTCCGCGACAGCCGCATCGGGGCCTTGTGGGCAGCGGCAGGGCGGGGCAGGAGATTTATGTCCGGCACAGCATATACTTTGCGCCGATCCCCGTGCACGCGCGGAGTTTATCACGTGCATCGTTGGAAAAGATAGGCAAAATTCTGAGAAAAACAGCGGAATCCGGCACTACGGCGCCCAATCCGACGCAATGCATCGGATTGATAATATAGGTTATAAAAAACTTATATTTGGGGCGAAGCGGCGGCTCTTCACATCGGGTGGGTACTGCCGGCCGCAGCACGCGGCAGCCTTCGCGCAGGTGGCCAGATCCCGGCGACCACAGGCCGCCGGGGATCTGGCCACTTGCCGCCGTCAATGGGAGTTGAACGAATGATCCGGCATAAGGATTCTCGCGCGCGCGAAATCCATGTCGCTGATCTTCGCCCCGTGCTTCAGCAGTAGCTTGACCATCTCCGCGTTGTTGTTCACGAGTGCGAAATGCGCCAGGTCGGATTTCAAGATTGGCAAGTCAAAGCCTGAGATCGGCGTTTGCAGGTTGATTTTCACCTCGTTGTTCAGTATCTGATCAACCGCTTCGATACTGTTGAGTTGAACGGCCCGCAGCAGCAAAGAGAAAAGAAACATACGATCGTATTTAAAAATTTGATAGTGCTTGAGAAGATTAAAAATGCCCTGCACCGTCTTGATGTAAGGAGTAAATGGCGGCACATCCGGGTTCTGGCGGCTCTTCTCCAGCTTGTCTTTCAAGCTTGTGTACTCGTCCGCATCGGCCAGTGCGCCGAGAAGCTGCAAGTCGTCAAGCGCTCTGTCTTTCAGGTCAATTTTTGCGCCAAGGCGTTTGGTCGCATCGATCAGCACGCGCGAACCAGTCTGTATTGCCATCACCAGAGTGCGATTGAGCAGCGACTGGTCGGTGTCGCGCAATTTCTTTTCCTTTTCTCTTGTCAGTAACTTCGACAGCCGAGGGTGCAGGGCTGCGGCGACCTCCAGCAGCGCAGGATTGCCGGTCTTGATCGCTTCTTCTCGCAGTGCGGAAAGCTTTTTCGGTGGAAAAACGGTTTGACTCACATGATTTCTCAGTTGTCCGACAGCCGAGGTGTCCAGCAGGTTCGGCGTCAACAGCGGTTCAGCAAAGCGTAATAGCTCGAACAGGAATTCCTGCGTGTTGCGACCGACTGTCGACCTGCAATGTTTAACCAGCATCTGGAATACCGCCAACCGGTGTCGATCGGATTGCTTTTGATAGGTAAGCAACGCGTCGATATTGCGACTCTCGAACATCGCTTCCAATGCGGCGTTCGGTCTGTATTCTTTCTCCTCGTCGTGAAGTCGATCCGGTTTGGTCGTTTCAGGATTTCCAAATGCGGGCGAACCGGCCCCGTGTTGAATCAATAGCTGAGCGATCTCTTTATGCCCCGCCTCGATCGCATGCGTGAGGGGTGTCCGGCCATTGTCGTCTCGCTTGTCTGCAGTGGCCCCGGATTGCAGCAGCAGCTGAACCATCTGGATGTTTCCCTTGTTGGCAGCGATGCTCAGTGGCGTTTGTCCGTAAGCATCATGCTGATCTAGAAGTAGCGACTCGCTACTGGATGCTGCTTTGATCAGCGCAGTCGCCAGCTCATCATCCTTGTCGATCAATGTTTGATGCAGCGGAGGTCTGCCGGTCTTTTGCAGATACAGCAGCGTTGTCACCCATTCGCTGCGGTTGGTTGGCATGACCAGCGTTGGTTTCAAAGCGACAGTCGTGGTCTGTAGTGTTATGCCGTTTGTGTGTGGGGCTGTGATGGTTGAAGTGGTTGCAGTCGTCGTGGTCAGAGGAATCGGCATGGTCGTGTTCTGCACGACATCTGCATTGCCGGGCGCCGTCGCTTGAACGCCGGTATTGGAAGAATTTGGGTAATTTGATTGCCTTGGTGAGCTGGAACTGGAGCCAGACCGGGACCTGGTGTTTAGGTAAGACATTGATCGATTCCTCAGGTAGAGCGGCTTCAGGCGGGATGCCCGAAGCAACTTGCGTGGGTATCGATCACAAATACAGGGTTCCGGCGAGGAGGCAATCTGTGCTGGATGCGATCAATCGAAAAACTGAACGGCCGTTCGTGTTTGCCAGTAGCGGCCTTCACGCGAATGCTCAACCTCAAAGAGCGGGCGGCGCGTTACAAAATGCGGTGTTCGATAGACCGGCCCGCCCGGGGATACGGGCGGGCGCCGTTAACGGTTTCAGGCAAACAGGTTCTAGTGGAAAGGATTGGGCTCTGACGCGTTCGCCAACGATTCCACGGCGATGCCGAATTCCTCGGACTTCCGATAGGCGCGATGGACATCGGAAGGTCGGATCTCGCCCCCGAGAGCGATCAATTTGCGCAGCATGCCCAGGTTACTGTTGTCGATTGCGTTCAACACGGGGGTCTTGTCACCGAAGGAGATTAAGGTGACGCCGGTGCTCAGGGATCCAACATAATCCACCTCGGCGCCAGCCTTCACCAACTCATCGACTGCCAACTCATCGTTGAGCTGGACTGCCCGGCACAGCAGCTCATGCAGCATGTAGCGACCCATCAGATCGTTGAAAGCCCGCCGAACGGTGGTAAGCCCCTCGCCGGTGTGGATGTCGGAGACCGCATCCAATAATCGTGTATTCGTATCTGAGCCCGCGCGTTGTGATCCTCCGCGGGTCAATACGCTACGCAGCATCTCGGGATTGCCCAAATCTGCGAGGATGCCGATCATTGGCAGTCCGGTCAGTGCGGGATCGTCCAGATCGACGCGCGCCCCGCGCTTTTGCAGCGCCGAGATAAGCCTATCGTCCCTGACTTGCATCGCAAGTGCGAGCGTGCGGTTCAGCTGTGCCTGCTGCCGTGTGTTCGGTCGGGCCTTGCCGGTGATGAGCTTGCTCAGCGATGAGTCGAGCGCGATGGCCAGTTCCAGCATGGCCGGGTCGCCGCTCTTTCCTGCGGCGTCCCGCAGTGCTGACAGTCGCGTTTTTGGAAAGGCCTGATCCCCCAGACGTTGCAACACCATCTGAAGCGCTTTGAGTTGGCCGGGCCGCCTTGCGATGGCTACCGCCAATTTTGCCAATCGCATCGGCTTCAGCAGTGGCGATGCGAAATCGAGCAGTTCAGCGAGTTGGGCTGCCGATCCCTGATCTACCATCTTCTTGCCGTATGAAATCAGTGCCCTGAAGACAGCGACCCGGTTCGCATCGGAATACGCCTGATAAGCCTGCAGCGCGCCAATATTCCGATTTTCAAGCATCTTGATGATGCGCAGATCGAGCTCTTCGCGAATGCCGATGCTGCTGGTACGGGCCTTCAGACCCGCCAATGAGAATTCTGACAGATCATTGCCATCATCATCTGCCTTCACGCATGCAGCGCCTGCACCCGCAGAAATCAACAGCGCCGTGACCTCCGTATGCCTGTTGTTGAGCGCGTGATCCAGCGGGCTGATTCCCTGGCGGTCAGGCGTAGCGATATTGGCGCCTTTTTTCAACAAGATCCTGACCGCGCCCGCATGCCCGAGGGCGGCTGCGATGCATAGCGGCGTACGACCAGAACTGTCGGGCGCATTGAGCAGCGCCGGACGAACCCTTGCCACGGTGTCGCAGACCTTTTCAATGAAATCTGAAGGCGCACCACTCAGCAGGCAGAGCGTCAACGCATTGGCCCCCACGAATTGCAGATTTCCGCCGGGTGAATGCATCTGTGTATACAGCACAAAGTTCAGGATCTTGACCGTGGTCGTGTCATTCGCATCCGATGCCGCGGATTGGCTGCCTGCATCGACTGACCGCATTGGCTTTGGCTTCTTTTTCTCTGTCAAGTGCACGAGGTCGAAAGCTGGTTTGGTCTCGGTAGTGCCTTTACTTTCCCCCTCAGGATCCTGAGTACGTATCGCTGCGAAATACACATCGCTTTCGTTGAACGGCGGTTGTATGACTGCCGCCACATCAGCACCAGCGGCAAGTAGTATTTCTGCCATCTCGAAATCCTTGTCGATCAGCGCGTGGTGCAGCGGCGGCACACCGGTCTTCTGCTGATGCAGCAGCGTTTTAATCCATTCACTGCGATCGGTCGGCACCGACATTACCGGCTTCGAGGGACTGCTCGTGGTGCGGTTGGTAGTGGCAGATGTGTGCGAGGCGGTGATGGTTGAAGTGGTTGTTGACGTGGTGGTCAACTTGGCTGCCATGTTGGTAGTCCACTCGGTGGCGAGTGTGTTTGTCGACGGAGATTGATTGTAGATGTCTTGCGAGTAGGGGGGTACGGTTAGTGCCAGCTGGCCGGTGTTCGAAGATGTGGATTGCATTGATCGATTCCTTTGACAATGCGACTTCGGGCGGGATACCCGAAGCAACTCGCGTTGGTATCGAGGACGAATGTGTTGTTCCGGCGGTGGCGGAGCTGGAACCCGTTGCGATCAATCGAGAAACTGAACGGCCGTTCGTGTTTTCCAGTAGTGACCTTCGCTCGGATGCTCAGCCATAGTGAGCAAGCGGCGCTCCTCAAAGTGCGGCGTATGGAGGGCCTCATCGAGGGTCAACACCGGCGTCACGCAGCAATCCGCGGGTTCGAACAGCGCTGCCCATTCGTCGCGTGTCTTTTGCGCCAGTACTTGCGACAACGCTGCTTTCAACGCCAGCGCTTCATCGCCACCGATCTGCTGGCCGAGCGACCAATGTTTGTCCTTCCACTCGGGGTGTCCGACCACATCGCACAGCGCTTGCCAGAACTTCAGCTCGAGCGCACCGACCGCCAGGTACTTGCCGTCGCTGCAGCGATAGACCGCGTAGCAGGGCAGGCCGCCGGTCAGGAAATCGCGCGCTGGTGCGGCGGTATGTCCCGCGTAGTTCAGCGCGAGCAGCGGCATCAGGTTGTGCGCGACCACCGCGTCCGTCATCGACACATCGACGAAGCGGCCGGCGCCACCCATTTTCACCGCGAGCAGCGCCGCCAGCAGGCCTTGCACCGCCGTCTGCGCGCCGCCGAGCAAGTCAGCCACTTGCAGGTTGGGCAGCACCGGTTGGCCATGTTCGTCGGTGGTCTGCGCGAGCATGCCGGACAGCGCGAGGTAATTGATGTCATGCCCGGCCTGCAGCGCCAGCGGCCCGGTCTGCCCGTAGCCGGTGATTGCGCACATCACCAGTTTCGGGTTGCGGGCCTTCAGCACAGGCCAGCCGAGACCCAGCCTGTCCATCACACCGGGGCGGAAGCTCTCGACGACGGCATCGGCGCTCTCGACCATCGTCAGGAAGTGTGCCTTGTCCGCATCGTCCTTCAGGTCCAGCCGCAGGAACTGCTTGCCGCGATTGACCGCGATGAACAGCTGCGACAGTTCATGCTTCACATGACTCATCGTGCGCGCGTAGTCGCCGGCGCCGGTGTCCTCGATCTTGATGACGGTCGCGCCCATGTCGGCCAGATGCAGCGTGGCCATCGGGCCGGGCAGCAGTCGGGTCAGGTCGAGGATGGTGAGGCCGGTCAGCGGCAATTCAGGGCTAGGGAGTGGGGTGCGTTGAGGATTCATCCCACGATTATGGGGGATGGCCGATCGCATCCGCCAGCCCGGGGAAAGCCGTTGATCCAGCCCAGCGTCTCACGCGGCCTGGTCGGACGAGCGTCGCCGCGTGATTTGCTTATTGATGACGGGCTTTCTTGGTCGGCGGTTCGCCATCGACGGAGCGAACTTGCGTGGCGGTGGTCGGCACCGGTACGGAGACGTGGCCCGGCAGCGGCCCGGTCTGCTGCACGCACCAGATTTCGGCAGTCGTGCTAACGCTTGCGGGAAGCCAGTCGGATGTACCCACGACCAGGGCGTTGGCGATGGTCGGGCTGAGTGCCTTTGCCGCTGCACGCCACCAGTGTTGCGGCGTGTGACCGTGAAGGCCGATGGCCAGCTGTTGGATGATGTCTGCCCACGCATCGGTGATCATGTCACTGGTCTCCGGCGGCAGGCCCAGCTCGCAGCACAACCTGGTGGCAAGGGTCTCCTTGTCAACGGGCCGAAGATTGTGTCGCTGTTCTTGTTTCATCAGCCAGCGCAACGGATCGCTGGCAAATGCGCGTAGAACCAGCCTGTCGTCGGCCGACTTCCGCAAGTCTGCCAGCCAGGCTGCCGTGGCCGGGTGTCTCGCCTCTGCTACCGACGAGTCAGCTCGACGCGCGACTCCCAGCAGCGCTCGCTGCAGCACGAGACCGTCCGACAGCGCCAGATCAATCTGGTCGCCGTACCACCCGGTGGCATCGCGCGCAGCGTCATACCAGGCCTGCGCGATCAGGTCGATGATGCTGTTCGGCAGGCTGCTGACTTCGGAGAGCTGCGACGCGATGTGGCGATCCAAGCGAACATGGTCGGGACAGTGGTCGGTCATCTGCCGAAAAAACGGCAGTGTCAGCAATTGCCTCATCGCGTCCTGACTCGTCGCGACCAACAGCGTCGCGGCTTCCTGCAGCCATAGCCTCTGCGCTGTCAGGGCAGCGTTTGTCCTGTCCTGCGATGGGGCGGCCAGTACTGAGGCACCGCGCGTATCCGTCGCCGGGACTGCGTCAGGCCTTTGCTGCTGATTGAGCATCGTGAGATATTGCCACGCAGCGTGCAGTGCAGACGGTCGCCTGCCCGACCAGTCAGTGCCTGCGGGGTCCGCTTGCAGCCGCTGCTGCAAGTCATGAACCAGCGACGGAAAAATACCGTTACTGGCGACCGATGCCGGATCGCCGGCGGCGCGCACGATGCCATCGAACACGCGCAAGGCATCATCGATATCAGGTTTGCCGGCAACCCATCGTTGGGCCCGTTGGCTGGCAAGCTGATCCAGCAGATCCAGCATCAAAGCCCGATTGTCGGTATGGCAGTCGATGGCGAGCTGCCACACGGAGGGTTCGGTATTGGCGGGATGGTCGCCGGGCTCGGCACCGTGCGCGATGAACAGCGCGACAGCATCGACATTGCCGCGACGGATAGCGTGTTGCAGCACCTGGTCCGGGTCACGGGCGTCATCGGTGTTGAACGGATAATCCTTTGCGAGCAGGCGCAGGCAGGCGACGGGTGCATCATGGGTGATGGCGGTCAGCAAGGCTGTATTGGTTGCCCAGTCGACGCTGTCAGCGATGGTGGCGCCATGGTCCAGCAGGTGCGCAATCATGCTGGCGTCATGCTGGGCGGCGGCGAAATGCAAGGGTGGCAAATCGCCTCGGTTCGGATCGGCGCCCATGTCGAGCAGCATATCGATCATGCGTCGGTCGCCGCGTGCAGCCGCGATCATCATCGGCGTGACCTTGCGTCCTTCGTCGACAGGATGCATGCCGAACGCTTCGCGCAGAGATGCGGCGGACATATGTCGGGTACCGAGATTCGGATTGCAGCCGGCGTACAGCAGGAAACGCACGGCTGCGACGGAATCCGCGTGCACCGCGTGGTGCAACGCGCTTCGCCCTTGCGCATCGACCGCATCGACATCCATGCCGGCACGATCGACCAGAACCTGGCAGCATGATTCCAGATCGCGCTTCGACGCCTCCATCAGCAGATCAATGCCATCCGGCGGTACGGACGGCAGGCTTGCCCCCAAAGCCAGCAGCACGCTCACAGCATACGGACGGTCCTTGAGCACCGCAAAACTGATCACATCCCGGCCGAGCCCATCCCGCATGGACAGGTTGGCGCCTGCTGCGATCGCATCCTTCAACAGCGTCAGCAGATCGTGATCGGGCGCGCACTCGATCGCGAGAAACAGACGCCGTAGCGCGGTGTTGGTCGCTTCCGCGGGCGCATCGTGGTTCGCTGCGAAGGCAGGCAGCGCAGAGGGAACAGGACGGGAGTAGGGGAGCATGAGTCACGGTCTCGAAGTGTGGGTCGAGACCGTGGGTTGAACATCGAGCACATCAGTTCCGGAGCAGTCGCACTTGCCGACGGCGTTGATCGTTGATCGTTACTTCATCTACGATTTACGAACGGACGTTCGATAGTTACTATGACAGACGGGCACGAGTCACGCGCTGTCAGTGTGTCATGTCTGGCTGGTCAGGCTATCGATGGACTCCAATGACTCCTGCAATTGCAGCCATTCGGCTTCCAGCGCATCCATCTGCTGACGACCTTGCGCCTGCCGCGCCAGCGTGTCGCGCAGTTCATCCTTGCGTGACGGGTCATAGATATCCTCGCTGGCCAGTGCCTGTTCGTCACTGGCCAATTGCTGTCCAACGCGGGCCATGTCGGCCTCGACTGCATCAAGGCGTTTTTGCAGCGGCTTGCGTTGTGAGGCAAGCCGCTGTCGCTGCTCGGCTTCGATGCGCCGTTGCTCCTTGCGGTCGCTGCTGCTGATTGCCTCGGTCGGTCCTGTAGTTGCCGATGTCGTGCCGGCCTGGTCTGACGTCGTTGCGCCTGCGCGCGACTTGAACAGCCAGTCGCGGTAGTCATCGAGGTCACCGTCGAAGGCTTGAAGCTTGCCATCGGCGACGATGATGAATTCATCGGTGGTCGCGCGCAGCAGATGCCGGTCATGCGACACCAGCAGCAGCGTGCCGTCGAACTGCGCGAGTGCTTCGGTCAGTGCTTCCCGGGTTTCGAGGTCGAGATGGTTGGTTGGCTCGTCCAGCAGCAGCAGGTTGGGTTTTTGCCAGACGATCAGTGCCAGCGCGAGACGGGCCTTCTCGCCGCCGGAGAAGGGCGCAATCGGGCTCTTCACCATCTCGCCGGGGAAGTTGAAGCTGCCAAGGAAGTCGCGCAATTCCTGTTCACGCACGTCGGGTGCGATGCGCGTCAGCGCCATCAGCGGTGTGTCATCCGGTCGCAGCATCTCCAGCTGATGCTGCGCGAAATAACCGATCACGAGGCCCTTGCCGAGACGGGCGGTGCCGGTCAGCGGGGCGATGTCGCCTGCGATGGTCTTGATCAGCGTCGATTTGCCGGCGCCGTTCACGCCGAGCAGGCCGATGCGCTGACCGCCTTGCAGCGAGAAATCGATGCGGTGGACGATGGTCTTGGCGCTGCCATCATCAAGCCGGTAACCGGCATCGACCTTGTCCAGTACCAGCAGCGGGTTCGGTGCACGCTCAGGCTCGCGGAACTCGAACGAGAACTCGGCTGCCGCGCGCAAGGGCGCCAGCTCTTCCATCCGTGCCAATGCCTTGATGCGGCTCTGCGCCTGCTTGGCCTTGGTGGCCTTGGCCTTGAAGCGATCGATGAAGGATTGAAGGTGCGCGCGCTTGCGCTGCTGCTTGTCGAGCATGGATTGTGCAAGTTCCAGCTGCGCGGCACGCTGCTTCTCGAAGCCGCTGTAGTTGCCGCTGTAGCGCTTGAGCTTGCGATCGTCGATATGCACGACCACATTGGTCAGGCCATCGAGGAAGTCGCGGTCGTGCGAGATCACCAGCAGGGTGCCGGGGTAGCGCTTGAGCCAGTCTTCCAGCCAAAGGATCGCATCGAGATCGAGGTGGTTGGTCGGTTCATCGAGCAGCAGCAATTCGGACGGACACATCAGCGCCTGCGCAAGGTTCAGTCGCATGCGCCAGCCGCCGGAGAAGCTGGACACCGGTTGCGCCATTTGCGTCAGCGTGAAACCAAGGCCAGTCAGCAATTGCTCGGCGCGTGAGCGTACGGTATAGGCATCCGCATCGGCCAACAGCGCGTGCAGCTCGGCGATGCGGTGGCCATCCGCCGCACCGCCTTGTGTTTCGAGTGCAGCCAGTTCGCTTTCGAGCTGGCGTAGTTGCGCATCGCCATCGATCGCATAGTCAATGGCCGAGCGATCGAGTGACGGCGTTTCTTGCGCGACATGCGCGACGCGCCAGGCTTTCGGGAAATCGATCGAACCGCCATCCGGATGCAGCTCGTCGCGCAGCATCGCAAACAGCGTGGACTTGCCGCTGCCATTGGCACCGATCAGGCCGACTTTCTCACCGGGGTTGATGGTGAGGTCAGCGGCGTCGAACAGCACTTTCGTGCCGCGCATCAGCGACAGCGATTGCAGGCGAATCATCAGGAGGCCTTACAGCTGGTCGGCGGTCAGCAGGAATACCTGCTCGTCGCCAGCGCTGGTCGACAGCCAGGTCAACTCGTAATCAGCGAACGCAGCTTCCGCATAAGCGAATTCATTGCCGATCTCGACCACGAGAATGCCGCCCGGGTTCAGCCTGGCCTTGGCGCCCGCGACGATCTTGCGCACCAGGTCCATGCCGTCATCGCCGCCGGCCAGCGCCATCTGCGGCTCGGCACGGTACTCGGCAGGCAGGCTGCGCATGGATTCGCTGTTCACATACGGCGGGTTGGTGACGATCAGGTCGTAGGTCTTGCCTTTCGGGAGCTTGGTGTACAGGTCGGATTCGATCAGCGTGATGCGCTGCTGCAGCTGATAGTCCTCGACATTGCGGCGGGCGACACCCAGTGCATCCTTCGACAAATCGACTGCATCGATCTGTGCGTGCGGGAATGCATCCGCGAGCAGGATCGCGAGGCAACCGGAACCGGTGCACAGCTCCAGCACGTCGCTCACGCCCCACGGGTCCTGTACCCAGGGCTGGAATTGTTCCGGAATCAGCTCCGCGATGAAGGAGCGCGGCACGATCACGCGCTCATCGACATAGAAGTTGAAGTCACCCAGCCAGGCTTCGTTCGTGATGTAGGCCGCAGGCACGCGATCGACGGTACGCCGCTCGATGACGTTCAGCAGTGCAGAGATTTCCTCCGGCAGCAGCTTTGCATCAAGAAAAGGATCGAGCTTGTCGATCGGCAGCTTCAGCGTGTGCAGCAGCAGATAGGCTGCTTCGTCATACGCATTGCTGCTGCCATGGCCGAAAAACAGGCCTTCGGTATTGAAGCGGGTAACAGCATGGCGCAACAAGTCGCGCAGGGTCTGGAAAGGGTGGATCACAGCAGCAGGTTTTCCAGCGTACGCCGGTAGATGTTTTTCAGCGGCTCGATCTCGGTGACCGCAATGTGCTCGTCAATCTTGTGAATGCTCGCATTGGTCGGACCGAACTCGACCACTTGCGGGCAGATCTGCGCGATGAAACGGCCATCCGACGTACCGCCGGTCGTTGACAACTCGGTGTCAAGGCCGGTCTCGGCCTTGATCGCCGCGCTCATCGCATTGCTGAGCTCACCCCGTGGGGTCAGGAAGGGCAGGCCGCCGACGGTCCACTTCAGGTCGTAGTCCAGACCGTGCTTGTCCAGCACCGCATGCACGCGCTGCTGCAAGCCTTCGACCGTGCTGGCGGTCGAGAAGCGGAAATTGAAGTCGATCACGCACTCGCCCGGGATCACGTTCGATGCGCCGGTACCGGCGTGGATGTTCGATACCTGCCACGAGGTCGGCAGGTAGTACTCATTGCCCTGATCCCATTCAATGGACACCAACTCGGCGAGTGCGGGTGCGGCCAGGTGGATCGGGTTCTTCGCCATGTGCGGGTACGCGATATGGCCCTGAATGCCCTTGACCACCAGCTTGCCGGACATCGTGCCGCGACGGCCGTTCTTGATCATGTCGCCGATCTGCTTCACCGACGTCGGTTCACCGACGATGCAGTAATCGAGCTGCTCGCCGCGTGCCTTCAGCTGGTTGCAGACGATCACGGTACCGTCGATCGCCGGACCTTCTTCATCGCTGGTGATCAGGAAGCCGATCGAGCCCTTGTGGTCCGGATGCGCCGCGACGAACTCTTCACAGGCGACCACCATCGCCGCGAGCGAGGTCTTCATGTCGGCGGCGCCGCGGCCATAGAGCTTGCCGTCGCGATGGGTCGGTGTGAATGGGTCCGAAGTCCACTGTGTCAGTGGTCCGGTCGGTACCACGTCGGTGTGGCCGGCGAACACCAGCAGCGGTTGCGCCGTACCCTTGCGGGCCCACAGATTGGTCACGTCGCCGGATGCAATCGTCTCGCAGGCAAAGCCCAGCGGCGCGAGACGCTCGGCCATTTTCAGCTGGCAGCCGCCGTCGGCCGGCGTGACGGAATGCAGCGAGATCAGTTCTTCGGTCAGGGCCAGGGTCGCGGTCTTGCTCATCTCAGTGCCTGTTCATACTGCGCGGTGTCATAGCCGACGACTACCGTCGCGCCTTTGACGATCACGGGGCGTTTCACGACGCTGGGGTTGGCCAGCATCAGCTCGGTCGCGCTGGCCGCATCGACTACCGCGGCCTTCTGTGCATCGGTGAGGCCGCGCCAGGTCAGGCCCTTGCGGTTGACCAGCACGTCCCAGGGCTGCTTCTTCAGCCAGCCGGACACCGTCGCAGCATCCAGCCCGGCTTTCTTGAAGTCGTGGAAGTCGTACGCGACGCCGTGCTCATCCAGCCAGCTGCGGGCGTTCTTCACGCTGCCGCAGTTGGGGATGCCATAGACGACGATTTTCGCCATCAGTCGCGCAGCAGTTCGTTGATGCTGGTCTTCGCGCGGGTCTTCTCGTCGACGCGCTTCACGATCACGGCGCAGTACAGGCTGTACTTGCCATCGGCCGATGGCAGGTTTCCGGAGACGACGACCGAGCCTTCCGGGATGCGGCCATACGTGACTTCGCCGGTCGCGCGGTCATAGATCTTCGTCGACTGGCCGATGTACACGCCCATCGAGATCACCGAGTTCGCTTCGACGATCACGCCCTCGACCACTTCCGAGCGCGCGCCGATGAAGCAATTGTCTTCGATGATGGTCGGGTTCGCCTGCATGGGCTCCAGCACGCCGCCAATGCCGACACCGCCGGACAGATGTACGTTCTTGCCGATCTGTGCGCAGGAGCCGACGGTGGCCCAGGTGTCGACCATGGTGCCTTCATCGACGTACGCGCCGATGTTGACGTAGGACGGCATCAGCACCACGTTCTTGCCAATGAAGGAGCCGCGGCGCGCAACCGCCGGCGGCACGACGCGGAAGCCGCCCTTCGCAAAGTCTTCCGGGGTGTAGTTCGCGAACTTGGTCGGCACCTTGTCGTAGAACTGCATGCCGCCGCCGCCCGGAATGGCGACGTTGTCCTCGAGGCGGAACGACAGCAGCACGGCCTTCTTTACCCACTGATTGACGACCCAGCTGCCCGTATCTTTCTGAGCGACGCGCAGCGTGCCGGCATTGAGTTGTTCGAGCACGTCGGCGACCGCATTGCGCACGTCGGACGGCGCCGACTTCGGCGAGAAATTGGCGCGCTCTTCCCAGGCGCTGTCGATGAAGGATTGCAGTTGTTGGGTCATGATGTCTCTGTCTCGAGGGTAAAGGGGGTTTATTGGGCCAGCTTGCGCGTGAATTCGACAATGCGCTGCGCGGCTTCCACGCATTCGTCCACTTCGGCGACCAGCGCCATGCGGATGCGGTTTGCGCCCGGGTTGATGCCATGCGCGTCGCGCGCAACATAGCTGCCCGGCAAAACGGTCACATTATATTCGGCGTACAGGCGCTTCGCGAATTCGGTATCGGTGATCTTCGCCAGCTTGTCGACCTTCGCCCACAGGTAGAAACCGGCATC
>JACCDH010626814.1_pt1 | contig 13574 bp, 8 predicted proteins | sample 7442481 | NCBI WGS metagenome assembly JACCDH01 (sample SAMN15323433, study PRJNA562643) | freshwater metagenome | isolation source: river surface water | place: USA:Blue River Watershed | collected 2017-08-15
CGGATCACCAAGCCCGGCACCCCGGCCAAACCCTCCGACAAATTGATCTGGGCCTGCCCATCGCGCAGCGATTCATCGTCCACCACATCGATCGACGCGGCACCGCGCCAGACCCCGCCCCCCGAGCGCTCGCCCGTCACCACCACGGGCGACAAGGCGCCCGGGTCTGCCGTGGCTGGCGCCAATGGGTCCTGCGCATGGGCGCCCCAAGCGCAACACAAAACAACAGCCAGGGCCACGGGCTGGCGGGCAAAACGGGTGAGATCTTTCACGGACAGGGCTTTCTGGGAGAGGCGTCAAAAAAACGCCAAAGCAAGGAGGTGTAGACACTTTGGATGATTTTTATCCAAGCCCTGCGCGAGGGTGGACACATAGACGACAGTGTGGGCAAGTTGCCCTGAACCAACGCCGTGCGCGTGCTGCTGGTGTCCGCGGTGCCTGTGTGCGTAACCTCAGACTTGATGCCCTACTGAGCGGAAACAAGCCCTTCATAGGCCTGAGCAATGAACGGCTTGGCCGCCTCCAGGTCAGCTTGCGTGGCAATGCCGAACTCCACATTACCCGTGCCCCAATGCCCTTTGGCTGAAACATCTTTGGCTTGAGGCAGTTTTTGCAGCACTCCAGCCGGATCAAGGTGCAGGTAAAGCACCAAGCGTTTTTGCTGAGGCACCAGAGTTACAAAGTTTTTGAGCCTTTTGAAAGCCACATACAGACGCAACTCTTTGACTTGCACATCGTCCCCCAGCGACAAGATGTAGTCTTCGAGCGAAACCAACAGCTCAATCAAAGCTTCAGGCATAGAGGCCACCACTTCGGCATAAGACTTGTCAGGTCCAAGGGGCTTGACCTCGGCCACCGCGGCTGCAGACTTTGAAGCCTTGGCTGCCTTGGGGCTACCAGCCTTGAATAATGCAGCAGACGATGCATTGGCCAGCTCCAACAGCAAGAGCTCGTTGTCAAAGCGTCGGTAGCGAATCAACTCGATGTTGCGGTTGATCTGCTGTACAGCGTGACCATCGTATTTGGTGAAGTCAGCAGCGATGCACACCAAGCGCGGCGCGCTCCAGTCGATGGCGTCGGCCGCGGCCTTGCCCACCTTTTCCAGCACCAACAGCTTGAACTCAGCCTGGTGGTCCATCAGCCAGTCCAGGTAATACAGCCCCTGGTTGATGACGTTTTCACCCACCGAACGCTTGTATTCGATGATGACCGGGCAATGGTTCTCGTCCAGCCCCAGCGAGTCGATACGCCCGCCGTGCGTCTTGCCGGTGGCGTATTCCGAGGCCAGGAAGCGGATGCCCAGAAAAGTGTTCAGGTTCGCCTCGATCAGGTTTTGCATCGGCTTTTCCAAGTCCGATGCGGCGCCATGCAGCTCGGTGGCTTGGCCTTTGGTGATGCGGAAGAGTTTGATGTCGCTCATTTCGATTCCGGTACTGAGAACACTCGGATTAGTGAACTCCAGACAGTTCTGTCAGCCACGCATGGATTCGCGCCGGCTCACTCATCGCTTGGCCAAGCAGGAAATGAACCTCATGGTGCGGTTCACTCGGTGAAAGATAGCCTGCCCAGTTTTGAACATAGCCTTCGACCTCTGCAAATGTGTGCCGAGGGTTCCCGTTTTTAAGCCTCAAAGCTTCGGCCCGACGTAGTGCATCCCGATGGCTTGCATGCTTTGCTTTGAACTCACGAGTCCAACGTTTTCCCAGATTCAGCAAAGCATCGAAATGAGATGCTTTGGCATGGTCGGCAGCCACAACAGACGAGCAGCTCACGGCAAACGCTTTCGAGTCATAGTTGAGCTTTAGCTTGCCTGCTCCTGAATTCAAGTAGGGGTGGAACCAATTCGCAAAACATCCGTCCTCATGGACAGGTTTCTCCCCTTTGTTGGGGGCCTCATTGCAAGTAGGGCATATGAGGGTCAAGTTGTGTGCGCACATACTGAGAATGGGAAAGGCACTCTTGACAAGCCAATGATCCACATGGGGTCTGTCACCCAATAGCCCGCCACAAAAAATGCACACTTCATGAGCATCTGGATCGCTAACTAGACGGTGCTTTTCACGGAATGCAGTTACAAACTCTGAATAGGTCACACCGCCTGAAGTCACAGGCGTGCCGTTTGCCAGGTAGGGTAAGCCGCTTTTAAAGGACTTTTCATAAAAAGCCTCCATCAAGACCTTGAACGCCTTCCATTCAGCTGCGTTCGCCAAGGGGAATCCCGCGGGCCAAATGGGGGCGGCCGGCTGGAACTGTGACGCAAGCGCAGTGACGGTCTGAATCCAGGTCGCAAGTTGAAACTTTTGCTGGTTTGGCAATGCTGCAATGGTCGCCGCGCGCTCAAGTAGGGGGCGCTCAGCCTCCTTTCTTTGTAGGAATGCCCAAAGCCAGTCCGCCTCAATGGCAGAAGGCAGGACAGGCGGTTGCAACATTGCCTGTGAGAGATGCGCAGGCGTTGTGGCTGGATCGCAGAGCCAGAGAGCAAACGTCTTCATCAAGTGCTGACATGCAGCAATCGCGGGGGAGCAGGGCAAGTAATGAATTGCTTTAAGCATTTCGTCCTCGCCAAGTGTTCAACAGCGTTCGCAACTCGCTGCGATAAAAGCCAGACCCCATACGCGCGATCAAGCGCTCCAAGTCGACAATCTCCGCCTGGGTGCCGGTCGCCTGTCGAAGCTTGCTTTCAATGAACTCCTGCGCCCGCTTACCGATACTGTCCTCTGCATCAAACACCGTCATCATCAGTGCGCTGGGGTCGGTGCCAAAAGTTGGTTCGTCGACGTTGCGTGCGGTGGAGCCTTGCGCAGACTTTTTCACCATCACGATTTCGTTGTTGAAGACGTCTGAAAGAACGATCGCCGAATGGGTGGAGATGAGTACGTCGTTGCTGGTGTGGCCGATGGCATCGTCGATGATATCGACGATCTCGCGCTTCCACTTGTCGTTGAAGTGGGTTTCGGGTTCGTCAAGCAACAACAAAGCGTCTTGCTGGCCTTGCAGTAGATGGAAGAGAGCCATGCGACCCAGCACCATCTGTTCACCATCCGACAATTCTTCGTAGCGAAGAACACCGATGTCGTCCGCCTCGGTCATGTTGACATCGCTGGGCACTGGCGCACGGCGCAGGCGGATCTGAATGTCTTCAAAGAGCCCAACTTGGTTGCATTCCAGTAGGCGATTGAACAAGTCGAAGGCGCTGGCGTCCTTGGTGCCACCCAACAATGCCCAGAGGGCTTCACCGTGCGTTGCGCAGTCCTGCAGCTCTTTGCGGGCAGCGGAGGCAAAGCTCAAAGCCTTCGCATCGAATGTGTTCTTCAGATCAAACCACAGGGTACGGCGTGCTTCCACCGGATGCGGTTCAGAAGCCACTTCACTGGCGCACAGCCACCAGTCATGCGCGGTTTCGCAAAGCTTCTGGTCCCAATGAGTCGCTTGTAGGTGCGATCGGAAAGCCACAGACACCAAGTGATGCCATCCACCACGCTCCAGCAGTTCTTGCAGCCCAGTCGTGTTGTCGGAGCCATGGCGATACTGAGCCATATCCGTATCGACTTCCTTACGACCCTGGTCGCCAGGGGTTTCAACAAACGCCTGTGGTAAAGCCACCGCCAATAAAGCACATTTAAGAAGGGTAGCATCCAACAGAAGGGGGCGCCGAAAGCTATTGGCTTCCGCAGGCGAGCCGCCTATGTCCACATCCTGCGTTGCGCGAAAAACGGGCTGGGCCGCGAGCAATGCGCGCTCTTCGGCGACGGTCCATCCCGCCGGTCGCTCTTCCGCTCCGTTGTCATCACCGGTTTCTTGAAGTCCTTCGGCGTTTTGATTTCGGTTCCAAATCGAACGCCACGGGCGCAAATCACCCGTCGTGTAAGCAAGCACAGCCGAAGGCAACGCTATCTGAGGTGGCGTACTGTCGCGTTGCGGCCAACGGCCAGGTTCTATCAACGCTGTAAAGCCCGGGACCGAGGGCTTGCCATTGAGTGCCAGGTGGTCGATACAGACATCGAACACGTCCTGTCCGTTCTGGTCATCGAAGGCAAACCGCTCGTGTAGCCACAGGCTGGCCAGTTGCCGGTCACCCGGGCAGTGGAGCAAGAGGGTACGGTGGCTGCGTGAGCCGCGCACCCCCAGTTCATAGACCAGACTCACCGGAAATGCGGGCACGCGCAGATCAGCCAGCGACAAGAACACTTCGGCCACGGCCCGCAAGAGGTTGGACTTGCCGCTGCCGTTCACGCCCACCACAAACCGGATGGCACATTCGCGATTCATTGGTGAACCGCTGGCAAAGCACACCTTGACATTCGAGATTGGCGGATAGTTCTGAAGGTAAAGGTAGCGTAGTCGCATCAGCTGTTCTCCTCGCCCTTGTCAGGCGCGAACGCGCTGCGCAGAGCCTGCACGTCCCCCAAACGCGTAAACTCGTCTTCTCGCAGGGGGCGAAAAGCCTTCAGGTAGTCTCGCTCACCAGTTTCTTGGACAATCTTGGGTAAGGTGACTTTGGCGATCAGACCCAGGGCTGCGAGTTGACTGAGGGTGCGGCGAATTCGGTTACCTTGCGAATTGCCAAAGGCTTGGAGGCGCTCTGTAACTTCAGCATCGTCGCAAAAGCGTGCAAATACGTCTGCGTCTTCGGCCAATAGGGGTTCACCACTCGCATGGCAGTACGTGGTGAAAGCGGCCAACACCTGGCGCTGGAAGTCACTCAGTTCGCTCAGCAGCCAATGGCGCGCAGGACGAACAGCATGGTTTGTCTCCCCTATTGATTTGGCGACGACTTCTGCGGCGAGGTTTGTCTCGCCGCCGCGATCACGTAGCAAAGCAGCGCGGCTCCGCTCGCCTTCCGCGATGAGTGCAGGAAAAGTTTGCCGCCAGGCAGCTGTCAAATCCCCCGAGAACGCATCAATCGTCAGCGCATTTTTAAGTTCACTGAGTTGGCGTTTGGATTTTGCTATGTAAAGCTAAACCGCCTGCCACTGCACCAAACGCGTTCGAAACTTTTGTGTGAGCTCGATGGGCGGGACAGTGATCGCCATAGCCTTGACCTGATCGGTCGTCAAATTTCGAAATACCGCGCCCACTGCTTGTTGATCGTTCTTTGCTCGCAGGAGGTTGAGCGTGAATGCCACGAACTCGGGCAACAAGTCAGCGCTCAAGCTTCGCAGGCCGACGAAGCCGTCGTGAATACAAGCGTCATGATTGAGAATCGCGGTAAGCCCAGGTGCACCACTGACGGCCATCACCACCGACTGTGCAGGCATTGGTCGGCTTAACTTGGCACCTTCCACCGTCAACGAATCGGTGGTGGCACTCACCCACAGCCCATCCCGTGTCAGGTCGGACACCATCAAACGAGGGACAGGGCCATTAAAAAACCTCGGATCGCCTTGCGGGCGCGGCGAGCTGCCGCGCACCAGTTCTGCAACCTGAGAAATCTTGCGCAGTGGCCAGCCCTTCTCTCTACCCAACGCATCGCCGAACAGCGCGGCGTAGAGTTCTCTAAGAAGAGAATCGAGCATTGCTTGTGTTTCAGAACGACTGCGGTCGAACGCTTCTGCTTGATGCAACACATCGACGATACGCTGTTGTTCACTAAGGGTGGGTAGCGGAATCTTGAATGCGGCCAATGTGTCGCTTTCAATCCCTGCTTGGCTAACCCAGCGCTTGGCGCGAGTTTTCGAATACCCCGCTGACCACAGTAGCTGCAAATAGGCAGCAAGAAAGTTTGATCGAACCAAGTCCTGTCGAACTCTCAATCGTGTCATGTGGTTCGAAAAGACGAACTCGCCATCTTGATCGAAGACTGCTGTCTTTCCTACCCACTCTTCGCTATTCGTGTTGTTGAAGATGACGTCGCCCACAGTCAATGAGTAGCGCGCCAGCTCTCTTTCGCTCGCAGTGATGTGCTTGATACCTTCAAGACTTACCTTGCCATCCGGAGTCACGTTGTGGGTTCGTATCTGAGGAGTCGTTCCTTCGTCTTCCACTCCAGGCTTCTGCGCAAAACCCGGCTGCAGGTCTTGGACAATTGCTCGGACTGTCGTCTGTGTCCATGTGTTCGGCAGAGTCATTCCCGCCCCTCCACCATGGCCAACAGCTTGTCCAGTCCTTTGATGATGGCCTGTTCTGTCTTCTTGAGTTCGTCAATCAGCTCAACGACGCTCTTGTCGCTCTTGAGCTGTGTGAAATCGAATGGCTTGTATTGACCGGCGGACAGATTCCACTCACGGGCTTCGATGCAGTCTGGATCGAGTAATCCGTCTTTGAGCATTCCTTTGTCGTCGTACAAGCCCCCAGCCAGCATGGTCTCCACATAGACCGGTCGCACCAAGCCATCGGCGTCGTGCGAGCCAGTTTGTGTGCCATCTGCACTTTGCCAATCGTCGTTGCGGGCCCAGCTGCGAACAGGCACCACCCATTGTTTGGTAGCTTTGAGTGGCGTCTCTTGAACAACAAAAAAGCTGCGCAAGGTCACATTAAAGCCATCGAGCTTGGCCACCTCACGGGCAATGTCCTCTATCGCTGTCTTCAAGTCCGCTACAGGCTCCTGCGCATGGAACTGCACCAGAGGTGCGCGTTTGACAGCGTCCTCGTGGAAAGCCAGGCCCTCCTTGAGCGCGTCTTTCACCATGTCTTTCCAAAGAGGCAATGCGGGGCCATCGTCGGCTTCGAAGAAGCGTTGAACCTCCTTGGCCGCGCGGTTGAAGTCCTGTTGCGGCACCCTGATGGCCTTTTGCCAATCGGCCAAGGCGTGCTCGGCATTCATCAGTTTCTCAGGCATTCCTGCGTCTCGCCATTGCTCCCAAATGGCTTGGGTCGGCGCGGCAAAATACCGAATCACCAAGTCATAAAGCTGGCGGCTGGCGACATTGCGGACTTGCGTTTCGGCTTCTTTGGGATCACTCGGCAACTCGGTAAACAACTCGTGAATGGCCCAAACCTGGCCATCCCACATACTTGTGTCTGGCAGCGCTGCAAAGGCCTCACCTGCGGGTGTCAACTGATCTGCCGTGTCGCGCAGCAGCGCCTGACGCCACCGCTCCACACGGAAGCTCGGTTGCAGCAGCGTCTTTTCATGGCGCTGCGCGCCTGAGCGGCCGTGTGCAATCCACGCCTTGAACTTCTCCAGCGCGTCCCACAGGTCGTTTTGCTGCCCAGGCCGCGCATTGCGTTTGGCGTCCTTGCTGTAGCCGTCTTCTTCCACCTCGTAGAACCAGACGTGTTCAGTGCGGGGGAATGTGCCACCTGTGAAGGTGGCACGGTCGTCACGTCGTGTCTCTTTGCGGAAGATGAGGATGGACGTTTTGACGCCCGTGTAAGGCTGGAACACGCCACCCGGCAGAGAAATGACGCCCTCGACCACATGCTCGGTGAGCAGCTCACGACGCAGGAGTCTGTGCGCATCGGTGTTGCCGAACAAAACGCCCTCGGGAATGATCACGGCACAGCGGCCGCCAATGGCCAACAAATCCAGCATCAACCACATGAAAAGCAGCTCGCTCTTGTTGGTGATGGCGTCGTCTTTCTTTTTTCCGCCACCCCCTATGCGTGGGAACAGCAGGGAGTCGGGCTCCAAATCTCCACTGTCCACCGTGCCGGTGAAGGGCGGGTTGGCCAAGACGAAGTCGTAGGTTTCGGACTCCAGCAGTTGCTTGAGCTGGTCTTTGCCTTCGCGCTTGCTCAAGGAGTCGCCTTGCAACAAGTGCGGGTCGGTGACGTCGTGCAGTACCAGGTTCATCCAGCCGATGCGGGCCATGGTGCGGTCGTTGTCCAGGCCGACAAAGTTGGCGCCGTTGTGTATGGCTGCGTATTGCTCAGGCGTGGCGGCTGCCCCGTCGGTGCGGTGGGGGGTGCCGTCCCACTCCAGTACCACGTTGTCTGGCGCCGAATATTTGCGCATCAGGTATTGCTGCGTGCTGAATAAAAAGCCACCTGTGCCTGCGGCTGGGTCAATCACACGCTGGCCGGGTTCGGGGTCGAGCAGTTCGACCATGAAACGGATCAGGTGTCGCGGGGTGCGGAACTGGCCGTTCTTGCCTGCGGTGGCCACCTCACTGAGCAGGTATTCAAAGGTATCGCCCATGATGTCCTGCGCGGCATTGCCTTCGCCTGCGCGCGCAAAAAGCTGGTCGATGGCGTCGATGGCGTCGCTCAGCACCTTGCCTTTGTTGGGGTCCAGCTGAAAGTAAGCATCGGCCATGCGTTCATGGATGCTGGCCAGTTCGGAGCCACTTTCACCGGCAGCCAATCTGCTGCCAATGGTTCGCAGCCAAGGGAACACCTTGTCGATCAGGTGCGAGGGGTTGGTCTTTTCTTGGCGGATATAGCTCCAACGGCAGGTGGATGCATCCAGCAACCGACGCAAGGCCGGCTTGGCGTCCTCTTGCGCCGTAGCGATCTGCTTTTCTTCATCTGGCGTCAGCGCGTACACAGAGCGAAGACCACGCTCCCCACGCTTGTTGTCGATATCTTCCAAACGCTTGAGGAAGAGCAGATACGTGATCTGTTCAACCGCGACCAAGGGATTGGTGAGACCGGCGGACCAGAAACGGTTCCAGAGTTCATCGACTTTTTTCTTAATATGGGGTGCCAGCATTTGATGGTGTCCAGGGTTTGTTAAGCGGCCTCATCCAGCAACTGAGTGGCGAGGTGAATCAGGTCGTCAATGTCTTGTGGCTGGAACAGCGCCTCCACGCGACCGACACGCGACAGCGGTGGACCACTGAGTGCAGCCCGGGTGATACGGCCATGGCTGAGCACGGCCGCCTTGACGGCGCGCAAAAAGTTCAATTGATTGGCCCTCAAATAGCCGTGCTCCGCAATGAAGGCGTCGAACGCAGCGTTGATGCGGGTCTCACGGTTGGGCAGCTGCACATCCTGGCACAACAAATGCCGCAAGAAGTCAGCCAACGTGGCCTTGGGTGCCTCAAACGCTTTGCGCAAAGTGTCTTCGGTCACGAAGAGATCGGCTTGATTGAGCGCCTGACTGATGCGTTCGAGTTCATCGGCTGTCAATGGCTCGCCCTGTTTCAACTTGGCCAGCTCGGGCATCTGGTCAGATAAGCGGCGAACGAGGGCTTCGACTTGTTGACGGTAGCTTTCGGCAAAAGCGCCTTCTCCCGTTGGGCCATAGATGATCCAGCTGCGTTGGGTGATGCTGTCGGGCAGATTGATCTCGACCGTGCGTCCGGGTTTGGCAGTGCGGTAACGCATGAGCGGAGCGAACACGGCTTGTATGTTTTGGAGCCTGGTTATGTCCAGGTGTTGCCAGAACCCCGTTGACTGCACCATGGCGCGTTGCTCGGCCACTTTTCGAACATCAGGAATGTTGTCGGCCAAACTGCTCACGGCGTTTTGAATGCTCTCGCGCATCTTGGCTTGCTGTATCGGGTCACCCTTGAGCCACGCACATTTGAGCCGCTCGCACCAAACACGAAACTGCAACTCGTCCAATCCAGCCAGCGGGGCAAGACGCATCAGGGGCGCCATGGTCTTTGAAAGGTGCTCAAGCGTGCTGGGCTCTGGGTCTGGCCATTGCGCGGCCAGTGCGTCTAGCTCATCCCAGTGGGGGCGGACGTTAATGCTTTGCCTTGGCAGAGCCTGAAGCATGCTTTGCAATGCGGCAACCGCTTGGTGGGTGTCTGCAGAGTCTGGTTGCTGCCCGTGCAGCAACTGCCAAGCCTCGAGTCGCAAGCGGAAAAGCCGCACAGGCAAGGGCTCGCTCGGGTGATCGACTTCGCCATCGGGCTTGAGCTTGAAGTGGGCGAAGTTCTTCCAGTGGTCAATGATCAAAAAATCTTTCTTGATTTCACCAGTGGATTTGTCAACGTGAAGACGGGTGCCACGACCGATCATTTGCCAGAACTTGACCTTGCTGAAGACAGGTTTGGCAAACACCAGGTTTTGAATGGCTGGAACGTCAACACCAGTGTCGAGCATGTCAACCGAGATGGCGACACGCGGCATGGTCCGAAATTTGAAGTCGTCCAGCGTGGCGTCGGCGCGCTCCATATGGCTGTCAATGATTTCGGCCATACCCCGACGTTGCAATTCGGGGCACAGGCGATTGAAGCTTTCGTAAAGACGCTTTGCGTGGGCATGGCTGACTGCAAAGATGATGGATTTGTGCGGAAGCCCAAGCACGTCTTTGCGGCTTTTGTCCATGAATTCGCGCACCATGGCGTCATTGGTGCCCTGGTTGATCACACCCTTTTCAATCTCGCTGCCGTCGAACTGAAGCTCCTCCAGATCAACACCTTGGTCGCGCGCCATTTGTTGCAGAGGCTGGGGCAGTGCATCGCCTTGAATGCCCTTCAGTTGGAAATTGGTCTGCGCATCCAACACCCGGTAGTTCACCAGGTTCTGGTCTGCGATGGCCTGCTCATAGCTGTAGTAGTAGCTAGGGGCACCATCGCCGCAATCGAACAGTTCGAAGGTGTTGTGATCAATGTAATCGGTAGGCGTCGCTGTCAAACCCAGTTGAATTGCGTCGAAGTGGTCAAAGATGGACTTGTAGCGCTGATAGATAGAACGGTGACTTTCGTCAGCAACGATCAGGTCGTAATAGCCGACGGACAGGCGCGAGTAGACCTGCATCATGCTAGGGTAGGTCGAAAACTGGATGCGCGCGCCTGAAGTTTCACCAGACTCGATACGGGCCAAGCTTTCATTTGGCAGATGCGACTTGAATTCCGACATGGCTTGACGCACCAGCTCTCGGCGGTCTGCCAAAAACAGCACGCGCTGCACACGCTTTGAGCGGAGCAAGGTGTCAACCAGTGCGATGGTTGTGCGTGTTTTACCGGTGCCGGTGGCCATCACCAACAGGAACTTTCGCTTAGCTGCATCCACGCCTTCGGTCACACGGCGGATGGCTTCGTTTTGATAGTCCCGCCCAGCTATGTCGGGGTTGATCGGGGTGTCAGCCACTGGCGTTGCGAACTGCCGCTGGTGACGTAGGCGCTCTAGATCGTCACGTGTATAGAAGCCTGCCACTTTGCGGGGTGCGTAGCGCGCTCTGTCCCAGAACTGAATTTCTTTCCCGTTGGTGAGGAAAATGAACGGGTCGATGCCGAACTTGGTTTGAATGGCATCCGCGTACTCAGCTGCTTGCCTTTTGCCAACGATCTCGTCTTTGGAAGTTCGTTTGGCTTCCACTACAGCAAGTGGTTTTCCGTCTGAACCCATCAAGACATAGTCGGCGAATAGATTTCCGCCAAAAGGCACATCTGCGGTATCTGCCCGGAGCAAAACTTCTTCAAGACGACCCAGGCGTGACGATGACCAACCAGCTTGGGCAAGCTGGGTATCGATCAATTGGGAGCGGGTGGCCGCCTCGCTGAGGTCGACACTTTTCACCAAGTCGCTCCTCTTAGATTAGAGGCGAACGTTGTCAGTAGCCAACAGCCAAATTGAAACTGACTCAGACAACAAGTTGGAAGCTTGGGCAACAACTCATCACTCATCTTCACCACCCTGCAACAACACCCCTCGCCGCGCCAGCCGCTCGCGCGCCTCCTGCAATGCTTGGTGCAGTTGGCGTTCCAGCTCGGCCTTGGGCGGCAGCTCGGTCCAGTATTCGGCCACGGTGATGCCGTCCTGGTGCATTTGCAGCAGTTCCACCTGTTCGCGGCTGGCTTCGGCGCACAAGATCAGCCCAATGGGCTGCTCTTCGCCGCTCTGGCGTTCATGTTGGTTCAGCCAGGCCAGGTACAGCTCCATCTGGCCTTTGTGCGCGGCTTTGAAGCGGCCCAGCTTCAATTCAATGGCCACCAACCGGCGCAGGCGGCGGTGGAAAAACAGCAAGTCCAGGTAAAAGTCTTCACCGTCTATGACCAATCTTTTTTGCCGCTCCACAAAAGCAAAGCCACGACCCAGCTCCAGAATGAAGGCTTCCAGCTGGCGCAAAATGGCCCCCTCCAGGTCGGCCTCGTCATGACCTTGGCGCAGCCCCAAAAAATCCAAAAAGTACGGGTCCTTAAAAACAAGCGCAGGGGTTTCTTTTTCTACCGCTGGCAGACCAGGGACTTGGGCGCTGGCGATTTCAGTGCGTTCAAAGGCTTTGCGCTCGATCTGCTGGCGCAACTCGCGCACGCTCCAGCGTTGCTCGGCACATTGCTGTGCATAAAAGCTGCGCGCTGGCTCGGGTTTAACGGGAATGAGCTGCAGAAAATGGGTCCAGCTCAATTGACGCATCAGTGATGCGACTTTTTCGGATTCGGGAAAAGCCTGCACAAACTGAACCATACGGCGCAGATTTTTAGCCTCGAAGCCACGCCCAAACTCTGCAGTCAACTGCCGCCCCAGGCGCGCCATGAGCTGGCTTCCATATTGAGCACGTTCACCGCCCAAAACTTCTGTGGCCAAGCGCTGGCCAACGGTCCAGTAAAGACGGGTGAGCTCGGCATTGACCGCGCCCGCCAGGCGTTGGCGACTGCTGGCGATCAACGCGCTCAGCTCAATGTAGAGCTTATCGGCAGACAAGGGCGAGACACGGCTCATGGCTTCATCCCTTCTGGCTGAACGTCGCTCAAAAGGACATTCACTGAGGGGGAGGCGTGTTCGGCAAAGTACCGCTTTGCCACTGCGGCCAAACGCAAAAGCTGCAGCTCATAAGCCTTGAGCATGTCAAAGTTAGAACAAATGTCCTGCCGCATACCGAATTTTTTAAGCGTAAAAAGAACGCTAGTAGACTACAAAAATTACATAAATTAAACCTAAAAAAATAATTTTTTATATTGAATGGGTGCGATAAACCCTCAACTCCTGAACCGCTTCCTCGTCAAAGCCAAGGCAATCCAGAACGACACCCCTGCAAACATCGCCAGCACCGCCACCAGACGCACCGGTTCGTCAGGCCAGCGGTCCAAGAACATCGGGCGCACCAAGTCCACGGCCACCGACAGCGGCAGCCAATCGGCGATCACGCGCACAAACGCCGGCAGTTGCTCACGCGGAAAAAAGATGCCCGAGAGGAACATCATGGGCGTGAGGAACAGGGTGAAGTAATAGGTGAAAAAGTCGTAACCCTTGGCCAGCGCATTGAAGATCAGCGCCATGCAGCTGAAGGTGATGCCCACGCCCAGCAGCACGGGCCAGGCGACCAGCAGCTTCCAGCTGTGGCTGATGCCCAAAGCGATCATCACCAGCAAAATGGCTGTGACGCTGAACAGGGCTTTGAAGGCCGCCCACAGCATCTCGGCCAGCACCACGTCGTCCAGGCGCACCGGGGCGTTCATGATGCCGTCCCAGGTTTTTTGCACATGCATGCGTGAAAACGCCGAGTACAGCGCCTCAAAGGTGGCGGCGTTCATGGCACTCATGCAGATGCTGCCGCTGGCCAAAAACAGGATGTAGGGCACCTTCTCGCCGCCCAATTCGATTTGCCCCACCAGCGCGCCGAGGCCGTAGCCAAAAGCCACCAGCCACATGAGCGGCTCGGCGATGTTGCCCACCAAGCTGGGGATGGCCAGCTTTTTCCAGACCAGCCAGTTGCGCAAAAACACAGGCCACCAGCGCATGGACAGGCGGGGCGCAGCCCAGATGTTGTTTTGAATTTGGCTCATGGTCAGCCTTCC
>JACCDH010366565.1_pt1 | contig 13573 bp, 12 predicted proteins | sample 7442481 | NCBI WGS metagenome assembly JACCDH01 (sample SAMN15323433, study PRJNA562643) | freshwater metagenome | isolation source: river surface water | place: USA:Blue River Watershed | collected 2017-08-15
CTGCGGACGTTGCTGCACTGACCTCAACCCAGATACAAACACTGACATCGACTGCCATGACTGGCCTCACCACCGCGCAGGTTCAAGCATTGAACACGGCAGCGATTAGTGTTTTGTCCTCGGCGCAACTGGCGAGACTGGGCGAGGATGATATTGCCGCACTGACCTCAGCTCAGGTCCGTGCATTGAGCGCAGCTCAACTGGATGACCTGAGCCTCACACAACTTCAGGCAATCGAATCTTCAGATCTCGCGCAGATCAATGCGGGTACACTTGCCAGCGTCAGCTCTGACCAGATCGGCAATCTCAGCCTTGAACAGGTGGGAGCCCTGACTTCGAGCCAGATTAAAAATCTGACCGAATCTCAGCTCAATGGCCTAGGCACCAAGATTGGAGCGATAGAGACCAGTGATCTGACCGCAATCGACCCTGAAAAACTGGCTGCGCTAACGAGTGCACAGATATTGAATTTGACCGAGGCACAGATTGCTGCGCTGACGGCGAATCAGATTCGTGCATTGACATCTGACCAGCTGGATAAGCTCACCTCCGCGCAGATTGCCGCGATCGATGTTGCCGACATTGCAGCGCTGACGACAAAGCAGCTGAGTGATATGGAAACGACACAGCTGGCCTTGCTGACAACGGCGCAAGTGGCGGCGTTGACGAGTATGCAGCTCGCTTCTTTGTCAGCGGCACAAATTTCGGCACTGAGAACATCCTGATCGCCGGGGCGAGAAACGTTGGGGCAAAATTCGATACTGGTCGGTGCGATGTGACCGAATGATTGTCTGAACAATAAAAAAACGAGGGCTAGCCGTTCAGCAGTGAACGGCTAGCCTCTTTAATCAGTCACGCGGCGCCTGCGCACCAAAACGCGTCGACCGGAACCATTTGTCAAACACATCAGCCTGATCTTTGTAGCCGTTGAAATTGAGCGCACGAAAATCCGGAATGGTTTTCGTCGCCCGTGAATTCAGCCAGTTGATCAGATGCACCGAACGACCGGTCGTATCGATTTTTGGCAAGCGTTCTGCATTGAACGTTACCGGCACGATCCGTACAGATTTGAATTTCCCGCTTGCGTCGAACAGCAGTTCGGGGAAGGCGGACACGTTCGCCAGATTTTGTACACTCAAACCACCTACGCTGACGAAATTGCCGATCGAGTGCAAGACGGGGACACCGTTGATACATTCGGCGGCACGCACCAGATGCGGACCATGAGCGATCAGCGCGCCGGCGCCTGCCTTGATCATCGCTGCAGCAAATTTGCGTGCATTGCCGCGTTGTTCGCCGAGGAAGACTTCATCTTCATTGGTGAGCATCGCAAAAGCATCACCTTCACCTCCCAGCTGATAAAACAGCACGACCAGATCACTCTTGGCACGTACTTCAGTAACCAGTTTGGCCGTCGCTTCAATCTCCAGCACATTGTTGTAGGCAGGATAATGCGCCAGTGCGATCACGCCGATCTTGATGCCTTTGACATTGCGAATCACATAGCTACCCTTGGTGCCTGTGTACTCGATACCTGCAGCGCTCAAATGTTTTTGTGTATCAGCGAAACCGGTGGGGCCATAATCTTGTGCGTGATTGTTCGCAATCGATAGCACATGAAAATTCGCTTTTTTCAGGATCTGAGCGCTATCGATCGGAAACCGGAATGAATACGATCGGCCCGGGACATACGGCTTGCGCGGTGTATTGGCATCCGTGATCGGACCTTCCAGATTGCCCAGGACAAGGTCTGCTTTGGTCAGCAGTGGCATGAAGTCGTTAAACGCATTACGGTTAATTTGAGTGTTTTCCGAAAACACAATATCGCCGGTCGCGGCCAGGCGTATATCCGTCGCTGCCTGATCCAGCGGCGTACTGGCGCAGTTCACAAATTTTGGCAGCGTGTCTTCGTTCACCGTCTCCGCTTGCGTCAGGCATGTCGTGCCGCTACCGAGCATCAGCGCGGTGGCAAGCACGGAGTATCGAAGGGTGAACGGCAAACGGAATGGATTTGATTTCATGGGATCAGTCAGCAGAAGAAGAAAAAGGAAGGAGATCGTGCAGTTTGTTCAGTGAATCACTCAGCGCGTATGCGCACGGCATGAGTAAAGCGATGGCGGTAATAGCTGCTGTCCATTCGACTGACAGTCACTCGGGTACGGGGTCTGGGTGCGTGAATGAATTGCGAGTCGCTGACATAAATGCCGACATGGGTGAAGTTTCCGCCGCGGGTATTAAAAAATACCAGATCACCCGGCGCGAGTTCCTCGCGATTGATGCGTTCTCCGAGGCGCGACATGTCGATCGGCAGCCGGGGCAGCTTGATGTTGAGCGCATGCCGAAAAATAAATTGCACGAAGCCGCTGCAATCAAAGCCGGTCTGGGGCGAGGTGCCGCCCCATCGGTAAGGTGTACCGATATATTTGTTCGCTTCCGATACAAGGTTCATGCCCTGCGACAGCGATTCGGTGTTGGTGTCCGACACGGACGGCATGGGCTCGCTTTCCGCCACTAAATGATCTGGCGCCGGCCCCGCCCACGCTAGGCTCAGCATCCCCAGGAGGCTGCCGGCAATAGCGCTGCAAATCTTCATCGGGAATGACATTTTTGTAATAAAAAATATAAAATCGCAGGCGATTGTAGCCCAGCTCATCTGATGCGGGTGAGTATGAGTGCTAACCCAGCGTGATTCATCGGTAGGGAGTCCGGCGTCTTTGTCTGGCTCACTGGTATGCTCACATCGCAAGTCACGCACTACCTGCAAAGTAAAAAGAGACCCGTATGCAGTCCGACCAGAGACCAACAAACGATCCGCAAAAAACCGGCAAGTGTGCTGCGGTGCTGCTTGCGGCCGGCGAGGGGTCGCGCATGGGTTCGGTGCCTAAATCGCTGCTGATTCTCGATGGTGTGCCGCTGATCCAGCGTCACCTGAGCGCACTGCTTGAGGCGGGTCTGGATGAGATTGTGGTTGTTACCGGCTACCACCATGAAGCGATTGAAGCGGCGCTCGTCGATCAGGCCGCACGAGTGGTCCGAAACCCCGAACCGCAGCGTGGACAGCAATCCTCGGTCAGGCTGGGGGTCAGCGCACTGGGTCGCGGTTTGGATCTCGTGATGGTCGTGCTTGCGGATCAGCCACTGATTGATGCTGCAGACCACGAGGAACTGCTGCGTGCTTTTGCACGGCGCCCCGCAGGGGCGGGCGTCTTGTATCCGCAGGTGGGCGATCAGAGGGGCAATCCGGTGGTGTTTTCAGGTGATGTTGTCGCGACGATGCTCGATGGTGGCAACGACGCAGATTTCCGGCGTTACACCGATGAGCATCCCGCCGTGGTGTACCGCTACCCGACGGCCAATGCACATTTCATTATTGACCTCGATACACCAGAAGACGTTGTCGCTTTTGAGCAGCGCACCGGCCGAATGCTGCAATGGCCGGATGGTCTTACATGAAAAAATAAAAATAAATGATGATCTGCATGCGGCGCAGCCCTTCAGCGCGCCCTATCTGCCGCCCGGAACTGTCATAAAGACGGTCGCCGTCAATACGGCCCATTGCGCTGCCGGAGGCGCTGTACAAACGCTCACCATCAATGCGACCGATTTGACGGCCTGACGAATCATAAACCCGGTCACCGTCAATACGGCCAAGCTGACGGCCCGAGCTATCGTAAACCTGCATGCCGTCCTGACGTCCGATCTGCCGGCCTGAGCTGTCATAAAAACGTTCACCGTCGACCCGTCCGATCTGCCGACCGCTACCGTCATACATTCGTTGTCCGTACACCTGCGACGTGACGGAGACAAACAGGAGAAGAAACAGGATAAGGTGTTTCATTCGGAGTTACCTTTTTTCAGAGACGGAATCGATTGCGATATCAACGCATCCAGTGAGCGAATGCAGCGCCCGCTGTGGCTTCGTAATTAGTTCGGATGTTTTGCGGAATCACTTTGGGGATTACAGGCACGAAGCTGTGGTGTTCTCCCTGAGCCAGAAAACCCTCACCCCAGGCACCGCACAAAACGGATTCTTCAATGATGTAGGTGCGCCGTCCTGCATAAGTATCTCGAAATTCTTTCACGACCAGGTCGCGCCGACGATGCGCTTCTTCCAGCGTTACCTGGACTTTTTTATCACTATTCTCTGTGACAAACAGTTCGGAAAAAATCGATTCAGCTTTAAGGAATTTTTTCTGACGCAGTGCATCCTCTCCGGTCGTCTCGGCGAGTACCGAAAAAATGGCAGCACATCGGACCGATTGTGTCGCAATTCGGGATTCCTGTGCGTGACTGTGACTCATGAGGAGTGTTGCGCACATCAGAGGGACGATCGTCAGCGAAACTTTTATATCAAACATAATTTTTCTTCTCTCTGCAAACTGAAATGAACGATATCGACACCTTGATAATAAAAATCATCTCGCGGGCTTCCGGAAAGACCTGGTTGCTCATGCGCAGACGGACGCCCTGATTTTGGTCAGCGGTAGTGGGGGTGTGTAAGATAGGTATGTAATGCTTGTTAAAAGCTTAAACAGAGAGGCCGCCATGGAAGATTATCTCGAAACGGATCAGAGTCCTGCTCAGGTCAGGCAAGGCCTGGAGGCGCTGAAGCATGTGCAGTCCTCTGACGCAGGGCAGAAAAATGACCGCGAGGCAATCGACGAGCGTCTGAAGCAGGCGAAGAAAAACCAGCGGGAGTTCGTTATCCGCTTGTATGTCACCAGTGCGATCGTGATTGCCATCCTTAGCTTCGCCATTTATCTGACGATACGGTTTAGCTGATTCTGCTTCAGCTTATCGGTGCTTTGTCCGTGCGCGATTCGCCGCGATTATCTTTCCAGGTGACTTCCACCAGGTCGCCTTTTGCGGCCCCATTGAAGTTGAACTGGATGAAGGGATTCTCCGAAACGGCCATGCCCAAATAAGCGTCGAAGACGATTTTTTCGTTGCATTTCACTTCCAGCGTCTCAATGAAATGCGCCGGAATTTTCTTGCCGTTTTCATCCTTCCGCAGTCCGGATTCCATCGGGTGCCGGATCATCAGCTTGACCTCGACGTGGTCCTTGAGCAGTACAGCTCTGATGCGCATGGGTTCACTCATGATGAGCTCCTGACGTCAACCGCAACCACTGCCACCGGCACGCACCTTGATCATGGTGCTGGCGACGTAGTAATTGTTTTTGGCTCTGACCACGGCATAGACCGATGAGGTTTCGCCCATTTTGATACGGGTGCTCAGCGATGGTTGAGTACCCTCCGGGAATTTGAAGACGCCCACCACTGGGATGGGATTTTTTTGTACAACGAGTACGATCAGGTCAGTGCCTTCAAGCCGGCTTTCGACGGAGACCGGGACGATGTAACCGCTGTCGACCATCTCCGGGCCTGACACGGTGACGGCGGTGCTTTCGACGACCAGATCACCGCCCAGCGCTTGTGCGGCCTCCTGGTAGGTGCGCGTTTTTAACAGCGAACCATCCCATTCTTTCGCATGCGCGGACCAGGGCAGCAGTACGCTGCCCGCGGCGGCCAGCGACAGCGCGGTCGTCAAATCCAGAAAATCCCTGCGCTTCTGATCCATGACTTCGCTCCTCGGAGACGTTTGACTGACCGGGGTTTTGCCGATCCTGTGAGTATTTATTTCCATACTGTATACCGATACGGCATCGCCGGATAGCTTTAAGCCGACCGAATTAATCGGTTATTCCGCGTTTTTATTCATCTTTAAGAATGTCGAAACTCTCGACAAAATACTCGGTGTCCCCAAAGCAGCTGGAGGGCACGCCTTTGTGCTGCGAGTATTTCAGCACCAGTCGTCGCCCGGCCTGGGCGGCCAGCTGGCGGGCCACCTCGTCATCGCGCACCGTGAACAGAAATTTTTCGGGTATCACGCCGGGCAGCGTGGTCAGCAAATGCTCGCCTTCCCAGGTTTTGCAAAGCCACCCCCGCTTGGAGAATTTCTGCAGCAAGCCGGCACGTTCACCGGTTGAATAAGACCAACTGAGCGTAATCCAGGTATACAAACTGAATATGACGATCAGCGCGACCAGTGCGGTCAGTATTCCGGTCGTTATTTTCTTCATGCCAGATGGACAAGAGTGAGGGGGAAATCGATTATAAGCCCGGCCGTGGCGACGGCTGACGAAAGCGCAGCAGGCTGGCGGGAATCGGGCAGCTCAGCGACCTGTGGGCCATCCGGTACAAAAATAAACCGGAGCAGGCGGCCGGACTGTCATGCCAGCCACAGTTCGGCCGGTTGACTGGCGTAGAATTCCAGGTGCTTTTTCTGCCCTGCATTCGACCTCTTCGCCTGCCAAAATGAAAAAAATCCAGAAAATCCTCGTCGCCAATCGTTCCGAAATTGCCATTCGTGTCATGCGAGCCGCGACTGAGCTGGGTATACGCACAGTGGCGATTTACGCTGCAGAGGACCGGTTTGCACTGCATCGCTTCAAGGCCGACGAAAGTTATCTGGTGGGCGAAGGCAAAAAGCCTATCGCTGCCTACCTCGATATTGAGGACATTATCCGCATCGCCAGAGAAGCGCAGGTGGATGCAATTCATCCTGGCTACGGTTTTCTTTCTGAAAATCCCGATTTCGCCGAGGCCTGTGCCAGAAACGGGATTATCTTCATTGGTCCTCAGCCTGAGGTCATGCGTACGCTGGGTAACAAAGTTGCCGCGCGCAACGCTGCCATCGCGGCCGGCGTACCGGTCGTGCCTGCCACGCCGGCCCTGCCGAACGATATGGCCGAGGTCAGAAAGCTGGCCGGCGAGGTCGGCTATCCGCTCATGCTCAAGGCCAGCTGGGGTGGTGGCGGCCGTGGTATGCGGGTGATTGAGTCCGAGGAAGAGCTGCCCGCCCAGCTTGAGGTTGCGCGCCGCGAGGCCGCCGCCGCTTTTGGCAATGACGAGATGTATCTTGAAAAGCTGGTGCGCCGCGCGCGTCATGTGGAAGTGCAGCTGCTGGGCGATACCCACGGCAATCTGATGCATCTGTTCGAGCGCGACTGCTCGGTGCAGCGGCGGAATCAGAAAGTGGTTGAGCGTGCACCCGCACCGTATCTGAGCGAGACCGATCGGGTGGCTCTGTGCGATGCCGCGTTGCGGCTGGGGCGTGCGGTTAATTACACCCACGCCGGTACGGTCGAATTCCTGATGGATGCCGACACGGGTTTGTTTTATTTCATCGAAGTCAATCCCCGCATTCAGGTCGAACACACGGTCACTGAACAGGTGACGGGCGTCGATATCGTGAAGGCACAAATCCGTATTTCCGAAGGCCTGAAAATCGGCGATACCGACGCGCAGGGCCTGCATTTGCCAAGTCAATCCGAGGTACGGCTGAACGGCCATGCGCTGCAATGCCGTGTGACGACGGAAGATCCGGAAAATAATTTCACGCCGGACTATGGCCGGCTCACCGCGTATCGCAGTGCGTCGGGTTTCGGGATTCGTCTTGATGGCGGCACGGCCTATTCGGGCGCGGTGATTACGCCGTATTACGATTCACTGCTGGTGAAAGTCACGGCCTGGGCTCCGACCACTGTTGAGGCTACGGCGCGCATGGATCGAGCGTTGCGCGAATTTCGTATCCGGGGCGTATCGACCAACCTGCAGTTCCTCGAGAACGTTATCAATCACCCGCAATTCATTTCGGGTGAATGCACAACGCGATTCATTGACACAACGCCGGCGCTGTTCCAGTTTGCCAAACGGGCAGACCGCGCGACCCGACTGCTGCATTTCATCGGCGACATGGTGGTCAATGGCAATCCGGAGATGAAGGGACGCAAAGCCAGCGAGATCATTCTGCCAGCGCCCTTGTTACCCAAGGCAAGTCGGGCGACACCGGTGCCGCCGGGCTCACGCGACCGTTTGCGTGAGTTGGGTGCGGAAAGATTTTCGCAATGGATGCGTGAGCAAAAATCCGTATTGCTGACCGACACGACGATGCGCGATGCGCATCAGTCCTTATTTGCAACCCGCATGCGAACTGCCGACATGCGTGCGATTGCACCGTACTACGCGCGCTTGTTACCGAACCTTTTTTCGATGGAGTGCTGGGGTGGCGCAACCTTTGATGTGGCGATGCGCTTTCTGAAAGAAGATCCGTGGGAGCGCTTGTCGGAATTGCGCGAAGGCGTGCCCAACATTCTTTTTCAGATGCTGTTGCGCGCATCGAATGCGGTTGGCTATACCAACTATGCCGATAACGTCGTGCGTCACTTTGTTCAGCAGGCCGCAGCCGGTGGTATCGATCTGTTCCGGGTGTTTGATTCACTGAACTGGGTCGAGAACATGCGCGTGGCGATTGATGCCGTGCGCGAGACCGGCGCGCTGTGCGAAGGCGCGATTTGCTATACCGGGGATCCTTTCGATCCTGCGCGTACCAAGTACAGCCTGTCCTATTACGTGACGATGGCAAAAGAACTCGAACGTGCAGGCGTGAACATCATCGGCATCAAAGATATGGCGGGTGTTTGCAAGCCAGCCGCCGCCCGCGCGCTGGTCAAGGCGCTGAAAGAAGAAATCGGTCTGCCGATTCATTTCCACACGCACGATACCAGCGGCATTGCCGCCGCCAGCGTGCTGGCAGCGATCGAAGCTGGTTGCGATGCGGTCGATGGCGCGATGGATGCCATGAGCGGTCTGACCTCGCAGCCGAATCTGGGATCGATAGCGGCGGCGCTTGCACATACCGAGCGCGATCCGTGCGTATCAACCGAGGGGCTGTTCTCGATTTCGCAATACTGGGAAGGTGTGCGTCGTTATTACGCGCCGTTCGAAGCTGATATGCGTTCCGGTACCTCGGATGTTTATCGCCATGAAATGCCCGGGGGTCAGTACACCAATCTGCGTGAGCAGGCGAGGGCGATGGGTATTGATCATCGCTGGACTGAAGTCGCGCAGGCGTATGCGGATGTGAATCAGCTGTTCGGCGACATCGTTAAAGTGACGCCAACTTCCAAAGTAGTGGGCGATATGGCCTTGTTCATGGTGGCCAATGACCTCACGCCGGCAGAGGTCAGTAACCCTGACAGAGAGATCGCCTTTCCCGAATCCGTGATCTCACTTTTTCGAGGTGAACTGGGTTTTCCGCCGGATGGCTTTCCTGCAGCCTTGCAAAAGAAAGTACTCAAAGGGGCGAAGCCGCTCGAAGGTCGGCCCGGCGCGAGCTTGCCGCCGGTCGATTTGCAGCAGGCCCGTGCTGATGTGGAAACAGCCATCGATCGCAAGCTCAGCGAGCAGGAACTCGCATCGTATCTGATGTACCCGAAAGTCTTTACCGAGTATGCACAGCATCGTCGTCAGTATGGGGATGTCAGTGTGCTGCCTACTGATGTATTTTTTGAGGGCCTCAAGGATGGTCAGGAAATTTCGGTTGATATCGATCGCGGCAAGACACTGGTGATTCGTTTGCTAGGGCGTACCGACCTGGAAGAGGAAGCGCAGACAAAATTATTTTTTGAACTCAATGGACAGCCGCGCATGGTGCGCGTCCAGCATGCAGGTGTCGTGAGTTCGGTATCGCATCCCAAGGCCCAGGAGGGCAATGCACTGCATGTGGGTGCGCCGATGCCGGGTATGGTCGTGACACTGGCCGTCAAGCCGGGGCAGAAGGTCACCAAAGGTGATCCGCTGGTCTCTATCGAAGCGATGAAAATGGAGACCATGATTCGAGCCGAGATGGATGGCGTCGTGCTGCAAACGCATGTCAAGCCGGGCAGTGTGGTGACCGCTAAAGATTTGCTGGTGGAGTTCGCGGCCTGATCAGCCCGGTGGCTTGCGCAGTCCCAGCGCAATCACGGTTGCTACGACGATCAGTGCGCCCAGAACCTGCACGGGCGCAATCGCCTGATCCAGCAGCAGCCAGGCCAGTGCCAGTGCAAACACCGGCTCGATATTCATGATCGCTGAGTTACCCACCACGCCCAGTCGCGGCAGCAGACTGAACATGAGCGTAAACGCAGTACCGTACAAGACGGTCAGCCCGGCCAGTCCCCACCAGCCAGTGGCGCTCTTTGGCAGCGACCAGTCACCGGTGCTGAGCGCAAAGACGCTGGTCAGGATTAGCACCATGCCCAGGGTGAAGGCCGTCCGCACCCGGCCATCGACCGCCAGCGCTTCATGCTGCGTAAGCACCATCGCCAGCGCAAAAGTCGCTGCGGCGGTCGTCGCAAACGCCACGCCGGTGCCGATCTGCTGCCAGTGGGCGGATGCACCGAGGCCTGAGGCGGCGCCAAATACATCCAGTGCCAGCGCCAGCCCGAACAGAATGACCGGCATGGCCCGCAGAACAAACTTTTCTGCCCGGTGACGGTAGATGATGCGTGCCCAGAAGGCGGCCCACAAGGGATAGGTATTAAAAGCCAGTAGCGCCAGTGCCACCGGTAGCCGTGCCACAGCTGAATACAGCGAATAACTTTGTATCGCGACCAAAGAGCCTATCACGGGCATGAAGGCCAGCGCCCGACCCTGCAAGCGCAATGAAGCGCGCTGGCTGATCAGCAGGAGCGTGATGATAAGCGCCGTTACACCACTGCGGAAAATCACGGCAGTCGTCACGCTGACGCCATCATTGAACGCAAAGCGCGCGGAGACGTGATTGGCGCCCATCATCACGGCGATCAGGAGTAGCGTCAGAAAAGCGGTGCGGGATAGGGAAGTGCTCATTGTTTTTCTTGTCCCTGTACGGTCTGATCATGTGGTCGTGTTGACACTGGCGCAGCATACCAAGTATTCGATGAGCGGGGCAAAGCACCGGACGTGCTGCCGTTGACGTGTATATTTCTGGCGCCGGGATCACGATTGAACGGGGTAACTGGCATGACACGAGACGGCAGACCTTAATCAATCATCCATGACTTCAGCGACAACCTTTCCCGCCGATGGCTGGCGTCCACCCGCACCGGCTTTGCGATCCAACCTCGCGATCGGTCTCAGGATACTTTTCCAGCGCTCGCCCGATCTGCTGCAAACGCTGCCGCGTGACTGCTATACAAAAGATATCGTGACCGTGCCGGTGGGCAGACGTCCGGTATTCATTGTCAATCATCCTGAGACCGTGCGACGCATTCTCACGGAAGCCCGGGAGAATTATCCCAAGAGTGATCTGATGGTCTCGGCCTTGTCACCCTTGCTGGGCGAGGGTGTGCTGATTTCCTCGGGCGAGATCTGGGAGCATGACCGGCAGATGCTGGAGCCGGCTTTCATGCATATGCGGCTGGCGCAGATGTTTCCGGACATGCGCGCTGCGGTAGATGATTTCGTTGAGCGGCTGCAGCGTCTGCCTGCGGATGCTGTGGTCGACCTTGAGTCCGAGCTAACGCATGTCACCGCGGACATCATGATACGAACCATTTTTTCAACACCCATTGATGCCGCGCGAGCCGGTGCAGTGTTCGAAGCCTTTTCCTCGTTTCAGAAAAACAGTCCGCAGTTTCAGCTGCAACATGTACTCGCCAGCGATCCACGCCGACCGACCCCGCCGAGCGCTGCATTGCTGCGCGATGCGGCGACGCTCAGAGCCTTGCTTACTGATCTGCTGGACGAGCGGCTGGCACTGAATTCGCAGGGAAAAATATTTGTCGATTTTGCGCAGGCGGTCATTGATGCGCGTGACGGTGAGGGTTTGCCGTTCAGCCGCGAAAAAATCATTGATCAGCTGGCTGTTTTTTTTCTGGCAGGTCATGAAACGACGGCAAGCAGCTTGTGTTGGACATTTTTCATGCTTTCGCAGCAGCCGCAGATCCTGGGGCAGATGCGCGCTGAAATCCGGCAGGTCATCGCAGATCGCTCCTTTGTGTTCGATGATTTCAAATCGCTGAATTTTGTTCGTGACGTATTTCGCGAATCCTTGCGCCTGTATCCGCCGGCTGCTTTTCTGACGCGTCGTGCCTTGCATGAGGATTATTTTGGTCGTCTAAGAGTGCCGGCCGATAGTTTTGTGGTCATCTCGCCCTGGCTGATTCACCGCCATCGCTCTTATTGGGCGCATGCCGATTACTTCATGCCCTCCCGCTTCGAGGCGAAGAGCAGCGCACTTGTGCCTGGTACCTATCTGCCCTTTGGACTGGGACCAAGGGCGTGCACGGGGGCGACCATTGCACAGCTTGAAGCGTCGCTGATTCTCTGTGAAGTCTTCCGACGGTTCTCGTTCATTCCACTCGACTCCGGCAGTGTCTTCCCCGTGTCGCGCGTGAGCGTGCGGCCATCGAATGGCATACGCTGCCGCATCGACAAACAGGGATTTGGTAGCGCGTAGCCAGCCTGTCTTTGCTATGACGCCGAACCCGGGAATTTCGGCATCTTCCGGACGATTCGAGAATTCCAGTAGACTTTCCGCCGGAGCCTGTCATCAGTGACAGGATAAAAAGAATTCATTGCGGAGACAGCCCATGACGTTTTCCCTGGCCGCCGAGGCGGATGCGAAATTTCACTTCCACCCTTATACCCAACCAAGAGATCTCGAAAAAAATGGAGCGCTTGTGGTCGTTGGTGGCCGAGGTGTGCATGTCACTGATGAGCATGGCAAGGAATACATCGAGGGTATGGCCGGTCTTTGGTGTGCTGCGTTGGGTTTCTCCGAGCAACGTTTGGTGGAAGCCGCGCATCGTCAGATGCAGAAGCTGCCCTACTACCATACGTTTTCCGGGAAAGTTTCCGGCCCTGTAACAGAGCTCGTTGAGGTCATGATGCGCTGGGCGCCCGTACCCATGGCGCGCATCTTGTTTGCCAATTCCGGCTCGGAGTCGAATGACACCGCAGTCAAGCTGGTTCGCTACTATCACAATGCGACCGGTCGTCCGCACAAGAAAAAAATCATTGCCCGCGTCAAGGGCTATCACGGCGTGACACTGGCGGCCGCTTCGCTGTCGGGCATCCCGACCATGCACACACACTTTGACTTGCCGATGTCGGATACGATTCGAGTCAGCTGTCCGCATCCCTATCAGTTTGCGCAATCCGGCGAGACGCCCGATGCGTTTGCCGAGCGTTTGGCCAAAGAGCTCGAAGACACCATTCTGCGCGAGGGGCCCGATACGGTGGGTGCGTTTATTGCCGAGCCAGTGCAGGGTGCTGGTGGCGTGATCATTCCGCCGCCGCGCTACTTTGATCTGATCCAGCCTATCCTCAAAAAATACGACATCCTGCTGATTGCCGACGAAGTCGTGTCAGGCTTCGGCCGGCTGGGCAAAGCCTTCGGTTCCGAAGTTTATGGTCTCAAGCCTGACTTCATTACCGTCGCCAAGATGCTGACCTCGGCTTATGTGCCAATGTCCGCGCTGTACATCAGTGACCGGGTTTATCAGGCGGTTGCCGATGCCAGTGCCAAGGTGGGTGTGTTCGGACATGGCTATACCTACGGAGGGCATCCGGTCGCCTGTGCGGTGGCTTTGGAAGCGCTGAAGATCTATGAGGAGCGGGACATCATCGGTCATGTCAATCAGGTGGCGCCGCGTCTCCATCAGGGTCTGAAAAAATTCAGTGACCATCCGCATATCGGCGATGTGCGTGGCATGGGTCTGATTGCCGCCGTTGAACTCGCTGCCGATCCGGCAAGCCGTAC
>JACCDH010496288.1_pt1 | contig 13573 bp, 14 predicted proteins | sample 7442481 | NCBI WGS metagenome assembly JACCDH01 (sample SAMN15323433, study PRJNA562643) | freshwater metagenome | isolation source: river surface water | place: USA:Blue River Watershed | collected 2017-08-15
GGGGTAGGGGTTAAGTCCCATGTTTCCACCACCGGAATGCCCGAGGCTAACAAGCGTGTGCGGGCTTTGCCAGGGGGCAAGATGCCGGTTAAGAAAATGCCGTCCGGACGACGACCAATGATGGCTTCTAGTAGCAACTCTTCGCGCTCGGCAGAGTAGCCCGATTGCCCCAGCATCAGTTGGTAGCCAGCGTCAAACAAAGTGGCGTTGAGTGACTCGATGGTTTCCATGAACACTGACACCACTGTGCTTGGCACCACCGCTGCGATGAGGCGGCTGCGGGCCGATGCCAAACCACCGGCCATGCGGTTGGGTACGTAGCCTGTGCGCTGGACGGCTTCTTGCACTTTGCGCAGTACATCCGGTGACACCTGGTTGGGTGTGTTGATGGCTCTGGATGCGGTAATGGGTGCCACGCCTGCAATCATGGCCACATCGCGCAGCGTGATGGCGCCGCTGCTGCGGCGTGAACGTTTGGATGGCTCTTTGTCGGTCATGGGTATCTCTTGCGTTGGTCGATATGGTAGCGCTATCATTGGATTTGTAAAGGCCTTGACCATGGCTTGAAAGACAGGAGACACCGATGACCCCTCTCACCATTCGCATGCACGCACGCGACAACGTGGCCATTGTGGCCAACGATGGCGGCTTGCCTGCAGGCACGGTGTTGCCAGATGGTTTGACTTTACGCGAACAAGTGCCGCAGGGACACAAAGTGGCCTTGGTGGATGTCCCCGTCGAGGCACCTGTGTGGCGCTATGGCGTGGTCATTGGCTACGCACTGAAAAACATTGCGGCCGGCAGTTGGGTGCATGAACGTTTGTTGCAAATGCCCTCGGCGCGCGCCTTGGACGACTTGCCCATTGCCACGATCAAGCAAGAACCTCTGCCGCCGCTGGAGGGCTATACCTTTGAGGGTTATCGCAATGCCGATGGTTCGGTGGGCACGCGCAATATTTTGGCCATCACCACCACGGTGCAATGTGTGTCAGGTGTGGTGTCATTTGCTGTGGAGCGCATCAAAGCAGAGTTATTGCCTAAGTTTCCAAACGTTGATGACGTGGTGGGTTTGGAGCACACCTATGGTTGTGGTGTGGCGATTGATGCCGATGGGGCTGACATACCCATTCGTACCCTGCGCAACATCAGTTTGAATCCCAACTTTGGGGGTGAGGTGATGGTGGTGAGTTTGGGCTGTGAAAAGTTGCAGCCCGAGCGACTGATGCCGGCGGGCAGTATTCCGATCAACGACCAACGCAACGAAAGCCTCGATGTGGTGTGTTTGCAAGACGAAGCGCATGTAGGTTTCATGTCGATGGTTGAATCCATCATGAAAAATGCGGAGCAACATTTGCAGCGATTGAACCAGCGCCGCCGCGAGACCGTACCTGCTAGCGAATTGGTGGTGGGTGTGCAATGTGGTGGCAGCGATGCGTTTTCAGGTGTTACGGCCAACCCTGCGGTGGGCTATTGCACCGATTTGTTGGTGCGTGCTGGCGCGAGTGTGATGTTCTCTGAGGTGACCGAAGTGCGCGATGGCATTGACCAATTGACAGCACGTGCCACCACACCCGAAGTGGCGCAAGCCATGATTCGTGAAATGGCTTGGTTTGATGCTTACCTCGCACGCGGGCGTGCAGACCGCAGCGCCAACACGACACCGGGCAATAAAAAAGGTGGCTTGTCAAACATTGTGGAGAAGGCCATGGGCTCGATTGTGAAGTCGGGGTCAGCGCCGATTTCTGGGGTGTTGTCGCCCGGTGAAAAGTTGCGTCAAAAGGGTTTGATTTATGCGGCAACGCCTGCGAGCGATTTCATTTGCGGCACGTTGCAACTGGCCGCAGGCATGAACTTGCATGTGTTCACCACAGGGCGAGGCACACCTTATGGGCTCGCGCCTGTGCCGGTGATCAAAGTGGCCACACGCACTGACTTGGCGCGTCGTTGGCATGACTTGATGGATGTGAACGCCGGCACGATTGCCGACGGCACACAAACCATTGAAGAAGTGGGCATGGCCATGTTTCAAATGATGTTGGAGGTGGCCAGCGGCCGTCAACACACCTGGGCCGAGCGTTGGAAGTTGCACAACGCTTTGGTGTTGTTCAATCCTGCGCCTGTGACCTGAGGCTCATTCGTCGTGCGCCAAGTTTTGCAAGATGGCCAGCAACACGCGACGTGTGGTTTGAATGTCAGCAGCGTTGATGCCTTGTGTGCTGACCTGGTTGGTTTCTTCTGCCAGTGGGATTAACTTCTTTTTGAGCGCACGGCCTGCTGGGGTGAGGTAAACATACATGTTTTTTTTGTTGTCTGGCAGTTGACGTCGTTCAATGTAGCCTAGGGCTTCCATGGTTTTCATGGCGGCAAAGGTGGTGGGCTCCATCACACCTGCACGCTCGCTGAGTTCACGCTGGGTGAGCCCGTCTGACTCCCACAAGATGCGTAAAAAAGTCCAGTGTCCAAACGGCACATCATGTCGCGCCAATCGAATTTGTAAGGCACGTGTGTAGGCCCGGCCTGCGTCGCGCACCAAATGCGCGAGACGGTCGTTGGGAACGGCTTCTTGCCAGTGGCGCAAGATGTTGCGCGTTTCATCGGGTTTGATTTTTGCCATTCAATGCTCGGGTGCCACTTGGTGTTGCGGCGTTTGAAGTTGACCTGTTTTGGCAGAGGCCAACATCGCCAAACTCACAGCGGTGGTGGCGCGTGCCCAAGACCCACTGTGCAACAAAGTGTGTTGATGAACGATGGCGTTGTAAAACTCATCGATCACTTCTTGGCGCGGCAATGTGGGAGCGGACAGGGCATGCAGCTTGGTTTCAAAATGACTGTCTATCCACACCCCTTCAGGTGTGGGGCGCAAATCGGCACCGTCGCAGCTGACGATCAATGGGCCAAAGTGTTGGTGAGTTCTGTTTGGGGGAATGGTGAGGTCGCCAGACCATTGCGCAGCGCCGTAATTACGTGCTGCTTTCAAATCGGCCTCGTTGTTGAGCGTGGTTTGAAGTAGTCGACGTCTTGCTGCGCCGTGATCTGCGGCTTGCTTGGCTTGGCCCAATTCACCCACGCCATTCATCCAGCGATCGCTGTCGAAGTGGGCATAGCCGCTGTAACTCAAACTGGCAAACGCACCATTCTCAAAACCGAGCAATGCGCTGTAAGCGCCCTCCGTGGGGCGTGCGGCATCCCATGCACCGGTGTGTGCCATGACGCTTGTCACCAGCCCGCCGCCCAGCAGTCGCACGATGTCCACTTGGTGTGCCGCTTGGCTGAACATCACGCCACCCCCTGCTTGTGTGTCGAGCTCTTCAGGGCGACGTGGGCGGTATAAAAAATCGGTGTAGTTCAGCGCGTGAATCATGCGCACCGCGCCATAGACACCACTGGCAATGAGTTGGTGTGTTTTCAAGATGGGCGCATTGAAGCTGTGGCTGTGACCCACCATCAGAACCACGCCAGCGCGGGTGGTCGCATCGATCATGCGGGTGCATTCGTCGAGGGTGAGGGCCATGGGTTTTTCAACCATCACATGTTTACCGTGAGCAGCCGCCATTTCAACTTGCGTGGCATGCAGTTGGTGCGGCGTGGCAATGTAAATCGCTTCTACCTTGGGGTTGCGGCAAAGGGCTTCGAAGTTGGCGTCGCAAGCCACACCAAAGTCGCGTTCAAACTGAGCGCATGCCAATGCTTGTGGGTCGGTGGCTGCAACCAGTTGAAGGCGTGGATCGTTGGCCAAAGTCGGCAGCATGAGTGTGAAAGCTCGCCCCAAACCCGCAACACCCAGTTGCAAACGACGCGCACTCATAAATCGAGCACCAATTCGGTTGACTTGGCACGCGACACGCACACCATGATGTGGTGTGCGTGCTCTTCGGGGCGCAACACCCAATCGCGGTGCTCTGCTTCACCGGACAACAATATCGTGCGACATGAACCACATGTGCCGCTTTCGCACGAACTCGAAATGTGATGGCCCGCTGCACGCAGGGCTTGCAAAATGCTTTGGTCACTGGGCACGCAAACACGTGCGCCCGTTTTGTCAAGCACTACATCGAATGTTTGGTTGTTGGCAAACTCAGTTGTAGCTGCGCCAAAACTTTCAAAGTGAATGCGTTCGCTGGGCCAGTGTCCGGTCATATCACGCACGCTGTCCATCAAGCCCTGCGGACCACAACAATACACATGCGATGCGCCAGGGCGCTCAAACACGGGCCACAAATCGAGCGCCTGCGCTGGGTCGCCTTGGTCATGATGAACCACTACCTTGCCCTGCAACTCAGGGGTTTGTAAGACATCTAAAAAAGCGGTGCTTTCTGGGTCACGCGTGCAGTAATACAGTTTGAATTCTGTGCGCCCTTGGTTTTGCAAGTGTTGCACCATCGACAGAATAGGTGTGATGCCAATGCCACCTGCAACAAAAATATAAGACGAGGCGTTGTCGTTGAGTTCGAATAAATTAGACCAGGATGACGTGGGGAGCAGGTCACCTGCTTGCACCGCGTCAACCATGTTTTGCGAGCCACCACGCCCTTGGGTATCGCGTTTGACGGCAATTTGCCAAGTGTCGGTTTGCTCAGGGTTGCCGCACAAGGAATAGCTGCGTCGCAAGCCGCTTGGGGTTTGCACGGTGATATGCGCCCCCGCCGTGAAGGCGGGCAGGGCTTGACCGTCTGGGTGCGCCAGTTCAAACAAGGTGATGTCTTTGGCTAACGGCTGTTTGCGTGTGACACGCAGCGGGGTGAATGCGTCGCTCATAGAAAAAAATGTGCTTTGGGTGACAGGTTTGGAATTGACATAGATCAAAAACTTCAATAATCTTAGTCATCTAACTATTTTTTTGCAAGCGTTCACCATGCTGACTTCTGAAGAAAACGATTTGTTGTGTCGCGTAGAGGGCAATGCGCCCATGGGCCAGTTGATGCGTCGCCATTGGCAAGCCATTTGTTTGATAGAAGAGGTGAGCGAACCCGATGGCAAACCCATTCGGGCACGCGTTTTGGGTGAAGACTTGGTGGTGTTCAGAGACACCGAAGGCCGCGTGGGTGTGATGGATGAATACTGTCCGCACCGTCGCGCGTCATTGGTGTATGGGCGCAATGAAAACTGTGGTTTGCGATGTCTCTATCACGGTTGGAAGATGGATGTGCAGGGGCAGGTATTAGAGATGAGCTCAGAACCTGCAGCCAGTGGCATGGCAGGTAAGGTCAAACACAAAGCCTATCCCACACATGAGTGGGGCGGGTTTGTGTGGGCGTATATGGGACCACCAGACACGATGACAGCGTTTGAACCCCCGCCATGGGCGCCCACTCAAGATGTGCGCGTGTCGATCGCCAAAATCATCATTCCTTGCAATTGGGCGCAAATTTTGGAAGGCCAAATTGATTCGGCGCACAGCTCCAGCTTGCATTCTTCCGACATGGTACCTGCCAGAGTAGCGGGTGCAAAAGCCACGGACAAAAACTGGCTACGTCCTTCAACAGACAAAGCACCACGCATGCAAGTGCAGCAAGACGGCTATGGTTTCCGTTACGCCGCTATTCGTCGCCCCATTCAAAACGCGAGTACACACGAATATGTCCGCTCTACCGTGTTTGTGGCGCCCGCGTCAGCGTTGATTCCGCCTAACGATTTGTACAACGTGGCCAATATCAACACCGCGATCGACGACACCCACACCGCGTTTCACTTCATTGCGTGGGGCAACCCCGCCACCACCCCCGAAACGGCCACATGGCGTGAATTTTTATCTGCGCAAGTGGGGGTGGATGTTGATGCGCAATTCAAACCTGTGCGTACCGTTGAAAATGATTTTTTGCAAGACCGTCAAGCCATGAAGGCGGGCAATTTCACGGGCATTACCGGCATTCCCAACCAAGACATGGCCATGTGGGTCACGATGGGTGCCATTGCCGATCGCTCACACGACCGATTGGGTGCCAGCGATTTGGCCATCGTCACGTTTCGCCGCCAAATGGTGGATGCGGTCCAAAGTTTTACCAAAGGGCAAGCACCCATTGGGGTTGGTCCGCTACGCATTCCAAGCGACATGTGTTCCTATCAAGCTGTGGTGCCCAAAGAGGTGGACTGGCGCGAATACCAAGCCAAACCTGTCAATTAATCAAAAAGGAAAAAGGAGACAACTATGAAGTATCAAAACAATGAACTGCGTCGACGCATCTTGCAAAGTTTTGCCGTGATCGGTTGCTTGGTGGGGGTGAGTGCCAGCGCGATCGCGCAAAATTATCCGAATCGAAGCATCAAATTCATCGTGCCTTACTCAGCTGGTGGTTTGCCTGACACCGTGGCACGCATTTACGCACAGCGTTTGAGTGAGCGTTTAGGGCAGCCCGTGGTGGTAGACAACAAGCCAGGTGCCAACGGCGTGGTGGCAGCACAAGCCATGGCCGCATCGCCCAAAGATGGTTACACGTATTTGGTGACCGATGGTTCGATGTTTTCAATCAACCCTGCTTTGTATAAATCGATCAGCTACGACTACAAACGAGATTTCGTACCTGTGTCATTGGCTGCGCGTGCGCCTCTTTACTTAGCGGTGCACCCCAAAACACCTGCCAACAACTTGCGCGAATTGGTTGAGTTGGCCAAGAGCAAGCCGGGCATTCTGACCTATGGCTCGTCGGGCATTGGCAGTACGCATCACTTAAGCATGGAAGCGTTAAAAGCTTCTATGTCTTTGAATATCACACATGTTCCCTACAAAGGGACGGGGCAATCGGTGCCTGCCTTGATTGGGGGTCAGGTGGACATGCTGTTCTCCGCCTTGCCCTCTCTGTCGGGCTTTGTCAAAACGGGTCAAGTACGTTTGATTGCCAGCAACGCAGGTAAGCGCTCTAGTCAAGAGCCTAATGTGCCCACCATTTCAGAAATGATTCCTGGTTTCGACTTCGCACCCATCGTGGGTGTATTGGCGTCGACCGGTACCCCGCAAGCGGCGATGGATCGCATCAGCGCTGAGATGACTGCTGTGGCCAAGCAGCCTGAGACCATTCAGATTTTGAGCAATGCAGGTATTGAAGCGATTGGTGGTTCAGCCAGTGAATATGGTCGCGCCATTGCCGAAGAAAATGAGCGCCTTGGCAAAGCCGTGCAAGCGGCAGGCATTAAACAACAGGAGTAATGCGTGAGCCGATTGAAGCTGAGTTTTGCATGCTGGAACTATGACCGAACCCGTGCCTTGATGGATGGAACGGTGCCCATTGATGGCATTGATTTGAACTACCTCAACTTGCCAGTGGAGGAAACATTCTTTCGTATGGCGCGTTTCCAAGAGTTTGATGTGGCAGAAATGTCGCTGTCATCGTATTGTGTGACGTTGTCAAAGCCGGAACGGCCCTTTGTGGCATTGCCTATTTTTCCGTCACGCTTTTTCAGGCATTCCTGCATTTACGTGAATGCCAACAGTGGCATACGTGAGCCCAAAGATTTGATTGGCAAACGCATTGCCAGTCCCGAATACCAAATGACGGCACCGGTTTGGATTCGTGGCATCTTGGCCGATCACTATGGCGTGCCCATCGACGCACAGCCCTATTTGTTTGGTGGCGAAGAAGAGCCGGGGCGCATTGAAAAAATGAAGCTGCAATTGCCGCCTCATATTCAAGTCAACCCCATTGGGCCCACGCAAACACTGTCGCAGATGTTGCATGACGGTGATCTCGATGCGCTTTACACCGCACGTATGCCGTCGTCGTTTTTGAAGGGCGATGGCAAGGTCAAGCGTTTGTTTGAAAACTATGTGGATGTCGAACGCGCTTACTTTCGTGAAACGGGTATTTTTCCCATCATGCACACGGTGGTCATCCGGCGCGAAGTTTATGAAGCCAACCGTTGGATTGCGCAGTCGCTGACCAAGGCCTTCATTGAAGCGCAACGTCGTACCTACGAAGATTTGTATGAAACCGCCGCACTCAAAACCATGCTGCCTTGGTTGACTGCCCATGTGGAAGACGCACGGCGCGAATTTGGCGACGATTGGTGGTCTTACGGTTTAGAAAAAAACCGCAAAACCCTAGAAACATTCACGCGTTACCATCATGAACAAGGTCTTTCAGCGCAAAAACTCGAGGTGGCGGAGTTGTTTGCCCCTGAGTCGTTGGAAGCGTTCAAAATTTAAGAAGGACAAGGAGACAGCATGCAGCACTTCAGAAGTTTTGCGTATGGCGTGTTGGTGTTTGTGTTGGCCGCCACGCAGGCCGTGGCACAAAGTTTTCCCAACAAACCCATTCAAGTGGTGGTGCCTGTCGCTGCAGGCGGTGGTACAGATTTGCTGGCACGCACGCTTGGTCAAAAAGTGAGTGACTTGCTGGGCCAACCCGTGGTCATTGAAAACCGTTTGGGTGCGGGCGGCAACATTGGCGTTGAAATGGTCGCCAAGTCCAAACCTGATGGCTATACCTTGCTGGTTTCACCGGGCACTATTGCCACCAATGTGGCGGTTTATCGCAAACTTCCCTATGACTTGTTGAAAGACCTGCAGCTCGTGACCTTGGTTGGTCAAACCGGTGTGGTCTTGGTGGTGCATCCTTCGGTGAAAGCCAATAATTTGCGCGAGTTCATTGACTTGGCCAAAGCCAGTCCCGGTGAGTTGAACTACGGCTCTGCCGGACTGGGTAGCCCGCAACATTTGCACACCGAGTTTTTCAACCAATTGGCGGGCACCAAAACCAATCACATACCCTACAAAGGTCAATCACAAGCCATGACCGATTTGGTGGGTGGGCAACTCAGTTACATGTTCAGTCCTTTGCAAAATGCGTTGCCCTATATTCAGCAAGGTCGTATTCGCGCCTTGACGGTGGCTTCAACCCAGCGCTATGCCAATTTGCCAAACGTACCTGCACTGAGTGAGTTGGGTTACAAAGGGGTTGACTTGGCCAATTGGTTTGCGGTTTATGCGCCCGCAGGCACGCCTCCTGCAGTCGTGAAAAAACTCAACGCTGCATTTGTGCAAGTGGGCAAAACACCCGAGATGAAAGAGAAATTTGCCAAGCTCGGGTTTGAACCATTCTTCACCAGCCCCGAAGAGGGCACCGATTTCATGCGCTCCGAACTTGTGCGATGGGCGCGTGTGGCGGCGTATGCAGGCATCAAAGCAGAGTAACCCAACATGTCATCACAATTGTTAGAAGACTTGGCCTTGGCCAACCACATTTTGGTCAACGAAGGCGTGCTCGATGGCTTTGGCCACATCAGTGTGCGTCACCCGACCCACCCTGAACGTTTTTACATTGCACGCAGCATGGCCCCCGCTTTGGTGACGCCTGAAGACATCGTCGAAGTTGACCTCAACGGTGATGTGCACGATGCACAAGCACGTCGCACTTATGTGGAACGTTTTATTCACAGCGCCATTTACAAAGCACGTCCCGATGTGATGTCGGTCATTCACAGCCATTCACCCGCTGTGATTCCGTTTGGCGTTACTGGCGCACGTTTGCGACCTATTTGTCATATGAGTGGTTTTTTGGGCGCTACCACGCCTGTGTTTGACATTCGGCACAGTGCAGGTGAAAGCACCGACTTGTTGGTGAGCAGTCAGGCTTTGGGAGATGCCCTTGCGAAGGTGTTGGGCGCATCGAATGTGGCGCTGATGCGTGGCCACGGCAGTGTGACGGTAGGCAACTCTATCAAGCAAGCGGTGTTTCGTGGTGTCTACACCGAAAGCAACGCGCGCTTGCAAGCGGAGGCTTCACGTCTCGGTGAAATCACCTTCCTGACCGAGGCTGAAGCCAAGGCAACTTCTGACATGAATGACAAACACTTAGATCGTCCTTGGGAGATGTGGAAACGCAACGCTCAACGTCAGGAAAGGTAAATCTGTGGTCGGCATCACTGTCGAACCAACACACCCTTTTCGCGGGAAAGTTCAGTTTCCTTTTCAAGAGCAGCCAAAGTGCGATAAAGCGCTTCATGGGTAACCCCCAATTCGCTGGCCAAGGTTTTCAAATCTGTGTTGAGTTGGTAGCGTCCCTGCGTGCCTTCGCTGTCGACGAGGTGAAGTATCCGCTCTCTGACCGATTTCATGCTGAGCCTTTCACACATCAAGCGCAGGTGCTTGATTTCTAAGTTCAGCATCTTGATCCAGCGCATCGAAAACGCGCGGTCATTTTCCAGCGCCTGTGCCAGTGCTTGAATGGGTATTTGAATCAATTGCGTAGGCTTCACTGCTCGAGCATCGCAGTGGTAATGGGACGACTGCAAACTCGCCTCGCTGACAAAACCGCGTCGTGTTCGCTGCAAGACAATGCGTTCCCCATGGGGGCTGACGCGCTCTAGGGTGACCTCGCCAAGTCGCACAAAATAAAGCCACTGCGGTTTTTTGCCGGTTTGAAAAAGCAGGCCTCCCTTTTTAAGGGCCATTGCCTCGCACTGGCTGTGCAAGCCCTGCGGGAGCAGGGTTTGCAGGTCTTCTGGCAGGGTAAGCGTCGAGGGATGGTCTTGGATGGGCATATGACTTTGATCATATGCGATCTCCCTTGGCAAGCGCATACTGATGGTGAGTTCTGGGGCAAGGCCTGAATGACCAGGCGCAGAATTCATAATGGATACCATCCGAAGGAGTTTTGTATGTCATTAGAAAACATTCAAGTGCATGTTGAAAACATCAAATGCGGCGGTTGTGAAAAATCGATCGTCAAAGGCCTCACAGAAATCGATGGTCTGTCCAACGTTGTGATTGACCGCGACCAACAACTGGTGACCGTCACGGCAGATGCTTCTCAGCGTGAAGCTGTGGTAGCCAAGCTCAGAAAAATGGGTTATCCCGAGCAGGGCAGCGTGGCCGGTTTAGAAGCGGGTTTGGCCAATGCCAAATCGTTTGTGAGTTGCGCGATTGGTCGAATGTCATAAATACCTCCGAGCATGCCAAGCACAGTAGCGGTTTTTGTTCACCACCCCATGTGCTCGGTGGATTCGGTCAATGGTGTCATGCAAGCGCTGGCACCGCATTACCCCATCAAGGTGTTTACCAAGCACCGTGTGCGTGAGGGTTTTTTTGACGATGTTGCTTTGGTTGTTTTTCCTGGCGGAGACGGCGAGGCCACGGCGTTCAGTTATTTGCTCAAAGCCAATGCGGATGAGATTCAACAATTTCTCAACCGTGGGGGCAAGTATTTGGGCATTTGCATGGGCGCGTATTGGGCCGATGCACACTACTTCGATATTCTGAAGCAAACGCGCGTCGTGCAGTACATCAAACGGCCTCGTGCGGACATCAAATCTTCCTATGGCACGACGGCACCCGTTGTGTGGCTGGGCAAGCCCGAGCGGATGTATTTTTACGATGGCCCCACGTTTTTGGGCGGCAACTTCGACACGCTTGCCACGTATGCCAACGGTGACCCCATGGCGATTGTGCAAGGACCCATCGGTTTGATCGGATGTCACCTCGAAAGTCAAGCCCATTGGTACACCCGAAAATTCATGCAGCCGCATTGGCATCACAATACGCACCATGCGTTGCTGGTTCGCTTTGTGGCAGATTTCTTGTTAGAGCGACGCCAGATGGTTTTGTTTTAATGCGTTCAATTCGATGATCTCTCGTTGGCATACCGCACTTGTGATGTTGACCATTGGTTTGGTGTTGGCTGCTTGCTCTAGCGCCCCCAAGCCCAGCGTTGTTTCAAAGCCTGAGCCGAAAGGGTCTGTGCTGTCTCAAGACAAGCGACACGATGTGGTGATTCAATCTATGGCCATGCTAGATCGAAACTACACCTACGGCGGCAAAAAGCTTCACACAGGTTTTGATTGCTCGGGCCTGGTCAGCTTTGTTTACAAACAATCCGCCGGTGTTGCGTTGCAAGGCAGCGCAGCTGACATGGCCAAAAAAACACGACCGATTGATCCCGCTTCTGCGCAGCCCGGCGATTTGGTTTTTTTCAACACCCTTGGCTCGCCTAGCTCGCATGTCGGTATTTACATTGGTTCAGGCAAGTTCATTCATGCAGCCAATGAACGCACCGGCGTAAGACAAGAGCGCCTTGACAACAGCTATTGGTCTAAACGCTTTGAAGGCTTCAGAACCTTGAATTAAGCGATATTGTCTTGTGCGTTGCGCAGTGCGTTTTTTTGCGCCCACCACAACGCGCCAATGCCCACAAGGCTCAGACCCACCATCAATGCAATTCCATGGCTGTATCCGTGCGTGTCTGACCATAAGACGCCCATCAACACAGGTGCTGAGGCACGGGCAAAAGCCATGGGGATGCCCAACAAACCATTGAGGCTGCCCACATGCGCTTGGTTGATGTATTGCGCCATGACGGTGCCTTTGACAATGGTCAGCATGCCATTGCCCAAGCCATACAACACCACAAACACCAACGCGCCTATGGCGTTGTTTGGGCTCACCCAGAGTGCCAACATGCCAAGTGGAATCAAACAGGGTACCCATCGATTGGTTTGATGCACATCCAACTGACGTTCGAGTGTGAACAAGCCAATACGTCCCATCACTTGCAACACACCAATGCTGGCGGGAATGATCAACACCCACTCATGTGCCATACCTGCTTCGCGCAACAAACTGACCATGTGCGCGGGTAGTGCGGTGGTGACCGTCATCAGGACAATGACAAACAGGGCCAAGGCCCAATAGGTGGGGTGTTGAATGTGTGAGCGTATCGATGTGGGTGTTTGCACCACCTCTTGCAGTGAGGTGCGTTCGTGTTGTTGCGCAGGTGCGGACTTCAACAACCAAGCATGCAAGGGCGCGCACACCAGCACATGCAAGCCGCCGAGCAAACACAGGGTGGTTCGCCAATCGGTCGTTGCCATCAGCCAATCAATGAGTGGAATGAACACCGTGCTGGCCAAGCCACCCAGAAACGTCAACAAAATGATGGCACGTCGAAAGTCATTGGGGAAACGACGTGTTAACACCGCGAAAGCGGGTGGGTACAGCGTGGCTGATAAACCGATGCCTAAGCACAACCAAGCCAAATAAAACTCGCTCACATGAGTGACAAAACTGTGGCCAATAAAGCTGATGCCAATCAACAACGAGCCGCCGGTCATGATGCTGCGTTCATGCCCCTGATCGATGCGTCGTCCCACCCAAAACGCCAACAAACCTTCGGCCAACAAAGCCAAACTAAAACCCAGTGATGATTGCGCACGTGTCATGTCAAGCTCAAGCTCGAGCGGCGCCATGAATAAAGAAAAACCGTAAAACACGCTGCCCCAACTGATGAGTTGAACCCATGACAGCCAAAAAACAAAACGCAAATCGAGAGGGGATGAAGGTTCGCGAGACATGTAGACACAGAGCATAAACGCTGTGCGCCTAGTGCGCTAAGAGGTGCTTAAAAAGGGGACCGCTCCCGGCGATAGATAGGAGTCCATGCGCGCCCGCGAAAATTTGGGCTGGTAGCGAGAGCGGTCATAAACCTAGCAACCTTGAACCTTATAGATCGGTGCAAAGTGGCTAGGCTTGAGTGCGTGTGAAAAAAATCAACCGATCAAATCAACACGACCGTCCAAGCTCATCACGCCTGTGATGACGCTCAGCTTGGGTTGACGCTTGCGCACTTGGTCGCGGAATTGAGCCAAA
>JACCDH010289292.1_pt1 | contig 13572 bp, 14 predicted proteins | sample 7442481 | NCBI WGS metagenome assembly JACCDH01 (sample SAMN15323433, study PRJNA562643) | freshwater metagenome | isolation source: river surface water | place: USA:Blue River Watershed | collected 2017-08-15
CGGCCCGGGGCCCTCGGCGCTGGCAAAACAGGCAACAACGTCGCCCGATGCAAGCTTGGGAAGCCATTCGGCTTTTTGCGCATCCGAGCCCGCCAGCCGGATTGCATCCGCTGCCAACACGATCGATGAGAAAAACGGTGTGGCCGCATTGACCCGTCCGAGTTCCTCGCTGATCACACCGAGGTCGATTTCCGACATCCCAAGGCCGCCAAACTCTTCAGGAATATTGGCGCCGAGAAAGCCCATATCGCCAAGTTCGCGCCAAAGTGGCTCGTCCCATTCCGCATTGCTATCGATCAGCTTGCGCAAATGGTCATAAGGCGAGCGCTCGGCAAGCAGACCGCGTGCCTGTTCCGCCAGCATCTTTTGTTCATCGGATAGGTCAAAATTCATGCGCTTAAATCCTGTTCTTCACATAAAATCCAGCGGTGCAAATGAGCTTTTCGCAAGCGCACCCATCGCTTCAGCCATCAAAGTCGTCTCGCGTGTAACGCGGTTGTGACATAGTTGCAGCGCAACTTTGTGTTGAATGCTGCCGCTAACAATCGCGCGTGCGAATGCAGTGCGCGCGGGCCTGACGGCATCAAAGCGTTGACCGATCGACGCGGCAATTTCACCAAGTTCCGCTTGGTCAAAAGTCGCACCGTAGCGGTCGCGCGCACGCCAATATTTAATGATACGCGCAAGGCTTTTTGCCTTGGTTGCAGCATGCTGGTCGGCGATGCGCGGAACGATATCGTTGCGGATGTCATCAAGCGCGATTTCAAACATGCCATCAGCGTCTGTCACCGGCACTTCGGGCGGCTCATAAGCAGCAATACCCTCACCGCTGAGTTCGGCAATCGATTCGACCACAACCCGGCGATGCATCGCGCCGAACATCAACGTGATGCCCTGCATTGCGGTCTTGGACGCAGTTTGCTGGGCAGCAATATGACCAGGGACCATGAAGCTCATCTGGAAGTATAAACGGTGATAGCGGACACGCTCGATATCAACGGAAACCCCACCTGCCGATTCATAGGCGGAAAACACTTCGGGCATCGGGATGAAAGGCTGTACCAAGCTGCGAACCCAGCATTGCGCCAGATCTTCCATCGGGTCGCCATAGTGCGTCAGCTCCCAATCGAGCAAGGCGGTAACCCTATTATCGCGGTGGAGGAAATTGCCGGGACCAGCATCGCCGTGAACGATAACCGATCGCCCGCGATCTGCCGGGATATTTTCCGCAAGCCAATTCAACGCAAGCAACAGAATCGGGTCGGGATCATGTGCCAACAGGCCTGCCCGCCACTCTGCAAGGCGCGACGAAATTCGCTCCGCGTTCGGGATAGATGGATCGTCAAAACCCTTTAGCTGCAAAAATGAAGGATCAATATTATGCAACGCGACCAGCTGCGCCAGATAGTCTTGTGCAAGCGCCGCAGTATCCCCTGCATTCTCGAAACGGTCTATGCCGTCAGTGAATTCGGTAAACAGCGCAAGATGTGCGGGTTCCGACGCGATGTACCGCGGCGCTAACACGCCCTTGCCGTACAGCGGACCTGACAAGGCTTCCAAAACTGCAGATTCGCGCTCGAAATAGGGAATTCGCGACGGGTCGCCAGCGCGCGTGTCGAATGCCAGATAGCCCTTTTGTACCCGCCCGTCTGCGTGCCGAACCGATATTTCCGCCCCCTGCCGCGATGCACCGCCACCGCCGCGCGGAATCACTTCGGTAATCGCCGCGCCCGTTTGTCGCTCGACGCTGCCTGCCAGATCGGCCGGAATCAGTTCGCGGCTTGTCAAATCCTCTGCATCCTGTCCTTATGCTGGCGCTTGCCTTGTTCGACTTATATAACTACGTCAACTATCAAAATAAATCAACGCAGGAGTGGCCCCGTGCAATATGAAACTATCCTTGTCGACATTGCCGACAAGATTGCAACCATCACCATCAACCGCCCCGACGCGATGAACAGCTTTACCAAACAGATGTGCGAAGATTTCGCGCATCTTTGGACTGCGTTGGCACATGACGACAATGTCAATTGTTGCGTGTTACGCGCAGCTCCAGGACGGGCATTTTGCACCGGGGTAGATGTGAAGATGGCGCAGCAACCCGGGCAGTCGGTGATTGCCGATGACGTCTGGGCCGCTGAAGACCCGGGTAACAAACTCGGCCCCAAATCGATGAACTGCTGGAAGCCGGTTATCTGCGCGGTTCACGGAATGGCGGCGGGCGGCGCATTTTATTGGCTGAACGAATGCGACATCGTCATCTGCTCTGATGACGCGACTTTTTTCGATCCGCATGTCACCTTTGGAATGACCAGTGCGCTGGAGCCAATTGGCATGACCTACAAGATGCCGTTGCAAGACGTATTGCGGATGGTCCTGCTCGGCAACGACGAACGGCTTGGTGCCGAAACGGCTATGCGCATCGGGATTGTCAGCGAAGTTGTGGAACTTGATGCCCTGTGGCCGCGCGCGCAAGAATTGGCCGAGATTGTCGCAGCGAAGCCGCCTGCCGCCACCGCCGGGTCCGTCAAAGCAATCTGGCAATCACTTGATTTGCCGCGCTCCGTCGCGCTCGCCCAAGGGCTTAAATATTGCCAGGTCGGCAATCCGGTGGGTATACCTCAAGTAGACCGCGCGGCGCTGATGGCCGATAAAGCTAAAAAATTCAACATCCGCTAGGAGGGCATTTGTGTTGCCGACTGGATTCATTGCGGCATGCCATTCACGCGCGGTTTAATCATACGATTAAATGTTGGCATTTATCTTACCTAGTTATATAAGTGTGATAAACGAGAATCGAGGGAGCAGGATGTCCATCCTTTATGATGAGGGCCAACAGGCCATTGCCACTGAAGCCAAGCGTGTGCTTGAAGCGCGTGTGTTGCCGGAAAAGCTTTTACAGCTGCTCGAAACCACAGGCAAATTCGACACCGCTTTTTGGGACACCGCCAAGGAACAAGGTTGGACCGGCATTGCTATTCCTGAGGACCATGGCGGGTTGGGTCTGTCATTGGTTGAGCTTGGCATTATTGCTCTGGCTTGCGGTGGCGTCACCAGCGGCGCGCCGTTTCTGACATCTTCTTACGGTGCTGCGCGTGCCATTCTCGATCTTGGTTCGGACGATCTCAAGGCCGAATGGCTGCCGAGATTGGCCAGCGGCGACGCGATTGGCGCAATCGCTTTTGCTGAACATCAATCACCCGTTCCGGCGAAATCTGCGGTTAGCTTTTCAGACGGCAGACTGACCGGTAGAAAGCCATCTGTTGCGGGAGGCAGCCATGCAGACATTGCTATCGTGCTGGCCAGCGACAACGGCACGCCAGTTTTGGTCGCTGCCGATGTTGGCAATCTCTCGCCCAAAGCATTCACCACTTTCGACAACAGCCGCTGCGTCGCGGATTTTGAATTTGATGGCACGCCCGCTGCGTTGCTGGCATCCGGCCCAGCAGCCTTGGACGCTGCTCTTCATATCCTCGCGTTGCAATCGGTAGTGACGTCGCACGAACAGACTGGTGGTGCTGAAGCGCTGATGTTGCGTGCGCGCGATTATGCCAATACCCGCCGCGCCTTTGGTCAGGTCATCGGCTCGTTCCAGTCGGTCAAACATCGTATCGCTGAAATGTACGGTCTTGTAGAAATCGCCCGCGCTAATGCCATTCATGCAGCTGCCCGCGAAGGCCATCCTGATTTCCTGAAAGCCGCTGCAGCTGCAAGGCTTGCGGCTTCTGATGCCTATGACACCGTAGCCCGCGACGCGGTGCAGGTACACGGGGGAATCGGCGTGACGTGGGAGGCTGGCCTACACCTTCACATGCGGCGCGCGCGCACGCTGGCCAACGAGCAGGGCAACGGTATTTTTTGGGAAGATGTGCTCGTCGATGAACTGACAGGAGAAGCGGCATGAGCCAACTGGAAACCTATCGCAACAGCGCGCGTGACTGGCTGGAGAGTGTGGCGCCTCAATTTGGCGTGGCTGCACGTAAGGGGCTAAGCGAGCAACAGGATCTGGCGCTCGGGCGCAAATATCAATCGGCCAAGTTCGATGCCGGTTATGCGGGCATCAACTGGCCAACCGAGTTCGGGGGCCAAGGCCTTTCCCATATCGAGAAAGTTGCATTTGAAGGCGAGGAGATGAAGTTCGGAATGCCGAACGGCTATTTCGGCATTTCGCTAGGTATGCCGGTCCCGATCCTGATGCGCTATGGCAGCGACGCAGAATTCACAAAAGAACGGGTGCTCAAAGCGCTAAAAGGCGAAGAAATCTGGTGCCAGCTTTTTTCCGAGCCTGCAGGCGGCTCCGACCTTGCCGGCCTTCGCATGAAGGCCGAACCCGAAGGCAATGGCTGGAAACTCAACGGCCAGAAGCTTTGGACCAGTTGGGCGCAATATTCCGATTATGGCGTCATCGTCGTCCGGACAGACCCTACTGCACCAAAACATAAGGGGCTGACCTATTTCTGGGTCGATATGAAAGCGCCGGGCGTCACCGTACGTCCGATAAAACTTGCAGGCGGTGACAGCCACGTCAACGAAGTGTTCTTCGACGATGTCAAGATCAGCGACGATCACCGTATGTCGCCTGTCGGCGGCGGGTTTGGCGTTGCGATGGCGACGCTCATGATCGAACGCTATGTGGCGACCGACAGCGGCGGGTTTGGCCCGCATCTCGATTTATTTATCAGCCTTGCACAAGATGTCGAAATCAACGGCAAGCCCGCCATTCAAGACGGCCGCATCCGCCAGCAAATCGCCCGCAACTTTGCCATGCGCAACGGCCTTGATGCAATTACCGCACGTGCCATGCTGATGATGCAGGCGGGTATGGAACCCGGTGCCGAGGGTTCGCTTAACAAGTTAGTGTCAGTGCGATCACGGCAGAAACTTTCCGAACTCGCAATCGACTTGCGCGGAACCGATGGTTTGGCATTTGACGAACATGCGCACGTCAAATCCGACTGGAGCACCAGCTGGATCAACGCGCCGACTGGCCGCATTGCCGGCGGTGCCGACGAAATGCTGCTCAACACAATTGCCGAAAAAATCCTCGGCCTGCCGCAAGATCATCGCCCCGACAAGGGTGTGCCATTTAACGAAATTCCAGCCTAAAAGGAAACCTCCATGACCGACGCTTACATTATTGACGCTGTCCGCACCCCGCGCGGTATTGGCAAACCTGGCAAGGGCGCGCTGTCGCATTTGCACCCGCAACACCTTGCCGCGACGGTGTTAAGAGCACTGAAAGATCGCAACAACATCAACACCGCCGAGGTCGACGACATCATCTGGTCGACATCGACGCAAAAGGGCAAGCAAGGCGGCGATCTTGGAAGGATGGCGGCGCTCGATGCAGGCTATGATGTCAAGGCGTCCGGCATGACGCTTGACCGTTTCTGCGGCGGCGGCATCACGTCGGTGAACCTTGCGGCGGCACAGATTATGTCTGGAATGGAAGACCTGCTGATCGCTGGAGGCACCGAAATGATGTCTTACACGACCACGGTAAGCGCTGATGAGAGGGCCGCTGGCATAAAGCCAATGGGGATGGGTTCGGGTAATCAGCATTTACAAGCGGTCCATCCGCAATCGCATCAGGGCGTGTGCGGAGATGCGATCGCCGCGATGGAAGGTATCAGCCGTGAAGACGTCGATGCGCTAGGCCTTGAAAGCCAACGCCGCGCCGAAGTCGCAATCAACGAAGGCCGGTTCGACAAGAGCCTGATCACCGTTTACAACGAAGATGGCAGCGTGGCGCTCGACAAGGAAGAATTCCCGCGTCCGCAAACCACAGCCGAAGGCCTCGCGTCCCTCAAGGCATCTTTTAATGAAATCGCCGACATGTCGATCCAGCCTGACGGCCAGACATTCCGTCAGGCGATCAACGCGGTTTATCCCGATCTCAAATGGGAAGGTGTGCATCATGCCGGCAATTCCTCCGGCGTAGTTGACGGAGCTGCGGCGATCCTTCTTGCCTCGCCCGCTTATGCCGAAAAGAACGGCCTGAAACCGCGCGCCCGTATCGTTGCGACCGCGAATGTCGGCGATTGCCCTACGCTTATGCTTAATGCGCCTGTAGCTGCGGCGAAGAAGGTTTTGGCAAAGGCTGGGTTGACCCCTGACGATATCGACCTGTGGGAAATCAACGAAGCATTCGCGGTTGTCGCGGAAAAGTTCATCCGCGACCTGAAGCTTGACCGCGACAAGGTCAACGTGAACGGCGGCGCGTGTGCGCTCGGTCACCCAATTGGTGCAACCGGATCCATCCTGATAGGTACCGTGCTCGACGAACTGGAACGGCGCGGTCTCAAGCGCGGTTTGGTAACGATGTGCGCGGCTGGCGGCATGGCTCCGGCGATCATTATCGAACGGGTTTGATCTGCATTTTGGGGACATCTTCAGCATTGGGCCAGATTTTCATAAGCTGTTGGTGTCTTGCAGGCAGGTCATTGCATAACACCGCTAGAAATGGATGAATATGCTACAGGATATCGCATTTTTGCATGGCGGCGGTCAGGGCGGATGGATTTGGGACGAAGCGATAGCCGCACTTCGTTTGCAGGATCGAGGGACCACGCGTCGGATCCTGGTGCTTGACGTTCCTGGATGCGGCGTCAAACGGGAACGCGACACTTCTGGCCTTTGCCATGCCGATGTGATCAAAGAGTTAGCCGATGATATTGACCGCGCTGACCTGAACAATGCGCTGCTTGTCGGCCATTCGCAGGCGGGAACGGTTTTGCCTGCACTGTCTGCCGCCCACCCTGATAGGATTGCGCGGTGCGTGTATGTGACGTGCTGTGCCCCGGCTTTCGGGCAAACCGTAGTGGCTATGATGGGGACAGCTTTACATGGTGCTGATTCTACTCAAGTGGGTTGGCCGCTAGATCCCGCCACGACGACCCCGGACACGCTTTTCAAGGCAATGTTCTGCAACGACATGGATGACACGGCTGCAGCCGCTTTCATGTCCAAATTGGGGCATGACCGATGGCCGCAGGCGTGCGGAACGCAGGAGACAGAATGGAATTATGCTGCCGCTCACGATGTGCCAGCAACTTATGTGATCGCGCAGCGAGATGCGATTCTGCCGCCAGCTTGGCAACGCAGGTTTGCAGAGCGCATTGGCGTGGACCGGATCGAGCACATCGATTCTGGTCACCAGCCAATGAACACGCGGCCGCATGCCCTTGCCGAGATTCTCCGCGCTTTATAGAAAATCGGCTCTACCTTGCGGACGTCGGTCGTGAGAATCGGTGTACACATCTAGGTTAAGCAATTTTTCCGATGCTATCGTGGTTGGTCGGCGACAGCCTTGGCCCAATCGTCAATTTCGCTCTCTACCCAAACCGCACATTTGGGTCCGAGTGACCGCGACTTGGGAAATCGTCCCTCACTCATCAGACGGTAAATCATTGAGCGTCTGATCCCGACGCGTGCGATAACGTCGGGCAACCTTATCAGGCGTACCGAACCATTGGGAGCAACCGGTCCGTTGATTACTTCTGCACAGTGCGATTGTTTTTCCATAACGGAAAATTACCGGCCTAAAGCCAGCGACAGATCGCGGCTCGCTATGTCATCGATATGTTCAGAGACCAAACGTGCGACCAGTTTAGACGTACCGACGGCCCAGCGGGGGCGGACCTCATTGAACTTGTCCTGCAGCGCTTCGTTCAAGGTTCCTGGCATTGAAGATACAAGCTCATCCCAGAATTCTCCCATCTCATGATGCATCCAGTTCGCTGCCAGCTCTTCCTTGCCAGCAAGTGCCAGGAACAATGTTCCGCGCGCCGGGACACCTGCAGCTGCGAACAAGCGCAGCGCTTCATCGACCGTAACGGACCGTGTGCCGCGAATAACGCGTAACAAAGCATCCTTATGAAAGCCCGTCTCGCTCGCGATGTCGCGCTTGGGCCTGCCCGAGTTTTCGATGGCCCTTGCAAGCGTGCGCGCAAGCACATCTTCTATGGCGGGTGGTTCGGCAATCTGGTTGTTCATAACCGGGTGTTCCTTGGCGTCCAGAGTTCGACTCGAAGTGATATTCCGACTCTGCAACTGTAGGAAAGCAAAAAGAACAAAGTTAGAACAAATAAGATTTCCTATAATGAGACGATTCGATGGATTGGCGCAAATCTCGCCCGTCTGTGGCCGATTCGTCGGCCAGTCGCGAACGCTAATCAGGCGTTTTTCGCAACATTAGCGGTCAGCAGAAGCCGCTTCGGTATGATTTTCAACTCAAACACCTCTCTATCACTGTTGCCGCTTTCCTATTTCAATCTCCTAGTCCCAGTAAGAACGAACAGCGAACGTGATCGCTGCCCTTCCCTGATTGGAGATTGAACCCATGACTAGCTTATCCCTTAAACACCGCCGCATTGGTGCTGGTGCAATATTGTTGCCGATTGCCATCGCGGCGCTGGCTGCATCTGCCGCTTTTGCTGGTGCAGACACGACATTTGCCCCTGCCCTGACGAAATTCACGGATTTTCTCGAAGGCTCGGGCGGCAAGATCATCACCGTATTGAGTCTTGCTGGCGGCCTGATCGGTCTCGCGTCCGGACGCTTCACATTGTCCCAGATCGCCGTGCCCGTGGGCGTCGGCATCGGTGTTGGCACCGGCGTGCCGATCGTCACGTCCGTCGTCACGGCCATCATCTGACGACGAACTGACGGAGGGCGGCATCATGACGGACCGGTATATTGTTCCGCGCAGGCTCGACGATCCTGAACTCATTGGGTTCTGGACACTCGACGAGTTTGCCGGGCTGATTGTCCCATTCACCTGGGGCATTCTGACGCAGCACATTTTCATAGGCATCGCATTGGCTTTTGGAGCCTGGTTCACCTTGCGAAAGGCAAAGGCAGGGCGGGCAAGTTCATGGGTCCGGCACGCCGCCTATTGGTATCTGCCGTATGGACTGACCGGTCTGAAATGCACGCCGCCCTCTTATTGCCGCCTGTTGGCGGGTTGAGGGAGAGCACATATGCATTTCGATATTTCACACGAACGCTCGCAAAGCCTGCTGCGACAGCGCAATATGCTTGCGCTCACCAGTGCCGCCCTCGGCATCGCGCTGATTGTCGCAACCGGGCTGGCGGCCACCCGCGACCGGGAAGTTGTGCTAGTGCCGACAGCGTCCAAATCGCTCACCATTTCGAGCGGCGAGGTGACTGCTGATTATCTCGAGCTGGTGACCCGCGACGCTGCGCTGATGCTGCTCAACCGCAGTCCGGAAAATCTCGATTACTGGATGGCGCAGATACTCGAACTGGCCGATCCCAAATCGCACGGTTCTCTGAAATCGGAGCTCGTCCGGATTGTCGACGAGCAACGCGGCTCGGATGTGACCCAAGCCTTTGTCATTAAGAGCATGACGGTCGATCCGAATGGCCTCGCTTCCGAGGTGCGCGGCACGCTCAAAACCTTTGTCGGCGCGCAAGTCATTGCAAGCGACGACCGCCGCTTTCGGTTTAGCTGGACCTATCAGGGTCTGCGGCTTGGCCTTTCCGGTTTCGCGCAAATTGCAAGCGAAGACCCATCGAAGGAACCTCAATAATGCTTAAGGTGAAACTCATTGCTGCGTTGCTACCCGTACTCGCGACTGCCAGTCCAGTTTACGCGGACCAATATGAGCAGACCGCTGATGGCGGCGCTATCGACTGTATAGTATCGAAGCGCGAGCTGACACGAGTCAGTCTTATTGGCGACCAATTTGCCAGCGTCTCGAAAATCTCGACCGGCTATCCGTATAATGATTTTGCGGTGACCAATGAGCCGGTGCGCGGTGATATCTATCTCTCGGTACCCGACACCTACGCGGCTGCGACCATCAGCTTCTTTGCGACGACCAAGAAGGGGTTCGTCTACAAGTTCGGCTGCCGCGCAGAGCCGGTCGATGCCCAGCAGATATTCATCAGTAATCCCGCGCTGGCAAAATCCGATGCAGCGGACTGGGAAGCGGAAACGCCGCGCGGTGAAGCAGCGGTTCGGCTCATCCAGGCAATGGCGAACAACCAAGTAGTTCCTGGATATATTATCCGGCAAGCGGCAAGCCCGCCGTCCCGCGTTGGCGATCTCGAAGTCCAATTGATCGCGGAATATCGCGGCAGCGGCCTGCTCGGCAAAGTCATTCGGCTCACTAACAAAGCCGCCGAAGCGCTGAATATCGCCGAACGCGACATTGCGCCGCGCGACAGCGTCGCGGTCAGCCTTTCCACCTCCACAATCAAATCCGGCGCAAGCACCACTGCCTATCTGGTCGGCGCCAATGCGGAGACTTCAAATGACTGAGCCAGAAAACAAGCCCGCCGCCACCGAGGCGCGCGAAACACAACAATCGAGCCTCGCCTCACTCAACGCGCGAACCGCCAAGCGCCAGCAGTTGCTGCTCGCAGGCGTCGGCGCGGTGCTCCTGAGCGGTGCCAGCTGGTTCATCTTCGGATCGGACGACAATGCAGACGGCGCCGATCCCAAGGCTGCGCAAACCATCGAGACTGCGGGGCTAGTCAACCGCGACCTGTCGCAGCGTGAATTTGTGGCCGTTTACGGCAACCGGCTCGATGCGGTTACCCGCGAACAAAAAGCGCTGAGGGAAGCGCAAGCCCCGCTTGAAGGCGTCGAAGCTCAATTGGCGGCGCTGAAAGCCGAGAACCAGGCGATGCGGGTTGACGGACAAGCGGCAATCGATGCTGTCTCTGCTGAAAATGCGGCGCTCAAAAGCCAGATCGCAGTCCAGGCTGCCGCCCCGCCTCCTGCAGCGCTTCCGGCATACGGGCCGCAGGCAGGCGGCTATGATGCGCGCGGGCGGTCAGAGGGTTCTCCGATACCCAATACGGGCGGAGCGCCAGAAAGCCTGTCGCCGGGTGAAGTCAAACTGTTGAGCTTTGGCGTGAGCGAAAAGGGTGGAGCAGGCAATCGTGCGCAGCGGCCCGAAGTCTCACCGCTGGTGGTTGAAGATTCGCCCGATTATCTGCCGCCCAATTCCTATGCGCCAGCGCGCGTGATCGTAGGTGTCGATGCATCGGCCGGAGTCTCGAGCCAGACCGATCCCCTGCCCGTGGTGTTGCGGATTACCGGACCTGCCCGTTCGGTGATGAAGAACGGAAAGATACTCACCACCCGGATTACAGGATGTGTCGTCAACGGCGCTGCGCGCGGCGATCTCTCTTCGGAGAAAGTTTATGTGAAGCTTGCCAAAATGACCTGCGACCAGCCCGGCGGGCGCGTTGCGGTCTCCGAGGTCAAAGGCTTTATCAGCTTTGCTGGCAAATCGGGCGTGCGCGGCCGCGTGGTGAGCCGTGAAGGGAGCTTGATTTCGCAAGCGCTGCTTGCAGGCATCATCGGCGGCTTTGGCCGCGGCTTTTCAGCCAATGCCAACAGTGTCTTTTCAGGCGTCACCACAAATGCATCGGGCGAGCGCTCGAAGCTCTCAGGCGGTGACATATTGGGCGGCGGGCTTGGCCAAGGTGCGGGCGATGCCGCCGATACGGTGAGCAAATATCTCATCGAACGCGCCGAACAATATCAACCCGTGGTCGAGATGCCCACCGGTATCGACGTTGAAATCGTCTTTCTCGACGGCGTTTTTGTGAGGAATTCTTAAATGATCGAGCAACATGAAACCACGCCCGCGCGTCCACGCCGCTGGCTGAAAGTCGGCGCGGGACTATGCGCGCTTGTCAGCCTGTCGGCAGCGACGGGTTGGGGTGCGGCGACCTTTGCCTCAACCCAGATCAAAAACCAGAATATCGACCAATTGCGCACAGCGCTCAAATTGCGTCTGCCCAAAACACCCATCGATGCGCTTGATTGCGCAGGGCATGGCGGGCTGTGCGAAGTGGTCTCCAAGACCACGCTCTTCTACGTCGACACCAAAGCCAAATATCTGGTCATTGGCCGCATCTATGACATGGAGGCGCGGCAGGATCTGACTGCAGCGCGGTTGCTGGCGCTCAATCCCGATCTGTTGACCGCAGGGGCAGCGCGCAGCGACGACCGCAACGCGGCGGAAACACCGCGCCGGCCCGCTAACCCCGCAAAAGTTTCACTCAGCGGACTTCCTACGAAAGGCGCCATTCATTGGGGGCCAGCAAGCGGTCCCAAGCTGATCGTCTTTTCCGATTTCCAGTGCAGCTATTGCCGCAAATTATCCGATGAGCTCAAATCGCTCGGCGTTCGCGTCGAAGAACGTCCGATTTCAATCTTCGGCGCAGCAAGCCGCAAATTATCCGAACAGGTCTATTGCTCGGCAAACCCTGCAGCGGCCTTGCACGGAGCCTATGGCGGGCTGGCTCTCGCCAGGGCCAAGCCGTGCGACACCAGCGGGCTCGATGCCAATGAAGCCTTTGCCAAAAAGCACGGGTTCGGCGGCACGCCAGTGATACTGCGCCCGTCGGACGGCGCGGTCATCGAAGGTTACCGCAGCGCGTCAGACCTCAAAGCATTTCTGAACATAAACCCGAAGCGCAGCGGAGCCTGAGCCATGAGCATCAAACATCATAATCTCGCACTTCCATTGATGCTCGCAAGCCTTTCGGCCTGCGCGACACTTGGAACCAATGTGGCCGGTGACTTTAGCTGCCGCGCGCCCAAAGGTGGATGCGCGCCGACAGGCGCCATCGATGCAGCAGCCACCGCCGTATCACATGGGCATGCGCCAGAACGATCGCTGCTGCCCGCTCGCGCTGGCATTGCGCCCGGCGATGTGGCGCGAACTGGCGAGCGCACGATCAAGATCGTCTTTCCCGCCCATATCGACAGTCAGGGAACGCTGCGCGACGAAGCGGTGGCTTGGGCAGTTGTAGAACAGGCTGATTGGGCAGCAGCGCTTCGCCGCAGCCCGGGCGATTCAGATCAATCGCTGAACACCCAGCTGCGGCAAAGCTTGAAGTATAGGCATCCATCCGCCGGAGCGCCGCAGCCTGCCCCAATGTCCGTTGACGAGATCCCACCTGCAACTGCCCTCGAGACAGTTCCGGATCACTCCAATTCTGACGCACTTCTATTCCCCTTGGTCTCGCCGCTGGTCCTCCCCTCCACGGCGCGCGAGGCCATTGCCGGTGCAAGCGCACCGGCGGTCGAGGGGTTCGACATGTCTTCTCCCCTGCATGTTCGGACCCCTCGATTCTCCAATCCCGACGTACTGCAAAATTATCCAACGCTGGAAGCCATCGCGGCCGCCAAATCCCGGTCGAAGGCTAACGAAGCACCTTTGCCCAAGGATCCGCAGTGATGGGCATTAGCTTTCGCACCCTCAAGGACAGCTTGCTGAAAGGCTTGCTCGGCGATGCCGAGCAAGCAGAAAATGGCCGTCCCGCCTTCATGCTCGATATGTTGTCGGACTGGCTGCCTTACCGTGTGTTCGATACCAACCACCGGCTCTATTTCAACAGCGGCTCGAAGGGCTTCATTCTTTCGGTCACCCCGCTGATCGGCGCCGATGAACGCACCGGCGAGATATTGGGGTCTTTCTTTTCAGAAGGGCTGCCACCTGGCGCCTGCCTGCAGGTGCTGCATCATGCTTCCCCAAGGATTAGCCGGATTGTCGCCCCCTGGTTTGCGCCGCGCTACGACCA
>JACCDH011128743.1_pt1 | contig 13572 bp, 19 predicted proteins | sample 7442481 | NCBI WGS metagenome assembly JACCDH01 (sample SAMN15323433, study PRJNA562643) | freshwater metagenome | isolation source: river surface water | place: USA:Blue River Watershed | collected 2017-08-15
GGTCGGGTGTTCTAGGTAGATGGTAATAGGCGACCCTTGTTCGCTGGTGCCGTATAGGTCACCACCACCATTAATTAAGAATTCAGGAATACCACTATTTTGGAGTAATAGAGCCAACTGATCAATTGCCCACCCTTTGCCAATGCCACCAAGGTCTATCTGACCACGCAGTAACTGCCAACCATCGTCAGTAGGTACCAGGTCGGTGATCGGGTCACCTATAATCGGTTCTTGGTCGCGCACGACGAGACTGTATGAGGCGTCGTAGCCACGTGCGAGTCGGGCGTCACCGACCAAGATGTTGAAGACCCCTTGGGTGTCTTTATAGAATTTTTTCCCATATGTAAAAAGTCTTTCTAGATCGGGATCAGCAGTCTTTATATAGCCAGTCTCGTTGAGTTGACCGACGAGCGAGTCGGTACGAAACCGAGAGAATCGTTCCTCGATAGAGCACAAGAGCGCAGACAAGTCTTGTGTGAGACTGTGTCTGCGCTCTTGTGTTATGGGTTCGAATGTTTCTATCAGCCACTGTGTACCGAGTGCAGTAAGAGCGATAGGAGGCATGCTGGATTAAATCTTGGCGTCAGCTTTGATAGCAATCACCGCCTTATTAAATGCATCAGTAGTCAACGAAGCTCCACCTACTCGTGAGAGGCTGATGGTATCAAGCTTTTTACCAATTACTTGGGTTGGTAACGCCGCATCAAATTTATTCTGGTAGTTTTTTGAGGCTGCGACATTATCACCGCTGTATGAGACAGTGGCCGCAGTTACCACATCATTAGCGAGTGTCAGATTTACGGTTACTACATGCTGGGCATTATTAGGGGCGCGGTACTCAGTAACTGTGTTATAAACTCCATTTTCATATACTGTGTCAACAGTAGGAGTTTCTGGTGTTGTGGCAGTAGTAGCTGGCGGTTCAGTCGCTGGCGTGGTCACTACTGCGTCATTGGCAACGGGTGCGGTTGGTGTTTCTGGCGCTACGACTGGTGTATCAGTGGTTGGTGCTTCTGAAATAGTAGTATCTGGTGGGGTGGTCGGTTCAGTTGGTCGCATCATGTAGCTACCAACTCCGATCAACACTGCTAAACCGATGACAATTGCGATAATAGGCATACAAAATAAAATTTACAGGACAATAAAAGCAGTATACGTCTTCGAATAACGTGACGCAACGCATAGTCGGGTACGGTATACTGATGAAATATGGATACCGTGAGAAAAATCATTTCATTACCAGCCACTTATATTGATCGCACTCCGATGTATATGGTAGTGGTGCAGGCACTGACTGCGCTCATTCTGTACAGTGTTATGTTGTCTATATTGGGCATATTACCGTATACCGTTATGGCACTTGGACTGTTGGTTTTGATAACGGTTGGTGTATCATTGGCGGTAAATATACTCTGTGCCAAAGCGACTGCAGTACCAGCCCAACATCTCTCTGCGGTCATTTCGGCTCTCATCATTGTCTTTATAGCCAGTCCTGTGGTAACTGTCGCTGACGCTTGGTTTGTTGCGGTGTTGTCAGCTGTCGCGATGGCAAGTAAATATGTGTTTGTATTCAAAAAGCAACACATAGTGAATCCGGTGGCGGTAGGGGCGGTAGTCGCTGCTTGGATTGGTTTTGGTGGGGCCGTGTGGTGGGTGGCGACCCCGTTATTGTTTATACCGGTTGTCGTGGCTGGAGCGTTGGTCGTCACCAAAGTCCGACGCTGGCCTATGGTAATCGCATTTTTGGTGGCCGGATACGCTATGTATTGGTTTGAGATGTGGCGGTTTGATGCACTTGATGCAACTACGTGGTCGGTGTTTTGGGTGTCGTACCCGATGTTGTTTTTGGGATTCTTTATGCTTACCGAGCCATTCACTATGCCGGGTACCAAGCGACTACAAATAGTCTATGGGGTATTGGTCGGTCTACTGGCCAATACATCAGTATTTAACAGTGTGATGGCCATGACTCCAGAGTTAGCACTAGTAGTGGGTAATCTGGCAGTATATCCGTGGACTTTGCGACAAAAGTTGATGCTGACAGTAAAGCAAATACGCGAGGTAACACCGAGCATATTTGAATTTACATTTCACAAACCAGCGGGGATGCATTTTATTGCCGGACAATATTTGGAGTGGATGGTGCCACATCAGTCTGCTGATGCACGGGGTATTAGACGATATTTTACCATTGCATCAAGTCCCGAAGATCAAGATCTGGTTGTCACCATGAAGATTCCAGTAACCAAAGCCAGTACCTACAAGCAGGCTATGCGAGGTTTGGAAAACGGAGACATAGTTATTGCGAGTCAGCTTGCTGGAGATTTTATATTACCGCATGAAGAAACCAAGAAGCTTGCGTGGGTAGCTGGTGGTATTGGTATCACACCGTTTGTGAGTCAGGCCAAGACATTAGTTGCTCGATCAGAAGTTCGTGATATAGCGCTACTGTACGCTACTATCACCGCGACTGATCAGACCTACGCTGATGTAGTAGGTCGAGTTGCTCGTATCATACCGGTTGTAAAAGAAGGTGTTGCACCACCTGGTGGGGAATTGGGGTATGTGTCGGCTGATATTATTAGTCGTCGCGTTCCAGATTACAAGGAACGATATTGGTATGTCTCTGGTCCGCCACCTATGGTTACAGCCACGACGCGGGCGTTACGATCACTTGGTGTATCCGGTAGTCATATCAAGACAGATTTTTTTCCAGGACTCGCATAATGTGCTCATTAAATTATGGAACTTCATTTTCATACAAGTACTGCACTTGAATCAGCGGCTGTGAATGCCTTAGCTGGTAAGCTGACTCCGTACCTGAGTCGATTGCGACGAGTGGTTGAGATGGGTGGCTATGGTGCCCCTGAGTGTTCCTTGTCTGTACCGGCTGATACCTATATGCTCCATGCGACTGAAGCGATTGTCGAGCGGGTCTATTCTGCGGCATTACGCTATATATTTGTGGTTGGCATCGGAGGCTCAAACTTAGGTACAAAAGCCATATACGACGCGCTGGCAGGTATGCGTGATTTGTATCCTCATACCCATACGCGTCTCATTTTTATTGATACGACTGATCCTGTGCTACTCTCGGTGGCACAGTCACTGATTACAAGTGTACAGTCGGCTGATGAATTACTATTCTTGGTCATAACCAAATCAGGGACGACGACCGAAACGTTGTTTAATGCCGAGTCGCTTTTGAGTACGTTTGCGACCAAATTCGGTCGCAACGCAAAACGCGTGGTGGTATTGAGCGAGTCCGGGTCACCACTGTTACGAGCAGCTACTGATCAACAGATGTACACTATTCCGTTACCGCCGCAGGTCGGTGGTAGATACTCGGTATTGTCTCCGGTCGGTTTACTTCCATTGGCACTCTTAGGCTTTGATATTCGCAGTATGCAGTCTACTGCTCTGGCAATGATTGAACGTTGTTTGCATCCAGAAGTAACGATTAATCCTGCTGCACAGTCTGCTCTAACTCAGTATTATTGGTACACCAAAGGAGTCAGACAACAAGATACGTTTGTGTTCACTCCAGCTCTAGAATCGGTGGGTAAATGGTATCGTCAGCTCTTGGCTGAGAGTCTTGGTAAAACCATCGAACACAATAATGTCAAGGTTGGTATTACTCCAACCGTCACCGTTGGATCAACCGACCTACATTCTGTTGGTCAATTGTATCTCGGTGGTCCTCGTGATCGTCTGACCACTTTTGTGTCGGTACAATCCTGGGCACAAGATGTGCGGATTAAGGGCAATGAGCGCGCTTGGCCAGATGTGGTGCCAATGATAGATAGCAAAAATGCTACTGATATTATGGCAGCAATTTACGCCGGTACGGTGGCTGCATATAACACGAATCAATTACCATATCTGGAGGTCGTGCTCCCAAAACTTGATGTAACGTCTATTGTTGCATTCATGCAGTTCAAGATGTGTGAAGTAATGATGCTTGGGTATCTATTGGAAGTAAATCCATTTGACCAGCCTCATGTCGAGCAGTACAAAACAGTAACCAAGTCAGTATTAGAAAAATAATTATGCATGAGACCCATACCCGCAGTATTGTAAAAGGTGTGACCTGGAGATTCGTAGCGTCGGTAACTACTATGATAGTAGTTTTTGTAGTAACAGGGGATTTGTCTCTGGTTCTTAGTGTTGGATTAGTAGATATCAGCCTAAAAGTCCTATTTTATTACCTGCATGAGCGATTTTGGGGTCGGGTCCATTGGGGAGTTATAGGAGTTGAACCACGACAAAAGTAAGGTGGAGCACCGTTGTACCCAGAGTGATTACGTTGCAAAACAAGCTCAGTCTGGTATGATGCGGTCGCATAAGGCTATTTTGCTAGCCACTGCACCTTTGCTCTATATATGTCATTGATAGCTACAGCGTATGCCGCGACTGAAGAAGGCATCAAAGTGTCACTTTCACCTTACATTGTAGGTGAATTATTTGGTGTCCCTATCACAGCGACCCTCTTGACTGCGTGGCTCGGTATGGCGATTTTGATAGCTATCGCTTTTTTTGCCCGACGTTCACTTTCGCTGATTCCAGGACGCGTGCAGAGTGTGTTTGAATTATTGATTGGTGGTGTGTATGACTATATGGCAGATGTGCTCGAGAGTCGTACCTTGGCTCGGAAATATTTTCCGATAGTAATGACCATTTTCTTGTTCATTTTGACGCTCAATTGGCTCGGACTCTTTCCAGGTGTTACCACTATCGGATTCTATGAGGGACATGGTACCGAGTCTCATTTTGTACCGTATCTGTATCCCGCTGCAACCGATCTTAATATTACCTTTGCGTTTGCATTGGTAGCTTTCTTTACGATTCAGATCGCTGGTGTCTCGGCAATTGGTATCTTCAAATACGCTGGTAAATTTATTAATTTTTCATCGCCGCTTGGATTTGCGGTTGGCTTGATAGAACTGGTGTCAGAAATAGCTCGGTTGATTTCGTTTTCATTCCGACTCTTCGGAAACATCTTGGCCGGCAAGACGCTGCTTTTGGTAATTACGATGCTGGTGCCGTACCTGCTACCTGTGCCGATGATGGCTTTTGAAGTGTTTGTAGGCTTTATTCAAGCCTTCGTGTTTGCGATTTTGACATTGTTCTTTATAAAAATCGCAGTTGAAGAGCCGGCACACTAGTGGCCAGTATCGAAGAGGGAATTTATTTCTCTCCTCGCGTTGTCCATTAGAAACAAAATAATTCACACAAATTATATGACAGAAATAGAAATGGCCTTGCAGGCAGCAGAACTGAGTGCAGAAGCAGTAAAGTCTATTGCAAAAGCAATTGCTATTAGTATCGGTGTATTTGGTCCAGGTCTCGGTATCGGTATGCTTGTAGCAAAGGCACTCGAAGCGATCGGTCGCAATCCAGAAGCAACCAAGCAAATCATGACTCCAATGTTCATCGGTATTGCAGCGGTAGAAGCGCTCGCGATCTTTGCGCTCTTGATCGCCTTTACTATCTAATTATTCGCAGTATTTGATCAGATCAAATACTCATTCATCACTCTATGGAAGACATCATCGCAACATTTGGCATCGACCTCCGTCTGATTATCATTCAGTTGGTCAACTTTGTGGTACTGATGAGTATCTTGGGGTACTTTTTGTACAACCCGATACTCAATCTTCTCAAAGAGCGTGAAGAGAAAATTGCGAAAGGTATTCAGGATGCTGAAGCAGCAGCCAGAGCCAAGGCTGATGCCGATGTTGAGAAACAATCAGTGCTAACAGCTGCGCATGATGAGGCAAAAGAAATTAACACTCGTGCCAAGTCTGCCGCTGATGAAAAAACCGCCACCATCCTCAGTGAAGCTGAAGAAAAAGCGAATGCACTAATACGGAATGCCGAATTGCGTGCTGTCGAGACAGCTGCCAAAATCCAAAAAGACGCCGAAGGAGAAATCGCCAAGACTACCATTTTGGCGGTTGAGAAGATCTTGCGTGAACGCACTTCATAATTTCTCTATGCATCATTTGTACGTTACGGCACTTATAGAAAGTATCAAAGCAGGTCATCAGCCGGCAGAGGTATTTCAAGGTCTCAAACATGTCCTTGCAAGACGCGGACATGAACGACTCTTGCCTCGAATCATGCGCACTCTTGAGCGCGAGGCATATCGCCGTACTGGTGCAGGCATTGCTACGCTCACGGTAGCGAGTGCTGCTGATGCGGATAGCGCCATCGTACAAGCACTCCTCACAGAGATGGCAGTTGTCGGGAAGCCAACAGTTGTTATCGACGAGACTATCATCGGTGGCGCCAAGCTCCGCAGTGGAGACACTCTCATCGACGCGAGTTACAAAACGACCCTTATCAACCTCTATCACACCCTTACTAAGTAATTATTATCCTCTATGAGTACACCAATTATTGAACGCATCAAAAAAGAAATTGAAGGCCTTGATCTCAAAGCGATACCACAATCAGTGGGCACAGTAGTGTCTGTCGGTGACGGTATTGCCGAAATCGAAGGACTGGCTGATGCGCAGATGATGGAGATGGTAGTCTTTGCGACCAGTGATGGGGCTACCCTTGAAGGCGCTCTCGCCACTGAGGGGGCTCTCTATGGTCTCATTTTGAACCTCGAAGAGGATAGTGTGAAAGTGGTAATCTTGGGTGAAAGTACCCTCGTTCGTGAGGGTATGACTGTATACCGCACCAAGAAACTGCTCTCGGTACCAGTGGGGGCTGGTATTGTGGGGCGAGTGGTAGATGCGCTCGGAACTCCTATCGATGGTAAGGGTGCTGTGAAGACCGACCGTGATATGCCGATCGAGCGTGTGGCATACGGCGTAATGGATCGTTCGAGTGTGAACGAACCGATCCATACCGGTATCAAGGCGATCGACTCAATGATTCCAATCGGGCGTGGACAACGCGAACTCATCATTGGTGACCGAGGAACAGGAAAGACGACAATCGCAATCGACACCATCATCAACCAAAAGTACGAACCAGCGGACAAGCGCCCAATCTGTATCTACGTAGCCATCGGTCAAAAGCGCTCAAAGACCGCGACCATTATGGCCGAACTCGAAAAGGCTGGTGCGATGGAGTACACGACTATCATCGCGACCTCAGCTTCTGAGGCGTCACCAATGCTTTTCCTTGCACCATTTACTGGCGCGGCGATTGGCGAGTACTTCATGGAGCAAGGGAAGGACGTGGTCGTCGTATTTGACGACCTCAGTAAGCACGCTGTCGCGTACCGCCAGATGTCCCTCCTCCTTCGTCGTCCACCAGGACGTGAAGCGTATCCGGGCGATATCTTTTACCTCCACTCACGTCTCCTTGAACGATCAGCCAAGCTCTCGAAGGAACTTGGTGGTGGTTCAATTACTGCGCTTCCGATCATAGAAACTCAAGAAGGTGACGTATCAGCGTACATTCCAACAAACGTGATTTCGATCACCGATGGACAGATCTTCCTTGAGGGTGACCTCTTTAACAAGGGTATTCGTCCGGCGCTGAATGTCGGTATTTCGGTATCACGTGTAGGGAGTAGTGCTCAGACCAAGGCGATGAAAGCGGTGGCGGGGAAGATTCGTCTAGAGCTCGCCCAGTTCCGAGAACTCGAAGCCTTCATGCAGTTTGCAAGTGACCTCGACGAGGACACCAAGAAGCGTATCGACAGTGGACGCAAGTACGTAGAATTATTGAAGCAGACTCAGAGTAACCCAATGCCGTTCTACAAGCAGGTGGTATCTATCTATGGTGCCAACACGGGCCTCCTCGATAATGCTGACGCCAAGAATGTACAGGCGATCGAAGTCGCGTTCCATGAGTTCATTGAATGCGACCGCAAGGCTATTTTCGATACGATCGAAAACGACCGTGCGCTCAGCGACGAGACTAAAGCTCTCCTCGATACCGCGATTGTAGACTTCAAGGGCGCGAATGCGTCGCTGTACGCTGCGTAATAAATTATGAAGAAGATATTTTTATTAATACTTTTGGTTTTGTTGGCAGTATTTCTGATCTGGTCGTATAAAGTCTTCACATTCGGTGTTGGGCCGCAAAGTAAAGAAATTGACCCAGCATTTGTACCTGCTCCTGTGAATATAAATTAATATGGCACTCAAACAAATTAAAAACAAAATAGTTTCCACTAAAAAGACTGGCAAAGTGACCAAGGCGATGGAGTCTGTTTCGGCGGTCAAGATGCGTAAGAGTCAGGAGCGCGCTTTTGCCAGTCGCCCGTACGTGCATGCTGCCATGCGTATCCTTTCCCGTGTCTCAAGTAGCGACGAGGCAATGCAGCATCCACTCGCGCAAAAACGTACAACAGCCAAGCGTCTGGTCGTTATGGTTACGAGTGACAAGGGTCTTGCGGGGAGTGTGAACAGTGCAGTCTTGAAGCAAGCAGACATCCTCCGTCGCGATGGGGTGGAGTTTGATGTAATTGCGATTGGTCGCAAGGCGGTTGAGTATGCTGAGCGCGAGGGCATCATGATTGTCGCGAAGTACATGAACGTGGCAGACGACGTCACTATTGCCGACGTGTACGCCATAGCGGACGTTGCTATGACTTCCTTTAAGGATAGTGATACCTATGGTGAAGTCAACGTCATCTACCAAAACTTCATTTCGACCTTTGAACAAGCGCCGACACTTCGTCAGGTCTTGCCACTTGATCCAGCCGAGATTCACTACATCATGCAGGGTATCAAGCCCAAGCATGGGAAGTTTAGTGATGAGACTGTGGCGGGGGACAGTGTAGTGAACTACACGATTGAACCTTCAGCCACGGCTGTCCTCGATGCCCTTATTCCACAACTCGTGCAGATTTTGCTCTATCATGCACTCCTGGAAAGTAAGGCATCTGAACACAGTGCTCGTATGGTCGCAATGAAGAACGCGACCGATAAGAGTAAGGAGGTGATTAAGGCTTTGACGATCAAATTCAACAAAGCCCGCCAGGCAAAAATCACTGCTGAGATTTCAGAAATTACTGCCGGCGTGGCAGCGATGGAAACGTAATATGAAGTATTTATTTTTACTATATTGGGCGATTTACTTCTTGGCAATTAGTGGTTTTTTATTAGCACAACATTTTGCCTTCCAAAAAGCCTTTTCTGGCACAGCTGGACCATTTTATACTGGCTATACATCTTTTGATTTTTTTTGGTTAGATAATATAGCTGATATCTCATTTGCACTTAATTCCTTGCTTACCATAATGCTTGTAGTGGTTTCAGTGCGACTAATAAATAAAGATAAATGGTCAAGTGTTGGGCTCCTAATGTTAAGTTATGTAGCATTCTGGGGTTTGTACGCGTCGTCACCTTTAATATATCTTTTCATTTCTTTACCACTATTCTATCTTTTTAATCTAATCGGTCTTATCTAGAAGTAGACTGTCGTCAGACAAGACGTTAAAATCTATAACTAAACATGATTAAAAAAGCTTCAAAATATATTTTTTTTGTATATATAAGTCTCGGTATTATAGTTGGTTCGTTGTACCTGGTTCTTCCAGCTACCCTCTCTTTAGATGCAGTGGGTTGCAGTGAGTCTTTTGAAACATTACGTTTTTTTCAGTGTCAAAACTTTTTGTATGCTCAAATTTTGAGTGATGGGCTACAGTATATGACTTTAGCTTTTTTAAGCCCACTCTTGCTTTTAGTTATTGCTGGCGGTAACATCACTGAGCCAATAGGTTCCGTATTCTTGTCAGGAGTTGTTCTTTTTATAGGATGGTTTGTGGTTATGTTTTTGATTTTTACTTACCCTATTTCACGTATTATGAAATTAGTACAATCGTGTCAGACAAGACGTTAAAATCACTTATAATATGTCAACTTTTATTCACTTTGCCATTTTCACCCTCGGAACAGGATTATTTCTGTTGTTTTGGTATGGATTATATAATATTGGTAACTCATACATTGGCGATTATCTTGCGGTAGATATTGGATCGTTCGTGCTGGCTTTGATATTAAGCTGGATCGTCGAAGGACTGATCGTCACATCGTTGCCGAAAAAGTTTCAGTAGTAGTATCAAGAGGTCGTGAGCTTTCTGAGCTTATCCCTCTCGGTAGTACCGAGTTTCAAACACATTACACAACTAACAAAATTATTATGAGTACAACAAACACAGGTGTTATTACACAGATTATCGGTCCAGTGGTCGACGTACACTTTAAGGATGGTGTACCATCGCTCTTGAGTGCACTCGTGGTTACCAAAGAAGATGGTGAGACACTTACTCTCGAAGTAGCACAGCATGTGGGTCTTGATCGTGTGCGCGCCATTGCGATGCAGGACACCCAGGGACTTACCCGTGGGATGGAAGTTAAAGATACTGGTGCAGCGATCTCGGTCCCGACCGGTGAAGCGTCACTCGGACGTCTCTTTAATGTACTTGGTAATACACTTGATGGTAAAGGTGAAGTAAAAGGCGCTACGATGCGTGCTATCCACCAAGAAGCGCCAGCGTTTGTGGATCAGTCGACCAAGACTGAAGTGTTTGAAACTGGTATCAAGTCGGTAGACCTCCTTGCACCATTTATCAAGGGAGGTAAGGTCGGACTCTTCGGTGGAGCCGGAGTAGGTAAGACGGTGCTCATCCAGGAGCTCATCCATAATGTGGCATCTGAACACGGTGGGTACTCTGTGTTTGCTGGTGTGGGTGAGCGTGTACGTGAAGGTAATGACCTCTATCATGAAATGAAAGACTCAGGCGTACTTGATAAGACTGCGCTCGTGTTCGGTCAGATGAACGAGGTGCCAGGAGCTCGTGCCCGTGTGGGACTGACTGGTCTTACGATGGCCGAAGCACTTCGTGACCAGGGTGGTAAGGACGTACTCTTCTTTATGGACAATGTGTTCCGCTTTACCCAGGCCGGTCAGGAAGTATCATCACTTCTTGGTCGTGTTTCAAGTGCGGTAGGGTACCAGCCGACTTTGGCGGAAGAGATGGGTCGGATGCAGGAACGTATTACCTCAACCAAGAATGGTTCTATTACTTCGATCCAGGCGGTATACGTACCAGCAGACGACATGACTGACCCCGCACCTGCCACTACCTTCTCGCACCTCGACTCAACCGTGGTACTGAGTCGCCAGCTCGCATCACTCGGTATCTACCCAGCGATTGACCCACTTGAAAGTAACTCATCAGCACTTAATCCAGCGATTGTTGGTGCAGAGCACTACCGCGTGGCGCAGGGTGTAAAGATGGTGCTTCAGCGCTACAAGGACTTACAGGACATCATCGCAATCCTCGGTATCGAAGAACTCTCCGAAGAAGACAAGCAGACCGTGTACCGTGCTCGCAAGATCCAGCGCTTCATGTCTCAGCCTTTCTCAGTAGCAGAAGTCTTTACCGGAGCACCAGGCAAGTACGTATCACTCGCTGATACGATCCGAGGCTTTGGTGAGATTCTCGATGGGAAGCATGATGAGAAGAATGAAAGTGCCTTCTACATGAAGGGAGGTATCGATGAGGTAGAAAAATAAATTATGCGGTTTATCTTATTTACTTCACAGTTAATTCTAATCTACGCATCAGCGCTGATTATTGCACTTGTACTGAATTACCTCTCAATTTTCTCTAATTTTTCTGGCATCTTACTAGTTGCATTAATATTGAGTGCGTTGTTTTTTGTTTGTGTTATTTTTAAAAATTCGAAAAGTAGAATCTTCCAGTCATTTTCAGCAGCGGGTAGTCCAATTTCTAATCCTAGTGCAGACTTGGCGTATGGGATGTATTCGACTATATTAATGTTATTACTTTATACCATTAGTATTCAATTATATGGCAACTAAATTCTTAAAACTCACAATTGCACGCGTAGACGGACCGGTCTTTGATGGGGAAGTGGTCTCTGTCACTCTCCCTGGATCCGAAGGCGAGATGACGGTCATGGCTGATCATGAGGCATTTGTCTCTGCTCTTAAGGCAGGTACGATCACTGTACGACCTGCCACTGGAAATAGTGCCGTGTACGAACTAATTAATGGTACCGTCGAAGTACGTGACAATCATGCTACAGTTTTAATCTAAGTGTACACAAAAACCCGAGGCAAGTCCTCGGGTTTTTTGGTTACTTTATTCTAGACACATACGTTATATACCATATGAAAAATTGGATATATGCAGGTGGAATTATGATTGTTGGTTTTGTGGTTGCTGCGTACGTCGTGCTCTTCGAAACTGAAATAGAAAACGTGTACGCACAACCTACTGCACACATAGACGGTGCGGTACCTAGTGTAGTAGAGCGTTGGGAAATGTAGTAGAGACAAAACCCGAGGCAAGTCCTCGGGTTTTACATTACTTCTGGCAACCGGGACAGTGGTGAGTGCCTCGGCCGGCACAGCGAATCTTGACTATGGTTGCGCCACAGCGAGGGCATGGCGTACCTTGTTTGCCAAAGACTTGGAGGTAGTCGGTATAATTACCATTATCTCCGCCAGTATCAACAAAGTGCTGGAAAGTAGTACCGCCGACACTGATTGATTTGTTCATGATATCACCCGCTGCTTGAGCCAGTAGCATGGCTTCATTTTTGGTCACTCGGTCAGATCGTCTGGTAGGGCGAACTTTGGCGACAAACAGTGCTTCATCGACGTAGATGTTGCCGAGGCCAGCCATAAATGATTGATCCAAGAGTGCAGCTTTGACCGGAGTTCTACGACGTTTGAGTCCTTTGATAAAATAGTCTGTATCAAAGTCATCTCTAATTGGTTCTGGTCCAAACTTGCCTCTTGCGATTGCCACTTCAGATGCAGTAGCAATTTTTACATACCCAAACAGTCTCATGTCATTAAAGAAGAATCTTGTACCATTCTGTAAAGTAAAACTAATACGAGTGTGACGATTCGGGAGATGTGTATCAGTTGGCGAGAGGGAATGACCACCACCGCCTCTATTGCCAGCTGGATCAAGGAATAAGAACTGGCCAGTCATCTTGAGATGGGCTAATAAGAAAAAGTCTGGTTCATCTACAAAACTAAAAATCATTAATTTTCCCACTCGGTCAATATGCTCAATGATCTTACCTCGTACCTGGATAGCAAAATCGGTGACATGATTCGCTGACTTGGCATGATGCACAGTAACATCACTAATCTGCTGATTTTTGAGGCGATGCAGTAGTTGTAGTCGGACAGTTTCGACCTCTGGAAGTTCGGGCATATGCATGTAGTATACCTAGATTGTACGTATTGTCAGTAGAATACCGAACAGCTGACTGTTAAGGTGTAAGACTTACTTGTTGTTCATGTGGATTGATGAGCGGTATACTAGATGCATGATTCGAATTCCTTTGTTGGTTTTGTTGATTGGAGTACTCGGTGGCTTGGCGGGAGTCGGTCTCCACTTTTTGTTAAGTGTTGCCATCACGGTACTGTATGGATCTAATGATGTGGTGTCCGCGCTCGGCATGTATCCTTGGTGGCTCGTGGTAGTTTTGCCGGCGCTCGGCGGTTTGTTTGTAGGATTGCCGATGAGGTATACACAGACACCAGAAATTGCTGGAGAAGGTGTCCCTGCTATTCTGGTGGCTTTGGAGCATGATCAGAGTGTGGTGCGAC
>JACCDH011135304.1_pt1 | contig 13568 bp, 15 predicted proteins | sample 7442481 | NCBI WGS metagenome assembly JACCDH01 (sample SAMN15323433, study PRJNA562643) | freshwater metagenome | isolation source: river surface water | place: USA:Blue River Watershed | collected 2017-08-15
CAAGATCAAGGGCGAAACCCTGCAAGTGGTCGCCGCCCGCTACGCCAAGGGCGAGCTGGCACAGGTGGTCAACTGAGGTCTGGATGGCCACGCTGCGCTCGCCATGACGCTGGCCGTCACTGCGAGGAGCTTGCGATGCGGCAGTCCAGCGGCGATGCATGCACCAGCGGCCGCCCAAGCTCTCGGACCCTGCGATAATTGACCCGAATGGCCCGTTGACTGTTCAACGGGCCTTTTTCTTTTCTGCTTTGACGGCTATTGACATGACTTCTGCGCTCCACACCTCGGCCCTGAACTCCTTGCCCCTGCTGGCGCGTGGCAAGGTGCGCGACAACTATGCCGTGGGTGACGACCGCATCTTGATGGTGGCTTCTGACCGCATCAGCGCGTTTGACGTGATCATGGGCGAGCCCATTCCCGGCAAGGGCGAGTTGCTCACGCAAATGGCCCTGTTTTGGTTCGACAAGCTCGGCCCTAAAGGCTTGAACATTTGCCCCATTCACCTGACTGGCGATGCACCCGAAAGCGTGGTTTCGGCAGCGGAAGTGGCGCAGGTCAAAGGCCGCTCCATGCTGGTCAAGCGTTTGAAGCCCATCCCGGTCGAAGCCGTGGTGCGTGGCTACTTGGCCGGCAGCGGCTGGAAGGAATACCAGGAATCCCGCTCCGTCTGCGGCGTGCCCTTGCCCGAAGGCCTGAAAAACGCCAGCTTGTTGCCCGAACCCATCTACACCCCGGCCGCCAAAGCCGCTGTGGGCGAGCACGACGAGAACATCACCTTTGAGCAAACCGTGGCCATGATCGGCGCGGACTTGGCAGGCCGTATCCGCGACATCAGCATCGCGCTGTACAAAGCGGCGCGAGACATCGCCGCCACCAAGGGCATCATCATTGCTGACACCAAATTTGAATTTGGCTTGGACACCGACGGCACCTTGGTGTTGATGGACGAGGTGCTGACCCCAGACTCTTCGCGCTACTGGCCCGCCGACAGCTATGTGGAAGGTGCCAACCCCCCCAGCTACGACAAGCAGTTCTTGCGCGACTGGCTCGAGACCGCCCAGGTCAACGGCCAGCTGTGGGACAAAACCGCTCCCGCCCCCCGCTTGCCGCGTGAGGTGATCGAGAAAACCGCCGCCAAATACCAAGAAGCCTTGCAGCGCCTGATGGCTTGACAGCAGGGCGGCTGACCGGTGCAATGGGCATGCCCGTGGCCGATACGGGCGCCATGGCCAACAGAAAGAGACACACGATGAGTTTTTTCCGCCCCGCCAACGCACTGATGGTGCAGTACGCCCACTACCACCGCGACCGCCGCAACATTGCCACCCATCTGCTGGGTGTGCCCCTCATCTTCATGGCCATTGGCATCTTGCTGACCCAGCCCGCATGGGTGCTGGCCGAGCGCATCATCACGCCCGCCTGGCTGATGTGGGGGCTGACCAGCCTGTGGTACCTGTCACGTGGCAACTTCTTGCTGGGCTTGGCCACATCGCTGGTCAATGGGGCGCTGATCGCCTTGGCCCATGTGTTGGCACCCATGGCAGGCCAAGTGGGCCTGCAGGGCTGGCAATTGGGTTTGGCCGTTTTTGTGATCGGCTGGATCATCCAGTTCATTGGTCACTACTGGGAAGGCCGCAAACCCGCTTTTGTAGACGACATCGTGGGCCTGCTGGTGGGTCCCATGTTTGTGGTCGGCGAGGTGCTGATGGCCATCGGGCTGCTGCCCAACTTGCGCATGGCCATCGAGCGCCAGGCAGGCCCTTCGCGCTGAAAGCCTGCCCGTAAAGATCAGTTGAGCGCCATGCTCAACTTGCGGCGGTAGCTGGCGATCATGGCGACCAGCGGGTCTGCTTCCACGGCCGCTTTGCCTGTCAGTTCGATGCCTCCGGCCGATTTGCCGGTCGCGTCTTGGTCCTTGGGCTTTTGGGGTGTCATCAGCTCCAGCAGGGCGACAAAGGTTTTGCGGGGCGCTTCGTCGTCCCATTTCTTGTCGCGCATGATGATTTCCAGCAACTCCTCCATGGCCGCTTCCCATTCGCCCACGGCGATCAGCAGGCGGCTTTTGGCAAAGCGGGTTTCAAAGTCGCGTTTGTTCTGGCCGATCAGCGCGTCGAATTGGTCCAAGGTCCAGCCACCGCGCGGGTCGTTGGTCACAAACTCCAGTGCATTGAGCCACTGGCTCTGCGCCTCAAAGCGCAACGGCACCGGGATGCGGCTCATGGCCGGGGCCAGCAAGGCGGCGGCTTCGGCCAGCTCGCCCAGGCCAATCAGCAGTTTGACCAGATCAAAACGCGCATCGTCGTTGCCGGGATCGGTGGCCAGAGCTTGCTCCAGCGCGGCGCGGGCGCTGTGTTCGTCGCCCGATTCCAAATGCTGTTGCGCTTCGTCGGCCACGGCTTGCGCTTGCAAGGCGTCTGCTGAGGGCAGGTGTTTGTCCAAAAACTGCTGGATCTGACCTGCCGGCAGCGCGCCCATGAAGCCATCCACAGGTTTGCCGCCCATCATCAAAATGCAGGTCGGGATGCTGCGGATGCCAAAGGCCTGCGCCAGTTGTTGCTCGTCGTCGGAGTTGATTTTGACCAGCTTGAAGCGCCCTTCGTAGCTTTCCTCGAGCTTTTCCAGAATGGGGCCCAGCGATTTGCAGGGACCGCACCACGGGGCCCAGAAGTCCACCAGCACGGGCGTGGTCATCGAAGCGGCAACCACCTCGGTTTCAAAATTTTGCAGGGTGACGTCCATCATGGGGGCAGTGTTCCGGGTTGTGTTTCTGGCCCACATGGCCTGAAACCTTAAAATTCAACATTGACATCGAAAAGCACCCAATGACTCAAGCGCTCATCGGCGTGGTCATGGGTTCCAGCTCTGACTGGGACACCATGCAGCACGCAGTCCAGATTCTCCAACAGTTTGGCATCCCCCACGAAGCCCGCGTGGTTTCCGCCCACCGCATGCCCGACGACATGTTCGACTACGCACAAAGCGCCGCTGGCCGTGGCCTGCAAGCCATCATCGCCGGTGCGGGCGGCGCCGCCCACCTGCCGGGCATGATTGCGGCCAAGACCGTGGTGCCGGTGCTGGGTGTGCCGGTGCAGACCAAGGCCCTGTCGGGAGTGGATTCGCTGCACAGCATCGTGCAAATGCCCAAGGGCGTGCCGGTGGCCACCTTTGCCATTGGCCAAGCGGGCGCGGCCAACGCGGCCTTGTTTGCCGTGGCCATGCTGGCCAACCACGACGCTGCCTTGCGCCAAAAGCTCGTGACCTTCCGCGCCGAGCAGACCGCTGCCGCCCGCGCCATGACCCTGCCACCAGTGGGCGCCGCATGAACAAACCCCTCTTGCCCGGCGCCCTCGTCAATGGCCAGCCCGCCACCCTGGGCGTGATGGGCGGTGGCCAGTTGGGCCGCATGTTCGTGCACGCGGCGCAGGCCATGGGCTACTTCACCGCCGTGCTCGACCCCGACACCGCCAGCCCTGCGGGCTTGGTGAGCCACCACCATGTGCAGACCGACTACCTGGACGAGCAAGGCCTGGCCCCATTGATCCAACGCTGCGCGGCCATCACCACCGAATTTGAAAACGTGCCCGCGCCTGCGCTGGTGACTTTGGGCGCGCACCGACCTGTGGCCCCTTCGGCCGACGCGGTGGCCATCGCGCAAGACCGTGCGCTGGAAAAAGCCCACTTCGTGCGCTGTGGCGTCCCGGTCGCGCCGCATGCCGTGATCGCCACCCCTGCGCAATTGGCCGCAGTTTCGGCCGATTTGTTGCCAGGCATCCTCAAGACCGCCCGCATGGGCTACGACGGCAAGGGCCAGATCCGCGTCAAGACGGCGCAAGAGCTGGCCGATGCTTGGGCGCAACTCAAGAACGTGCCCTGCGTGCTCGAAAAAATGCTGCCCCTCAAGGCCGAGTGCTCGGTGCTGGTGGCGCGGGGCGCCGATGGGCAGATGGTGAATTTCCCGGTGCAGTTGAATTTGCACCGCGAGGGCATTTTGGCGGTGACCACCGTGACCGATGGCGCTGTGCCCACCGAATTGGCCGACAAAGCCGTGGCCGCGACCCGCGCCATTGCCGAAGGCCTGAACTACGTGGGCGTGCTGTGCGTGGAGTTTTTCATCCTCGAAGGCGGCCAGCTGGTCGTCAATGAAATGGCGCCCCGCCCCCACAACAGCGGCCACTACACCCTGGACGCATGCGACCAGTCGCAGTTCGATTTGCAAGTGCGCACATTGGCCGGCTTGCCGCTCACGCAGCCGCGCCAACATTCACAGGCCATCATGCTCAACCTCTTGGGCGACCTGTGGCCCGAAGGCGGCTCGCCTGCGTGGGACCAGGTGCTGGCCTTGCCCGGCACGCATTTGCACCTGTACGGCAAGCTCTCGGCCCGGCCTGGCCGCAAGATGGGCCATCTGAACATCACTGGGGCCACGCCCGAGGCGGTGCGTGCCACGGCGTTGAAGGCGGCGGCCTTGCTTGGCATTGAAGCGTTTTGAAATGATCTTGACCGCAGACGACCGCGCCATTGCGCAAGCCGCACAGGCTTTGCGTGACGGCCATGTGGTGGGCTTGCCCACCGAGACCGTCTATGGCCTGGCGGCCAACGCCACCGACGATGCGGCCGTGGCCCAGATCTTTGTGGCCAAAGGCCGCCCGGCCGATCACCCGCTGATCGTGCATGTGGCCAGCGCTGCGCAAGTGCCGGTGTTTGCCGCGCAAGTGCCCGACTTTGCGCAAGCGCTGATCAATGCCTTTTGGCCCGGCCCTTTGACCTTGATCTTGCCGCGCCAAAGCGGCGTGGCCACCGCTTCGGCCGGTGGGCAAGACTCGATCGGTTTGCGCTGCCCCTCGCACCCGGTGGCCCAGCAGCTTTTGCAAGCCTGTGCGGCCTTGGGGGTGCAGGGCGTGTCCGCTCCCAGCGCCAACCGCTTTGGCCGGGTGAGCCCCACCACCGCAGCGCATGTGCAGTCTGAGCTGGGCCAAGATTTGTTGATTTTGGATGGCGGCGAATGCGCAGTGGGCATCGAGTCCACCATCATCGACTGCACACGCGGTGCGCCAGTGCTGCTGCGCCCAGGGCACATCACCCGTGTGCAAATCGAAGCCGCTTGCGGCCGCCCGGTGCTGGACAAAGAAGCCGTGGCCCAAGCCGCCCCGAGGGCTTCAGGCACGCTCGAATCGCACTACGCGCCACGCGCCAAAGTGCGCTTGATGGCGGCGCAAGACATTGACGCCAAACTGCAAGCCTTGGGCCCACATGCCAACAACCTGGGCGTGTGGTCCGCCGTGCGACCCAATGCCGGTGCAGGCGTACTCTGGCGCGCCCAGCCCAGCAGCGCCGAGCAAGCCGCACACAATTTGTTCAGCGTGCTGCGCGAACTGGACGCGCGGGGCGTCTCGCAAATTTGGGTACAGCTGCCGCCAGCCACCCCCGAGTGGGAAGGCGTGCGCGACCGCCTGCAAAGGGCGGCCGCCTAGGGTCAAGCTTTAGAACTTGGTTCCGATGCCCAAGCTGATGGTGTTGGGATTGAGTGTCGCATCCAGCGTTTGACCTGTTGAAAATGTTGTTCGCGTTTTCAACAAGGTTTGGCTGAACGAGCCATCCAAGGTCCATTTGTCGTTCAGCACATAGGTGAAGCCCAGTTGAGGCGTCAAGGCAAACTTGGATTGCACACTGAGTCTGGTGGCGGAGCCACCGGGGTTGGTCATCGCTGTCAGTGCACTGCTGCCAGACTCGTCAAAGAAATAGGCATAGGTCAGACCCAGCCCCACGTAGGGTCTGAACACCGCAGACGCCGCGTTGAAGCGGTACTGCCCAAATACGGTGAATGGCAAAGCTTTGACTGCACCGATTTGTCCTGCCCCGGCGAGCGCACCCGCACCTTTGAGTTTGTGATTGAACGGCAAGGCCACAGGAATATCGATGGCGATGTTGTCCGTGTACATGTAAGTGATGCCGCCGCTCAGTTGTGTGTCACCGCCTACATCGGATTTGGTGTTCGGAAAGCTGGGTGCCGTCATGTCGCCGCTGGAGACCTGTGGGGTGATGTTGGTCAACCCAACCCGAGCTGTCCAGGTGCCCGCAGATTGCGCGAAAGCCACGCTACCCAATGTGCAGAGCGCTGCCGCAGTCATGAACTTTGTTGTTTGTGTCATGTTGATCTCCTTCAAGCTCAATACCACTTGGCCAAAACCAGCTCTTTGAACACCAACTGCGACATCAGCTGGTAGCCATAAGGCGTGGGATGAACCGTATCCGCAAACAAATAACGGGACACATCGCCTGCCACTACGTTGGATGCATTGCAAACCAGGGAACTGTTGAGGGGGTTGACTTGTGGATCCGGAGGATTGGGGTCGGTGGTCAATTTACATGCGGTGCCGGTGACATTACTCAGGCCGTATTTGGCGGGGTTGGCGACCTCGTCTTTGCTGGCTGAATAAGCATCGATGAGCAACACGCCCGGTGTGCCTTGAAGTCCGCTTTTCAATTGGTTATTGAATGTGCTCACCATCAGATCAATCAATCCTTGCGTGTCTGCACCTTGGGACTGACCAAACGGCGTTCCTTTGATATCGGGGATGTTCAAAACAAGCACCTTTTTGGCGTTGTTGCCCGTGATGTAGGTTTTGATGTAAGTCGACAACTCGGCACCAGCAACTCCCATTGCTGTAACGGCCGCAGTGGGGGTCATCATGCTGGCGCCGACTGCTCCCAGATTCATGAAAACATCGTTGCCGCCCGCCATGACGGTCACCAGTTCTGTGCCCGAGAACTTTCCTCCGATTTTGGTCAGGTGGGTATTGATTTGGGTGGCAACAGGCACAGTCAACTGGCCCAAAGCGGCTGAGTCCGGAATGTATTTGCTGCCTGGGCCCACAGGGTTCGTGACACGGGAGCCACCTTGTGCGTAGTTCAGGCATGCAACGTGGTTGGTCACAGCAGCATTGAAATAGGAGCCATCCAGGCCGGTTTGTGCGGCGCATGGCGCTGGCAGGCCCAGCTGGGCTGCGAGCAACTCCGTCCAGTTTTTATCGGTGGCCGAGTTGACCGTGTATTTGCCACCACCTAAAAGTGCGACTTTGTCGACTTTGTAGGTGCCCACATCACTCAGGCTGTCGCCAAAGGTCACCAGTGACGAATAGCTTGCCGCAGCAGATTTATCGCCCCCGCCTCCGCAGCCGGAAAGGATCAAGGCGGTCAGTACCGCCAGCCCCGCGCCCCAACCCAATCTCGCCATATTTCGCATGTCTCGCCTCCTGTTGTTGGAAAAAGAACGACCGTTCGATTTCCATGCTAGGACGAAACAGGAAGGGGGGTGATGGGGTAACTACCAGTAAACCGGTAGTGCCAAGCGCTTTCAGCGGTAGCGCAGCTTCATCACCAAAATCATCAACGCCAGGCTGGTGGTGATGGTGTTGGCAATGATGATGGGCCAGGCCACCATCAGCACGCCGTAGACCAGCCACAGCGCCACGCCCACGGTGAACAGGCTGTACATGCCCAGTGAAATGCCGCTCACATCGCGTGTGCGGAAGGTGTGCCAAGCTTGGGGCACAAAGCTGGCGGTGGTCAGGATGGCGGCAGCGGTGCCGACCCAGTCGATCAGGTTCATGGCTTTATTGTCGCTGGCGTTTGGCCACAGTGCGGGGGCTGTCGGTGTTGTTCGTGTCCCGTACCGTCCATTCCAGCAGCTGGTCCAGCGCGGGTCGGGCCTGGTTGGCATTGGGGTGGTTGATGATGGCGACCACCGCGTAGCGCTGGCCGCTTTGGCCTTGCACAAAACCGGCCACCGAGGCCACATCGCGCAAAGAGCCGGTCTTGAGCCAGGCCTGGCCGATCACCGGCGAGTTGGGGTTGCGATCGCGCAGGCGGGCGCTGGTGCCGTCCACCCCCGCCACCGACAAAGAGTTTTGAAAGGCTTGTGCATGGGGGCTGTTGCTGGCCGCTTGCAGCAAAGCCGTCAGGGCTTGGGCGCTGCTGCGCTCGGTGCGCGACAGGCCCGAGCCGTTGTCCAGCACCGGCTCGTCTTGCGCTGGCAACTGCTGGCGCCACCACTGCAGCACCCGCAGGCGCGAGGCCTCAAAACGCCCGGGTGCGCCCATGTCGCTCGACATCGTCAAAAACAATTGCTGCGCCATCACGTTGTTCGAAAACTTGTTGATGTCGGCAATCACCTCGCCCAATGGCAGCGAGGGGGCTTCGAGCAGCAAACGCGCTTTGGCCGGCAGACTGCCGTAGCGCACCTGGCCACCCAGCCGGTTGCCGTTGGCCAACCACGCGGCTTGGATCAGTTTGCTGCCATAGACCTCGGGTGAGGGGTAGGCCACAGGCCAAAGCCGCTCGCCACAGCTGGCGGGGTAGCTGCCCGCAAAGCGCACCTGGTGCGCCTGCGAGAAGTCGGCCCGCAGCTGGCTACGCCAGTCCTGGCAAGGGCCGTTGCCCATGGGCACGCTGCGCGGCGCATCGAAATCGGCCAATGGCGGCTCCACCCGCACGGCCACTTGGCCGGTGCTGGCATCGGGTGTGAAGGTGTAGATCAGCGCCTTGAAATTGAGCAGCAAGCCATCGGGGCTCACGTTGTAGGGGCGCAGGGGCTCGTCGTCAAACGCCTCGGTGCGCGGCGTGATCTCGAACACGCTGCGGTCGAGCACGATGTCGCCCCGCACATCGCGCAGGCCCAAAGCGTTCAGCTGGGCCATCAGGTCTTGCAGCCGCTCGATCACCAGCTTGGGGTCGCCGCTGCCGCGCACGATCAAGTTGCCTTGCAGCACGCCGTCCTTGATCGGGCCATCGGCATACACGCGATTGCGCCAGATGAAGTCGGGCCCCAGCAAGGACAGACCCGCATAGGTGGTGATCAGCTTCATCACCGAGGCGGGGTTGACAGCCACTTGCGCCCGGTGTGCCAAGCGTGGGGTGGCGCTGCCCAACGGGGTCACCTGAACGCTGATGGCCGAGGGCGGCACATTGGCTTGGCGCAGCGCTTGCAGCGTGGCAGGCGGCAAGTCATGGGCCAGGCTGGCGGCGGTGCTCAGTGCCGCACACAGGCCCATGCAGAGGCTCAAAAAAGGGCGCAAACCCAGAGCGAAAAACTTCATGCCGCAAGTCTAACGGTCAGCGCCTGTGCAGGCGGGGCCGTATGATTCGGGCCATGCGATTTTCTTCTCGAACCGTGGGCCTGGCCTCGGCCGTCATCACGGTGCTGATCTGGACCGGATTCATTGTCATTGCGCGGGCCTCGGCTTCGCGGGGGTTGCTGCCTCTGGACATTGCGCTCGCCCGCATCTTGGGCGCCAGTGCGGTGCTCTTGCCTTGGGCTTGGTGGCTCATGCGCCCTGCTCGCCAGCGTGGCGAAAAAACCGGTTCCTTGTTGGGCCTTTCGCCCTTGCCTTTGGGGCAGACCGTGCGTGCCGGATTTTTTGGTGGCCTTCTTTACGCCGTGCTGGCCTACAGCGGTTTCTTTTTTGCGCCGGCGGCCCATGCCAGCGTCTTGTTGCCCGGCAGCTTGCCCTTGTGGACCACTTTGCTGGCCTGGCTGGTTCTGCGTGAAAAGGTCTCTTCTGGTCGGGCGATGGGCTTGGGCTTCATTGTGCTGGGCGACTTGCTGGTGGGGGGCTTGAGTTTGCTCAAGGCTTTTGAGGGCGGCGATGTTTGGAAGGGCGATTTGCTGTTCATGTGCGCCGCTTGCAGCTGGGCGGCCTACAGCGTCACGGTGCGCCGGTTTGGCCTGGACGCGGTGCGCGCCACCATGGCCATCACAGCGTTTGCGTTTGTGTTTTTTGTGCCGGCCTACGCGCTGCTCACCATCACGGGTGTGCTGCCCACCCATTTGCCCCAAGCGCCGTGGTCCGAGATTTTGTTTCAAACCGCCTTTCAGGGCGTGGGCTCGGTGGTGATTTCGGGCATCACCTTCACGCAGATGGTGCGGCACTTTGGTCCTGTGCGCTCGACCATGATCACGGCCTTGGTGCCGGGTTTGTCGGCCTTGGGGGCGGTCTGGTTTTTGGGCGAGCCCATGCACTGGAATTTGCTGGCCGGGCTGGCGCTGGTCACCGGCGGTATTTTGTTTGGGGTGCGTCAGGCCAAGCCTGCCGCTGAAAGCAAAGCATGAGTCTTCATTCAACCGAGTTGCGCTGGCTGGCCATGGACACCAGCACCGATGTGCTGTCTTTGGCCGTGGCCCGAGGCGATCAGGTCTGGACGCAAACCTTGCCCGGTGGCGCACAAGCGTCCAGTGGTTTGATCCCCGCCGTCATGGCCATGCTGGCCGAAGCCGACATGCCCCTGGCCTCGCTGACGGCCATTGTGTTTGGCCGGGGCCCGGGTTCGTTCACGGGTTTGCGCACGGCCTGTGCCGTGGCCCAGGGCTTGGCCTTTGGTGCGGACCTGCCCGTCTTGCCGGTGGACACCTTGTTGGCCGTGGCCGAAGAAGCCCGCTGGCAGCGTGTGCAAGCCGGGGCGGCCGATGCCGATGTGTCGGTGCTGGCCATGTTGGACGCCCGCATGGACGAGGTGTACAGCGCGGCTTTCCAGTGGACCGCGGTCAGCCAGACTTGGCAGGGCGTGTCGGACTTGCAGGTCAGCGCACCCGAGCAAGTGAAGGCCACAGCCGCTGTGCTGGCGGGCAATGTGTTTGAGGCCTATGGCCCGCGCTTGCTTGCTGGCCCTGAACGCTTGGCGGCCTTGCCCACGGCATCGGCCCTGCTGCGTTTGGCGCCTGCCTTGTGGGCGCAAGGCAGGGCGGTGCCCGCCGATCAGGCCATGCCCTTGTACATCCGCGACAAAGTGGCCAACACCACCGCCGAGCGCGAAGCCATGAAGGCCCAGGCGGCTTTGGCCAAGGCCGCGGAGACCCCATGAGCGCCACCATGTCCGCCCGCCCGCAGCCGACAGAAGACATCCGCAATGCCGTCACCTTGCGGGGCATGACACCCGAGAACCTGGATGCGGTCATGGCCATCGAGCAAACGGCCTACAGTCACCCTTGGTCGCGCGGCAATTTCCGCGACTCATTGAACCCGCTGTTCGAGGCCCAATGCCTGTGGCTGGGCGATGAACTCTTGGGCTACTTTCTGGCCATGCACGGCGTGGAAGAAATGCACTTGCTCAACATCACCGTGGCCCCGGTCCGTCAGGGCCAAGGCTGGGCGCACATGATGCTCGATGCCTTGAGCCTGATGTCGCGCCACGTGGGCGCACAAACGCTGTGGCTGGAGGTGCGCCAGAGCAATGCCCGCGCTTTGCAGGTGTACGAGCGTTATGGCTTTGTGCGTGTGGGCCTGCGCAAGGATTACTATCCAGCAGACCGCCAACAGCGTGAACACGCGGTGGTGATGAGTTTGAAGCTGTGAACCGGATTGACTGATGAGCGACCCCACCCGATTTGACCTGGACGACCGCCAACGCGCCATGCTGGCCGAGATGGGCGTGCGCGTGTGGTGGCCATCGTCGCCGGCAGAGCCTGCGATTGCCCCGGAAGCGCCAGCCGCTCAAGCGCCTGTGGCCACTGCTGCGCCAGCCGCTGTGACGCCCGCCGCCCCATCGGTGGCGCAGCCGCCAGCCAGGCCCGCGCCCTTGGCGCCGCCGCCTGCCCGTGCCGCCTCACCCGCGCTGACCGTCAAGCCTTTGGCCGATGGTGTGGACCGCATGGACTGGGCCGCCTTGCAACAAACGGCGGCCGCCTGCGAGGCCTGTGGCCTGTGCGCGCAGCGCAAGAATTCGGTGTTCGGTGTGGGCGATGTGCAAGCCGACTGGCTGGTCGTGGGCGAAGCCCCCAGCGAAGAGGACGATCTGGCCGGTGAGCCCTTTGCGGGCCAAGCCGGTCAGCTGCTCGACAACATGCTCAAAGCGGTGGGCCTGAGCCGCAAGGCCCAAGGCGAAGGCGGTGTCTACATCGCCAACGTGACCAAGTGCCGCACCCCCGGCACCCAAAACCCCAGCCCCGAGGAGCTGGCCACCTGTGCGCCCTATTTGGCGCGGCAAGTGGCTTTGGTGCAACCCAAGATCATCTTGCTCATGGGCCGCTTTGCGGTGCAGTCGGTGTTGCAAAGCACCGAGCCTTTGGGCAAGCTGCGCGGCCAGGTCCACACCCACCAAGGCGTGCCGGTGGTGGTGACCTACCACCCCTCGTATTTGCTGCGCAACCCCGCCGACAAGGCCAAGGCCTGGGCTGATCTGGTGCTGGCGCTCAAGACCGTTCAGTCCTGAGCTTGCTCATTTGGCTTTTTTGGGGCCACAGCACCGCTGCGATCGACACCATCATCAACAGCACCGCCGCCCAGTCCTGCCAGTGCAAGATTTCGCCCAGCCACACCGCGCCGGTGAACACCCCCAGCACCGGGATCAGCATCACGCTGAGGGTGGAGGCCACCGGCGGCAAGCTGCGGGCCAGGTAAAACCAAGCCGCTTGCGCAAAGCCGAACACCAGCAAGGCATTGAAAGCGATGGCGCCCCAGGTTGCATCCGACGGCGCATGCCACTGATCGCGCTCCAGCACAAAGGCCAAGGCCGTCATCACCAAGGTGGTCAGGGCGGCCATCCAGAAGGAAATCGTCAAGGTGGGTACCGGCATTTGGGTGCGCCGCAGCAGCTGTGTGCCCAGCGCCCAGGTGCTGGCCGCGCCCAAAGCCAGCAACACGCCCACGGGCTTGCCCGTGAGGTTGGAGATTTCGTGCCACAGCAGCAAAACCACCCCCAGCGATGCCGCCGCCACCCCGCCCCAGGCCCGCTGGGCCAGCCGGTCGCCAAACACCAGCGCCCCCAGCACCGCTGAGAACATGGGCATGGTGTAGCCCAAAATCGCCGCCCGCCCGCTGGACAGCGACTGCACCGCCACGATGATCAGGCCGTGCCAAAAAAACATGTTGAAGGTGGCCAGCGTGAACAACTCGCGCCAATGCTTGCGCTCGATGCGAAACGGCACGCCTTGGGCCAGCAGCACCAAGCCCAAAACGGGCGTGCCCAGCCACATGCAAATGGTGCGAAAGGTCAACGGCGGAAAGCCCGTCACGCCGATTTTCATGATCGGCCAGTTGATGCCCCAAACAAGGGTGAGCAGGACCAGAACGGTCCATTGACGCGGTGTGAGCTTGTGCATGGCGGTCATCTTAGCTTGCGCCTTTAAAATCAAGCCCATGACCTTCCTCGACATGTTGCGCACCGCCGAGCGCCAAAACGGCTCCATGCTTTGTGTGGGCCTGGACCCCGAACCCACCAAGTTCCCTGCGGGCATGAAGGGCGATGCCAACAAGATCTACGACTTTTGCGCCGCCATCGTGGACGCCACGGCCGATCTGGTCAGCAGCTTCAAGCCGCAAATCGCCTACTTCGCTGCCCACCGCGCCGAAGGCCAGCTCGAACGCCTGATGGAACACATGCGCCGCGTCGCACCCCATGTGCCGATCATTTTGGACGCCAAGCGTGGCGACATCGGCTCGACGGCCGAGCAATACGCCAAAGAAGCCTTCGAGCGCTACGGCGCCGACGCCGTGACCCTCTCACCCTTCATGGGTTGGGACTCGGTGGCGCCGTACCTCAAGTACGAAGGCAAAGGCGCGTTTTTGCTCTGCCGC
>JACCDH010226649.1_pt1 | contig 13567 bp, 9 predicted proteins | sample 7442481 | NCBI WGS metagenome assembly JACCDH01 (sample SAMN15323433, study PRJNA562643) | freshwater metagenome | isolation source: river surface water | place: USA:Blue River Watershed | collected 2017-08-15
CTACCGCGCGCATGAGGTCTTGGATCACGGATTTATCCGCGTCATCGACTATATGGGCGACGATGCCGCCATCGTGCAGGCCGCGCGCGTCAGCTATGGCGCGGGCACCAAACACGTGCAAAACGACGAAGGGCTGATCCGCTATCTCATGCGGCACTGGCATTCGACCCCGTTCGAGATGTGCGAGATCAAGCTTCACGTCAAACTGCCGGTCTTCGTGGCCCGCCAGTGGATCCGCCACCGCACCGCCAACGTCAACGAATACTCCGCCCGCTATTCGATCCTGGACCGTGAGTTCTACATCCCCCAGCCCGAACAGCTGGCCGCCCAATCGGTGGTCAACAACCAAGGCCGGGGCGAGGTGCTGACAGGGGCGGAATCCGCCCGCGTGCTGGACATCCTGAAACGCGACGCGGCCCAGTGCTATGACAATTACGAATCCATGCTGTCCCAAGACGGCCAACAGGGCCTTGCCCGCGAGTTGGCCCGCATGAACCTGCCGATGAACATCTATACCCAGTGGTATTGGAAGGTGGACCTGCACAACCTCTTCCACTTCCTGCGCCTGCGTGCGGACGCCCACGCCCAGTATGAGATCCGCGTCTATGCCGAGGCGATTGCGGCCACGGTGAAGGACTGGGTCCCCTTGGCCTTTGCGGCGTTTGAAGACTACCGGATGGGTGGGGCCACACTCTCGGCCAAGGCGATTTCGGTGTTGAAACGGCAACTTAAAGGTGAAACGGTGACGCAGGAAGAATCCGGCATGTCGAAGGGCGAGTGGCGGGAGTTTTGTGACATTTGGGGATAGGGATGATTAAGCTTGAAATACTAAAAGCGATGCGCTTTGGCGAAAGAATAGCAGAAGAAGAACTTAATGACCTTGAAAAATATTTTGTTGCAACTGACCAATGGAACCGTGTCTATTCCGGTGAAGTGGATGTTGTATATGGTCCAAAGGGCTCTGGAAAAAGTGCAATTTACACACTGCTTGACAAGAAAAAAACCGAGTTGTTTGATAGGAATATTTTAATTTGTAGTGCTGAGAATTTGAGGGGAAGTACAGCGTTCTCTGAGATAGTCTCTGATCCACCACCTAGTGAGCGTTCGTTTGTTGCTCTTTGGAAACTCTACTTTCTCATCATTTCCGCGTCAACTTTGAGAGAGTATGGTGTATTGAATGAAGATGCAAAAGGATTGATTGCGGCGCTTGAGAAAGCAGACTTGTTGCCAGTGAAAGGTTCACTTGCACAGTTCTTCAAGAGCGCAAAACGATTGATTTGGTCTTATATCTCCTCTGACGTTGAAAGTGTTGATTGGACCATTGCGCTTGATCCTGCGACAGGAATGCCCATTGCTTCGAGAAAAGCAGTTTACAGAGCGCGGGCTGATAAGTCAGAAGTTGAAGTTGATATACCGTTGGATGAACTGATATCAATAGCGGATACTGCGCTATCTCGTTCAGGTTATTCACTTTGGATTCTTTTCGATCGACTTGACGTTGCATTCAACGACACGCCAGATCTTGAGCGTAATGCACTGCGCGCGCTTTTTAGGATGTACAATGACTTTAAAGGTCATGATTCAATTAATCTGAAGATATTTGTGCGTGACGATATTTGGGAGAGAATATCTGAGGGTGGGTTTGCAGATGCAAGTCACATTACGCGTACTACTCGCATTGAGTGGTCACTTGAGGGCCTTGTCAATCTTTTTGTCAGGCGATTGCTTAACAACAGTGCAGTTGTTGATTACTTGTCGGTAGTGCCGGATGATATCACTTCTGATTTTTCAAAGCAAGTTGATACAATTAAAAGAATTTTACCGGACAAGGTTGAAACTGGAAAGAACCCGGAAACCTTCAAGTGGATGATGAATCGTATTCAAGATGCATCTGGAAAACCTGCGCCGCGTGAACTTATACATCTTGCGGACATGGCCAGGCAGACTCAAATATCAAAACTTGAAAGAGGAGAATCTGAGCCGCTGAACGAAATACTATTTGACCGATCTGTTTTCAAGTCAGCATTGAAGGAGGTCAGTACGGTTCGCTATAATCAGACTTTTGTTGCAGAGAATCCATCTCTCAAAGAGTTTTCGGATCGGCTGCGGAATCAAAAGGCTGAGCAGAATGTCGAAACCTTAGCTAAGATTTGGAACTGCAGACCTGAGGAAGCGCACGGGTATGCGGAACGAATGACTAAGGCAGGATTTTTTGAAAAAAGAGATAATGACATTTTTCAATCTTACTGGGTGCCGTTTGTCTATCGAGACGCACTGGAATTAGTTCAAGGAAAGGCATTTGACGATCAATCATCAATAGTTGAGGACGATTTTTGAACAGCGAGTGCAGCAAGCAAGCGTAGGGTGCGCATTCATTGCGCACCCTACGCTGTCAAATCATTTGATCCGTCCCCCGGCTCTCGCAGGCCCGCGCAGGCGTTCGGGACTGAAAACAGTCCACTGGACTGTTTTCTCCCCGCGCAAGGGCGCGGGGCCGTCCCTTACCCCACAAAGGGCCGCGCCCGACCTCGGGAGGACGCGCCGCCGCTGGTTCTAGGCGCTTTATCTCTCAACCCCTCCCACCGCAGTTCTGCTGGCCACCGTGGCAAACGCGCCCTCCCGGGGGGAGGTCGGGCGCGGCCCGGCGGCGGGTTCGCGCCTTGATTCCGGGCTAAGGGAAGAAAGGGGGGCGTTTGCCCCCCCCGGATCACAGCGCCGAGAACCCCTTGTCCAGCGCGCTTAGGATCACCGCCGCGTCCGCCTCGGTAATCACGAGGGGCGGCGACAGGATGATGTTCGGCCCCGACACCCGCACCATGGCGCCGGACTCGTAAGCCACCTTCTGCACTAAGGCTGGCACCGCCTTGTCCGGTGCGGATTTGGTGGCGCGGTCGCCCACCATCTCGATCGCCAGCATCAACCCATGCCCGCCGCGCACATCGCCGATGGCCGAATGTTTGGCCTTCAACGCCTTCAGCCCGTCAAACAGCTGCGCCCCGCGCGCTGCGGCATTTTCATTGACCCGCAGCCGCTTGGTTTCCGCCAGCGTTGCCAGCGCCGCCGCTGCGCCCACCGGATGGCCGGAATAGGTATAGCCGTGGCCAATAGCCGCCTTGCCAGTTTCGTCCTTTTCAAACACCTGCGCCACGCCCTCGGCGATCATCACCGCGCCGAAGGGGAAATAGGCGTTGGTGATCGCCTTGGCGGTGCAAGAGAAATCCGGCTGCACCCCCCACAGGCGCGACCCGGTCCAAGCCCCGGTGCGGCCAAAGGCGGTGATCACCTCATCGGCGATCAGAAGTATGCCGTTCTTGCGGCAGATCGCGGCCACGCCGGGCATAAAGCTTTCATGCGGCGGAATGACCCCGCCCGCGCCCAAGACCGGCTCCATGATAAAGGCCGCGATGGTGCTGGCACCTTGGAAGGCGATCTCATCCTCCAAGGCTTGCAGGCACAGCTGGGCGAGCTTGGCCGGATCGGTCTCGTTGAAGGGGTTGCGATAGGGGTAGGGGGCCGGGATGTGGTGGCAGCCGGCCAAAAGCGGCTCATAAGCGGTGCGGAAATTGGCGTTGCCGTTGACCGAGGCGCCGCCGAAATGCGTGCCGTGATAGCCCTTTTTCAGCGACAGAAACTTGATCCGCCCCGGCTCGCCCTTGATCTTGTGATACTGCCGCGACAGGCGCAGGGCGGTCTCGACCGAGTCCGATCCGCCCGAGGTAAAGAACGCCCGCGTCAGCCCGTCCGGCTCAAAGAAAGTCCGCAGCTCCTCGGCCAGCTCAATTACCTTGTCATTCGAGGTGCCCCGGAAGATCGAGTAATAGGGCAGAGCATCCAGCTGCGCCGCGATGGCGTCTTTGATCGGCTGGCAGGAATAGCCAAGGTTCACGTTCCACAGCCCGCCGACGGCATCCACCACCTCATGCCCGTCGATGTCCTTGATCCGCACCCCGCTGGCACTGGTGATGATGGCGGGCGGGTTCTTCAGGCTGTCTGCAGGCGCCGTCATTGGGTGCCACAGGCTGCGCGCATTATTGGCCTTGAGGAAGTTCTCGTCTTTCATGTCTTGTCCTTTCAGTCTCTGGCGCGCCTTAGGCGGCAAGCTGCCAGAGCGTGGCAATATCGGCGGGCAGGCTGCCGCCCCACAGGGTGGTGATTTCAGAGCCGGCCTCGGTCAGGGCAAAGCGGATCAGGCGGCGCTGGTCCTCGGTCATGCGGCTGGCAAGGGCTGCGACGGCCACCGCCCCCACGCAGGCCCCCAGCGCGTTGAAAAGCGGCACGGCCATAGAATGCACCTCGGCCTGAAAGGCGCCCCGGCTTTCGGCCAGACCCCGGCGGCGCACTTCGCTGAGCCGCGCGCGTAGCGCCTCGGGCGCGGTTTCGGTCTGGCCCGTCAAGCGTGGGATGGGCCGCGCCAGCACGGCCTCGCGGAAGGCCTCGGGCTGAAAGGCCAGCACCACAAGCCCGGACGATGTGGCGTGAAACGGCAAAACCTCGGCGTCCTCCATCGTGACGCGGGTCATATGGGTGGTGGCATAGGCAAAGCCCAGCGTGTGCAAAGCCCCGCCCATCAGCATCGACAGATGCGCCGTCTCGCCGGTTTTCTGCGCCAAAGCCTGCAAGACCGGCATCGCCGCCTCGCGCGTGGGCACCTGCGCCTCGCGCAAGGCGGCAAGCCGCAATACCGCCGGTCCCAACCGATACTCGCGCGCGCTGCCCACCTGTTCCACCAAACCGAAGTCACACAGTTCCGTCACCAGCCGATAACAGGTCGCCTTGTTCAACTCGGCCAGCCGCGCCAAGTCGGACAACCCGATCAGCGGGCGCTGTCGGGTAAAAAGGTTCAAGAGTTCCAAGGCTTTGCTAACGGTTCCCATGATGGCCCTGCGGTTTTTCCGATCGGCTGCTGGTCCGATATCCCGGCCGGCGCTGCATTTCAGTTGACAGATTGTCGCAGAGGCTGTCAAATGTTTTCGAACCATCGGTTCAAATATCAAACCGAACGACGGATGATGAACATCCGCGTCATCCACCATCAGGAAGGGGACATCACAATGACTTCCACCATCATCCGGGGGGCGCAGCATGGCTGACGCCGGTACCCCCACCAATCAGTTGAAGAAAAACACCCTCGGCGTTGCGGCCATCACCTTCATGGTGGTGTCGGCTGCTGCTCCGCTGACCGGCGCAGGCGGGGGCATTCCGCCGTCGATGCTGTTCGGCAACGGCGCAGGCATCGCGGGCAGTTTCCTGATCGTGACGCTGATCCTGCTGGCCTTCTCGGTCGGCTATGTCGCGATGAGCCGTCATGTGAAAAACGCAGGTGCCTTCTATGCCTTTGCTGCCCAAGGTCTGGGCGGGCGCATGGGCGGGGCTGCGGCCATGGTCGCCATCCTGTCCTATAACGCCATGCAAGTTGGCCTGATGGGCCTTCTCGGCGCGGTCGCCTCGGGCACCTTCGCCCAGTTCGGGTTGGATCTGCCTTGGTACATCTGGACCTATATCGCCATCGCACTGGTCGCCGTCCTTGGCTACCGTCAGGTCGACCTGTCGGCCAAGGTGCTGATGTGGCTGGTGCTGGCCGAGTTTGGCATCGTCTTGATCCTCCTCGCCTCGATCCTGTTCACGGGCGGTGCCGACGGTCTGAACCTGCAACCCTTCACCTGGAGCCAGATCACCAGCGGCGTGCCGTCGATCGCCTTCTTGTTCTGCTTTGCGGGCTTCATTGGCTTTGAGGCCACCACAATCTATTCCGAAGAGGCCAAAGACGCGCCGATCACCGTGCCGAAGGCCACCTATATCTCGGTTCTGTCGATTGGCATCTTCTACACGCTGACCGCGTGGCTGATGACCATGGGCATTGGTGTGGACAAGCTTTTGCCGACGCTGACCGAAATGGGCGACCCGTCGGGGTTCTTGTTCATGCTCGGTGAAACCTATGTTGGTGCCACCTTCACCTTGATCATGGGCATCTTGTTCATGACCTCGATCTTTGCCGCTGTGCTCGCCTTCCACAATGCGGTGGCGCGCTACAAGTTCGTGGCAGGGCGCGAAGGCATCTTGCCGGATTCGCTTGGCCAAACCCATGCCACCCACCAGTCGCCGCATCGCGGTTCGGTGATCCAGACCATCGTGGCCTTGGCTGTGGTTACGCTGTTCCTGGTCAACGGGCTGGATCCGGTGCTCAACCTCTTCGTCTGGATGAGCCAGATGGGCACTTTGGGTATTCTGGGGCTCATGGCGCTGACCTCGCTTTCGGTGCTGATGTTCTTCATGAAGGACGCGATGGGCGAAAGCGTGCTGGCAACCAAGGTGCTGCCGCTGATCACCGGGTTGGTGATGGGGTATCTCTTCATCATCATCTTCCGTGACTTTGGCGCCCTGACCGGCACCGAGGGCAACTTGGGCTGGATGATCCCGGCGCTGGTGCCGCTTTTCGCGCTGATCGGTTTTGCCCTGGCCTCGATGCTGGCCGCGCGTGATCCGGCCCGCTTTAAGGCCCTTGGCAACACCAAGGCCTAAGAGAAACTGCGGGCGGCCTGTGACGGGCCGCCCGTTTTTATGTCCAAAAGGAAGTGCCGCCATGGCCATCACCCAAGCCGAGATTGACCGCCTCGCCTCTGCCCCTGTGGCACCGCAAAAGCTGTTGATTGATGGCGCATGGGTTGAAGGGCAGGGCGGCGAAACCGTTGTGCTCTCGCCCATCAACGGGCAAAAGCTGACCACCACCGCTGCGGCCAGCGCCGAGGATGTGGCCCGCGCGGTCGCCTCGGCCCGTGCGGCCTTTGACAGCGGCCGTTGGTCGCGCATGGCGCCTGCCGCACGCAAGGCCGTGCTCCTTCGTCTGGCGGATCTGATCGACAAACACGCGCTTGAACTGGCCGTCTTGGGCGTGCGCGACAATGGCACCGACATCGGCATGGCGCTGAAGGCGGAACCGGGATCAGCCGCCGGAACCTTCCGCTATTACGCCGAGGCCATCGATAAGGTGTATGGCGAAATCGCCCCCACCGCCGAGAATATTCTGGCCCTCGTCCACCGCGAAGCCGTGGGCGTGGTGGCCGCCATCGTGCCGTGGAACTTCCCCTTGATGATCGGCGCATGGAAGATCGCACCTGCCTTGGCGATGGGCAATTCCATCGTGCTGAAACCGGCCGAAACCGCCTCTCTGACGCTGATCCGGCTTGCGGAACTGGCGCTGGAAGCGGGCGTGCCGCCGGGCGTGTTCAACGTCGTCACCGGGCCGGGCCGCATCACGGGCGAGGCCTTGGCCCTGTCGATGGACGTCGATGTGATGGTTTTCACTGGCTCCGGCCCCACGGGGCGGCGCCTTTTGCAGTATTCCGCGCAATCCAACCTCAAGCGCTGCTATCTGGAACTTGGCGGCAAATCCCCCAACATCGTCTTTGCCGACGCGCCCGACCTCACGGATGCTGCAAAGGCCGCCGCCACCGCGATCTTCCGCAATGCAGGCCAAGTCTGTGTCGCAGGCTCGCGCCTTCTGGTCGAGGCCTCGGTGCATGACGAGTTCGTGGCTGCCCTTGCTAAGGCCGCTCAAGGCATGAAACTCGGCAACCCCTTGGACCTTGCAACCCAAATCGGCGCGGTGAATTCTGAGGGTCAGCTTGAGGGCAACCTTGGCTTCGTGGCCGATGCCCGCCGCGACGGCGGCGAGGTGGTTCTTGGTGGCAACCGCGCCATGACTGACACCGGCGGCTATTACATGGAGCCAACGGTCGTCGCAGGCGTCCAACCCACCCACCGCCTCTTCCGCGAAGAGGTCTTCGGCCCGATCCTCGCTGTGACCCCTTTCACCACCGAGGATGAGGCGACCAAACTCGCCAATGCCACCGACTTCGGCCTCGCTGCGGGTGTCTGGACATCAAACCTCAGCCGCGCCCATCGCATGGTGCGCGCCATCCGCTCGGGCGTTGTCCACGTCAACACCTATGGCGGGGCCGACAACACCGTGCCCTTGGGCGGCATGAAGCAATCGGGCAACGGGCATGACAAATCGCTGCATGCACTCGACAAATACACAGACCTCAAAACCGCGTGGATCCAACTCTAACGCCTTCAACGTGGTGGAAATATCCCACGGGGGCGCGGGGGTGTGAAACCCCCGCTCCGCCGTCAAACCAAGGACCTGCATTCGGGGGACCTGCCCATGGGCAACCGCATTCTGATCGTCGGCACCTATGACACCAAGGACGACGAACTGACCTATATCTCGGGCGTGATCGCCGGGCAGGGCGGCGTCGCCTTGACCATGGATGTCTCGGTCCTTGGCAACCCAACCGCTCCGACCGATTGGTCCAAGCATGATGTGGTCGCCGCTGCGGGCACGACCATTGACGCCATCATCGGATCGCAGGATGAAAACATCGCCATGCAGGCCATGGCGCGGGGCTCTGCGGCACTGGCCGCCCGGCTCTACCATGAGGGGCAGTTCGACGGGGTGATTGTGCTGGGCGGCTCAATGGGCACTGACCTTGCCCTTGATCTGTGCGCGGCCCTTCCCTTGGGCGTGCCGAAATACATCGTCTCTACCGTCAGCTTTTCCCCAATGATTCCGCCGGAACGGCTGGCAGCGGATACCCAGATGATCCTTTGGGCCGGCGGGCTTTATGGGCTGAACTCGGTCTGCAAAGCCTCTCTCAGCCAAGCCGCCGGTGCGGTGCTGGGGGCCGCGCGCGCGGTGGAACCGCCGCGCCGCGACCGCCCACTGATCGGTATGACCTCATTCGGCAAGACGGTCCTGCGCTATATGACCACGCTGAAACCCGCGCTCGAGGCGCGCGGCTATGAGGTGGCGGTGTTTCACGCCACCGGCATGGGCGGGCGCGCCTTTGAATCCCTTGCCGCCGAAGGCGCCTTCGCCGCCGTGATGGACTTCGCCCCGCAAGAGGTGGCCAACCATCTTTTCGGCTCGGCGATCAGCGCAGGCGCCGACCGGATGGAGAATGCCGGGGCCAAGGGCATCCCGCAGATCGTGTCGATCGGCTGCTATGACCTCATCGACTTCGTCGGCTGGCAGCCCTTACCCGAGGCGTTCAAGGACACCCCGGCCCATGCCCATAACCGGCTCTTGACCAGCGTCGTGCAAACCGCCGACCAGCGCCGCCACCTAGCTCGCGTCTTCTGTGCCAAGCTGGCCAAGGCTCAGGGCCCGGTGGTGTTTCTGTTGCCAACTCAAGGCGGGAACGAATGGGACCGCCCCGGTGGCCCCTTGTCCGACCCCGAGGCGCTGGCCGCCTTTGTCGACGAGATGCGCCATGCCTGCCCGCCGAATGTGCAGCTGATCGAGCTTGACGCCCATATCAACGACCCGGCCTTCCACGACGCCGCGCTTCAAGTCTTTGATGTTTGGGCCAAGGCCGGCGCCCTCTAGCGCCAGGAGCGTTCTGGCCCCTGCGCGCTATTGGTGCAGGTCGGATGCCTCCGGCGGGAGTATTTCAAAAGGCGCAAATCCAAAGGCGGAAGGCTGATGGTCTTGCGCCTTTGCAAATACTCATCTTTTCTGGATCTCAGCCGCGCAGCCTCAGGCCGGGATGCGGCTTGCCAGATATTGCGCGAACTCGAAGTTCGGGCGCTCCAGATGCGACAACGGGCCCGGTTCGGCCATACCCGACAAAAGCCCGGCATAGACCTTTTCGGTGCAGCCTTTGTCCTCGACATTTACATCATCCAACAGCGCCTTCACGCGCGCCAGATGCTGTTCGGCCGCCGGATCGGCCAGCCAGTCTGCCGACATGCCCATGCCAAAGAGCACCGTGACATGGCCCGGCCCGTCCGGTGTTAGGGACAGATACCAAAAATACCCCGGTGTCAGCGTGATGAGGAGCGAGGGGTAGATCGCCAAAAGCCAGGTCTTGCGCCGGTCATCCCCCACAAGCGTGGTATTCGACGGATGCGCCAGCGCCAAGGGCACGGAGTCATTCTTCAAGATCCAGTGGTAGTTGAACGCCTCGGTCCCCTCAGGGCAGACCATTTCTTCCAGCTTTGAGGCCCCGCCGATGGTGCCTGCATGGCACACGGGCAGGTGGTAGCTTTCCATGAAATTCTCGGCCAGCACCTTCCAGTTGGTCGCCCAGCGGAAGGTTTCGCGGTAGGTCTCGGTATAGGTCGACATATCGAGATTGGGGATCAGGTCGCGCACGCCTTGCAGCGCCTGTTCGGGTGCCGGGGCGTCTGGGTTCAGTGTGACCATAATCCAACCCTGCCAGACCTCGCAGCGGATGCGGGGCAGGGCGATGGTGTCTTTGCAAAACCCCTCGTTCAGCGTCATGGCCGGCGCGCCGCGCAACGAGCCGTCCAGGTTGTAGGTCCAGGCGTGATAGGGGCAGACGATAGCGCGGGTGTGCCCGCGCCCCTCCAGCAGCGTTGACATCCGGTGGCGACAGACGTTGGACATCGCCTTGATGCTGCCATCGCGGTCGCGCAGCACGATCACCGGCTCTTCGGCCAGTGTCAGCGTCAGGTAATCGCCGGGGTTGGGCAGGGTTTCGGCGCGCCCGGCACAGATCCAGTCTTTCGCAAAGATATGGTGCTGTTCCTGCGCCAGAAACTCGGGGCTGGTGTAGACCGACTTCGGCATGGCATGGGCGCGTTCAAAGGGCACCGAGACGTTCAGGTGCAATTCGCGCGCGGGGCTGATGCGGTCATGGGCGGTCATATCGGTCCTCGTGACGTGATCCTCTTGGCATCATGCCGCCAAGGGTTGGGAAGGACCATGACGAAGTTTCAAAGCGCTGCCAAGCCGTGGCCTAATCTGTCACCAGCGCGCGCTGCTCGGGCAGGCCCATAGAGATCACAATCGGGCTTGCCGCCTGCCGTGCTTGGAAATCGGCTTTTGAGGCCAAACCCTTCCAGTTCCCCAAGATCAGCGATTGCGCCACCGCCCCGCCCATCGTGCTGCCGGGGCCTGCGATGATGAAAAGATCGGGCGCGAATTCGCGCGCCGCGCTGCGGATCGCGGCGGTGAAGTCATAGGTTTCGGTCACTTGGTGGCCCAGCGTGTAGCCGTGCAAGCTTGCACGCGTTGCCGCCCCCGGCCACCAGACATGGCCGCGGCCGTCGATCAGCGGCAGTTGGGGACGGTCGAACAGCGTCTCGGGCAAGGCCGCGCGCCCAAGTGCGGCGATGGGGGCCTGTAAGGCGGTGTGGAACGCGGCATGATTGCCGAGCCGCATGGGAAAGCGCCCCTCAACCGGCGGCACGGCGGCCTCAAAGGCGGCAAGCCCCGCCTCATTGCCCGCCAAAACCAAGAGGCCGCCCAGATCGATTGACAGGGCGAGCACATGATTGGGCCGCGCGTTGATCTTGTACGTCAGTGCAAGAAGTTCGGCCTTGCGGGCAGGGGCCGCGGTCCAGTCTGGCCCCATGAAAGGATAGATCAGCTGGCCACCGATCAGATGCTCCTGCATCAACCGGCCCATGGTGTTGGCCACCTCAAACCCCGCCTCGGGCGCGAGCGCCCCCGCGCAGGCCAGCGCGGAATACCAGCCCATCGAATTGCCGGTCACCGCCACCAGTTTGACACCCCGCAGCGCCATGGCATCGCCCAGTGAGCAGGCATAGATCAGCGCGCTCGCGTTGTCGCCGCGGGTGTGTCGGGCGACCGAATAGATTGCTGTGCTGTCCAGATCGCTCAGCGTATCTTGCCCCTCGGCCCGCCGCTGCGCGTCAAAGCGTGCCAGCAACTCGCGGTCGGGAAAACGTGCAAGGCTGCCCAGTTCCGCCTTGGTATAGCTGCCGCGACCGGGGCAGATCAGCACGGCGGTTTTCATTTGCACAGCTCCAGCGCGGCCTTGGTGATGCTTTCGGCTGAGGGCATGGTGGCGGCATAGGCTGGCCCTGTGGCGATGAAACTGTCTTCGGCAGTGACTCGCGCCAGTTTGGCCGATGTGGTCTCATGGAAATGCGCCATAAGTGCTTCGGCCACGCCGCCGGAATGGCGGGTTTCATCGACGATGAGGATGCGTTTGCAGCCCTGCACGGCGGCGGTCAGCGCTGCCTTGGGCAGTGGTGATAGCCAGCGTGCATCGATGATCCGAGTTGATATTCCGTGTGAGCTAAGCGCCACAGAAGATTGATTTGAAATATAAATACCATTTCCGAAGCTGACGATCGCAAGATCGGTGCCATCGCCTTCAACCCCAACTTCCCCAAAGCCAATCCGGCGCGAGGGATCGGGGTAGCGCCGCATCCAGGCACCGTCTTTCTCGGCGTGCAGATCGCGCATCGGATAGAGCGCGATGGGTTCCAAAAACACCACTACGCGCCCCTCCTCACGCGCCAGACGCACGCTTTCGCGCAGCATCATCGCGGCATCCGCACCGTTGGATGGCACCGCCAGAATGACCCCCGGAATGTCGCGCAGGACCGCAACCGAGTTGTCATTGTGGAAATGCCCGCCAAAGCCCTTCTGATAGCCAAGGCCCGCAATCCGCAGCACCATCGGGTTTGTGTATTGGCCGTTGGAAAAGAACGGCAGCGTTGATGCCTCGCCCCTGATCTGGTCTTCGGCATTGTGCAGATAGGCCAGAAACTGGATTTCCGGCAGCGGGATAAAGCCGTTTTGCGCCATGCCGATGGCAAGGCCCAGAATGGTCTGTTCGTCCAAAAGCGTGTCGATCATGCGGCCCGACCCAAAGCGCTGGGTCAGCTTTTGGGTGACGCCGTAAACCCCGCCTTTGCGGCCCACATCCTCGCCCATCATGACGATCTCGGGATGCTCCAGCATCAGATCGGTCAGCGCCCAGTTGATGAGACGCGACATGATTTGCGGCTCGTCCATTGCCTTGAGATCGCTGCCAAAGGCGGCAGCCCGCGCCTCGGGCGTGGGGCCATTGGTGGGCCGATTGGGGCGGGCAGGTGGGATGATGCTGGCCATCACTTCGGTTGCGGTTTTCAGGCGCGGGCGGGTCACCACCTCATCCGCCACGCGCGCTACGCGGGCATTGGTTCCGGTATAGATCTCAAGTGCTTGGGCAGGGGTCATCACGCCGGCCTGATCCATCAGCCGCACCATGTGCAGCAAAGGATCTTGCGCCTCTTCCGCCTCAACCTCTTCGCGCGGCAGATAGGTGGTTGGCACATCGGCCCCGGCATGGCCGTAAAGCCGAATGGTACGAATGTGCAAAATCGCTGGCTTCTTGCGGCGGCGCACGAAATCGGCCGCCTCCTGCGCCACTTTGAAAGCGTCGTAGAAATCCAGCCCATCGGCCTTGAAATAACGCAATCCCGGTCGAGACGAAAAATTCGCCTCGATCCAACCCTTTGGCGTCTTTGTAGAAATCCCGATGCCATTGTCCTCGCAGACAAACAGCAAAGGCAACGGAATCGACTGCCACGCCGTCCAACCGGCCGCGTTGAACGCGCCTTGGGCGGTGGAATGATTGGCCGAGGCATCGCCAAAGCTGCACATCACAATCGCGTCGTCTGGCAATTCGGCATGTTCGGGCCGATACCGCCGCGCGGCACCAATGGCATAGGCGGCACCCACCGCCTTGGGCAGATGGCTTGCGATGGTCGAGGTTTGCGGCGGAATGTTCAGCGCCTTTGACCC
>JACCDH011491114.1_pt1 | contig 13567 bp, 10 predicted proteins | sample 7442481 | NCBI WGS metagenome assembly JACCDH01 (sample SAMN15323433, study PRJNA562643) | freshwater metagenome | isolation source: river surface water | place: USA:Blue River Watershed | collected 2017-08-15
GCTTGAGGCCCAGCACATGCCCGTCCTCGCGCATGATGCGCACGCCCAGCGCGTGGAAGGTGCAAATCACCACGTCCTTGGCCGCCTTGCCGATCAGGCCCCGGGCGCGCTCGCGCATCTCGGCGGCGGCCTTGTTGGTGAAGGTGATGGCGGCGATCTGTCGAGGTTCGAGCCCGATCTGGATCAGGCGCTGGATTTTGTGCGTGATCACCCGCGTCTTGCCCGAGCCGGCGCCCGCCAGCACCAGACACGGGCCAGAGACGTAGTTCACGGCGTCGAGTTGGGCAAGGTTCAGGCCGGCGGACATGGATGGATCGAAGGCAAAGCGGGCCATCATAGCGGCATAGGCAGGCGTGCTCCGGATCCATGTCGGCCGCGGGACCAAGACCGGCCGCATTTGCCGCGACAATCGGGCCCATGCTGGATGTTTTGCAAGTCACTTTTCCCTTTTTTGCGCTGGTGCTGTGCGGTTACCTGGCTGCCCACCGCCGATTTCTCCCGCTTGAGGCCATTGCCGGTCTGAACAGCTTTGTGCTGTTTTTTGCGCTGCCCTGCATGCTCTTTCGTTTTGGCGCGAGCACGCCCATCGCCCAGCTGCTCGATGCCACCGTTTTCTTCACCTACCTGCTGTGCGCGCTGGTCATGGTGGCTTTTGCCGTGGCCATCAGCCTGAACCGCCGGGTGCGCTGGAAAGATGCCTCCATGGGGGCATTGGTGGCGGCGTTCCCGAACACCGGTTTCATGGGCGTGCCGCTGCTGGTGGCCTTGCTCGGCGCGGGCGCGGCCGGCCCGGCCATCGTCACCATCACGGCGGACATGGTCATCACCACCTCCCTGTGTCTGGCCTTGTCTGAAATGGATGCGGCCGACGAGCACGGCGCCGCGGTGGCCGCGCGCAAGGCCTTGCTCGGCGTCCTCAAGAACCCTTTGCCCTGGGCGATTTTGCTGGGGGCCCTGTTTTCCTGGCAGGATCTGGTGCTGGCCGGGCCTGTGGCCAAAACCGTGGGCTTGCTGGCCGATGCGGCGTCGCCGGTGGCGCTGTTCACCATCGGCGCTGTGCTGGCCCGCTCGCAGTTGCTCGCCCACAAGCGTCCGCACGGTCCGCTGCCTTTGCGCGACTACCTGCCGGTCGCTGCTGTGAAGTTGCTGGTGCATCCCGTGCTGGTGTTTTCCATAGGCACGACGGTGATCGCCTTGGGCGGGGACATCGATCCTTTTGCCCTGGTTGTCATCACCCTGGTGGCGGCCTTGCCCAGTGCCAGCAATGTGTCCTTGCTGGCCGAGCGCATCGGTGCCGACAATGGGCGCATCGCCCGCATCATTCTGGTGACGACCGCCCTGGCCTTTTTGACGTTCTCGGCCGCGGTGGCCCTGCTCAAGCCGGCGTAAGCGCGGTCTGCCCGCGGGTTGGAGTCGCAGACCGCGCCCCCCCAGGCTCAGATCGCCTGCGGGTCCACATCCACCAGCCAGCGGATCAGGCCTTTGTGTTGCGGTGCGCTGCGCAGGGTGTGCAGCACCTCCTGCAACCGTGCCAGTGCCCGGTGCAGGTGCTTGCGGGACGGGCTTTCCATCAGCATCTGCGCGCGCTCCACACCGGCCACTTTCTGCAGGCCCATGGGCACGGCGGGGTAGAGGCTGACCTGATCGAGCGTTTCGGCGCCGCCCGCCTCTTCGCTCAGCCAGGCCTGCAGCGTCTCGCGTGCGGCGTTCAGGAAGGCCTGGGCCAGGGCCTGATCGCGCGCGTCGGCCCGCAGCAGGGCCTGGTGGCTGAAGGGCGGCAGGCTGGCGCTGGCGCGCTCGGCCAGTTCACTGGCGGCGAAGGCCGGGTAATCGTGGCGCTTGAGGGCTTCGAACAGGGGGTGGGCGGGGTGGAAGGTCTGCACCAGCATTTCGCTCTCGCCCTGGGCGGCGTCGCGCCCGGCCCGGCCGGCGGCCTGCATCAGCAAAGCAAACAGGCGCTCGGGCGCCCGGAAATCGCTGGAGAAGAGCGCGCTGTCGGGGTTGATCGCGGCCACCAACGTGATGCGCCGGAAGTCGTGGCCTTTGGCGATCATCTGGGTCCCCACCAGCACGTCCACTTCGCCGCTGTGCACCTGGGCGAGCTGGCTCTCGAGTGCGCCTTTGTGTCGCGTCGTGTCGGCATCGATGCGGGCAACCCGCACCGGCTGGCCATCGGGTCGGCACACCCCCGACAAGAGTTGCCCCAGCTGCTCTTCCAGTTGCTCGGTGCCGCGACCCAGCGCCGCGATGTCGGCGTTGCCACAGTCCGGGCAGGTCAGCGGCACCCTGTCGGTGGCGCCGCAGTGGTGGCAGCGCAGCGTGCGATCGACTTTGTGAAACACACGGAAGGCGCTGCAGTGGCGGCAAGCGCTTTTCCAGCCGCAGTCGGCGCAGTAGAGCACCGGGGCATAGCCGCGCCGGTTGAGCAGCAGCATGCTTTGCTCGCCCCGGGCCACGCGCGCCTGGATGGCCTGCACCAGGGGGCCCGACAGCACCGTGCGCTTGGGCTGGTGGTTCATGTCGACACGCCGGACCACCGGCAGCGCCGCCGATCCGACCCGCTCGGGCATGTGCAGCCGCAGGTAGCGCCCCCCTTCCTCGGCCGGCCGGCTCTGGTGCCAGCTCTCGAGCGATGGCGTGGCCGAGCCCAGCAGCACCCGGGCACCGCATTGCTGGCCACGGTAGAGCGCCAGGTCGCGTGCCGAATAGCGGGCGCCTTCCTGTTGTTTGTAGCTGGGGTCGTGCTCTTCGTCGACCACGATCAGCCGCAGCTGGGGCATGGAGGCGAGCACCGCCATGCGTGTGCCCAGCACGATGCGCGCCGCGCCGCTGTGTGCGGCCAGCCAGTGCTTGAGGCGCTGTGCGGGGGTCAGCCCACTGTGCATGGACACCACCGCCGGCGCGCCAAAGCGTTCGCGCACGCGCGCCTCGAGCTGCGGCGTGAGGTTGATCTCGGGCACCAGGATCAGCGCCTGGGCCTGGGCATCGGTTTCCAGCACCTGTTGCACGGCGCGCAGGTAGACCTCGGTCTTGCCACTGCCAGTGTTCCCAAACAACAGGCAGGGGCCGGTGTGGCCCGCCATGGCCTGCAGGGCCGCCGATTGCTGTTCTGAGAGCGTGGGGCCGGGCTGCACCTGCAGTTCGGCCCCGCTGGCCTGCTTTTTCAGGCGCCGGCCCAGCTGCACGTTGTCGAGTGTGCGCAACTGCGGCGGCAGGCTGCTGAGCGCCATCTCTCCCAGACTGCGCTGGTAATACTGGGCCGCGAACGCCATCAACTGGCGCCAGCCTGCATCCAGGGGTGGCAGGCCCTCCAGAGCCAGGTGGATGTCCCGGATGGCCTCGGGGGCGAGCTCGGGTGCAGGCACATCCGCCTGCCAGACCACCCCCAGCACGTCGCGCCGGCCCAGGGGCACCCGCACCAGCGTGCCGGGCTTGAGCGCCACCGGGCTGCGGTAGGTCAGCAGATCGCCCACGCCGCTGTGTGCAGGCGTCTGCACTGCGACTTCGATCCAGTGGTGGGCGACGGCCGTCATCGTGCGCTCAAAATGGTTTCACAGGTTATTGATTTTTTCGAAATTCGCGGTAAGTGCTTGATTTTTCAAAGCTTTGAAGGCGGTCCAGATTTTCTGTGGATAACTTTGTTGAAAACCTTGTGGTGCCCAGGCCCAGCCCTTGAAAATCAAGCCTTCCAACGCGGTGCCCATCTGCTGAGCAAGAAACGAAGCCCAATGAAATCAATGACTTACCGCAGTCCTGCAAGGCCTGCGGGCGCCAGCGCACACAGGTTTCACGAAGGTGTGTGGTGCATCACTTTTGTGCATAAGTGAAACCGGGCGAGCCCGGTTTTTGCGAAAAAATGCTGCAGAACGGCGGTTTGGTGCCCCGGCCCTCAGGAGGATTGCCGCAGCGCCCGCGAGTGCTGGTGCACCGCTTCGACCAGCGCCGCCACATGCTCGGGGGGGGTGTACTGGCTGATGCCATGGCCCAGGTTGAAGATGTGGGTCGGCCCGGTGCGTTGGGCATCGGTGTGCGGACGGCCAAAGCTGTCCAGCACACGACGGGCCTGTTCGGCCACCTGCGCGGGGGGCGCAAACAGCACATTCGGGTCGATGTTGCCCTGCAGGGCCTTGCCGGGGCCGCCCACTTGGCCGCCCACCAGGGCGCGGGCCTGACCCAGGTTCATGGTCCAGTCCAGCCCCAGGACTTCGCAGTCGAGCTCGCCCATCTCGGACAGCCACAAACCGCCACCCTTGGTGAAGACGATGCGCGGGATGCGCGCGCCCGCGTGCTCGGTCTTGAGTTGCGCCAGCACGCGCCGGGTGTAGGCCAGGCTGAATTCCTGGAACGCCCCGTCGGCCAGCACGCCACCCCAGCTGTCGAAGACCATGACGGCCTGCGCCCCGGCTTCGATCTGGGTGTTCAGGTACAGGGCCACCGCATCGGCATTGATGGCGAGGATGCGGTGCATCAGGTCGGGACGGCTGTACATCAGGCTCTTGACCAGACGGTAATCGTCGGAGCCGCCGCCTTCGACCATGTAGCAGGCCAGCGTCCACGGGCTGCCGGAAAAGCCGATCAGCGGCACCCGGCCGTTCAGGGCCTTGCGGATGCTGGTGACCGCGTCAAACACATAACGCAGCTTGTCCATGTCGGGCACGGCCAGCTGGGCGACCGCGGCTTCATCGCGCACCACCTTTTCGAACTTCGGCCCCTCGCCCTGCGCGAAGGACAGGCCCAGGCCCATGGCATCGGGCACGGTCAGGATGTCAGAGAACAGGATGGCCGCGTCCAGCGGGTAGCGGTCCAGCGGCTGCAGCGTGACCTCGGTCGCGTAGTCCACGTTGGTGGCCAGGCCCATGAAACTGCCGGCCTTGGCGCGGGTGGCGCAGTACTCGGGCAGGTAGCGGCCGGCCTGGCGCATCAGCCAGATGGGCGTGTGGTCGGTGGCCTGGCGCAGACAGGCGCGCAGGAAGCTGTCGTTCTGGAGGGGGGCGAAGGTGCTCATGCCCCCCATTGTGGCAGGCCCGCAAGGGCCAGGGCCTGAAATCTTCAGCGCAGGGCGCCGACGATCTCGTCCGCCGTGGGCAGCTCGGACAGCACCACAGGCGCCTGGCCGGGCGCATAAACCGCGTACACCGGCACGCCGCTGCGGCCCAGCGCGCCCAGCGCGCGGGTGATGGCTGCGTCGCGCCGGGTCCAGTCGGCGCGCAAGGTGCGCACCTGACGGGCGTCGAAGGCGGCCAGCACCTCGGTGCTGGCCAGCACGGTTTTCTTGTTGTACTGGCAGGTCACGCACCAGGCGGCGGTGAAGTCCACAAAGACGGTGCGGCCGGCCGCCAGCTCGCGCTGCACCGCCGCCTCGCTCCAGGCGGGCCAGCGTGCGTCGCCAGAAACTCCGGCCGCCGCTGCCGCAGCAGGCGCTGGGGCGGGGTCAGCGGCAGGCCATTGGCTGCCGAGCCCGGCCAGCAGCAGCGCGGCCAGGGCCAGCAGCACGGTGCGGGCACGGCCCTGGCGCGTGGCCGCCCACAGGCCAAAGCCGAGCAGCACCAGCAGGGCCAGCAGGGCGGCCACGGTGTCCATGCCGCTCTGCTGGCCGAGGACCCAGGTCAGCCAGACCACGGTGGCGAACATGGGGAAGGCCATGGCCTGCCGGAAGGTCTGCATCCACGGACCCGGTCGCGGCAGCCGGTGGGCCAGTGCCGGCCAGAAACCCACCAGCAGATAGGGCAGGGCCATGCCCAATCCCATGCTGGCGAACACCGGCAGGGCTTGCCAGACGGGCAGGCCAATGGCCAGACCGAGCGAAGCCCCCATGAAGGGGGCCGTGCAGGGCGAGGCCACCGCCACCGCCAGCACGCCTGCCAGCGCGGCATCCACCGTGGGATGCCGGCTGCTCAGACCCGCCAGCCCAGAGGGCAGCATCTGGCCGAAATCGAACAGCCCGGCGAGGTTCAAGCCCAGCACGGTGAAGAGCACCGCCATACCAATCACCACCGCGGGCGACTGCAGCTGAAAGCCCCAGCCCAGTTGCTCGCCCGCTGCGCGCAGGGCCAGCATCAGTCCACCCAGCAAGACAAAGGAAAGGACCGCGCCTGCGGTGTAGGCCAGCCCTGCGGCGCGGTGCGCCGCAGGGCCGCCGGTCGTGCGCGTCAGGCCCAGCAGCTTGATGGCCAGCACCGGGAAGACACAAGGCATGAGGTTGAGGATCAGCCCCCCGATGAAGGCACCCAGCAAGGCCATGCCCAGAGCAGCGAGTCCGGGCCGTGTGGTGGCCGCGGCTTGTGCGTTGGCCTCCAGTGCCCGGGCCAGTGCCGGCGAGACCTCAGGGGGCGGCGTCAGCGCTGGCCACGTGCCCTGCACAGGGGTGGCCACCTGCAGCGCCGGAGCGCGCGGGGAGGTTTCGGCGCCGAGCGCCAGCACCCAGTCCATCTGCGAGGGGCTGTCGCTGCGCTCGCCCGAGACCGGCACGCGCGCGGTCCAGACGCCACCGTCCCAGCGCTGGGTCCAGCCCTGGCCCTGTCGAGCGGCGTTGTCGACCACATGGGCGGTGACCGGCAGCAGGGCCAGCGTCTGCCCTTGCCATGCGCTGGGCAGCTGTTCGATGCGCAAGGCCAGCGCCTGGCCCGCATCGACCAGGCGGGCGCTGTGCGGGCCGTTCAGCGGCTGCGGGCTGGCTTGCTGCGCCGCCTTGAAGAGGCCAGCGTGCAGCGCGGTCGCACTGCGGGTGGGCAGCTCGAGCGAGAAGCGGCCTTGTTGCGGGATGCACTCCTGGCGGCACACCAGCCATTCGGCCTGCAGGCCGATGCGCAGCACATCCGGGACGGCCACCCCCGAGCGGGGGGTCACGGTGACCGGCACCTGCAGCAGGACCGTGCCCTCGTAGCCGTAATTGGCCAGTGTTCCCACCGGGATCTTCTTGGGCAGGGGCCAGACGATCTCGCCGGCCTGCAGGCCCGGCGGCAACTGCCATTCCAGGCGGGTGGGCAAGCCCGAGTCGCCGGGGTTTTGCCAGTAGGTGTGCCAATGCGGCGCATGTTCGATCTTCAGGCCGAGCCAGAAAGTCTGTCCGGACTGCACGCCCTGCGGTGCATGGGCCAGCAGCGTCACCTGCACCTGTTCGTTGCGCAGGCTGGTTTGCGCTGGCGAAGGCAGCGACAGGCACAGCAGAGCGATGGACAGGAACAAGCGCAGGACAGCGGGCATGGGGGCTCATCAAGACGGGGACAGAGCGCACTGTACACCCCGGTGCATGACCTCCGATAAGATGGGCGCATGCACACCCTGCCCCGCTTCTGGGCCGATCTGGCCACCACCGACTTCGCCGCCCTGGACCGCTCGCGGGCCGTGGCCGTGTTGCCGGTGGCCGCGACCGAGCAGCATGGGCCGCACCTGCCCCTGTCGGTCGACAGCGACCTGGTCGATGGCGTGGTGCGGGCCAGCCTGGCGCACCTGCCCGCCGACTTGCCCGTCCTGTTTTTGCCCACCCAGGCGGTGGGCTACAGCCCCGAGCATTCGGCGTTTGCCGGTACGCTCAGCCTCAAGGCCGAGACCCTGATTCGCCTGTGGACCGACATCGCCGAGTCGGTGGCTGCCAGTGGCGTGCGCAAGCTGGTGCTATTGAACAGCCACGGCGGCCAGGTCGGCCTGCTCGATGTGGTGGCGCGCGACCTGCGGGCGCGGCTGGGCCTCTTGGTCTACAGCGTGAGCTGGTTCAACCTGCCGCTGCTGGACGAAGACGGGCGCGATGTGAACGCCTGGTTTGGCGCCGACGAACACCGTTTTGGGGTGCACGCGGGCGATGTCGAGACCTCCATGATGCTGGCCTTACGGCCGGAGCAGGTGCGCATGGCCCAGGCCCAGAACTTCCACTCCACCTCAAGGGACCGTGCCGACCAGTTCCAGATTCTGGGCAATGGCAAGAGCGCCAAACTGGCTTGGCAGATGCAGGACTACAACCCGCACGGCGCAGCCGGCAATGCCGCTGCGGCCAACGCCGACAAGGGTCAGGCGCTGGTGCAGGCGGCCGGGCGCGCGCTTGCAGGGCTGCTCGCCGAGATCGATCGCTTGCCAGCCGACACCTTGCGCTGAAGCTCAGGCGTAAGTCACCCAGCTCTGGTGGGCCTCGCTGTCCAGGTGGGGCAGCGTGTTGTAACTCACCAGCATGTGGCGTTTGGGCGTGAAGGCGAACTCGGTCAGCGCCGTGTTGCGGATGCGCAGATTCAGCTCGATGGTGGTTTCTGGCGGCGTGCCCAGCACCCGTCCGACCGCGGTCGAGATCGGGCCGCCGCTGGAGACGATCATGGCATTGCCGCGGCATTGCTCGCGCACATGGTCCAGCGCCGCTTCGATGCCCTGCACAAACGCGGTGTAGGAGGGCATGCCCTGGGGCGCAATGCGGCCGTCCATCCAGCCCTTGAGGGCGTCGCGCAGCAGCCGGAAGTGATGCCGGTAGAGCTCGGGCGTATCGGGCTTGGCCAGCGGCTCGGGATGGATGGCTTGGATGAGCGCTTCGCTGTCGTATTCGTTGAGGCCAGGCCAGACCAAGGGGGCATGCGACCAGCCCGCGCCTTGGGCCATGCCTTCCCAGGTTTCGCGGTGGCGCTTGAGGCTGCCCATCAGCACGGTGTCGATCCCGATGCCCTCGCGCGCGAAGCGCTCGCGCAGGTATTCGCCCAGGCGCCTGGCCTGCCGATGCCCCAGTGGGCTCAGGCGGTCGTAATCGTCTTCGCCAAACGAGGCCTGGCCGTGGCGCACAAGGTAAAGCGTTCCCATAGCGGGCGATTGTCAGCAGGCCTGCGGAGCCGTCCTGTCACGCCGGTGATCCTGCCTGCGAAGACAAGAGCACCGGTCCCCGCGGCGTGTCCAGCGTGGCCAGCAGGGCGGGCGGACCGCCTTGCCACTGCACCTGCCCGAGCCCGATGGCCTGGGCCCAGGCCTGCAGGCGGGTATGTTCCGGGTGTTGCAGACGCAGCTGGCGCAGCCTGACGCCCTGCTCTGGCATGGCATCGACCGGGTGCGCCGACCCCCATTCGATGAGCGTGGGCAGCACGCCGTCGAGCAGGCGCTGGCCGTCGGGCCGCACGCTGATCTGCCAGGCCAGCAGGCCCTGCGGCGTCATGCGCGAGGCCTGCAGGGCCTCCCCGCGGTCCCAGCCATACGTTTGCGTCTGGGCCAGCGCTGGGCGCAGTGCGTCCGTGCGCGCCACCCAGTGCAAGAGCCGCGGGCCGTGTGCCCGCACCTGGGCCATCAGCTGGGTGTCGTCCATGTCGAACCAGCGGCGTAGCGGCGCTTGACGCGAAGGACGGACCCCCGGTTCGATGGCGATGATCTCGAGGTAGGCACGCGGCCAGCCAGGCCCATCGATGCGCAGCAGGCGGTTGTGTGTGCCCATGATCGGATGCTGCCCGCCCGCACCTGGGGTCACGCCCAGCTGCTGCTCGCACCAGGCCACGCCGCTGGCCAGCGAATCGGCGATCACGACCAGATGGTCCAGTCCAGTGTTCACAGCCTCACCTCCCCGCAGATGCAATCGACCACATCACCGCCCACCCAGACCTGCCCCGCCTCGTCCTGCTGGACAAAGACCTCGCCCGCACGGCCCAGCACCGTGCCCTGGCGTGCCCGGTAGCGGCCGGGCAGGTGGCCATCGGCGATCAGCCATTGGGCCAATGCGGCGTTCAGGCTGCCGGTCACCGGGTCCTCCGGGATGCCCACCGGGGCGGCGAAGCCGCGCACCTCCAGGTCGGTGCTGTCTTCAGGGTGGGCAAAGGCGCGTGCCTCGCGGCTGGCGCGCCGGATCAGGCCCGGCCTCGTTTGCCGCCGTGCGGCCACGCCCACCTTGACCCCCAACCGCTTGAGGGCAGCATGGTCCGGCACGAGGGAGAGCACGGTCTGTACATCGGGCAGCAAGAGGCCCAGCCAGTGCGGGCCGTTGTCTAACTCCTGTGCGGCCAGGACTTCGTCTGCAGCCAGTCCCAGGGCGCCGAGCACGGCGGCGAGCTTGGCGGTGTCGGGCGCGGCGCGGCGCAAGGGCGGGGCGGCAAAGGCGCGTCGGCCGTCGATCTCGCGCAGGGTGACCAGGCCCACCCCGCATTCCTGGACCACCTGGCCCGCTTGCTGCGGTTGGCCGCCGCTGGCCACCCAGGCGTGCGCGGTGCCCAGCGTGGGGTGGCCGGCGAAGGGCAATTCGCCACCGGGCGTGAAGATGCGCACCCGGTAATCGGCCCCGCCAGCGCGGCCCGCGTCGGTGGGGGGCAAGACGAAGGTGGTTTCGCTCAGCTGGGTCCAGGCGGCGAAGGACTGCATTTGCGCATCGCTCAGGCCGGACCCGTCCAGCACCACGGCCAGCGGGTTGCCGCGTAGCGGTGTGGCGGTGAAAACGTCGACTTGTTGGAAAGGGCGTGTCGTTGGCATGGCAAGGGGGTCAGGCATGGCGGGTCTGGCTGATCACGATCCATGCCGCCGTGGCCACCAGCGACAGGGCCATCAGCCGGTTGAAGGCGAGCAGCCGCTGGCCCTGGGCAAGCCAGTGGCGAAGCAGCGACCCGACCAGCGCGTAGGTGAAGTTGCTGCTGAACGCAAAAAACAGCATCAGCGGGAGAATTTGCAGGTAGCGTTGCCACGGATCGGGCTGGCCAGCCACCCAGCCGGCCACGATGGACAGGGAAATCATCCAGGCCTTGATGTTGAGGAACTGCAGCAGCACACCCTGAGCGAAACCCACATCCAACTGCGCCTGGTCGGCCTCGCTCAGCTTCCCGCTGCCCCACAGGCGCCTGGCCAGCCAAAACAGGTATGCCACACCGCCCAGCACGATGGCCCAACGCAGGGCGGGTACGGCCACCACCAGCGCGCCCAGGCCGGCGGCACTCAGGGTAAAGAGCAGGCCCCAGCCCACGGGCACCGCCATCACGAAGTGCAGGGCGCCGCGCAGGCCACGGTTGGCCGCCAGCGCGGTAGACAGCGTGGTGTTGGGGCCGGGCGTGAAGCTGGTGGCGGTGGCCAGGACCAGCAGGGCGGAGAGTTCGGCGGCAGTCATGCTTGCACTGTAGCGCGCGCTGGTGCCACAGGGTGTCGCCTCTTCACACGGCCTGCAGGGCCTCGAGCCGCTCCATGGCGCTCATCCACTGCTCTTCCACCGCCATCAGCCGGGCGGCTTTCTGCGCCGCCAAAGCGGGGTCGCTGACGTACAGCGAGCCATCGGCCAGGGCTTGTTCCAGTGCGGCCTGCTCGGTCTCGAGGGCTTCGATCTGTGCCGGCAGGCCCTCGAGCTCGCGTTGCTCCTTGTAACTGAGCTTGCGTTTGGTGCTGCTCGGTTCGCGTGGCTGGAGGGCAGCGGCTGCAGGTGCAGGCTCCGCATCCCGCGGGGCCGTTGGCGCTTTCAAGGTCTGGGCGCGGGCCGACTGGGTCAGCCAGTCCTGCACATCGCCTTCGTATTCGCGCCAGGCGCCCTGGCCTTCGGCCACCAGTGTGCTGGTCACCACATGGTCCAGAAAACGCCGGTCATGACTGACCAGGAACACGGTCCCTTCGTATTGCTGCAACAGATCTTCCAGCAGCTCGAGGGTGTCGATGTCCAGGTCGTTGGTCGGTTCGTCCAGGACCAGCACGTTGGCCGGTCGTGCGAACAGCCTGGCCAGCAGCAGCCGGTTGCGCTCTCCCCCCGAAAGCGAGCGCACCGGCGAGCTGGCACGCGCCGGCGAGAACAGGAAATCGCCCAAGTAGCTTTTCACATGGGTGCGTCGGTTGCCGATTTCGACCCATTCGCTGCCGGGGCTGATGAAGTCTTCCAGTGAGGCATCCAGGTCGATCTGGTCGCGCAGCTGGTCGAAATACGCCACGCTCAGATTGGTGCCACGCCTGACGCTGCCGCTGTCGGGCGCGAGTTCGCCCAGGATCAGTTTGAGCAGGGTGGTCTTGCCCGCACCGTTGGGGCCGATCAGACCGATCTTGTCGCCGCGCAAAATCGTCGCACTGAAGTCGCGCACCACGGTGTGGCTCTGCCCGTTTGCGCCGACGAAACTTTTGCTGACCTTGTCGAGGTCGGCCACGATCTTGCCGCTGGGCGAGCCGCTGGCCACCTCGAGGCGGACGCTGCCCACGGCTTCGCGCCTTTGCGCACGGGCTTGGCGCAGGGCCACGAGCCGGTTGATCCGGCCTTGCGCGCGGGTGCGTCTGGCCTCGACCCCTTTGCGCACCCACACCTCCTCTTGTGCCAAGAGTTTGTCTGCGCGGGCTTGGACGGTGGCCTCCTGCGCCAGTTGTTCTTCCTTGAGGGCTTGGTATTGGGCGAAGTTGCCCGGATAGGAGGTCAGCTTGCCCCGGTCGAGTTCCACCATGCGGGTGGCCACGCGATCCAGGAAGGCGCGGTCGTGGCTGATGGTCACCACGCTGCCGCGGTAGGACAGCAGCAGGTCTTCGAGCCAGGCGATGCTGTCCAGATCCAGGTGGTTGGTCGGCTCGTCCAGCAGCAGCACATCCGGGCGCGTCACCAGCGCGCGGGCCAGGGCCACACGCTTGCGGTTGCCGCCCGAGAGTTGGGCGATCCTGGCCTGTGGGTTCAGGTGCAGGCGTTGCAGCGTCTCCGATAGCCGCTGTTCCCAGCTCCAGCCATCGAGCGATTCGATCTGGCTTTGCAGTGCGTGCAGATCGCCGCGGCTGTGGGTGTAGTCATCGATCAGCTGCAACACCTCCCGCAGGCCTTCCTGCACGGCTTCCTCGATCGTGTGCTCGGCATCGAGCAAGGGCTCTTGCGGCACGTAGGCCATCCGCAGTCCCTGCTGAACGTGCAGCTGGCCATCGTCCGGACGCTCGAGCCCCGACAAGATCTTGAGCAGGGAGGATTTGCCGGTGCCATTGCGGCCAATCAGGCCGACGCGCTCACGCGATTCGAGGGAGAAGCCGGCCCGGTCGAGCAAAGCGACGTGGCCATAAGCCAGCGAGGCATCCAGCAAGGTGATGAGTGACATGCACCGATTATCGACAGGCCCGCCATGTGTTGTTGTGAGGGGCCTTGTGCAGGGCGCAGCAGTTGTGCAACAATCTGACGCTCTGTTGGACGCAACGCCTTCAGCAGACGCGCCGGGCCCTCCAGCGCCAGCCCCGAAAAATTTTTCGGAGCACCACAAAGAACCCCAAATCTTGTGCCATAATGGAGGGCTTCGCTGCTGAAAAAGGCTCTTGCCGATCGGTCAGCGAAAGTCGAGAACTTAAAAAAATTCTCGACACAACGCCAAAAAGCGTGTTAGAATACAAGGCTTCGCTGATCGCGGCGAGGCAGATGAGATGACGTTGAGTTGTCTTGGGATCTTTAACAACATACAGCCGATAAGCGTGGGCGTTTGATGGTGATTGCCAAGTTCTTCGGAACTCGGCTTTTAGCCGACAAACGCTCATGAGAATAGAAGTGAAGTTCACTTCAATTCCGTTTTTATGAGTAAAAAATCAAGATCGAACTGAAGAGTTTGATCCTGGCTCAGATTGAACGCTGGCGGAATGCTTTACACATGCAAGTCGAACGGCAGCACGGACTTCGGTCTGGTGGCGAGTGGCGAACGGGTGAGTAATA
>JACCDH010814478.1_pt1 | contig 13559 bp, 11 predicted proteins | sample 7442481 | NCBI WGS metagenome assembly JACCDH01 (sample SAMN15323433, study PRJNA562643) | freshwater metagenome | isolation source: river surface water | place: USA:Blue River Watershed | collected 2017-08-15
GTTACGAATGTGATCTCTAAGAAGATGACCTTTAGGAAGAATGGCCTGAGATAGAAGTGAGCTTACTTCAATAAAGCGGCTCATTTGGTCTGAGTCATAGTCTGTTAAGATCTTTTCGATGAGTTGTTGAGTGAGTAGAAAGCTTTCAGCTAAAAAATTATCAACATGATGTTGACTAAAATTCTCGATCATTTCCATGACGTTCTCTTCCTTGAGATGTTTTCTCTATTTTAGAAGATGAATTCATAATTGTCATAGAAATTAATTCAAGTAGTGCCTTGAGAACACCTGATTGTTCCGATAAGATAAGCATTTGGTCTTGGAGCTGGTCTCTTAGACCACTGAATTCAGACTGCCCTCTTAGAATTTGGTAATAATCAAGAAAAGGTCTGATCAGAGGATGATTTTCTGCGATTTTTGAGGTGATCTGCTCGAATTCTTGAATTTCTGTAATAGCGGCTTGAAATTTTTTTATATCAAAATTGGTTTCATCAAAATGTTCAAGTTGATCGGCCAATCGGGCCACAATAAGCTCTAAAAATCTCGAAGTTTTTGTAAGAACCTCTTCATAAAACCGAAGTGTCTCTAGTTGCTTTGGGTTTGCTTGAATCGTTTCAAGATTCACATCAAAAAGATTAAGAACATATTGCCAGATCACAACGTGGAACTGATAAAAAGGAAAATTGGTATTTGTTTGAGTCAGTGCTTTTAAGCTTGTTCCAAAAAGATTCTCCTGGGTTGTTTGATAAACTTCCCAACCTTTAATCTCTTTGCAAGGAAGTTGCTCGCAAAACTGAATCATTAGCTTATAAAGTTCTGTAAAGTCGGGATTAGACTCATGAGGATTTACAAGCCAATGGTTATCACCAGCAGGAGCAAAATGAAGCCCCTCAAAATTCGCTTTTAAAAGGAACAAGCGGTGATTCTGATCATGCCATAAACTGACTTGATCACCAGCTGGGCCGAGATAGAATCCGGGTTTATTATCAAGAGGAGCTCCTTCAATGAACTCCCAATTTTTATATCGTTCTTTAAGTTGAGCAATAAGAATAAAAAAAACATCTTTATTGATAAAACGGGGACACTGCCAGTAAATGACTTCATCCTTCCATTTTTTTTCTTCCGACAAGGCCAGTGATTTACACCCAACAATATTTTTATAAATATCTTGAAGGTGAAAAGGAAGAAACGAAGTACCACCTTTAAGTTGCAAAAGATAAGTGCTCCATTGTCCCAGAACTTGTAAGCTTTCAGTTTCAGTAAAACGACAACCAATAAAATATTTTGTTGAGTAATCTTTGGCCAGTTCCCAGCTTTTTTCATTCAGTGAGAGATTAAAAATCATCTCGAATTGATGATTGTAAATTTCATCAAGAGAAATCGTTTTATAAAGAGCTGATTCTGATAGTTGATTTTGTAATGTGCAAAGATAGAGGTCATACCCAGATAATTCGTGGGCATATCTTTTAAGAAACAACTTCGTTTCCAACACAAAATGAGCGTCATCCAGTTGGAGGAAAAGAAGTTTTTTCACATTTATTTCACATCGTTTAGAATGTAACCTTTCACAGCCGCATGGTTGCGGTGAGTAGATTCAATCTTTTTCTGAACTTCTGCTTTGTACTCTTGAAGCTGAACAACAAGTTTCTCATCAAGAGCTTTGAGGTAATCAATTCTCTTAGATGTTTCAGCTTTGATTTCTTCTGTTACCGTTTCCCATTCAATATTTTGACCAATTTGATCTATAACGCTAATGAGTCTTTCACGGTTTTCAGTAAAAATTTCATAATTATACTCTGACTCAGGACCTTGAGCGACTGCTTCTTCAGTCATCACAATCGCTTTCATCAAGAACTCAGAGAATAAATCAGTAAATTGTTTCATTAAGCACTCTTAGATGGTGTTGTTGGTGTTTGAGCTTTGACTTGTTTCACAGCCTCTGTCCAACCGTCATAGAGAGTATTAAGAACTTTAAGACATCCATCAAGATGAGATTTCTCGATCTTAATATTGGCCTGTGTACTGGCGTAAAGAATATAATCGTAGAGAGATGCAAGTTCTTTGGCGACGTCTCCGCCAATCTCAAAGTCTAAGCTATTTGAAAGCTCGACAACGATATCTTGCATCTTTCCGATGTATTCGCCTTTCTTGGCCACATTCTTTTCATCAATAGCTTCCATTGCTTTTTTGCAATTTTTTATAGCTGCTTGATAAAGCATCAAGAGGATTTGCTCCTTACTTGCTGTCTGAACTGATGTTTTTTTGTATGCACCTAAACCGTAACTCATTTCGCCCTCCATGGATCAGCGATTGACTATCATAATTGTGGCATAGGACCGGCCATGTTAGCTAATCCGGCAATCCCTGCCCCTTGGCCCTTAATCCTAGAAACTGTTTCTTCTAGTCGGGAAAATTTTGCTTTTAAAACTTCTTCTTTCTGCGCGATTACACGTTCTCTATTCGCAATTTGGCGGTCAATCTGATTAATTTGAGATTGAAGACCGTTCTTTCTTGTTGGAAGAACACCTGATGGCGGAGCAAGAAGTGTTGAGGCCATTTCATCAAGTAAATCAACAAATCCTTTTGATTTCCCGCCTTCGAGTGTGTAAATCCCTGTGAGGGCCTGAGCTACTTTTTTATAATCTTTATTAAGCTCACCTTCCATCTTCGCTTGATCAAGCTTGAGTAAACCATCTCTTTGAAATGTAATTCCAAGATCACCAATTCTCATTGGTCCTTTACTCGTCATAACAGGAGTAAAAACAGCTGTACGGATTCGTGATTCAATTTGTTGAAGTGAAAGGTCTCCACCGAGAGTACGTTGGGTATCAGATTTCTCAGAGAGATTATTTTGTTCTTTAATGAATTTTAAAACTTTGTTGATATTCTCAACAAGGTCGTTCACTTTTCCACCAATGGCCTGAACATCTTCTGTAATCTCAATATTAATCTCTTCACCTGGTTTGGCTTTTTTTAGATCAATAGTCACGCCAGGGATAATTTCTGTCGCTCGATTTGAGGGAACTTCAAGTTCAAATCCATCAAGTTTAATCTTGGCATCTTGAGCTGGTCTTTCCTGATCAATATAAAGATCGACTTCTCCATCAACCAAGTAAAGATCTGGGAATTCTGCACGATTTCCATCTCCAGTGTCGGCCAGAGAAATAATCATTCTCCAAGGCTCATCTTCGTTTATACCATCATTGACTACTGTCGCTCTCATTCCAAGCTCAGAATCGCCATTAATAAGTTTAGCAATCCCTGTAAGATTGGCATGGGCCTCATCAATATAAATTTCTTTTTCATCTCCATTAGGGAGAACAGCACGTAAATAGCCTACACCGATATATGTTTTGTCTTTATCTTCAACACCATTTGTAAAAGCGGAAGATTTTTGAGCAAGAGAGAGAACTTCGATTTGATATTTACCTGGTTCAGCAATATTTTTATCTGCAGTAATTGAAACGGCATCGTTACTGGAGTTTACTTTCAATTCACGAAGAGATCTGGCGTTTTTATTTTTAAGAATTTCTCCACGCATGCCTTCAACTAAGGACGTAAGTTGACCCAAGAGAGCTTTCTTCTCTTCAATCTTTCCCTTTCGTGTTTCCATCTGTTGAATAGGAACTTTTTCCGCTTCAATGATTTGCTTCACGATATCTTTCGGGAGTCCTGTATTGATGGAGCCGAATGAAATACCCAGAAACTTTCCTCCTGGAAGTTGAGTGAGGGGATCGGACTTTTGGTCCTATGATCCCATTTAAGAGTATCATTCGTAGAAGTGGTCGCAAGTGGGCAGAATTTGAGCTACGATAGTAGGAAATAAAGAAGGGCCGGTGAACGGCCGGCCCAACAATAAAATAAAGGCTAGGTCTATGGTAGGACTCATCCTGTAGAATCCTACTAAACTGATCGGATATGACGGAAAAAACTTTAGTGAAAAACTCCAATATTTTGTTAGAAAAATCTAAATTCTTCGTAAATCGAATAGTTATCTACTTCTCTTTCTTATTAATCCCAGTTTGGATTCAAAAAACCCTGGCCCTACCTCTCTTGGCCCAGGCCTTTTTACTGTTCCTCTACCTCCTTTTCATGGGTGGACAGTGGTATCTTCTGGGTAAAGAAATCGATCACCGCTTTAAGATTTATTTCCGGGCCAATTCTTCTATTGACCGTATTTTGTACCGTTTGGTGATGGGAAATGCGGCGATGATGGTTATTTTTAATTTAATGAATTTCATTCCTGAAGACATTGTGAACCACTTTTTTTGGGGCTTTTTCGTCTTTGTAGGTCTTTTTTATTCATGGCCTACACGAGGAAAGATTATTGAAGAGTCGGTTTCAACTCAGTTTACTGAGTATCGATTTTTAGATTCTTTTGAGAAAACAGTCCTTTTTATGACTGTTTCTTTGATTTTAATTTCGATTCCGGCCATTCCTTTTTTTGATAACCTCGAAACACTAAAGCTTATTCTTGATCCAGATGAGAAAATGAATAGTCAGATTTGGCATTTCCTTTCTCTGAATTTCTTTCCCTTCAAAAAGTTTCCGCAGATGATGAATCTGGGTCTTGGACTGTATTTTTATTTTGTAGGAATGACTTTTTATGTTCTCTCATTCTACAGTATTCTAAGATATTTTGTGTCTCGCAGGCTTTCTATTTTGGGTCTTTTTGCCGTCGTTTCGACTTGGTCATTTTCACTTTTTTTAAGACAAGATCTTTTAAGCTGCTTTAATACAACGTTCACTATTTTGTGGGTTTGGTCAGTTCTTTGGTGCGCTAAGAGCTCTACATACAGAGCAGGCCTCATGTACGGGCTTCTTTGTTATATTGGTGTGATCATTAATTATAATTATATTTTCCTTTTTCCTATTGGTCTTGGGTTGCTCTACCTTGTCGCCCTTAAGGAAAAGACGGAGTGGTTTAGATCCCAGTTCGTGAAATATACATTTTTAGGTCTTATTCTCATCCTGGTGACTTTAATTACTCATATGGATTTGAGATTTTTTGAGAACTCATTCTCGCTTCAATTTTTGAAAGAGTTGATAGTTCAAATCTTTGATCGCAAGGCTTTTTATGCCTTGGCGTTTTTAGGCGTGGTGACTGTATTGATTCATTTGTATCCAAGAAAGATGAAGCTGCCTTTGATGACTCTTGATCGCTCTCTTCTTTCTTTATTAAGTCTCATGCTGATCTTAATCATTCCTCTTGCCATCTTGGTCGATCAAGATTTTCTTGGAAATTACGCTTCACTATGGTGGATTGCGATGCTTTCTACTCTTCCTCTCGAATGGATTTTTCAGGCCCTTTCTCGTAGTCGTTCGAGAAGAAATTTTATCTATATGATTTATGTTCTTGTTTGCCTTCTAGACTCTCACGTTGAGGGAAGATTTTATCAGGCCTATCGCTTTTTCACTCAACATCAGTCATCGGAGCAAAACTTGCCCCGATAGTTTGTTAAGATTCTGTATTGATTGGCTTTTTAAGATTTCTTTTTGCACGCAATCCATTCTTTTTGGTATCATTACTATAAGTAGGGAGAATGGATCTCCCGGATGCGCTCAAGGAGGATTCCCTTGTTTAAAGCTAAACTGACTCAGAGTCTTTTCAGTGATTTCAGCGCCTCTTATCAGTCCTTCTCCTCTCCCGAACATGATCAAAGTATACCCTTCGTCTATGTAGACCAAGATGGCGTGCGCCTTTTGACAAATGTCGTGGATGAGAATGCTGAAGCCGATGGTGTCTTCGCCGTGGCCGTGGCCCAAGATGGTTGGGTCGAAATGCTTGCTCTTTACGAAGCATAGGGCCGTAAAGAAAAAAACTTGGGGAAAAGTCCCCATTGTTGCACTGACACTAAATAAGTCAGGTATGTGTCTTATCCCCAAAGTTATGCTAAGCTTATAAAATCTATGGATTAATCCCTCCTTCCGTGGGGATTTGCCATTTCTTCAACTGTGGATAACCTTGTGGATAACCAACCAAAATTTGTGGATAAAAAAGCATTATTGAGTCCTTATTTGGCCAGAATTATGAATGGCCATCGTCAAAACTGGAGAAAACTCGTTACCGAAACTTTAGATTTTGAAGTTTCCGAGAAGAGTCCTGGTGATCCGGTAACAATAATTGATCTGGCCATTAGCAATGATGTGAGAGAACTAGCGGCGCAAGAGAAGATCTATTTTTACTCTGAGGAAGAGGCAAGAGACTGGAAACTACCTTTAATTATCATTGATCCGATTGATGGAACCAGAGAGCTTATAGAGAGACGCCCAGAGTGTGCTGTCTCGGTGGCGCTAATAAAAAATTGGGATTTTACCTCTGATGAAAATGAAGGATGGATTTTTAATCCTTTCACAGAAGAGACTTTTTCCGACGAAAGTCTCAATTTCAAAAAATTATCTTCAAAACAATTAGGGTATGTCTCTAGATCAGAATGGAAAGCCGGACTCTTTGATAATATTAATGAACCAAATTTAGAACTCAAGGCGGTAGGGAGTATAGCGTACAAACTTGCCCTTTTAAGTGCTGGAAAAATTGATTTTGTTGTTTCTTTAAAACCTAAAAATATTTGGGATATTGCCGCGGGAACAGTTCTTTGCGAAAAACTTGGTTTAGAGTTTTATTCTGAAGGAAAAAGAATCACTCAAATTACTAAAGAACTCTATCGTCCTCCATTAATATGGTGCAGGCCTACTTCGTTTTCTTTTTTGTCTGGGATATTTTCTTCACACTCGGGCAAAGATCGTTAAGTACGCAAAGGTCACATTGTGGACGTCTTGCAATACAAGTCCTGCGTCCTAGAAAGATAAAAAGATGAGAGAGCTCACACCAAGAATCTTGTGGGTAGAGTTTCATTAGGTCTTGCTCAATTTTCTCTGGATCTTCATGTTTTGTGAGTCCAAGAAGATTTGTGATACGTTTGACGTGGGTATCAACAACAACACCTTCATTAATATTATAAATATTTCCAAGAACCACATTGGCCGTTTTTCTACCTACCCCGGCCAGAGAGCTAAGTTCTTCTATGGACTGAGGAATTTCACTTTTAAAACGTGCCACTAATTCAGAGGCGCAAGAAATAATATTTTTGGCCTTGTTTTTATAAAATCCCGTTGATCGGATGATTTCCTCCACATCGAGTTGATCGGCCTTGGCCAGTTTCTCAGGGGTAGGGTATTTTTTAAAAAGATGAGGGGTCACCATGTTGACTCGGACATCAGTACATTGGGCCGAAAGGATCGTGGCCACAAGAAGTTCGAAGGCGTTTTTATGGTCAAGTTCACAGTGGGCATCTGGGTAGAGTTTATGAAGTCTCTTATAGATCTCCGTGGCCTTTTCGTTTTTTTTCATAATGTTATCCTGCCGGTAAAAAGCGGGTTTACGCTAGTCTTTTTTCGCTTAGACTGCTAAAAAGCGCCTATGTCAAATTTCAAAGTCAAAGACCATTTTTATAATAAAGCAAAACAAGAAAATTTTCTTGCGAGAAGTATCTATAAATTGGAAGAAATTGATGATCGATTTAAAGTGCTAAAGGCTGGCGATAAAGTCGTTGATTTTGGTTACTATCCTGGATCGTGGATTCAATATACCTCACAAAAAATTGGGGATAAGGGAACCGTTGTTGGGATTGATATCCAAGAAGTGAATAAAAAGCTTACTGGAATTAAGAATGTTCGGATCTATCAAAAAAGTATTTTTGACGTCGCCGATCTGACTCATCTAGGAGTTGAAGGCCAGTTTGATGTCGTTCTCTCGGATATGGCGCCAAGCACAACGGGAATTAAGTCGGTGGATCAGGCCAGAAGCTTAGACCTGGTTGAATCTGTCTTCGGATTGCTCCCTAAATTCCTCTCTCCCGGCGGAAATTTTGTGATCAAGGTTTTTGAGAGCCAGGACGCTCAGAACTATCTGAAGGCCCAAAAAGCGCTTTTCAGCGAATTTCACTATTTACGCCCCAAATCTACTCGCAGTGTAAGCAAAGAATTTTTTGTCATCGGAAAGAACTTTAAGGCATAATGTCCTTCATGGTTTTCAAGGATTTGAAACGCTTACCTTTAAGGATTATCTTCACGATAAGTACACTGCTACTTTGCTCGCAGTCGTACGCGCAATTTAATTTTCTCAAAGACAACGCCCTCATTAATCAATCTCCTCAAACTCCAGAGAATGAAGTTTCTCCTGAATCTAAAATTCAAACGGATGAGTGGAGTAAGATCGTTGAAATGCACCAGTCATGGGATCAGCAAATTGAGTACGATAGTACAAAATACAAAGTGAACTATACTTTTAATGACTCCCTTGAAGATTTTATCAAAAAACAATTAAATCTTTATCATCCTGACTTTAGTTCAGTGGTTGTCATTGATAATGAAACTGGACATGTCCTAGCAGCTGTCGATCATGCTCGAGTGAAAAAAGTTTTTGGCCGTGACTTGGCCTTCTCCTCATCTCATCCAGCCGCTTCAGTGATTAAGGTTGTGACGGCAGCCGATCTCTTAGAGAACACTCATATCAATACTCACACAGAGTTTGCTTTTGCCGGGCGCTCAACGACTCTCTATCGTTCTCAACTCAAAGAACCTCCTCAAAAAAGAAGATGGGTAAGAAGACAGGATTTAGATCGTGCTTTTGCTACTTCAAATAATGTGATTTTTGGACGAACGGCCATTGAAAATCTTACTCCCCATGGACTCAAAAAAATGGCAGAGAGATTTGGCTTTAATAAAAGATTAGTTGATGGGGTTAATCTTCACCCATCAGTATTTCCTTTGGCCGAAGATCAGTATAATTTTGCTGAGCTTGCCTCGGGATTCAATCGTAAGACACTCATGAGCCCCATTCATGGAGCAGTTATCGCTTCTATTGTGGCCAATGGTGGAGTCCTAAAATATCCAGTTGTCATTAAGTCTGTTGAAGAAATTCAAGGGAAGAAAGTTATTTATCCCCCTCTTCGTGCCAATGAGCAGGTGCTTACTCCACAGACAGCAGATGATATGCGTAATCTCTTTATGTCTACAGTCACAGGCGGAACGGCAAGAACGTCTTTTAGAAGGAGTAAGCTTCTACTTTCTAAATACGAGATTGGCGGAAAAACAGGAAGTATGACTGGTGGTGAGCCTTTCGGAAAAAGAGATTGGTTTGTTAGTTATGCTAAATCATCTGAAGACCAGAGTGATAAAGGTGTTTCTATTTGTGTGATGCTTGTGAATCAAAAGAAGTGGTATGTAAAATCGACTCTTCTTGCAAAAAATATAATTGAGTTCTATTACGATAATATTTACCCTCCAAAAAAATAAGGATGATGTATGGATAATACTTCTGCCAATGAAAATACTGAGAACAATGGAACGACACCAGCTCCTGAAAAACCTGTTCTAAGTAAAAAAGAAAAATTCATTAAAGAGTTTAAAAGCTTTACCTTCATCATTATTGGAGTCCTTGCTTTTCGTTCTGTTCTTTTTGAGCCATTTAAAATTCCTTCAGGATCAATGATTCCCACTCTTCTTATCGGGGATTTCATTATTGTGAACAAGTTTTCATACGGTTTTAAAGTTCCATTTTCAGATTGGTTCTCAGATCCAACTTATATTACAGGTCCATCAAAACCAGCACGTGGTGATGTTATCGTTTTTAAATATCCCAAAAATCCAGATTTAAATTATATCAAACGTGTTGTAGGTCTTCCTGGAGACACTGTAGAAGTGATTGATAAAGTAGTTTATGTGAACGGAGCCCCAATCGAGGCGAAAGAGACAGACGGTAAAAAAATTCTCGAAGATATGGATGAGAAATATAAACAGTATAATTTTAAATTTTTTGAAACAAAAACAGGTGAAGCGAGCCATATTTCACAAGTTGATGTGGATAATGTGTATAATGCTAATTTTTATCGCACTGTTATCCCTCAGGATCAATATTTTGTGATGGGAGATAATAGAGATTTTTCAGCGGATTCTCGAGTGTGGGGAACTGTTCCTTTCGGACATATCAAAGGTAAGGCCATTGCTATTTGGTTCTCACTTTCAATTCCATGGCCATTCTCACAAGATGAGCAGGAATCATGGAGTTTCAGACCGTGGAGAATTGGAAAAATTATTGATTAAAATAAATGGCCCTTTAGGCCATTTATTTTAAAGTGATTTTCGTTTCACCGTCATTTCCATTTTCTGGGACGGCCCACTCAAAATCTTTAGAGCGCTTGAGATAATCTCTAAGCCATTTTTTAAGAATACCATCTCCATGCCCATGAATAATATTGAGAAATGGGACGTCACCTGCGAGAAGATCTCCCAAGGATTTTTCAACCAAGTTTTGGCAATCAGAGAGACGCATCCCTCTTACATCATGTTCAAATGTGGTATTGGATGATTTTTGGAAACTAACACGAACTTGATTTTGAGAGGAGAGTTGGTGCCCTTTAGTTTTTGAAAGAGTGTTAAAAGGAACTGAGAATTTCATCGGTCCCTTACCAATAGTCACTTCTTTTTTTCTTTGATCAAGACCTAGCACCGTGAAATCTTTTCTAAGCTTGAGCGAGAAAACAATATCTCCTATTTTTAGTTCTTCAAATTGAACATGAATTTGATCAATGACCTCTGGAGTAATTTCGTCTTCTGGGTCGAGCTCTCTTACTTTTTGTTGAAGAGTAACCTTCATATCATCCACACGTTTTTTTCGATGGATATTTCCAGCTTTGGCCTCATCAACAAATTGATAAGCTTCTTGAACAATTTTTTGTACTTCGTTCTTGGCCTTGGTTATTTCATCTTGAAGCCTCAGCTTAAGAATTCCTTCCATGGACCCTTTTTGATTTCTAAGATCGGCATTGAGCTGACGTTGTTCTGTGAGGAGATGATCAAGCTCAACTTGTTTTTGAGATACTTTCTGCAGAAGCGTTTCATAGCTTACATTTTTAGAATTGATATACTTCAGAGCTTCTTCTGGTACATGAGAAACGCTGGGATGATTGCTACTGAGAAGCTTGAAAATATCTAGTGCCATGGAAGGTCCAGGAGTTCCCCAGATCATCTTATAGGTTGGTCTTAAGAGTTCAGGGTCAAAACCCACATGGGCCGAAATATACTGTTGATCTTGATGAACCAGAGTCTTAAACATCTGATGATGGGTCGAAACAACAATATGACATTTCCCGCGACGATGGAGTTCATTAAAATAGGCCAATGAAAGAGCAGAGGCTTCATCAGAAGAAGTAGAGTTAAAAATTTCATCAATAAGGACAAGGTTTGTCTCTCTTAAATGTTCAATGAGAGAAATATAGTTTTTAACTTCTCCTGAAAATGAAGAAAGACCTGAAGAGAGATTTTGCAAATCATTTCCGAAATAAAAGAGTCCATCATAAGGATAAAGTTCTGCATGAACCGCTGGTACAAAATGGCCGTGATAATAAAATAAATAACAGAGTGTTATCGATTTAAGAAAAACCGTTTTTCCGCCTGTATTAGGCCCAGAAATAACGATGCCATGGCTTTTGGAATCACACTGAACATCATTTTTTATAGCATTTTTAATAAGAGGATGAAAAAGTTTTCGAATATCAAATCCCGGAGTCTCTCTGGTTATAGGTGCTGAAAGTCCCCAGCTCTGGGCCAGTTCACCTTTAGAGATATAGAGTTCTGCGTCCACAAGTTGGTGATAGAGAAACTTCAAGTCACCCGCTACATGGGCCAATTGAGTAGAAAATCTGATACAAAGAGTGTTGATGAGCTCATCAAATTTATTTAAAAGCTCCATTCTTCTATTGCAAAGCTCTCTTACACTATAGGGCTCTACATAAAGAGTTTGTCCACTATCAGATCGAGAGACAATAATTCCCAAATCTGATCGATAAGAGTCACTTCTGACTGGTACGACATATCTATCATAAATAACATCATAACTATTGAACTGAAGAAGTTTTTGATGATCAGTATGGGTAAGCCATTCTTGAATAGTTTTCCTTAGTCTTTCCTCTAAATCAGAAATTCTTTTTTTAAGTTCAGAAATCTCAGGGTGTCGATCATAAATAAAAGTCCCATCTGGCTCTACGAGATAACGAAACTCTTTGAGGAACCGTCGCTGAAAACTACCAAAATCTTGAATTTTTATATGAGTGAGCTCAGGAAGAGTATTTATTTTAAGATCAGTCTTAACTAAAATAAGAATTTCAATGAGTTTGGCCAGATCGTTTAGTTCTCTGAGATTAAGAACTCCAGCTTTCTCAATAAACTGTATCTTGGCCATAAGGGATTCATCGGGGGCCACTTGTTTAAAAAGCTGAATGATCCACAATCTGTCTTCATCTGAAAATTGAGATAAATAAAGTTGGGTTTTAGCTAAGTCAGCACCGAGCTCTGGAACACGGTTAAAGTAGACTGTTTGCGTCGCTCTCTTTTTATTTTCCTCGAAATAGAAATAAGATTGTATAGAATGAGTAAGGGCATCCCACTCAATGGGAGTTTGTAAGCGCTGATCTAAGGACTCTAAGAGATTAACTGACATGATTCAATACTATCTTGATTTAAAAGATTCTTTTACTAATTTGTCTGAGTATATCGAGTCTCAGGGGCAAATTCAAAAAATATATAGTACTGCTTACTATATATGTCTAAGTATTCGCCGCCGTGGAGAAACTTTTTGTCTTTATTTCGGAAGAGGTGGGGGACACGAGGGGGTTTGGCCAGGGACTTCGGCCCCAGTGAGTGAATTAAGACAAAAAGATACCTTTCTAGAGTATTTCCGCCGCTACCTGTCTTCTTGCACCATGCTTGATTTACGTTTAGATAAATCAGACAGGATCGTTTGTTTAGATTATCAAAAATATGGTGAAAGAAATTCTTTTCTGTGGTTTTGGAAAGGGCGCAAACTTTATTTTGTTCATTATTACAAAGAAACTTCAGAATCTCCCATGAAACTTCTTTTAAGTTGGCATGGAAAAGCGATCATTCCCACAGAGGACATTCCAGATCTTTTTGGGCTCTTCGATGAGATCGGTCGAGTTAGCGATAATGAACAAACACTCAAATCATCCTCTTTTAAGACCATTGAGCAATTATTAGAAGAAGAGCTTAATGAAGTCCATCAGCAAGATGAGGGACCTAAAAAAAGAAGCTTTCTTGAGAGGAAAAAAGAAAATATTGAGGCAGATCTTAATCGTGCCAGACAATGGGAAAAACTTCATGAACTTCTTGAGAAACGGGCCGACCTAGATTCTCAGCATGAATTGAAAGTTGGGGATCAAAAGATAAAATTTACTTCTGCCCTTAACTCTTATGAAAGACGAAATCTTGTTTTTGAGAAAATTAAAAAGCTCAAAAAAGGAGAAAAAATTCTAGGAGAAAGATTAAAAAGAGTGGAAGAAGATCTTATAAGTGGACCAGTTAAAGAAAAATTAGAATCAAAGCTCCCCATGGTTAAACCTGTTTGGGGTATAAGTAGTAAAGAAGTAGTTTCAAAACCTAAGAACTCAAAAAAAGATTATAAAGTTTTTAAAATTGATCAATTCCAGTTTGGTGTTGGCCTGAGCTCTCAAGGTAATGATGCTTTAAGATCAGAATGGGGA
>JACCDH011449412.1_pt1 | contig 13557 bp, 13 predicted proteins | sample 7442481 | NCBI WGS metagenome assembly JACCDH01 (sample SAMN15323433, study PRJNA562643) | freshwater metagenome | isolation source: river surface water | place: USA:Blue River Watershed | collected 2017-08-15
CCACGCCCGCACCGATATCGACCCAGAACATGGCTTGGCGCTGATCATCCCAGACCGGGCTTTCAGCCAGCTCGCAAGCCAAGCCGGGTATCGCGAAGGTGGTCTCTGGCGAACGCCGCCTGGGCCTGTGCTCCGGACGGCTCATGATTTTGCTTGGTCTGCTGCATTCTTGCAGATCACGACAAGGCTACCACGGTTTGTGCTGTAAAACGGGTGATCACTGATAGGCTGGTAAATCGGATGGTCGCGACGAGGAATTTCTTCTTTGGCCAGCGCTCCTTCAAACAGGATTTCTCCGCCTGCACGCGTAATGGCCCGAGATAGCGCCTCTGGCGTGAAGAACAGCGTATGAGGGTCTTGCCTTGCGCCGCGCAGGTGAAGATACGAATGTCCACCTTGCGGAACTTCGACCAACAGACGGCCCCCGGCGCGCAAAGCAAGAATCAAGCGCGAAAGCGTGTTCTGCAGTTCTTCGGCAACCAGATGCTCAATCGAATGCGAAGCCACGACAGCTGAATGCAGCCGAGCCCGGATCTGATTGAGCGTCGGAACGACCGTAGCACCTAGCCAGTCAAGATACTTGCGACTCGCCTCGTCAGGTTCAAAGGCAAAGCGATGAACGGGACGGGCGACATGAATGAAGTAACCCGGGCCACTGCCGAAATCGAGCACCGAGCCCATCGTGGCACCATGTGCCCGCAAAAGCTTCAACTGTCGAAGCGATCTCGAGAAATACCGTTTGATGGCCGGATGTCGGCTGCGGTAAGCATCCGAGAAATAGACTTCAGGGTCTTCGTCGCGATCCTTGCGATTGCTTGCCGCATAATCCGTCCTGTAAAAGTCTTCCAGTGTCGATGCAAAATCCGGCACAAAACCCAAGCCGCAGGCCGCACAGTAAAGAACACGTGCAAGAGCAAAAGGCTTAACGCTTGACGGATAATCGCTTTCAAAAGCGACTTCGTGCAACCCGCACGCCGGGCAAGCCATTTCGGATTTGTGCGGGAGAGCCCTGAATGAGAGGGGCTCGTTCTTCTTCAAAGTAATCACGAATTCTGGCTTTCAATGCATAGTCCTATGGGATCAGACCATAAAGGAAGCGAACGAGTGGTTCCACACCAAAGCGAGCGGAGACGGCGAGGCGGCGCTTCGTTGCCAAAGGCTTTTGCGCGGGTCAGGATTGTCGTGTAGTGAGTGCCACTGGCCCGCCTGGTGCGGCCTGGCTGGATCAAGAGTTCGGACCTTCATGGAAATCAGTCCAAGACATGAGCCACCCGCAGACGACGGGACTAAGGTTACCCTGGCGGTTTCTGCAATGGGGCGTGGCGACATCGCGCTCTCGGCGCAAAGCTTGCCCAAGTGGTGCCGACTGCTTGTGGTTGTCCAGAGCCCGCATCCCAGGCTAGCCGTGCATGCGACCCCCCCTTTTCAACAGGTTGTCCGCGATGACGGAACCGGCCTGTCTCGCAGCCGTAATCATGCGCTCAGACTTGCCTCAACTGACCTTGTCTTGTTCGTCGATGATGACATGACCCTTGATTTTCAAGGCATTGCACGATTGCGCGACGAGATGATTTCCGACTCTGATCTCGCAATTGCTGTGGGTTGGAGGGCTGGCAAACGACCTGACCATCATGTCGTGCCAATAAGGTTGGGCAAGCTGAATTCAGGTCGTGTCTGCGCGCCTGAGTTCATGGTTCGCAAAACTCTTATCGACAGCAAGGGCATCCGCTTTGATGAGCGGTTCGGCGTCGGAACCGACTGTCCGACCGGAGAAGACTACATTTTTGTGACCGACGCTCTTGCGGCAGGGCTGCGGGTTGTCAGCTTTCCTGTGGTGACCGGAAGCCATCCACATCACAGTACCGGTGACAATTGGAAAGACCCAAACCTGCTGTGTGCCCGCCGCAAGGTCTTGACGCGTGTTTTCGGCGGCTGGGCCCCGCTCGTGCGGGTGGCCTATGCCGCAAAGCATTATAGATCTCTGGGCGGTCTGCCCGGTGCCTGGAGTTTTGTCAGAGGATAGATATGAGAGAAGAATTTGTCGGCAAAGGAGACAGGCGCTTGACGTCCGGGCCGGGCCTTAGGCAGCGGCTTGCAGTTTATCTGATGAACCGGGTGGTTCCGCCGGAAACCCGGCATGTGTTCTGGTTCCAACAGCCTGACATCGCCTATTTCAGGATCGCTAAGGCCGCGAACTCTTCTATTCGCACCCTTCTTGCACAAAGTTTTGGCGTGCGGGCAGAACCTGGAATTTATCCTGGCAACAACGAATTCTGGATGCACCAGCCACAAGTCTCGAACTTGACCTGTGGTGCTTATGCACGCCGATCAGACCGCTCCGCCACACTCAGCTTCAGTTTTGTTCGGCATCCTGCAGCGCGGCTTTATTCTTGCTGGAACAACAAGGTCATCGACAACCCTGTTCTGGGGAGATCATTCCAGAAAATGGGTGTGGTGCGGGGCATGGATTTTGATGACTTTGTTGCGCGTGTAGCCGTTACCTCGGACCGTCACATTGACGTTCATGCACTGTCGCAGTCATCAATCCTGACGTGGCGTGGAAGTCTGTTGCCGCGCTTTGTCGGACGTGTTGAGACAGTCGAACGCGACTGGGAGTCACTCCGAACAAGGATTCTTGAAAAGACCGGAACGGATACCGGGCCACTCTTGAAGCGCAATATCCGGATGAAGGTCGGGCCGGAAATCATGGACGCCCTGACACCCAAGACGCGCGATCTCATCCGCAAGCGATACAACGATGATTTCCGCCTGTTTTATCCAGACGATTGAACTTGCCTGAGCCGATCCACGGTCTCAATCACGTCTCGCGCAAGCTCGCGGCTGCAAAACATGTTGGACATCCATGTGGGTTTCGGCGGGCTGTGGCGCAGATGCAGGATATCATCCAAAGACTTGATGAGCCCGCTATCGTGGAACAGTTCAGCCATCGGCTGTGCCAGTGGATCGGCATAGAAGTCGACATAGTCCAGATAGACCATCGTCGGCACGCCTTCTCGGACCAGATCCACAGCCGCCGTTGACGTGCAAGTGATCCCAACGGCAGCAGATCGGATCGCTTCTGCCATCGTGCACGCTGTCACATGCAGATTCTCTGGTATGGGGCCACGATGCCCTTGCAAAAGGTCTGGATAACTGAAGCGTTCGCGATGCAGGTGGCGCGTGTTTTCTTCTGGCAGGTGGCGCAGCTTGATCAAGACCTTTCGATCAGGATGAGCGCGCGCGATCGCAATCATCATGTCGAGGATATGCCGTCGTCCGCGTTTGGTCGAAGGCGAGATGGCTTGAGCAAAAAAACAGATATCTCGCCCTTTGCCATAAAGGCCCTGCGGGCCAAGCGCCGGGACTTCAGGCATAAGAAATGCCGGATGACCAAAGCCAACCTGCCGCGGGGAAAGCTCATCCTGCGTTGTGCGCAGCTTCGCTTCAAATCGCTGAACGACATTCTTTGGAAACAGATAGACCGCATCGCATTCTTTGCGGTTGTTCAGGCCCCGTTGCGGAAAGAAATCCAGCCCACCCAGAAAAGCGATGATCTGGGCGCGCCGCGTCATGGCCCTGAAAGAGGGTAGTTTCAGCAGTGTTGCGAGCGGCTCGAAAACGCGACTCGTGACGATGGCGGCATACTCTCCTGATGCTGCAGCAGACTTCAGGCCATCGGCTGTCAGCATGCGAAAGTCGCGACTTGGCAAATGCGCCTTGATCTGACGCGAAGACAGAACGGCCTCAGGTTCGTACAAGGCAAGATCAACCTTTGTGCCTGCCTCGCACAGCAGGGTTCGCATGGCGGTGGCAAAGATCAGGGTCGAGTCGTCGCAAAACGGTATGAGGTAAGCCTGCGACGTGGCCGATCCGTCATCAATCTGTCTGTTGATCACGTCTTGCCGCCGTTTCTTGTTCAAACCTTTCCAGGGTCCGCAGCTGCGCTCTGTTATGCGCTCTGTTTGAGGGCATCAGGTGTCGCATCCACTGACTTGCCCTCCGGAATGCTGCAAGGATCGGGCGCATGGGACCGCCAAAACGAGAGTCGCGCGCAAAACGATAAAGTGCCAGCCGAAGACTTCGCGTCACCATAGCTGTTGTAAATCCATCTAGAATCGCCCAACCGGGGGAGAGCTGTTTACATCCGACCCCCGGCTTTGTAAACGGAACCTCGGCAGAAAGGCGGCGTTTCGCCCCTTCTCGGGCCCCGATTATTTGAACAAAATTCTTTAGGACTCCCCATCCCATGGAGAGGTCGCAATGGCAGATTACACTGGACCAATTACAGTTTGTGTCATTCTCGCCAGGGGTGGTTCTAAGGGGATTTTTCACAAGAACCTTCGACTGGTCGGAGGGGTGTCGCTTGTCGGCCGGTCAGTCAAGGCGGGCCAACAAGCCAAGAGCGTGGCCGTCACCTACCTCTCGACGGATGATCCGGCCATCGCCGCCGAGGCACGACGCCATGGCGCCAAGGTCATTGATCGTCCCGCCGCCCTGTCGGGCGATACCGCCAGTTCCGAAGCAGGCTGGTTACATGCTCTCGAGGTGATCGAAGCTTCTGGTTGCCAGGTAGAGAACCTGGTGTTTCTTCAGTGCACCTCACCCTTTACCACAGGTGAAGACATCGACGGATGTCTGGAGGTGATGAAACAGACAGACGCGGATTGCGCGCTTTCCGTCATTCCAGACCATTCCTTTCTGTGGACTTTCGGCACCGATGGTTTCGGACGTGGCGTCAACCATGACGAGACACGTCAACGCCAGCGCCGCCAGGATTTGCCGCCGTCTTTTCGGGAAAGCGGAGCCGTCTACTGCGTCCGCCGTGACGCCTTCGTAAGGGTTGGTCGCCGGTTCTGTGGCAAGGTCGCGCTCTATCCGGTCGAACATCCCCCGGTCGAAATTGACAGTCTTTCGGATCTCGATCTGTGCACCGCCTTAGCGGCCCAGGGACGGCCGGGAATTTCTGATAGCCGGCTGGCAGGCCTCAGTGTTCTGGTGATGGATTTCGACGGTGTTCACACGGACAACCTCGTAACCACCGATAGCGACGGGCGGGAAGCCGTCACAACCTCTCGGGCCGACGGGATGGGTCTTTCGCTCCTGCGTGAAACCGGGCGTTGGTCGTTGCTCATCCTGTCCAAGGAGCGAAATCCTGTCGTCTTGCGTCGAGCAGAGAAACTTCGGATCGAGGTAAAGAACGCCGTCGACGACAAGGTGGCAGCGTTGGAGGCTTGGCTGTCCGAGCGTGGACTAGACTGGTCGCAGGTTCTTTACGTTGGCAACGATGTGAACGATCTGGCCGTAATGACCCGGGCAGGCCTTGCAGCCTGCCCGGCGGACGCCCACCCCAGCGCCCAAAGTGCGGCGGAATGGGTGCTCGCGGCCTCTGGTGGGCGGGGCGCCTTGCGCGAACTTTGCGACCGGCTCCTGTCGCTAAAGCGATGATGGCACCCCCCGTAGCTGATCTTTCTGGCCGCACGGTCGTTGTTGCTGGCAACGGCGGCTCGATAGAGTCAATTCCCCATGGCGTTGTCCTGGCGGACGATTTCATCATTCGAACCAACAACTTTTTCTTCGAACGTCAGTTCTTCCTGGGCCATCGGGTGGATCTTGCCCTTATGGGGGGCGATCCGCGTGTCGCGCCCTTCATGTTTGAGACGCTTTATCGGTGCCGTCTGGATTATGACATTCGTGCGGTCACCTCGATTAACAGCCGTGTGGCAAAGGCAGGGCAGAGACGCTTTTCCAGCCAGTTCCGCAAGTTTCCTTGGCGCGATTCCAATCTTCGTGATGCAGTTTCGGACCTCGAACATCGCCATAAGCGAAAGGTGATGACGGGCACCTATGCAGTGCTTGCTGCATATGGTCTGGGCGCCAGGTCGCTCATCCTGGTCGGTTTCGATCTCTACACCGGAACAGCGCGATACCCCTACCCGATGGGGCCACATCAGCGCGCCTTGATGGAGCCGGTGATCGAATGTCACGGCTTGGATGCCGATCAGCATGACAGGGATCTCGATTATTCGGTGCTGAAACTGCTGCTTGATCGTGGGGATGTAGCGATCACTTGCGCCACGAACCCGATGGCCTGGGGCAATCTCTTGCCGCTGGCAGAACCTCGAGTTGGGGTCCCACTCCGCGCCTTGCCAAGGCTATCAGCGCCTACAGACTGGGCGTCAAATGTCGGTTTCTACCACATTTACCTTCTGCGTTTCCTGCGCTGGGCGCGGCGGGTCACACGACGCAAGAAGACTGCCGTGTGACATCATGAACAGGGATTATCAATGTGTATCGGGCTGGATCGACTGGTTGAAACACGATGCCCTGCCTTTGTGGCTCGGTCCCGGTTTCGACCAGAGAACCGGCTTGGTGTTCGAAGCGCTGGATCACGACGGGCATCCCTTGCCAGACCTGCCAAGAAGACTGCGGGTCCAGATGCGGCAGGCCTATGTCTTTGCCAAATGCGCGGGCCGTTTTGGGGGAAGGCTGGGCAATGAGCTGTCGGAGCGAGCAAGATCGCTTTTGATGAATGTTCGAACCCGTGGATTTGACGCGAGGACGGGACATCTTGTCTATACGTTCGGGTCGGATGGCCAAGCGTCCGCTATTGGCGGAGAGCTTTACGATCTGGCATTTCTGTTCTTGGCTTGTGCCGCCGCCATTGAACGCGGATATGAGCTTGGCGATCTGGTAACCCGGGCCGAAGCCGCTCTGGATGCTCTGAAAGCCCCGTCCGGCTGGTACGAAACACCTGACCGCAGACTTCCGCGCCGACAAAACCCCCACATGCATCTTTTCGAAGCTGCCATTGCCATGGCGGCGGCTACAGGCTCTGCGCGGTATCGCAACATTGCCGATGAATGTCTTGCGCTTCTTGCCACGCATTTTCTTCAGCCCGGCCATTTGCTTTTTGAGTTCTTTCGCGATGATTTCGGTCCTGTTCCCGCCAAAGAACAGAGCCTGGAGCCGGGTCACATGGCGGAATGGGTTGGTCTGCTGCATGCCTATGAGACAGTGTTCTCAACCCCTTGCGGGATTGATATTCTGGCACTCGCGGAAGCGACCGCTTTGCTGTCGTCAAATGCCCGGTTGGTGTTACCCGACCAATCGCCAATGCCAGGTTCTTCGCACCGGACACCGGCTTCAAGCTGTGCAACCATGCGTCTATGGCCGCAGACCGAATGGGTGAAATGTCATGCCGCGCTTGCTTGCCGTGGGAGCGCAAAAGCAAGACAAGAGTTGCCCCGATTGCTGGGCTCGCTCGCCGCGACTTGGTTCAATCCAAAAGTTCCAGGTGGCTGGTATGATCAGCGAAGCCTCGACGGACAGCTTCTCAGCACCATGATGCCCGCCTCGACCATGTATCATGTCTACGAGGCTATTCTTGCAACAGAGAAGGCAGACTGATGCAGCTCATTGACCCGGGCGCAATTCCACAAGGCGCAAATGCAGGTTGCATCCCTTGCTGTTTGCATCGCATTCGGATACCTGCGCGATCAAAGGTCATGCACTGGCCACAGCGGGCGCATGGGTTGTCTTTTCTTCCGGCTAGAACGGAGCTGAATTTTTCATGAAGACCATTCTCTTCTCTGCTGTTTTTGGAATGGACCATCGACAGGAACGGCTCAGGTTCTTGGGTGACGTCCACAGAGACTTCCCCGAGCCTGTCCGTTTTGTGATCTTCAATACTTCGGGTGAGATAAACGCCGACTTTGATGTGATCAATGCAGCCGCGGGGTTCAAGCCGACCATTGAAGACCCCGTGACCCATCTAGAGGACTGGCTAAAGACGCGTTTCCCCACCATGGCATCCTTGTTGATGGATCACATCCATGGTGAGTTCAACAAGAAGCCAAAGTCCTATAACTCCAGCGTTTTGAAGATTTTCGGCATGCTGCTCGAATTTGAGCGGGCATTAGAGAACTTTCAGCCCGACTATGTCTACCTGTGGAACCAGTTCAATGCCTTTCATCGTATTCTGGCCGAGGTCCTGAAGGCCAAGAACATACCCTTTGGCTTCTTTCACGATGGTGTGCTGCCCGGTTCCATTGCCCTGGATGTCGATGGCGAGATGGGGGAAAGCTGGATCGCACGCGACCCCAAGCGCTTCATGAAGATCAAGGTGACTGGTGAGGATGTCGAAAGAGCGTCCGCTTTTCTGAATGGCTTGAGAGGGGATCAGGTCAACCGTCACCCCCAGATAGAACAGATATCCGTCAAAGAAGCCCTGGCCCTTCGCAAACTGGATGATCGACCGGTCGTCTTCTTCGCCGGCCAGAATGACTGGCACGCTGGCATCAAGCCGCGCTCATCGGCTCGTGTCTTTCATTCGCACCTCTTTGCCGGTTCGGCCGAGGCCGTGGAAAAGCTGGACAGTATTGCCGGTGAGCTAGGGGTCTCGATTCTTTTCAAACCTCACCCATTGAGCAAAGATCGCTACATGTTTTTGCGTGCGGAAGAGCTGAAAAACACGGTGATCCTCAGTTCGACAAGTATGCAGGCTTGCTTTGAGGCCTCAAGCCTCGTGTCAACAATTGCATCCCAGACAAGCTATGTTGCCATGCTCGATGACCGGCCGGTCATGATGCTTGGAAAGAACCAGATCTCCGGCAAGGGGCTGACATATGACGTTCAAGCGGTGGAAGATATAGCCGAGGTGATTGAACTGGGCATCGCCGACCCGTTAAGAATAGACCGAAAGGCGGCTTTCGCACGTCATGTCGCACAGTTGGAGCGTAGTTACCTTTTCTGTTACGGCGAAATCGGGAAGAATTATTACAGTCGGGGCGCGAAAGCGGCGGCAGCATACATGTCATTAAGCATGTCGAAATCACCTGAAGAAGTGATCGGTTTGCAGGTGAGCGGCAAGATTTTTTAGGCGGTCTGTCAGTTTTGACATCATCGGCTCAGTATTTTGACTGAAGGACATTAGAACAATGACACGATTCGGCTTTATCGGATTTGGCAAGATGGGTGCACTGCGCGCCAAGCACTTTTCCGAACTTGAAGGTTGCGAGATTGGCAAGGTCTATGATGTCGTTTTGCCGCCTGATACGCCTTATGAAGTCGCCGCTTCAGCCGAGGAGATCATCGCCGATCCAAGCATCGATGTGGTGGTCATCTGTGTGCCGAATTATCTTGTAAAACCCTTGACGATTGCCGCGCTGCAGGCGGGCAAGCACGTGTTTTGCGAAAAGCCCCCGGCGATCAATCTTGCCGACATGACCGAGATTGCAGCCGTGCATGGCTCGACTGACAGGCTCTTGATGTACGGGTTCAACCACCGTCGACACCCGGCCGTAATGAAGATGAAAGAGCTCGTCGACAGCGGCAGCATGGGCCGCATCCTGTGGATGCGCGGTCGCTATGGCAAGTCGGTGGATGCCGATTACCTTCAAGGCTGGCGCGCGAACAAGGAATTGGCGGGCGGCGGCATCCTCCTCGATCAGGGCATTCATATGCTGGATCTCTTCCTGCATATCGGTGGACAGCCCTTTGACGAGGTTCAGGCCATGGTCTCAAGCCTTTACTGGAAAACCGATGGAATCGAAGACAATGTTTTTGCAATTCTGCGTAACCGTGAAAGCGGCATGTGCGCACAGCTTCACTCCACAATGACCCAGTGGCGCCACCTGTTCTCACTCGAGGTATTCTGTGAACGTGGCTATCTGGTGTTGAACGGGCTCAAGACCGGTTCCGGGACCTATGGCGAAGAAGTCCTGACCGTCGCCCGTAACCGCACCCGAGCCCCCGCCGCGACCTGGCAAGAGGAAGAGCGGTTCGAATATGCAGTCGACAACTCATGGCACCAGGAAGCAAAGGAATTTATGGAAGCACTGAACCAGTCTTCCTCACAAAACCACGGAACTGTGGTTGACGCCATCCAGGTGATGTCCTTGATAGATGAGATCTATCGAAATGACAGGCTGGTTTCGAATCAACTTCACCATGACCTGATCGGAAGTAGCTGATTTATGGTGATTTTCTTTCTTTGAGAGTTCGGACTGGTTCCTGTTTTTCAAAGTGCGGCTGGTAATTGAAATTTTAATCAACATTATGGAATTTTCAAAATGATCCCTTCGACAGACAGGTCATGGCTCGACAGCTATTTCAATCTCTACAAGTCCTCCACCTTTGATGAATCGCATTTCGAAAACCTTGTGCGGTTTCGTGATCTCATTTTGCAGGTGCGCGCTCGTGGCAACAAACTCATGTTTGCCGGAAACGGCGCCTCAGCCTCGATTGCCAGCCATGCCCGCGTCGACTTTACCAAACAAGGCAAGTGCCGCTCGCTTGACTTCAATGAACCGAACCTGATCACAGCTTTCGCCAACGATTACGGTTTCGAGAATTTCATGGCCCGCGCGACCGAGTTTTTCGCCGACGATGGCGATGTGCTGGTCCTCATCTCGGTTTCTGGCACTTCGCCAAATTGCGTCAAGGCGGCCGAGTATGCCAAGTCTCGCGGCCTGACCGTTGTGTCGTTCACCGGCAAGAAACCGGATAACCCCTTGCGTCAACTGTCTGACATCGGCTTTTGGCTCGACAGCGCGGCCTATAACGTTGTCGAATGCACGCACATGCTTTGGATCTGCACCGTCGTGGACATGGTTGTCGGCAAGGCCGAGTATTCGGTGACCTGACATGACAGGCGACAAGGCTGTTGAAAGTGCCTCGCAGTTTGATCCGGTTGGAACATTCGACCCTTTGCTTTCTGCGGTTGCGCCGAAAGGGGAATGGCCGTTCTACCGTTCTGGCTATAATCTATGGCCAAACCCAAGGGCGCTGGAAACGGCCGCGATCCGCCTGATGACCATGGGCAATTCCACCAGCCTCTGGCCAGATGCGGCTTGGGCGATCGAGCTGGGCATCGCGCTAAAGTCGCGTGGTTTTGACGTCGCCTTGGCGCATGGGGCTGGCAAGGGCAACTCGTCGTCGCAAGAGCTCTTGCGGCTGGTGCGCGACATGCCGGCGCTCAAGCCCCAACTCGTTCTGTCGCTGTCAGGGATTTGTGACATCGGCTACCTGATCAATGCCAAGTCTTACCCGTTTGCTCACAAATACATCCGTCGTTTTGTGGAATACGCAGTTGAACATGGCTTCAGTGCGGCATCGACTTATGGATACCCTGATCCGGCTTCACCGGCCGAGATATGGTGCCGAAATCAGAAGATGGCACTGGCCCTGACGCGCGCAATGGGCGTGGGTCAGATTGTTTTCCTGCAGCCGGTTCAGGGTTTTGGAACCTATCCTTGGAGTGAGGAAGAGAAGCGCTTCTTCGAACGTAAAGCCGAGGTCGTGCTGAAGTCGATCAACAAGACCTATGGCGAATGTGTTGCCGAGTTCTATACAGAGGTGCGTTCCATCATTGCGGCCCACCCGGAAGATTACCCCCATATTGTTGACTTGACAGAGGCATTTGCAGATTGTCCGGGGGCTTATCGGGACCATCGACATCAGTCTGCCAAAGGCGTGTCCGAGATTGCGCGGCAGATGTTGCCGCATGTTGTAGCGGCGTTGAGACAAGGAGTGCATGCTGTTGGCTGACGAGATCGACACAGGCTCCGGGAAGGATTTGTCGGCAGTTTTTGCAAGGCATTACAAGGAAACCGACAAGATTGGCGTTTTTGACCCATTGTTGAGCGTGGTCAGCCCGCCTTCTCGGCATGGCCGGATCAGCGGTGGCTACAAGCTGTGGCCGGAAGCCGGTTCCGATCCAGCCAAGACGCTGCGCCTCTTGAGCTATGGCAATTCCACCGGGGTCTGGCCTCTTGGCAACTGGAGCGAGATTGTGGCTCGCAAACTCGAGGCGAAGTCGCTTCCGGTCACGCTTTTTCATGGTGCGGGCAAAGGAAACACCTCCAGCCAGGAAGCCATCCGCATCCTGCGCGACGCCCCTGCCATCAGACCGCACCTTGCCTTCTCGCTATCCGGCATTTGCGACATTGGCTATCTCTTGAACAGTGCAACACAGCCGTTCGCCCACAAGTATACCCGTCGCGTTCTGGATTATGTGCGCGAGACAGCATTTGTGACCGATGTGGTCTATGGTTATCCCGATGACTCTTCGCCTGCTGCTGCCTGGTGCCGAAATCAGCGTCTGGCACGCGTGATGGCAGAAGAGCTCGGCTTCCCACTGATCGTCTTTCTTCAGCCTGTCCAGGGATATGGGCGTTACGACCAAAGTGATGCCGAAAAGGCTTTCTTCGACGACAAGGCAAAGGTTGTTCTCGGGGCTGCAGGCAAGCCTTATGGCGACTGCGTGAAGGAATTCTATGACGAGGTCCTGAACATCATCGCCCGTAACGCCTCGGATTATGATCACGTCATCGATTTCACCGATGTCTTTGCCGATTGCCCCGGGGCTTATCGCGACCATCGCCATCAGAACGAAAAAGGGGTCGCCCATCTTGCAGCCAAGATGCTTCCCCACATCGAGGCCGTTTTGCTTCGCGCAGGCCTCTTGCCACGAGAGGCCTTGGCAAGGCGGCTGCAACAAGAGTTGGCGGGCTGACCTCCGACACATGAGGGAAATGCACAAATGAGCGTACTGGCCAGAATAAAGCGAAAACTCGCCAACGTGATTGCTGCACGACCAGCAATTCATCGTCGCGTCGTTGACGTGATGCTGTCGGATGGCGATGCAACCGATCAACTGGCCGCCCGGCTGCTGACGAGCGAGCGCGCGATTGGCCGCCTGTTGCAAAACAGGGGGTTTTTCGAACAGGTGCTGACCCGATTGTCGTCGAACCCCGAAGCGTTGTTCCAGATTCTTTCGCGCAGTGACGTCTCAAGACAACTCACGGCCCAAACGGCCGTTCTGGCCAGACTGGCCTCGAACCCCAAAAGCCTGAACACCGTCTTGACCGAAGCTCCCCCCGATATGCTTTCAGTTGCGTTCGCAGGCTTTTTGAAGTCACAGAAGCGAAGATCTGAACTCTCCGGAATGCTCGCCCGTGACAAAGCGTCGGTGATCCAGCTTCTGGTGCTTTCTGCCGCGCTTCTTGAGGATGAGAACCGGCCTTCAGCCCGGCTGCGGGTGCTGATCGAAGCGCTGGCCAAAGAGCCGGTCTTCCGCCTGGCCCTCCATCAGGATGCCGAGTTCAGGGCACTCTTGCTTGAGATCGTCGAGAGCGGATTTGCCTCTGTTGGCGAAGTGCCGTTCAAAGCCAGTCCGGTTCTGGAAAGTGCCGTGCCGTGAACACCGCGTTTCACGGCACCGTCGAGACAGACCGGCTTGCCGCCGAGACCGGCCGCTGGTTGCAGCTTATCGTTACGGAAGAGTGCGCGAAGGCGTTCGATGTGACCGCAAAGGCCAATGATCTTGCCGGCGACGTGGTCACCCAAACCGACTATGCCATCCAGGATCGCCTCCAGAACGCGTTGCATCATCTCTTGCCAGAAGCCGGATTTGTCGGAGAAGAGGATTATCAGGCACGCAGTCACCTGTCCGAAGCATCGTATTGGATCGTCGATCCACTTGACGGAACCTTGAACTTTGCAAGCGGCCTTCCTTTTTTCGGGGCTTCCGTCGCGCTTGTGGTGGGCCGGCGGCCC
>JACCDH011538056.1_pt1 | contig 13555 bp, 10 predicted proteins | sample 7442481 | NCBI WGS metagenome assembly JACCDH01 (sample SAMN15323433, study PRJNA562643) | freshwater metagenome | isolation source: river surface water | place: USA:Blue River Watershed | collected 2017-08-15
CCTGACACCATGTGGGGTCCGGTGCTGTAGAGGCCGCGAACGCCAACTTCCCGCCACGAGCCATAGTTTCCACTCAAGCTGTCGTAAGACGTGTAAATCTCCGCTTGTTGCAGTCCCGGAGGGCGTGTGCTTTGGGCCCACACGCTGGGCCAGGCCATGCAGATCAGGCCCGGTAGGCAGAACCCGAGTCGCCATGCACCTGCAGTCTGTTTTTTCTTTGTTGTCATGTCATCGCTTTCAGTGGGTCAGTGGCGGGTGCTGAGGGCATGGTTGTCGATGGACCAGCGTGGCATGAGCAGAGCACTGGGCATGTCTTCGGTCTGTCGGGTCAACACCTCGACAATCCGCATGGCCGAATGACCGTCCCCAAAGGGGCACTCACTGCGCTGCATGCCGATGTAGGCATCCTGATCACGCAACAATGTGCAGGCTTGCTCGACAATGGCGTGTGGATCGGTGCCCACCAACAGGGCTCCCCCGGCGTCGACCAGCTCTTGTCTTTCCGTGCTGTCGCGGGTGACCAGCACGGGTTTTTTCAGTGCCGAGGCCTCTTCCTGGATGCCACCGGAATCCGTCAAACAGAAGCGACTGTCGGACAACAAGCCAATCAGGGCAGGGTAGGCCAATGGCTCGGTCAGGCACAGTCGTTGCGCGCAATCCGAGGCCAGTTGGCCCAAGCCCAAAGCGATGTCTTGTCGTACATCGGGGTTGGGGTGCTGTGGCCAGACCACGATCAATTCTGGGTTGATGCGAAGCAAGGTGCCGACTGCAGCGGCGATGTGTTGAATGGGGCGTCCCCAGTTCTCACGGCGGTGTGCGGTCACCAGCATCAAGGGGGCGCCTGGGTGCTTGGCCATCATCTGCCGGACAGTCTCTGGGTAGGTGCTGGTCCTGCTCTGTTCGGTCCCTTGTTGCTGTACCCACAGTGCGGTGTCGATCACGGTATTGCCGACTTCGTAGATGTCTTGCTTGGGCACACCTTCGCGCAACAGGTTGTCACTGGCTTGAGGGGTCGGCGGAAAGTGCCAATGGGCCAATCTGCCAATCAGTTCGCGGTGTTTTTCTTCTGGAAAAGGGTCGTGCAGTCCGGTGCGCAACCCGGCCTCGATATGGGCCACAGGAATGTCCCTGAAGTAAGCGGCCATAGCGCCCACCAAAGCGCTGGAAGTGTCGCCTTGCACCAGCACCACATCAGGCTTCGTTTGGGCGAGTATTTGGTCAATGCCCTGGAGCAATTCGGCGGTCAGCTGGGACAAGCCTGGCTGCTCACGCAGCAAGTGCATTTCATGGTCGGGTCCCATGTCGAAAAAACGGTACAGGCTGTGCGCCATCTCTTCGTGCTGTCCGGTGTGCACCACCTGAACGGTCTCGCCGCGCTCTTTGAGCAGGCGGTAAACCGGTGCCATTTTGATGATTTCGGGTCGTGTTCCGGTACAGACCAGATAAGTGCTCATGTGCATTTCTCCTGTGGATGGGGCATAAGGGTGGTGGGTGCAGGCAAGATTTGGGCGACCACTTCGTCAGTGATCGTCCACAGCGCTGAGTGGCGATGCGGCAAGGCACGCTGCTGCCAGCAACGCACACTGGACATGTCCCCTTGCCGCCAAGCCACCAGCGCAATCAGTCCCCATGGGAACTCGCGGCCGCTTTGTGCCAACCATTGGCTGCGGTGCATTTGCATCCAACGGGTGTAGTGCGAAGCAGCGCCCCCAGGCACATGGGGAAAGTCCACCAGCAGCGGTAAGATCTGAGCCGTGGCATCGGGATAGAAGTGCTTGCCTGGATGAGGGTGCGCAGCTTGAGTGCTGACACGGTAAATTTGCAGTTTCGGATCCCAAAATTTGCTCTGAATGGCCAGCGCAAAACTGGTGCTCGGCCAAGCCGACCACACCTCCAGGTTGTCCATGAACAAGCTGTAGCGAATGTGAGGGGATACGTGGTACAGGCCCGTGTCCGAGTCATGCAACCGACGCAGATCTTGTGTGGCTCTGGCTTGCAGGGCATCAATGGGCAGTTGTGCGCGCACGCTGTTGGGCAGACGGTGCAAAAACTGCAACCACAGAGCCAGGGTGGAATCGTCGGCGTCGGGTGGTTTGCACCAACGCCAAGTGGGGGCTTTGTGCTGAAGAGACTGGCAATAGCGCCCAATGTGCCCGGCTTCCTGGTAGCGCTGTGCGACCCATCGCGCCCATGGCAAGGCATAAGAGCTGATGTCGAGGCCATGCGTTTGCGCCAGCCCCAATGCTTGCAAGGCAAAGTACGGGTCGACGGTGTCACCCAGGTGTTGAACCGTGATGGCGCCAGAAGCGTCGGTATACCCTCGTAAGTTCAGAGCCTGGCTTTGGGCGTGAGCACCTGAGATCCAAAGTCCAAGGCAACACAGCAAAAGCCATGGACCGCGGTGATACCGGTTCATGCGTCTGCTCGATTCTCTGGCAGCCAGACATGGCCGTGGACATGGGCCGAGTCACTGCGGGTCAGTTGCTTGGCGCGCAAGCTGGTGGGGGTGTCTGGACTGCCGATGCTGGCCCCGCTGCCCAGCTTCACGGCGCCATCAATGACCACCGGGCCCTGCACGCTGGCTTCTTCTTCCAACACCAAGGCTGAGGCGAAAGCTGCACCCAGCAGGGCACTGCCCGGGGACATGTGCACATCTCCGTAAACCTTGACATCGCCTTCCACCACGCTGTGGGCGCCGCAAAACAAGCTGCCCGTGATCACCAGTGACCCTGGCCAATAGCTGCCCGAGGGCAAGTGGCAATCACCTTCTATGCGCGAGCCGCGCATCCCCCAGGATTGGGCATTGGGCAGACGGGCCAAGACCATGGAGGTCCTGGGTGTCCGTGCCGGAAATGCCGCGGTGGGAAGGTCTGAGGCCTCCGTGGCCGCAAACTTGGTTGCAGGCAACCACGTCAAGGCTGCCGCATCACTGGGATGTCGCCATTCGCGCCATGCTGGATAAAAGGGCCAGATCAACAGGTTCAAGGTGACGAACACAAACAGCAAGGTGTTCAATTCATGGGTCAGATTCATGCGCCTGACTCCTGGCGATAACGCACGGTTTTGTGCCAAATCAGGTCTTTGCCCAAAATCCGGTCCATCACGGCATCGCCCAGCGCAGCAGTGATGGTGGGCAAACTGGCGACAAAATTGAACATCTGGATGGGCAACAAACGGATCCGACGCCGATGCCCGTCGACCAACACCGCAAACACCATCTGTAAAAACGCCGAGAAGCCGCCAATTGCTGCATGCGCCATGAGCAGTCCTCCTGGAACAAATACAGTCAACAGTTCTGCACCGTTGAAGAAATACAAGCCCAGCGCGATGGCCCAACCCAGCAGCAGCAAAGGTTGCAATAAAAAGATGTTCAGCAACATCAGCCCATCCAAACGCTCGCGCCAATGGAGCAAAGGCGATTGCAAAATCTTGGCGGTTTGACGCCAGAGCACTTGGTTGTGGCCCTTGGCCCATCGGTGAATCTGACGTAAACGAACCGACCATTCCTCGGGCACTTCTTCGTAGCAGGTGGCCTGGTTGTTGTAGATCGTTTTCCAGCCTCCCGCCAGCAATCGGAAGGTGATGTCGGTATCTTCGGCCAGCACATCGTCGCGCCAGCCCCCCACCGCTTGCACGGCAGACAAGCGCACCCCACCCACGGTGCCGCCGAACTGCGGCACACCTCTCAAGTTCATGCGTGCTTGCTGGTCAACCTGATAGCCTGCTGAGCGCTCCATATCGAGCATCCGGGTCAGCACATTCGAGTCCACATTGCGGGGCACCACACGCCCCATCACCGCGCCAACTTCCGGGTCCAGGAAGGGGGCGACCAGTTGCCGCAGCAAACCGGGTCCGGGCGTGTAATCGGCATCGAAAATGATGGCGATATCACCTTGCGCATGGCGCACGGCATCTTTGAGGGCTGCGGCTTTTCCGGGTTTGCCAGCGGTTCTGTGAAAAGCGTGCAGACGGTCAGGGTATTGCGCGATGGTGGTGTCCACGATGGCGGCTGTTCGGTCGCTCGAGCGATCATTCACGACCACCACCTTGAGGCGGTCACTCGGGTAGTCGCTCTGCAGCATGGCGTGCATGCTGTCGGCAATCACTTTTTCTTCGTTGTGGGCAGCGATGAAGACCGTCACCCTAGGCCATTGGGCCGGCGACACATCGGCATAGGGGTATCGCTGTGTACCAAAAACGCGGTTGAGTGAAAACAAGATTTGCCGCAGGCCATAACCCAGCATGACCAGCACGATGACGCCCAGCAGCAGGGCCAGTGCGAGGCTGGTCGGGCGCTGCTGCCATGTGCTCACAAGTTCCTGAGACACGGCCGGTGTGCTCAGCCAGAGGCTCATCAGACCGGTGATGTCCAACCGCAGCGAGTTGTCTGGCCTCAGTCGTTGACGTGAACCCGTGGATTCAAGGTGATCTCTCTGACGTCTCAAGTGCGGCGTGATCTCGGGCATGGCTTCCTTTATTTGGCAAAGAAAGTGCATGGTCCGGTGTCGCTGCTTTTTCATCAGCGACTTGGCGCACACCCGCTGATTTCGACGGCGTTGATGACGGTCATCTGCAGCACGTATCCATTTGCTCGTGGTTCAACGAACAGTGTTCTGGGCATGGCGTTTCTACATTGATGGGTCATGCAAACCAGAGCCCGCCATGGGTTTGAGTTGGATTCATTCATCCCTTCCATTTCAAGGAGTTTCATCATGCGAACCCACGTGTTCCAAAGCAGCTTTCGGCGGCGTCACCTTCATGTGCTGGGCGCTGTATGCACTGCCGCCCTATGGCTCAGTGCTTGTGGGGGTGCAAGCGACCAGAGCAATCCGTCTGTTGCGCTGGATCAGCGTGATGTTGCCTTGTCCGAAGCCCTGGATACGGGTTCGTTGCCCGAGGCTTTGCCAACTGACCCACAAGCCACTTTATGGGTGCCCACAGTGGTGGTGGACGCTGCTTCTCCGGCACAGGCTTTGAGCCTCAGGGCCAGTTCAACTGGGGCGCTGGTGTCGGAGCCTGTGCAGTTTTTGGCTACTGTATTTGCAGCTGTGCCGACACCAGATCCAGGGGTGCTGATGCTGTTGTTGCCTGATGGCTATGACGTGGCCGATCCGGGTGTCGCAGCCTGGGTAGACGCAGCTTCGGAGCTCGGGGTGCGTGTACAGCCGATGACCGATGCGCAGTTCATGGCGCTGGGCGATGCGGCGCGCGGTTTTGCTGGCCTGATCCTCCCGGATGGCTTGCATGTGCAGGCTACCGATGAACTGCTCGCCGCAGTGCGGCAATACACCGAACAGGGCGGGCGCAGCATGCTGGTTTTTGACTTTGGCGCGCTGACCCGTTTGAGCGATGGCACACCGGTATACCCGATTCCCAAATCTCGCCTGAGCGACATGGCGGGGGTGGACTATGTCATGTACGAGGCCTTGCGTGACAGAACCACCGGATTGGGGCCGGTCACGGCCACGCGCAGCACTTTGCGCAGCTTGCTGGTGCCACCGGGCAAGTCCATGCCATTTGCGGGCTTGGCTGCTAGCACCACCGCCGCCCCTTTGTTGCGTGCGGCGCAGGTTTCAAGCGATTCAGCACTGTACCTGCCAGTGGGGGTCAACGATGCGGGGGGTGTGCGAGGCTTTGATCCGCAGCAATACAGCCAGATGTCTTTGGCCAGAAGCAGCGACCGCAGCGTACGCAAGTCAAGCGCACGGCAGGTTCGTATCGATCTGGGGCGAGCGTTCAAGGGGCGAAAAATTTCCTCTGCGTCACAGCCCGCACCCAGCATCACGTCAAGCCGCGTTTTGAACACCGACACAACCGTGCGCAGCGCGTCCTTGCTCGCGGCAAATGATCCGCTTGAGGCTTACAGCGGCTATTTGCTGGGGCCCTTGATTTACCCCAACTATGTGACTCAAGGTGAGTTTGGCAGCTTGCCAGGTCAAAAGGTCCTGGCCACCTCTCCTCAATTTGGGTTGGTGGCGGGGGTCAACCCCGTAGGTTCTGGACAGGTGATGTTTGTGAATTTGCCGTTGACTTACCTCAAAGGCCGAACCGATGCCTTGATGATGCATGGCTACTTGAATTATTTTGTGCGCGAGGTGCTGGATTTGCCGCATTTGTCGGCCATGCCCAATGGTGTTGGCGGCATGACCTTTGACTGGCACCTGGACTCCAAAGCAGCGCAGGCACCGACAGCGGCGCTGATCAAGCTCAAGGTGTTCAGCGATCCGAAAGCGTTGTTCTCGATCGAAATGACCGCTGGACCCGATGCCGTTGTTCCCGGCGATCGGCTGGGCTGGAACCTGGCGCGCAACAAAACGGCGCAGCAGTTCCTCAAAACTTTCAGTGCCGCAGGCCACAGCGTCGGCTCGCACGGTGGCTGGAATCACGCAGTCTATGGCTTGAATGTCAGTGAGACCAATGCGCTTGACAGCACCGGAGGTGCGTGTGTGAACACCCTGTTGCGGCTGGACAATTTCATGCAGTGCCTGGTGATCAACCGCCGCGACGTGGATGCGGCCACAGGCGTCAAGTCCCGCAGTTATTCATCGCCCCAGGGCAACAACCCCATGTGGTCCATGGACTGGCATGAGCAGCAAGGGGTGGTGTCCACCTACTTTGCCGGCCACACAGGCCTGGGTGGCACACGCCAATACCGAGAAGGCCGTTTGCTCAATCCTGGCTTGTGGGTGTTTCCGGTCACACCGGCAGGTTTGTATGCCACCTATGAAGAGTTCCAAGACTACAACGTACCGCAAAGCGAGGTCATCGCGTGGAAGCGCGAGTTGATCGACTTTGGTGTCACGCACAACACCAGCCGCATGATTTATGCGCACCCGCCCGGAGCCTATCTGTGGCGCAACGTGCTGCAAGACATGCTCAGCTATGCCAAAAGCAAGGGGCCGCAGTTTGCCTGGTACACCATGGAGCGTCTGGCCGACTTCATGAACCGCCGCCTGCAGGTGACTTGGTCGCAAAGTCTGGACGCTGCGACAGGTCAGACCGTCTTCACGGCCAGTCACCCACAAAGCCTGCAGGAGATGGTGTGGCGGTTGCCCAAAACCCGCTTTGTGCAGGCGCCGGTGATCGACTCGGGTGTTGCCACGGTGGACAGCTCAGATGCCCGATTCTGGTTGGTCAAGGCCCAAGGCGGGACGCGACTGGTTTTTCGAAGTTAATGCGCATGGCCTCATGCTCAGGGGCGTGGCACCCGAAAAGGGTGCCTAAGGGTATAGGCCCGATGGTCAGTGCAAACACTCCCTTCGATCAATCGACGCGCTCACTTCAAAGCCCGAGCATGAAGCCATGGCCTGTGCTGCAGTGGTTGCAGTGGCCGATTTGAATGGAGCCATTCATGTGGAACCCTATTTCCAGCACCCCATCCGGCGTACATCAGGGCAATGTGGTCAGCACCCCAGAGTTGCAAGCGCTTTTCCAAGAGGTATTGAGACCCGGTGATGCAGGGCGATTGGCGTTCGGCATCAAACCCGCACAGTCAATGGTTGGGGCACCTCCGACAGCGCGTGACAATTGGATATTGGCAGCTTTGACCCGCGCCGAGCATGATGCGCTGCTGCCGCACCTGGAGACCATCAACTTGGTCTCTGGACAGGTCATCGGTCAGCCCGGTCATGCTGTGCAGCACGTTTACTTTCCGCTGAGCTGCAGCGTGTCCTGGGTCTCGCACACCGCCGATGGCGAGTCGGCAGAGTTGGCACTGGTCGGGCGCGATGGCATGACTGGCGTACCGCTGGTCTTGGGTGGTTTGCCCATGCAGCATACCTTGCAGGTGCAGTGCGGCGGCCAGGCGTTGCGCATGGGCAGTGATGTGTTTTTGCGCATGCTTGGCATGAATGCACATATGCAAAAAATTTGCTTGCTTTATGTGCAATGGCAGATGGCTCAAATGGCGCAAAGCATTGTGTGCAGCCGACACCATGCAGTCTCTGAGCGCTTGAGCCATTGGCTGCTGAGCAATGCACATGCGGCCAATCGTGAGCAGCTGCATGTCACGCATGAATCTGTCTCGCACATGCTGGGCGTACGGCGTGAATCGATCACACAGGCGGCGGGTCGCTTTCAGGCGGAGGGCTTGTTGGCGAACAGTCGGGGCAAGATCACATTGAAGAACCCCGACGGTTTGCGGCGCATGGCTTGCGAGTGCCATGCACGCAGTCGTGCCGAGTCGCAGCGTTATTTGCATCAATTGAGCCATTTGGCTCAGCACCATGATGAACATCAGCACATGGCGTCCTCACAGATGTTGCGCGGCTCAACGGACCATCTGGGCAGCGATTTGATGCCTGCGAACCTTCCCCCCTATGGCATCACGCAAGAAGAAACCCTAGCGACGCAAGCCGATGGTGAATTGCAAAAGTACGTTGATGCCTATGACTTTGCGCCCGTGGGGTTTGTGACGCTGGACGGCCAGGGAAAAATTCTGCAAACCAATCTGGCTGGCGCGATCATGCTCGACATCCAGCGCTCGCAATGTCAGCACCACTTGTTTGCCGATTTTCTGGACCCTGACTCTCAATCGCCATTTGCGCGATTTCACCAAGAGGTACTGGGTGGACAATGCCGCCGTCACTGTATCGTGCATCTGATGTCCACGGCTCATCGCGGCGCTTTGTCTGTCCGCATCGATGCCACAGCCGATGAATGGGGGGTGGAAAACCGCATGGTGTTGATCGATGTGAGCGATCAGTGGCCACGTGAAGCCTTGCAGTCAGGACCTTGGCTTTTTCAGCCTCAAAAAACTGCGACCACAGCAGGGGGTTGGCGAGTCTGATCTGGAACGGAAGCCTGCCAATCGATAAGATGGCGGCATGAAAAACCGCCAACTTGCCTCTTTTTCCGTCAGTGCCCTCGGTTTGGGCTGCATGAACCTCAGCCATGCCTATGGCCCACCCGTGTCGGCCCAACAGGCCGAGCGTGTGTTGTTGACCGCCCTGGACCAGGGGGTGACCTTATTTGACACGGCTGCCCTGTATGGCTTTGGGGCCAACGAAACCCTGGTAGGCCAGGTGATGAAGCCGCACCGCCATCGGTTCACGCTGGCCAGCAAATGCTGCATGCAAGGTGTTGAACAAAGCGATGGCAGCAAAGTGCGCGTCATCGACGGACGCCCCGAAACCATCAAGAAGACCTGCGAAGACGCGCTGCGCCGCCTGCAGACCGAGGTGATTGACCTGTACTACCTGCACCGCTGGGACAAGCAAGTACCCATTGAAGACAGCGTGGGCGCCTTGAGCGACCTGGTGCGTCAGGGCAAGATCCAGACCATTGGCTTGTCGGAAGTGTCGGCCAGCACCCTGCGCAAGGCGCACGCGGTGCACCCGATTGCGGCCTTGCAGACCGAGTATTCACTGTGGACGCGCAACCCCGAGATCGCCGTGCTGCAGGCCTGCCGCGAACTGGGCGTGACCTTTGTGGCCTTCAGTCCGGTGGCGCGGGGCTTTTTGTGCGGCGCAGCTTTGGACGTGACCGCATTTGACGCCAAGGACATCCGCCGCAGCATGCCGCGCTTTGCGCCCGAGAACTACGCCGCCAACCTGAAGCTCATGCCCGCCTACAACGCGCACGCGCAAGAGGCCGGCTGCAGCCCCTCGCAGCTGGCATTGGCCTGGCTGCTGCACCAGGGCGAGGACATCATCCCCATCCCGGGCACCACCTCGGTGGACCATTTGCTGGACGATCTGGCGGCCGTAGATTTACAGCTCGATGCCAGTTTGATGGCACGCCTGGACGCCTTGATCAACCAGCGCACAGTGGCGGGGGACCGCTACAACGCGCAGGCCAACAGCGAAGTCGATACCGAAACTTTTGCCTGATTGGTCGGTCATCCTCGGGCTTGACCCGAGGATCGAGGCCACCACCATTGATCACCGATTGACCAGAAGTCGTCAGTAGCTTTTTTGCTAGGGTGGCTGTTTAGGCTGTAAGCAGACTAAGGCCTTGCGTTAAACAATGGCTGAAGCTGACCCTCAGCGGTTGGATGCTGGACTATTGAAAATAATGGGTAGTTTCTGACACTTCAAAAAAACTATATGGTTTCTGTAATATGATGATCATCATGTCATCATCCCCCACACGAAAAGAATTGAGTCATGCTCGCATCATCGATGTGGCGTCCAAGGCAATTCGTCGCGCGGGTTACCGCGGTGTTGGCGTTGCCGACATCATGAAAGAATCCGGACTGACGCATGGCGGCTTTTATGCGCACTTCGAATCGCGTGACGCCTTGGTGGTTGAAGCTCTGGCGAGAGCAGGACAAGAAAATATTGAATCTTTGACAGAAGTGATTGAGCGGCGTCTTGCCAAAGGCGGCACACGCTATCAAGCCTTGGTCGAAACCTACTTGCATCAGGCTCACATGGAACGTGTTGAGGATGGTTGCGTGGTTGCCGCACTGTCTTCTGAAATGACGCGTCAAGACGAAGTGGTTCGTGTGGAGGCTCGCAACAGAGTGGATGCAATGATCGCTTTGGTGCAGGCGGTCTTGCCTGAATACGCCGATGAGAATGAGGCATCAGTCATCACTGCAACGATGGTCGGGGCCTTGCAATTGGCGCGCACACTCGGCGGCAAAGCTGGCCATGCCATTCTGGCCCACACACGTCAGGCGCTGCTCGCGCGACACCAACAGACCACGCAACATTGATTCCCTTGTCTAAAAACAAGAGAGTTTTCTTTTAATAAAAATATGACGGGCATCATAAAAATGGTGATCACACTGAAATGTCAACTCAAAAAATGACGCCAAATCCGACAAGTGAATCGGCATCGATGACTGCCAAATCTCAGTGGCCTGCGTTTTGGATCGCGTGCAGCGCCACCTTTTTGGTGTCCTTGGACACCACGATGCTGTTTGCTGCTTTCGAAGCATTGCGTCAGAGCTTTTCGGGCACTTCTGCCGCCGAGCTGTCTTGGGTGCTCAATGGATACACGGTCGTGTACGCAGCCATGTTGATCCCCGCCGGTGGATTGGCCGATGCCTACGGACGTCGCCGCATATTCCGAATAGGACTGACACTTTTTCTGGTTGCATCGGTGGCTTGTGGCGCGGCGCCTTCTGTCGATTGGCTCATTGCCGCACGCGCTTTTCAAGCCATTGGGGCCGCATTGCTGACGCCCGCTTCCATGTCCATTGTGTTGGCTGCCTTTCCCAGCGAAAAGCGTGCCGTGGCCGTGAGTTTGTGGGGTGCTGTGGGTGGTCTGGCCGCAGCAGTGGGGCCGAGTTTGGGCAGTTGGGTCACTGCCAGCGCAGGCTGGCCTTGGGCTTTTTACATCAACCTGCCCGTGGGTCTTTGGGCGCTCTGGCGCAGCGCCTCACACATCGAAGAAGCAGTTAAACCGACGGAGCGTCGAAACGTCGACATCGTGGGCCTGTTGTTGCTCATGCTTGCAGTTGGCGCGATCGCCCTGGCGATTGTTGAAAGCGGTGAGTTGCGCTGGTCCGCTCGACAGATTGCTTGGGTTGGGGTCGGTGGTCTTTTGGCTGGGGCATGCTTTGTGTTGTGGGCTAGAGCCCGAGCCAACGCGCTGATCGATTTGTCTTTGTTTCAGCATCGCACCTACCGATACGTGAACGGGGCCACGCTGGTGTTCGGCATCGCCTTCTCGATGATGTTTCTGGGATTCTTTTTCTACATGACCGGGGTTTGGCATTACACGCTGCCACAGGCGGGGCTGGCCGTGACGCCTGGTCCTTTGCTGGTCATGCCCACAGCCATCATCATCGGACGACTGGCCTCACGCTTGGGCCATAGACCATTCCTGGTGGGCGGTTCGCTGCTGTATGCGCTCAGCAGTCTGTGGTTCTTTCTGGTGCCAGGCAATGAGCCGAACTATCTGCTGCACTGGCTGCCCGGTCTGCTGATGAGCGGGATTGCCGTGGGCTTGGTGCTGCCCTCCTTGTCTGCTGCGGCCGTGAATCGCTTGCCCGTTGCCCATTATGCTGTGGGCAGTGCGGTCAACCAAGCGACACGTCAGATTGGCGCCGTGCTCGGCGTGGCGTTCACAGTGGCGCTGGTGGGCCATGCCACGCTACAACATTCTGACTTCAATGCCCTCTACCTTTTGCATGGTTTGCTGGCATTACTCACAGGACTGCTGTGCTGGCCTGTCGACACCAAGCCTCGGGTTGCACAGTCATGACCTTGTGTCACCTCATCTCAACCATTCTCATTGCTCACACTGGCGTGTCAGTGTGCATCAAAACTTTCATACCAACTCATTGAGCCCATTATGCAAACTGAAAGCACGGTCCAAGCCACTTTGAACGCCTGGCAAGCGCAATTGGAAGATGTTCGACGTCGCCGAGTCGAACGAGGGGGGGGACACGCGGGTCTCGCGAAACCCCAACAGGTGCTCGGCAAAACGGGACTGCAGGTGATGACGGCTTTGCTGGAGGGTGAGCTGCCTCATCCCCACATGGCGGACACCTTCGACTGTGAGTTGATCGAAGTGGGCGAGGGTCTGGCTGTTTTTCAGGCAACGCCCCAGCTCAAGCACTACAACCCATTGGGTTCTGTGCATGGCGGCTGGTACGCGACCTTGCTGGATTTCGCATTGGGGTGTGCGGTGCAGACCAAACTGCCAGCAGGCCTGGGCTACACGACCAGCCAGATCAATCTCAACATCGTGCGAGCCGCCAACACCAAAACAGGTCCGCTGCGTTGTATCGGCAATGCCATTCACGTCGGTCGCCAGATCGGTACATCCGAAGCGCGGATTGTGGGCCCCGACGGGAAACTGTACGCGCATGCCACCACAACTTGTGCCATTTTTGAGGTGGTGCCCAAAGTCAGTTGACTTCGCTCGCCCGTTGTGTCCATGCAGATGTTCTAAGGGTAGCTGGCTTGATACCTCTCGTTAAGTGAATGATCGAGAAAAATCGATCCGATTTTTATCTCCAATGAAAGACTCCTAACGCTGCAAATCAGAAATAGCTTCCCAGCGCAACATCCAAAAGGGCCCCGAAGGGCCCTTGCTTTTTTGGGGTTCTAATCAGCCCGCGTCAGGCTGTTGACCCGGCGCTGCCTTTTGAAAGGCCTCCAGTTCCATACAAGCCTTTTCCACCGCCATGATCCGTGGCCATTTCGTCAGATCGACCTTGAAGCGGCGGGCGCTTTCGACTTGGGGAATCAAGTACACATCGGCCAGGGTGGGCGTATCACCATAGCTGAAGCGCCCGCGTTGCGTGTCGGCGGCGATCAGGGCTTCGTAGGCGTCAAAGCCTGCGCTGATCCAGGTGCCGCACCAGGCGTTGACTGCTGCTTCGTTGGCCCCAAACTGTTTGCGCAGGGTTTCCAGAATGCGGCGGTTGTTGATGGGGTGGGTGTCGCAGCCGATGATGGCCGCGAGCGCACGCACATGGGCACGCGCCTCGGCACCCGCGGGCAGCAAGGCGGGTGTGGGGTATTTTTCTTCCAGCCATTCGATGATGGCGGGTGACTGGATCAGCACCTGTTCGCCCGTGTCCAGCGCGGGCACCAGCTGCTGCGGGTTGACCGATTTGAAGGCGTCTTTCAGGTGTTCTTCCACCCGCAGGTCC
>JACCDH010306604.1_pt1 | contig 13553 bp, 9 predicted proteins | sample 7442481 | NCBI WGS metagenome assembly JACCDH01 (sample SAMN15323433, study PRJNA562643) | freshwater metagenome | isolation source: river surface water | place: USA:Blue River Watershed | collected 2017-08-15
CCTTTGGCAACCCAGAAGTCTATATGGAGAAGTTTTTAGAAAAACCTCGACACGTAGAGATTCAAATTCTGGCTGATACCCATGGCAACGCGATTTGGCTGGGTGAACGCGATTGCTCCATGCAGCGTCGTCACCAAAAAGTGATTGAGGAAGCTCCGGCACCCGGCATTGATCGCCGTCTAATCGCCAAAATTGGCGAGCGTTGTGCAGAAGCTTGTCGCAAGATTGGCTACCGCGGCGCAGGCACATTCGAATTCCTTTATGAAAACGGTGAGTTCTTCTTCATTGAGATGAATACCCCTGTTCAAGTAGAGCACTCGGTTACTGAAATGATTACGGGCGTGGACATTGTTCAAGAGCAGATTCGTATTGCTGCTGGCCTAAAACTCAGTTATCGCCAGAAAGATATCGTTTTCCGTGGACATGCCATTGAGTGCCGCTTAAATGCTGAAGATCCATTCAAATTCACTCCAAGCCCAGGCAAGATTGGTTCATTCCATATGCCGGGCGGTCCTGGCATTCGCGTCGACTCACATGCTTATAGCGGTTATGTAGTGCCATCCAATTACGACTCTATGATTGGCAAACTCATTTCTTACGGCAATACTCGCGAGCAAGCCATTCGTCGTATGCAAATTGCTTTGTCCGAAATGGTGATTGATGGAATTACAACCAACGTGCCACTTCATCGTGAACTGATGCTTGATCCCAACTTCATTGAAGGCGGTACCAGCATTCATTACTTGGAGCATCGCTTAGAAGAGCAAGCTGCAAGTCGCGGTAAATCCTAATTAATGCAGGCGCCCGATGTCTTATCGTGAGCTGGTATTCACGGTAGCAGCTGAAATCGCAGAACCTCTGGGTGATGCGCTTTTGGAATTGGGCGCCCTATCAGTCACTGTTGAAGACGACGCCGCTGGCGGATACGATGAAAACCCTCTCTATGGAGAGCCGGGACTTTCTCCAGAAGTACAAGCCTGGGATCGATCCGCTGTAACCGCTCTCTTTAATCCCGATATTGATGCATCGGGTTCCGCAGAGTTTATTCCTGAGTTGCTGGAATCCCTTAAAGAGGCCGGCTTCCAGTTAGCGCCTCCTCAAGAAAAGACGGTTGAAGAACAAGATTGGGTCAGACTTACGCAAAGTCAATTTGCCCCCATTCAGATTGGTGAACGCATTTGGGTAGTACCTTCATGGCACGATGCGCCAAGTGATCCGAATGCGATTTGTCTTGCTGTTGATCCTGGACTTGCCTTTGGTACAGGCAGTCATCCCACTACGCATTTATGCCTACTTTGGCTTGAACAACAAGGTAATTTACAAAACCAAAGCCTCTTGGATTACGGCTGTGGCTCAGGAATTTTGGCAATTGCTGCGGCAAAGCTGGGTTGCAATCCCGTCGTCGGTACTGATATCGACCCCCAAGCCATGGTTGCAGCCCGTAGCAATGCAGAAATCAATAACACCACCATTCGCTTTGTTCTGCCAAACGAAGGTGCGGTTGAACTCGCCGCTGAGACCAAATACGACATCGTGATGGCTAATATTTTGGCCAACCCACTGCAAGTGCTTGCACCTGCACTGGTAAATAAGATGAAATTAGGCGGACGCATTGTTTTATCGGGAGTGCTTGCCCGCCAAGCTGAAGAGGTCATTGCCACATATAGTCAATGGCTCAAACTCTCAGTCTGGAAAGAGAGCGAAGGTTGGGTTTGCTTGCATGGCACCCTAAACAAAGATAAACAGAGCGGTACAGATACTGCTTTTGTTGCACCTGCTCAAAAAAAAAGTTTTAAGTTAGCTCTTTACGCTGTTTTCTTGGTGCTCTTACTTGTTTTTGGAGAGCATTTATCGAGAAATGCATTACTTCCTGCAGTCGCACCACGCGTGGATGGAACATCTCATGCGATTTCTGTAAACGCATTTCAAGTTTTACAGCGTATTGATGCAAAACTTTGTAGCGCACTAGGATGTCTAGATCGCGCTGTAAGCGATTTTGCTGCCTGGAAAATAACTTCAGCTGCACTTTCACCAGAAAACGTGCGAGAAGGCCTTAAAAGCCCCGCAAATCAATCTCTATTGCAAGTTGAAATACAAAATCGTCTTGCGATTGCTGCTTTACCGCCAAATTTAGAAATTACTCTGACAGATGCAGAAGAATCTGAAATCAAATCACTGCAATTTTCTCCGCAAGAGTGGATTCCTCAAACTTGGCAAGACACGCATCCAGACGTTTTGAAAAAAGGTATTCCTTCAGGTGAGCTATTACAGATTGAATTACCAATCAACTTGCCACCCAATGCTGCAGGCTATCGCGTGCGGGTGCTTTACCCTTAAATCCATTGATTAACATCACCTTTACCTCCTATTTCTATAAAGAAAGTAATTTATGGCTAGCTTGATCTGTGGCTCTATTGCCTACGACACCATCATGAACTTTGAAGGCAAATTTGCCGATCAGATTCTGCCTGAGCAAATTCACATCCTGAATGTAGCCTTCCTGGTTCCGACAATGCGTCGAGAGTTTGGTGGTTGTGCTGGCAATATTGCCTACAACCTGAACCTTTTGGGTGGCGACCCCATCATCATGGCGACCGTTGGAGGAGATGCCGCCCCCTACATGACACGTCTTGAACAGCTTCAAATTGATGCCAGCCATATTCGCCAGATCCAGAATGCTTTTACCGCACAAGCAATGATCACAACCGATCAGGCCAATAATCAGATTACAGCTTTTCATCCAGGAGCAATGGGCGAGTCACACCTCAACCAAGTATCAGCCGTGATAGCTGAGCGCAGTAAGAACGCTAAAGGTGAGGCTAAATTAGGAATTGTTGCTCCCGATGGTCGCCAAGGTATGTGGGAGCATTGCCATCAGTTGGCTAATGCCAATATTCCATTTATTTTTGATCCAGGCCAAGGCTTGCCAATGTTTAATGGTCCAGAGCTCCTAGAGCTCGTTGACATCGCGAGCTATCTTGCCGTAAACGACTATGAAGGGGAAATGCTTTCTCAAAGAACGGGTTTAAGTTTGGCAAAAGTAGCTGAACGCGTTAAAGCGCTCATCGTTACCAAGGGTGCTGAAGGTGCTGACATCTACTTTGAAGGCAAATGCATTGCCATTCCACCTGTACCAGCAGCGAAAGTGGTTGATCCAACTGGTTGCGGTGACGCATTCCGGGGTGGTTTACTGTTTGGACTGGAAAATGGCATGGATTGGGAAACTACCGGTCGCCTAGCCAGTCTCATGGGTTCAATCAAAATTACCCACCAAGGACCACAAAATCACCAACTCAGCAAAGATCAGATCGCCGAGCAATTTAAAACGGCTTTTGGCTTCAGCTTCTAAACACCTCTCCGACTCCAGTCCGAGTCATCCAAATTTAGGAAATAAAAAAAGGGGTCTCGTGAGAGACCCCTTCTAGTAACACCCGTCCAATTAAGGACGTGTGCCAGTTGGGAAGGGCCAAGCAGCGGCAGGATTCAACGCACTAGTCGCTGGTGCAGCTTTCTTAGCCGCGGGCTTTTTTACAGCAGAGCCCGCTTTCTTCGCAGCAGGCTTACTTACTTTTTTTTTGCTACGCGCTTTTTAGCAACCTTTTTTGCAGCTTTTTTAGCAGCAGGCTTTTTAGCCGCAGCTTTTTTCTTAGCAGCAGGACGCTTTTTAGCTACTTTTTTAGCAGCAGGCTTCTTAGCAGCTACTTTTTTCTTCGCAGCAGGCTTCTTCTTAGCAGCTACTTTTTTAGCAGCAGGCTTCTTAGCAGCTACTTTTTTCTTCGCAGCTGGTTTCTTTGCAGCAGGTTTTTTCTTGGCAGTTGCCATAGTATTGCTCCTTCACGTGAGGATTAGTACAAACTACATTAAGAAGACCCGACCACTCATTTCCGCCTGGTTTTGCAACCTTTTGGACCTGACGAGCGAGCCATTCATCGGCGCGCGGCTTGATACTAGGTGCTGCACGCTAATGAATCCTGGAAAAAAAGCCGTGGCCCCGAAGGACAACGGCTTCTTAAATGTGCTGGAAAAAATAGAGAGAATAGCCCAGGCACCCTTGAGCAAGGGTTTTCGGATTTGAGTCTGGTTTTGCTGACTTCTAAAACTATCCAACCGTCTAATCTCCTATTTAGCCAGTTGTGCGCTTTACTTCCGTCTTACTACTCCCAACTAAGCGCACCACCGGTTTGATACTCAATAACGCGTGTCTCAAAAAAGTTTCGTTCTTTTTTCAGATCAATCATTTCTGACATCCATGGAAATGGATTCTCTTCATTTGGGAACATCGCGTCAAGTCCTATTTGCAAACATCTGCGATTACAAATGTATCTTAGGTACCCTTTGAACATCGGAGCGTTCAATCCAAGCACTCCGCGAGGCATCGTATCTTCGGCATAACGGTACTCTAATTCGACCGCTTTTTCGAAGATGGATTTGATCTCGTCTTTGAACGCGGAAGTCCATAACTGCGGGTTCTCCAGCTTGATTTGATTAATTAAATCGATGCCGAAATTGCAGTGCATAGACTCGTCGCGAAGGATGTATTGATACTGCTCAGCAGCACCCGTCATTTTGTTTTGACGACCCATCGCAAGTATTTGCGTAAAACCAACATAAAAGAACAAACCTTCCATCACGCATGCAAAAACAATGAGTGATCGCAGCAAAGTTTGGTCAGTTTCTAATGTTCCAGTTTTGAAATTAGGGTTAGTTAATACGTCAATGTAAGGAATCAAGAACTCATCTTTAGCGCGAATGGACTCAATCTCGTTGTACGCATTAAAGATTTCGCTCTGGTCTAAACCTAAAGATTCCACAATATATTGATAGGCATGAGTATGAATTGCCTCCTCAAACGCTTGACGCAATAGATATTGACGGCATTCTGGGGCAGTGATGTGGCGATAAGTACCCAAAACAATATTATTTGCCGCCAAAGAATCTGCTGTCGTGAAGAAACCAAGATTGCGCTTGATAATGCGACGCTCATCTTCAGTTAAGCCATTAGGATCCTTCCAAAGCGCGATATCGCGATTCATATTAATCTCTTGCGGCATCCAATGGTTTGCACAACCAGCAAGATATTTCTCCGAAGCCCACTTATATTTAAACGGAACCAGCTGATTTACGTCAGTCTTTGCATTAATTACACGCTTATCAGCAGCATTGACACGTAAAGCTGCGCCACCGCCTAATGAAGCGGCTTGTGTAGGCGCGGCGACTTGAGGCGCAATTGCGACTTCGTCTGCTTGTGGGCGCTGTGGTTCTGCCACAACTGGTTGCTGTGCGAGACCTGCTCTTGCTAGTGCCGGCGCAACCTCTTCTTCCCAATTCAACATAACAATCTCCTAAATTCTTTTCTTTTATAGATCAGCAATCAAATGCTTACTGACAAGCTTCACATTCTTCAAATCCAGCATCGCCCGGGCGCATTGTGCATGCTGGGCCATCCAATTCTTGCGCTGCTGATGCATCTGTACCATTCACACCACCACCGCTGGAAACTGCATTTAACTGACCACTTGAAACAGTAGACTTCTCAACGTGAGTTGCAGCCATTGTGCGGAGGTAATACGTAGTTTTTAGACCACGCAACCAAGCCAGCTTGTAAGTGTCATCTAATTTCTTACCTGATGCACCGCCCATGTAGATATTGAGTGACTGCGCTTGGTCAATCCACTTCTGACGACGTGAAGCTGCCTCAACCAACCAGCTTGGCTCTACCTCAAATGCAGTGGCATACAAGTCACGTAAATCTTGTGGAACACGATCAATCTTAGACAAAGTACCGTCAAAGTACTTCAAATCGGCAATCATCACTTCATCCCAAAGGCCGCGATCCTTCAAATCACGAACCAAATACTCATTTACTACAGTGAACTCACCCGAAAGGTTAGATTTCACGAACAAGTTCTGGAATGTAGGCTCTATACAAGCTGAAACGCCAATGATGTTAGAAATCGTTGCGGTTGGTGCAATTGCTACACAATTGGAGTTGCGCATACCGTGCTGCTTGATGCGGGCACGCAAACCATCCCAGTTCATCGTAGATGAGCTATCGACTTCAAGGTAACCGCCACGCTCTGCTGCCAACAAAGCTACTGAGTCTTGCGGAAGAATGCCGCGATCCCACAAAGATCCTTTGTAAGTGCTGTAAACGCCACGCTCTTCAGCTAACTCATTGGATGCTTGATAGGCGTAGTAGCACACTGCCTCCATAGAGGAATCAGCAAACTTCACCGCTTCATCACTAGCGTAAGGAATGCGTTGCATATGCAAGCAATCCTGGAAGCCCATGATGCCCATACCAACTGGACGATGCTTCAAGTTGGAGTTACGGGCTTTAGCAACAGCGTAGTAGTTGATATCAATGACGTTATCCAACATACGCATTGCAATACGAATTGTTTTCTGGAGCTTCTCGTGATCCAAAATCATCTTGCCAGATGCATCGGTAGTCATATGGGCTGTTAAGTTCACAGAACCCAAGTTACACACAGCAATCTCACTTTCGTTTGTGTTCAGAGTAATCTCAGTACACAAATTAGAAGAGTGGACCACACCAATATGCTGTTGTGGGCTGCGAATATTGCAAGGATCTTTAAATGTAATCCATGGGTGACCAGTTTCAAACAGCATGCCCAACATCTTGCGCCATAATTGCTGCGCAGGAATGCGGCGGAATGGTTTCAATTCACCAGCATCCGCTTTTTTCTCATAGGCAACATAGGCCTCTTCAAAAGCCTTGCCATATTTATCATGCAAGTCAGGCGTATTTGAAGGCGAGAACAATGTCCACTCACCACCCTCCATTACACGCTTCATGAACAAGTCTGGAATCCAGTTAGATGTATTCATATCATGCGTACGGCGACGGTCATCACCGGTGTTCTTACGCAACTCGAGGAACTCTTCAATATCTAAGTGCCATGTCTCTAGGTAAGCGCAAACTGCACCCTTACGCTTACCACCTTGGTTCACCGCAACTGCTGTGTCGTTCACCACTTTTAAGAATGGCACCACACCTTGTGACTTACCGTTAGTGCCTTTGATATGACTTCCCAAGGCGCGCACGTTTGTCCAGTCATTACCTAAACCGCCGGCAAACTTAGACAAGAGTGCATTCTCTTTCAATGCTTCATAAATGCCGTCCAAATCATCATCCACTGTTGTCAAGTAGCAGCTTGATAACTGAGGACGTGTTGTCGCTGAGTTAAACAATGTTGGCGTACTGGACATGAAATCAAATGTAGAGAGAATTTCGTAGAACTCGATTGCACGACGCTCGCGATCCAACTCATTCAAAGACAAGCCCATTGCAACGCGCATGAAGAAAGCCTGTGGCATTTCAATACGACGGTCTTCAATATGCAAGAAGTAGCGGTCATATAAAGTTTGCAAGCCAAGGTAATTGAACTGCAAGTCACGACTTGCATTCAGGGCCGCCGCTAATCTTGGTAGATCAAACTCACGCATGCGTGGATCTAAGAGCTCAGCAGAAATACCTTCATTGATGTACTTAGCAAAGTAGGTGGCGTACTCAGCCTGCATATCGCCTTGCAGTACTTCGCGACCTAAAATTTCTTTACGAATCACGTGCATTAAGATGCGTGCAGTGACTTGACTGTATGCAGGATCTTTTTCAATCAAAGTGCGTGACGCCAAAATCGCTGAGTCATACACCTGTGCCATCGGCACACCATCGTACAAATTCTTGATAGTTTCAGTAATGATTGGGCTTGCATCAATGTTGTTACCAAGCCCCTCACATGCTGCCTCAATAATGGTGCGCAAAGCAGCCATATCCAGCCACTTCTCTACCCCATCGTCCGTAACCTTCAGACCAGATTCGCCAGCTTGAGTAGCTGCCTGTGTTTCTTGTGCGATACCCTGTTGTGTTGCACGCTCTTGATTACGCTTCTCACGATAGAGCACATACGCACGGGCAACATTGTGTTCACCACTGCGCATCAACGCCAACTCAACCTGATCTTGAATATCTTCAATATGGAATGTGCCGCCATTAGGACGGCTACGCAACAAGGCACGCACTACTGAGTGAGTTAATTGCTCTACTTGTTCACGAACACGTGCAGATGCTGCACCCTGACCGCCATTAACCGCCAGAAAAGCTTTAGTCACCGCGATCGCAATCTTTGATGGCTCAAATGCCACTACTGAGCCATTTCGGCGAATGATTTTGTAGTCAGACAATTGAGTGGCTTGACCACCGCCAACCCCCCCAGCTACAAAGCCAGCAGATGGGGTTTGATTCATGGATTCCGAAGGGTGCATCCCTGGATTGTTTGTGCCGGCAGTCTGTCCTGCTGTCTGGGGGTTAGCGTATGTCATATTTTTCCTGCTTATATATAGTTATTTGGACAAAAAATCGTTAAAAAACAATAGGGTATTGCCGAATTCAAACACTACATCTAGTGTCTCGAAGTGCATTTGACACTAAGTATAGGGAAATATTTGGAATTTGGTAAGATATTTCTGACGAATATTTATAAGTATTTTTCCTAGGCATTCCAGGAATTTAAGGGCTATTTTGGTGCGAAATTACTAGCCCTTTTTAACTAAAGGGCAAGAAAGTGAGCGTGTACTCACATACTACTTAGGAGCTCTAGCGAGGGTCCAAACCAAAGGGTATTTTTTTAGCTGAAATGCCAGTTTTGGCTTGGAACTTTTGCCAACTAAATTGGATGCCGGGGTCTGTTTTTCTGCCAGGGGCAATATCGCTATGGCCAGCAAATTGTAGATTAGGGTACGCAGCACTTAGTTGAGCGCTTAATTTAGCCAGGATGGAATACTGAATATCTTCAAAAGGATGTTCATCATCACCCTCCAACTCAATTCCAATAGAGAAATCATTGCACTTCTCGCGACCTAAAAAAGATGAAACACCGGCGTGCCAGGCTTTCTTCTGAGTAGAAACAAACTGATAGACCTCACCATTACGTGCAATCAGGAAATGGCTGGATACCTTTTGATCAGCAATTTCTTCAAAATAAGGGTGAAGTGATGAATCAAGCCTATTTTGGAAAAATTCCACAATGAATTGCGTTGAGTTTCGATCTGTAAAACCGCCGGGCGGAAGGCTGATGTGATGAATCACCACTAAATCAGGAGCGACGCCCTCTGGCCGAATATCCTGATTTGGTGAAATTCGCCAAGCGGCAGAACCCAGCCAACCCTGATCGTCCAGGCTATCAAGATGTTCTTGAGAACAATAATAGCGATCCTCTTGCCTAATCGCCTCGGGCCTTGGAAGGTGCACTGAACAATGGCGGCACTGGACAATCACTTCGGGCTCAACAACTTTGTTTCGCTCAGCCTTTATCTTGGCAGCCTCATCACTATTGAGCTTTGTTTGTTTTTTTCCTTTTATCCAAAGGTACAAAGCGCCTGCGCCAGCAATTAGTAAAAGCCACTTAATCAAAACGTCATACTCTCTGAAGAATTACTTCCAACACAAATCTACTGCCAACATAAGCCAGCAGTAAGACGACATAAGCACTCAAGACCCAACGAACGGCCACACGCCCACGTAAACCAACACGCCAACGGGCTATGAGAAGTCCAGAAAACAAGAGCCAGGAAATCAACGCAAAGATGGTCTTGTGATCAAAAACAAGTGGCTTACCAAATAATGCTTGTGAAAAAAGTAGGCCTGAAAATACAGTCAAACTCAGAAGTGCAACACCCACATACAGTAAGTTAAACAACAAACTTTCCATTGTCATCAAGGGCGGCAAATCCTCAAGCCAGTGGGCTATACGACTATTGGGGAGAATGGCTAACTGACGATGTAATGCTCGGTCCTGAATACTCATCAACATGGCATGCATCGCCGCCAAACTCAATAATCCAACTGAGATCGTAGCCACAATAAAATGCCCTTTAAACCAAGGATCAGAGACGGCCTTGGGAGAAATTAAGGTGCCTGAGAAAAGGGCAGGCAATGCCGAGCAGATCAGTGCAAAACACAAAACTAGCCAACGCAAGCTAGAGATCGGCAAAAACCAAGACTGGAACCAATAAAAAGCGAGGCCAACCCAAGCGATTAGTGACAAATCCTGGGCAAAACCAAAAACAAATCCCTCAGGGGTAAAGACCGAGTCGTGCAGCACAATTCCATGTACCAGCAAAATCAATAAGATGAATGCCTGAACCAAGCCTGTAAAAGCTGGAGATTCAATTTTTCCCTTTGGTCGGGAACTTAAAAAGACCAAAAGCAGTAAATAAAGTGCAGATGGGAGCCATCCCGAGCCTGAGTAACCTAAAATATCCATCTGGAAAGTCTAATCGATAAATGCTAGAGAATCTCACCGATCGCCTATCTCGTGTTGTGAAAACAATGCGGGGACAATCTCGCCTTACCGAAGAAAACACCGCAGAAATGCTGCGGGAGATCCGGCTGGCCTTGCTGGAGGCGGACGTTGCACTTCCAGTCGTTAAATCTTTACTTGAGCAAATTAAATTTAAAGCCCTTGGCGAAGAAGTGGTTGGAAGCCTTAGTCCCGGCCAAGCGCTTGTTGGGGTGGTGCAACGTGAGCTAGCCCAAGTCATGCGTGGAGATACCGCGCAAAGTGGTGAACTGAATCTAGCTACTCAGCCTCCAGCAGTGATTCTGATGGCAGGCTTGCAGGGTGCCGGTAAAACTACCTCGGTAGGTAAGTTAGCCAAGTTTCTACAAGAAAAGAAGAAAAAGAAGGTTTTAACTGTTTCTTGCGACGTTTATCGCCCTGCAGCTATCGAACAGCTAGAAACTGTTACTAAACAAGTTGGCGCTGAATTTTTCCCAAGCAATATCAATCAAAAGCCGAGTGAAATTGCTGCTGCTGCTCTTGATTGGGCTCGCCGCCATTATTTTGATGTGCTCTTGGTAGATACGGCTGGTCGGCTTGGTATTGATGAGGCGCTAATGCAAGAAATTAAAACCTTGCACACCAATCTCAATCCGATCGAGACCTTGTTTGTTGTTGATGCGATGTTGGGTCAAGATGCTGTTAATACAGCCAAAGCATTCCATGAGGCACTCCCACTCACTGGTGTAATCCTCACCAAACTCGATGGTGACTCACGAGGTGGTGCCGCACTCTCTGTACGTCAAGTTACTGGTGTGCCACTCAAGTTCATTGGTGTTGCTGAAAAAATGGATGGCCTCGAAGCATTCGATGCTGACCGCATGGCAACCCGTATCTTGGGTATGGGCGACATTCTTGCACTGGTTGAACAAGCCCAACAAAACGTTGACGTTGCCAAAGCAGAAAAGTTGGCGAGTAAGATTTCTAAAGGCGGATTTGATCTAGGCGACTTCCGCGATCAACTGGTGCAGATGCAACAGATGGGAGGTATGGCTAGTTTGATGGATAAGCTACCAAGCCACATGGCGCAAGCGGCCTCCAAAACCAATTTAAGCGCTGCCGATAAACAAACCAAGCGCATGCGCGGAATCATCGACAGCATGACACCTAAAGAGCGTGCAAAACCGGAGCTATTGAAAGCCACGCGCAAACGTCGGATTGCAGCGGGCGCAGGTGTTGAGGTTCAAGAAGTCAATCGTCTGCTTGCACAGTTTGAACAAATGCAAACCATGATGAAACAGTTCAAGGGCGGCAAGATGGCGCGCACTATGGCATCCATGGCAGCCAAAGGAGCCGCCAAGGGTATTGGCGGACTCTTTAAAAATAATACTTAAAAACTATTTGACTTAAGAAACGAGTTTCTTAGCGGACTCAATTGCAGCAATCACTTTTGCTTTAATTTCTGATAGCGGGATATTTTCTGATTCAGCATCGGTACGACCCTTGAATTCGACTTGAGCATCTGCAAGACCACGATCACCGATCACTACGCGGAACGGAACACCAATTAATTCCCAGTCAGCAAACATTGCACCCGGTCTTTCACCTCGATCATCCAGCACAACATCGACTCCAGAAGCAATCAACTCATCATGTAATTGATCAGCAGCAACTTTCACCGCCTCTGATTTGTCGTAACCCATTGGACAAATTACCACTTCAAATGGTGCCATCGAAATCGGCCAAATAATTCCGCGCTCATCATTACCCTGCTCGATTGCAGCGCCCAATAAACGAGTTACACCAATACCGTAACAACCCATCACCATCGGCTGTGCTTTACCTTGTTGATCAAGATAGGTGCAACCCATTGCTTCAGAGTAGCGTGTGCCCAATTGAAATATATGACCCACTTCAATACCGCGGCAGATATCCACAACACCCTTACCATCAGGGGATGGATCACCGATTACGGCATTACGCAAATCCATCACTAAAGGCTCTGGTAAATCACGACCCCAGTTCACACCGGTTAAGTGATGGCCAGCATCATTAGCGCCGCACACAAAATCAGCCATATTGGCAACAGTACGATCTGCGACTACGGTCACATCAGCAGCAATTCCAACTGGCCCTAAATAGCCCGCTGGTGCGTTACATGCCTGCGCAATTTCAGCTTCACTGGCAAAACGTGACTCTGCCATTCCAGGAATCTTGCTCGCCTTGATTTCATTTAGCTCATGATCACCGCGCACTAACAGCATAAATAATTTAGCTGGGCCCTCTTCTTGATCAGCGGCAAACAATAATGACTTCACAGTCTGCTCTAGCGGCAGGTTTAAAAACTTGGCAACCTCAGCGCAGTTTGTTTGATTTGGTGTCGCAACTTTAGTCAGCTCCTGAGTTGCAGCACTGCGTACCGCAATTAATGAGACTGACTCAGCAGCCTCAAGGTTGGCAGCGTAATCAGAATTTGGGCAATACACAATGGCATCTTCACCAGTATCTGCAATCACATGAAACTCTTGACTACCTGATCCGCCAATAGCACCGTTATCTGCCGTTACTGCACGAAACTTCAAGCCCATACGCTTGAAGATACGAGTGTAAGCATCAAACATAATTTGATAAGACTTCTTCAATCCCTCAGTATCGCGATCAAAGGAGTAAGCATCCTTCATGCTGAACTCACGACCACGCATGATTCCAAAGCGTGGGCGACGCTCATCACGGAACTTAGTCTGAATTTGGTAAAAGTTCACCGGCAGCTGTTTGTAACTTTTAATTTCATTACGCGCTAAATCAGTCACCACCTCTTCTGAGGTTGGCTGAATTAAAAAGTCGCGATCATGACGATCCTTGATGCGAAGCAACTCTGGCCCCATCTTTTCCCAGCGGCCCGTCTCTTGCCACAACTCTGCAGGCTGAATCATTGGCATCAGCAATTCGATTGCACCAGCGCGATTCATTTCTTCACGGATGATGTTTTCTACCTTGCGAATGGACTTCAATCCCAAAGGCAAATAGTTGTAGATGCCAGCGCTGAGCTTACGAATTAAACCGGCACGCACCATGAGTTTGTGCGAAACCACCTCAGCGTCGGAAGGGGCTTCTTTTAGTGTGGCGAGAAATGACTGTGAAGCTTTCATGTATGGATATAATCAAATCATTGATTTTAAAGGATTTGAGGCACGATCTCATGCTTGACCGTGAAGGGTATCGACCCAATGTCGGCATAGTCCTCCTCAA